>FSWQ01003876.1_pt1 | contig 11913 bp, 9 predicted proteins | sample 1637691 | NCBI WGS metagenome assembly FSWQ01 (sample SAMEA3914814, study PRJEB12502) | metagenome | biome: forest; material: soil | place: USA | collected 2011-09-16 | depth 0.1 m | reverse complement strand
GTGCAACAGGAGAGTCTGCCGTATCGCCTACTGGTGCTCGGCGAGTTCTCGGGTAAGGCCATGCGCGCCGACAAGTTACTGCCCGATCTCGCGAGTCGGCAGGTGAAGTCGATCAAGCGCGGCACGACGGTCAACGACCACCTGAACGAGACGATGCCGATCTGGAGAATCCCCCAGACGCCGGCGCTCAAGTCGCTTCGCTCCAACATTCCCGGCAAGGTCACCTTCACCGCGGTCACCTGTGATGTCCCGCTCGGCGCCATCGAGCGCAACGAGAGCGGCTCGTTTCCGATCTCCGGAACGGCGAAGTTCCAGAGCTCGGTCAGCGAGAATGGCCTGTGCGACATGGAAGGTGAGCTCAGGGTCAGTGGCCTCATGGCCGTCACCGTGAGCGGCGGCATCGTGACCGCGCAGTCAGCAGACGTCACCGTCTCGGGCGCCCTCGCGAGTCACTACCAGGATCCGTCCACCGGTAAGACGGCCGGCGTCGCAACCGCCTTCCTCGAGCTGTCGATCCCCGTCAAGGCGGGCCTGACGCTGGCACCGAACGAAGACCAGAGCCCACTGCCCGGTCAGGCCCCCAAGAGCAAACAGTTCCTCGTCAGCTTGCCGCCGGCGCCATTGGCCGCGGAGCGCACCGTGCCGTTCCCGTCGGTCGATGCCTTCACACCGGACGCCATGACGGTGGCCATCCCCGAGCTTCACCGGCTACTCGTGATCAAACAACTGCTCGCCGATCTGCAGTCGGGGCTGCGCAATCGGCCCGAGCTTCGCAAGCTGATGAAGACGCTCTTGCCCGAGTACGGCGCGAGCCCCGCAGACGCGGATAAGAAGCTTGCCCCCTTCGAAGGCCTGAAGTCGTGGGCCGCCGAATCATATCCACTGCTGAAGCTCGATGGCTCGACGGCGAAGCCGCCGAATGTCGGCGGAGCGGTTTCGTGAGCGAGAGATTAGTAATCAATAAGGAGTCGTCATGCCGTTAACCCAAGAAGCCAAGGATATTCAGGAGCAGCTGTTGCGCGTCATCGGTCAAACACCGGGTGACTTGCTCGACAACGGCGCGCCCAAGGCCCTGATCAGCCGGACGCAAGGCGTACCAGGCAGCGACGTGGCGTTGCCGCTGCGCTTCGACGACCGCAATATGCAGGTCAACGAAGGGGCGCGTTTCATGAACACGTTCTCGGCGCTGCTCGTGAACTACGACGTCAAGACGCTCACCTCCTACAGCGCCGTGCTCGACGCGACCGCGGCGTTGATCACGCAGATCGACGAAAAGATCCGTGAGTCGCTGGACGCGGTGTATCACGACCCCGACTTTCAGGCCCTCGAGTCGGCGTGGCGCAGCCTGCACGACCTGTCTACGGCGGTCACTCAAGACGACGTGATCATCGACTTTCTGGACGTGAGCAAAGAAGAGCTCGGTGCCGATATCGTGGACAACGAAGGCGACATCTTCGCCGGAGAGTTGTTCCGAAAGGTGTACATCGACGAGTACGATCGCTATGGCGGTAAGCCGTTTGCCGCGATGGTCGGGCTGTACCAATTCGATTCGGGGCCCGAGGACGTCTCGTGGCTGCGCGCCATGGGCAAGGTCGCCAACGCCAGCCACTGCCCGTTCATCTCGGCAGCCAGCCCGACCTTCTTCTATCCTTGCAAGACCATGGAAGACCTGGGGAACGTCGGTGATCTCGACGCGCTGCTCCGCCATCCCTGGTTCGGCAAGTGGAACGAGCTGCGCGATACGGACTACGCGGCGTACATCGGCCTCACGCTACCGCGCTACTTGATGCGTACGCCGTGGGGTGACGGGGGTCGTTTCGAACGCACCAACTCGGTGGGTTACGTCGAGAGCGTTCACTCTGGCGAAACCGACGTCGCCAGTAACTTCTTGTGGGGCAACTCGGCCATCTTGTTCGCCAAGAACATGGTGCGCTCGTACCAAGACTCCGGCTGGGCACAGCACATCCGTGGCCCGAAAGCGGGCGGCTTGGTGGAAGGTCTCGCCGTGCACACCTACCTCAAGAACGGCTATGAGGAGATGCAGCCGCCGCTCGAGATCGCGATGGCCGACTATCGCGAGCTGCAGTTCGCGCAGAACGGGTTCATTCCCCTGATCCACAAGAAGAGTGAAGCGGTGGCCACCTTCTTCAGCGCACAATCGATCAAGAAATCACGCTTCTTCGTAGAGGAGCTGAATACGCAGAACGCACATTTGGTGACGAACCTCGCTTACACGTTCTCGATCACCCGGATTGCGCACTTCGTCAAACGCATGATGCGTGAATACATCGGTTCGACCGCCGACGGCGAATACGTGGAACGCGTGCTGTCGGAGTGGCTCGGTAGCTACGTGACGAGCATCACCAATCCCGATGATCTGACTCTTTTGTACTACCCGTTCAAGGCCGTATCCGTCGACGTTTCTCCCAAGCCTGGACCGCTCGGTTGGTACAAGGCGGTGATCTCGGTCCTGCCACACCTGCAATTCGAGGGCATGGACGTCGAGCTGCGACTCGAGGCCGCGCTCGGTGGGCCCACAGCGGGCAAAGCGTGAAGTGTCGACTCCCGGCACACTAATAAGGACGAACCATGCCTGAATTTCGTAAAGTAGTTGATATCTATCAAGGCTATAACTTCAAAAAAGACAAGCAAACCACGGTTGGCTTCATCACGAAGTTGACGGTCGGCACCAAAACACTGACTGCCGATCAAGTTTGCAAAGATCCGACCAACCCCACGACGGACTTGAAGGCCGTGGCGGTAATCAGCGACGTGCTGTGGGAGACGGGCGTCACCGACGCCGTGTATGTCTCGGGCCAACTCTCCACGACGAACCGTCAAGAGGTCGCGCAGCTGGCGTATTTGGATCTGTCCGACATCACGGCCACGTTTCAGTTTTCGGTCTACGAGTTCGATCCGCTGGCCAAAAAATACTTCAAGTGCTTCCACAGCAGCGACACCGACCTGAACGGGCTAATCGAGAAGCGCGGTGACGAGCTGAACATCAGCGTGGCTGATGCGGCTTCCAGCGAGGTGCAGTCTCCGGAGAACTATGCGTTCAACATCGGCATCAAGCCGAAGCCGGAGGCCCAAGCGTTACAATTGGCGGTCGGCGAGACTCAGAAATTTGCCAAGAGCTGGGGCTTGAAGGTCGGCGCTTAACGGCTGGGCTAGCGCCGGCGTTCACGCGAGTGCACATGACACCTCTCTTGGCACGGCCGCATTGGAGAATCGGGCAGGTCTTGCTGCCCGATCACTTCAAAGGTCTCGAGGGCGCGCTCGCGAGCGACGCCGCGATCCGCGCGAGCACCGCCGGCTTGCCGGCAAGCGGCCTCCTGCGGCTCGACTGGAATGGACCCGCGCCCGACCACGGCATCCTGTGGGTGAGCGCTCTGACGGCGATCTTGGCCGACGGGTTGCTCGTGGACGTCCCGGGCAATGCCGCGCTGGCGGCGCCGCTCGACCTGAAGTTGCCCGGGCGGCCACTGGTCGTCGTGTACGCGCACGTGTTCGCCGAGGACGAGCCAGCCGCCAGCGAGCTGTTGGAGCCGGCCTCGAAGGCGGTGCCGCGCCGCTATCATCAAATCAAGCTGTCCACCGAAAGCAGCGCCCTGGCCAGCATCGGCCGGGTGTGCCTGGGCGAGTTCATGCAGGGAGACGACGGCGCATTTCGGCTGTCGAGGAAGACCGTTCCGCCGCTGCTGCGCCTGGAGTCGACTCCGTATTTCCAGGAGGACCTGCGACAAGTGAGGAGTGAGATCCTCGACTTCGAGTCGGTGCTCGACGATTCGGCGGCGACTGCGCTGTCGCGCGGCGAGTCGCTGATGGCCGTGCAGCGGACCCGGATCGAGGCGCGCAAGCTGGTCGCGCTGCTCGATGACAGCGCCGGAGGCGTGCTGCACCACCCGTACATCGTATTTAGCGCGCTGCGCTCCTTTGCTCTCGAGCTGTGCACGTTGGACGACTCGGCTTTGCCTTGGCGGCCACCCGCGTACGAGCACAACGAGCCACGGCGCTGCTTCGACCCGATATTTGCGGAGATCACCAGCAAGCTACGGGCGCCACCGCCGGAATCACCGTGCGCCTCTTTCGAGCTCGAAAACGGTCGTTGGGTGGTGTCGATTCCGCCCGAGGCTTCGGCCGCACAGGAGCTGTTCATCGCCGTACGTAAGCTGCGCACCTTGGAGCGAAATCCGCTGGAAGGAGCGCGGCTCGCCAGCCCCGAGCGGCTACGCCACGTGCGTGAACGCGTGCTGCGCGGTGTGCGCATCGTGTACTTGGACAAGCCACCGTTTCGCCATGCGTTCGGCGCCGGGGTAGATTTTTACCGAGTCGTCTCGCCGCTGCTCGGAGAGGAGAGTCCGGAGTGGGCTCACGTCGTCCATGAACGGGCGCTCGCGTTCTTTCACGAGCCGAGATTCGAGGGTTTGCGATTCCTCCTTTGCTGGCGGCCCCGCCAATGAAGCACACCCCGCCGAGCGAGGCGCCCCGTGCTGACATTCTCCGATGACATTCTTCGAAAAGTTGAGCAAGAAGCCGGAAGCGACGTCGTCCTTGGCAGACAGCATTGCGCGCAATCTGGAGGCCGTGTTGAACGCCAAAGAGGGCTACGCGGCTGCCGTGGAGGTGTTCGGCATCGGTCGCTACGACGGACACTACGCTTACCGCTCACTAATCGAAACGTTGAGCGAAGAGATGCTCAAAAAAGTGAGAGCGTTCGAGCCGCGCCTGAAGGATCCGGCGCTCGGTTTGGTCGGGCGTTACCGCACTCTGTGGGCGCTGTTTCGACTCTCGGGTCGTTGCAACGATCAACCGCAGTCATTCGAGATTTTCTTTCACAGCATCTTTCGCAACGTGAAAGTCATCCCCAGCTGAGGGGACCGGCATGATCGAGCTGGTGCAAATCTCGCTGCGTGTGCAGATCGGAGCTCGCGTTCACGACGTGCCGGGCGGAAACGTGCGCGACCTCGCGCTCTCCATGACGCCTTACGGCGTCGAGGGAGCGATCGAGTTCGTGTTGCAGGACGACTCGAAGAAGGGCGGCAAGTACCGAGACGAGCTGCTCGCGGACTTCGTGAAGCCCGATCTCGCAAAGGTCGAGATCTCGCTGCAAGCCGTTCACACCGACACGGTGATTGCCACGGAGAGCGGACGGATCGTGACGGGCGGCATCGTCATCGAGCGTGAGCTCGAGGAACAGGTCTACAGTCACGTCATCGACGCTCCGACGGTGCTCGCTCGGCGCTATCGACTGACCTTTCGAGACCCCGCGGCCGCGCTGTGGGGACAGCACTTTCCTTGTGATTTGCTGACGCAAAAGTCGTTCGCCGACGTGATCAAGGCGCACCAAGGCACGGTGTCGGTCAGCTGCGCTTGGGACGTGCTCGAAACGCCGGCTCCTTTGCTGTTCTTCAACCTCGATCCCGAGTTCGGCGCGAGCTTTTACGACCTGGTGATTTGGTACCTGAAGCAGCGTGAAGGAGTGCTGATCTTCGATCACCGACAGCTCAGCTACATGATCAAGGGCGTGAAGGACGCGAACGGCAGCCCGAGCGCGTTCGTAAGCGGCGACATGGCGCGGATGCGGTCGTCGTTCGCGGCCGTCCCGCGCCACGTGCCGCGGGTCAAAAACTCCTACACCGAGGCCGCGACGACAACGACGCTGCCAAACCCAGATGCAGCATCTGGCGTCTACCACGACTTCCTCTTGCGTACGCCGATCGCAAAGCAAATGAGCGACCGTGCCGCGCTGGAAAAGTCGCGGCCACTCGCGCCCACGCGCGAAGTGACGCTCGAGTATCGTCGCTTTCCGACGCAGGCGCCTCTGCCAAACACGCTGTTCACGTTGCCTTCGGCGACCGGCGCGCTATCCACCCCGACGGACTTCCGGGTGATCACGCTCGAGCTCCGCGCTCACGCCACGCACGACACGGTCGAGCAGAACTACGGCGAGCGGGCAACGTCGTTCGAGCTCTCCATCGAGGCGCGGCTGGAAGCCAAGGACGAAAAGCGCGTGCGGCTGCCCTCGTTCAATGGGCCACGGTTCCCGGGATTGCTGGAGGGCAAAGTCGTGAGCGAGGTCGGCGCGACGGACGAGCTCACCTATCAAATTTATCCCGATGAGCCGACGTCCGTGGACAATTGCCACGTGCAGGTGCCGTTGTTCCAAAATCAGATCGTGGCCGCGCCATACGAGCCGTACAGCGGAGCGGGCACCCTCTATTTGCCGCTCTACAAAGGACAGCGCGTGCTACTGGCCTTCGAGTTCGACCGCGTGCGCGTGCGCGAGCTACTCGACTGGCGCGGTGAAGCGCGGGTGCCGCTCTCCGGCCAGGGGCAACAGCTCTTCTTGGGCAAGACGGCCAAGAACAGCACCTCGATGTTGCACGACTATCAGGCGGAAAAACCGGTGTTCAGCATTCTGCGCACGAACCAGAGCGACACTTCGTTTTTCAAACTCGAAGAGGGCAAGCTCACCCTCAGAGTCGAAGACAAATCCGCCCCCTGATCCGGAGCGGCGGAACACACGAACATGGGAACCCTCATTTGTACCGTCGAACTCGACAAGGTCGCAGGCTTGACCGTCACCATTGAAAACGCCAGCGCGTCGACGACGCAGACGATCAAGATTGACGGGCTCACCATCGAGCTCAAAGTGAAGGGCCCCGGCGGGGCGAGCACATTCACTCAAAGCGCGGACAAGATCGCCATAGTCTGCAAACAATTCGAGGTGACCGCAGAGCAAACGATTGCGCTGAAGTCGACCGGCGCGTCCACCTGGCACAGTGATCAATCGATTGCCCTGGACGCGCCGCAACAGGTGAGCGCGTCGACGGTCGGCACGCTGTCGCTCCAGGGCACGCAAACCACCGTCAAGGCCGACGCCGCACTACAACTCGAGTCCGCTGCCGCCGCCACGCTCAAAGGGCAATTGATCGGCGTGCAGGGCAACTTGGTCACCATTGGTTGAGGTGCAGGGTGGATGTTTCGCTCGATAGGTTGTCGGCGCTGTTCTTGAGCGAGCTTTCCCAGCTCGACGCCTTTGCGGCAGAACGAGAGGGCGGGTTCGCGCTCGATTCCGGCCGTGATGACCCAGACGTGCGCCGCTTGATCGAGGCCATGGCCTTCTTCTCGGCACGCACGCGGGCGGGCGCCATCGGCGCGATCGAAGGCGCGGTGCAGCGGCTCGCCGCCGGAACGCTGGACGAGCTGCTCGTCCCTTCGCCCGCGGCGATGATGGTTCAGGTGATGCCTAGCGAGCAAATGGTGGAGGCCGTGCAATTGCCGGCGGGTCTGCCGCTGCAAGCAACCACTAAAGATGGTCGCATCGGCGTGTTCAGTACGGAGCGAGCGCTCTTGGTGTTGCCCGCCGAGACGACGAGCGCCGTGCTGACGCGCGGGCCACGTCGCGTCGAAGTCGTGATTCAAGTGGCCGCGCTTCGACCTCTCTCGAAGGCCACCACCCTCTCCTTCTACGTGCGCCGGCTGGACGACTATCGGGCTTCGCTCGCTCTGTACGACGCGCTCGAACGTCACTTCGTGCGCGCATCCGCCGAGTCGGAGGACGTCGGCGAGCTGCCGTGTCGGCTCGAGTTCGGTCCGCGCTCGAGCCTGCAATTCGGGCCCGAGAGCGAGGCGGGGGATCCGGGTCCGTTTTCGGCGATTCGCTCGTTTTTTCAGCTTCCTGAGCAGGAGTTGTTCCTGCGCGTCAGCGTGCCAGCGGTGCCCGGTGGCTGGAGCGATCTCACGATTCGCCTCGAGCTCGACGAGTCGTTTCCAGAGGAGTTCGACGTCACCGCCGATACGTTCCAGCTGGGGGTCGTGCCCTGCGTCAACCGCTGGTCGGATTTCGCTCAGCCGATCGAGTGCGACGGGACTCGCCAATCGTATGCGGTGCGCAGCGCCGAGGCCATGCTGGACGCTGTCGAGCTGCACGAGCTTCGTGGCGTCTACCGCAGCGGTGAGCACGGGCTCTGCCCGATTGCTCCGGCGGCGTTGGCCGCGCAAGGGGACTCGTTCGAGTTCGAGCCCGCTGCTTCGGGCCACGCGGGCCTCGTGCGGCTCGACATCGCAGACGCGTTCGAAAACCCGTGTCGGGTGCAGTTGGACGCATGGTGGTCCCAGCCGCACCTGTGGTTGGCGCCCGCTGGTCGCATTGCGCTCGTTCCGCGCACGCGGCGTTTGCCTGGGGTCACGTTTCGCACGCTCGGCGCAGTGCACCCCGCGCACCCGAGCTTGCTGGCTCGCGACCCATCGCGCTGCCTGGACGTGCTGTCGTTGAAGGTTCGCCCCGTGCTCAATCGGCGCGATCTGATCGGCATGCTCGAGATCCTCGGCGCCAGCGGCGACAGCTGTTACCGCGGGCTTCCCTCGTCGATCGACGAGCTCGAGTCGTCGCAAGTGACCGATCCCGAGCGGCGCGCGGGAGGGATCCGACGGTTGTACCGTCTCGCCGTGCGCTGCCGGAGCGTCGATGACGAACCGCTGCTCCGCCGCCTGGCGCGTGAAGCGAAGAAGGTGCTCGACGCGTGGACGGAAGACGCCGTCGACGTCGAGGTCGTGACGCGCCCCCCAATGCCGGTGCGCGCGGTCTACAAGGAGAGCGCATGAGCGCTGCGTCGTGGCACTCCGTCGCCGCGGACGCGCAGCACTCGGGCGTTTCTCGCGTGAGCCCGCGAGTGCGGCGAGACTCGGGTGCGCCCGCGCCGCGGCCGATCGGTGCCGAGCTCGAGGTTCGCCTTCTTTCGTCCATCGCCCGGGCTCATGCCGACGTCCGCGCGACCATCGACGCCGCATTCACCAGTATTTCGCCGCGCGGGCCAGATCTGGTGACCCTGCGTGGCGATCTGCGGCTGCGGCTCGATCAACTCCTCGACGCGCTGCTCACCACTTCGGAGGAGCGGGACGCGATGGACGCCCTCGTGCCATTCGTGTTCTTCGTGGACGAACAGGTCGAGTACGCGTTGGCCACGGCCACCGATCCCGGAACTGGCAGCTGGCCACAGCTGCAGCGCGACCTATTTCCGGAGCGCCGGGCGGAGGGCGGCGACGTGTTTTACGAGCGCGCGAGCGAGCTGCTCGCGGAACAGACGCCGCGCACCATCGTCATTGCGATGTACTTGTTTTGCTTGAAATCGAACTTCCGCGGTCGTCTCGCCGACGAATCGGAAGAATCGGTCGAGCATTGGGTTCGAGCGCTCGCCGATCGGCTGCCGACGCGAGCACCGCGCCCCGCGTTGCAAACGGCGACGTGGCGAGCGCCGCGCCGCTCGACGACTTACCTCGCGGCGGCCTTCGGTGCGGTCGCCTTGTTTCATTTAGTTGTTTCGATTTGGGCCTATTTGCGATGATGGCGAACTGAAAAATGCGCGGCGATCTGAGCGGCGGAAATCGGTCGGTGTTGCTCACGCGTTGGCGCGGTGCCTCCGCCGTCGTGCGGCCAGTGACCGAACCCGCGGTCGTAACGGCGCTCGAAGTGCCGCCCGCTGTGCCTGCGGGGCGCGCGCACGACCTGGCCGCATCGCTCCTCGAGTTCGAGCTCGAGATCTCGAATTCGGTCGCACAACCCATGGCCGACGCGCTTTTCCGCCTGCTCGCGCCAAGCCGGGACGCCCTGCTTACGGAGCCGAGCGCGGCCAATCAGACGGCGTGCTTGGCTCGGCTCGATTTGCTGGAAGACGTGCTGGACGCGGCGTTGCTCGCGAGCGCCGCTCAATGACCCGTCTGACCTGGCTGTTGATCGCCGTCAGCCTACTCGTCGCCAGTGGGCTGCTGGTGGCGGCATTTTTTCTCGGCCGCCGCGCGCGCAAAACGAGCGAGCCAAGCAAGCCGATCAACAAAGCGCGTTCACCAGCCAGCGCCTGGCGCATGATTCTGAGTCAGTTGCCGCAGAGCACGCGCGCCTTACCGGTGGTGGTCGTGCTCGGCGAGCGCGGCTCGGGCAAATCGCACTTGATCCGGAGCGTGTTCGAAGCGCGTACCGGCTTCTTGGGCGACGCCGTCACGGCGCGCGACGATTTTAGTGTCTCGGCGTTCGCGCCCGGCCCGCTCCTGATTCAGGAAGTCGCGGGGGAGCTGTTCGAGGCCGAGGGTAGCGACCGGCTCGTCCAGCTGCACGATTTGTGGCAGGGCATGGCTCTCCAGATCGCTCTGGTCGTGTTCGTCGGCTCGGCGTCCACGGGCGCGGAGCGCCAAGCTCAGCGCATTCGGCGCATCCTCGACCTGCTCACGGACCTGCGGCGCGGTAGCGCCCCCCGCTGTTGCGTGTGCGTGAGCCGACTCGATGAATCCTGTGAAGGCTTTGCCGAACTCGTGGGCGCCGCCGAGCACGCGGGCTCCGACACGCTCGCGCCGATCTCGATCGCCAGCGCGAGTGAGCTGCGCGCCGTCTGGGACGAGCGCTTTCGCGACTGTTACTACGCCGCGCTCGGCGCGCTGCCGGCGTCCGAATTCACGCGCGCCGTGCGCTTCGCCGAGCAGGGTGGGCCGGAGCTCGCGAGTTACGTGGACGCGCTGTTGCGCAGCCTATTTCGCGGCCGAGTCGCTGCGGCCCCGACGTTGCTCGCGCTTTCGGCGTTGCCCGAGCACGGCGCGCAAGCGTTGCTCGGCGATCCCTTCGCGCCCGACGACGCTCGGCTCGAAGCGGATCGCCGTGTGCTCGAGCAGCGTCGCGCGTTGCGCTCGGCCGCGGTCGCGGTCGCGGTCGCGGGCTCGATTGCGGTGCTCTACGGCTTCCATCACGAGACGTTGCAGCACGCGAACCAAGCCTTGGCCACGCTGCGTGCCGCAGCGGCGCACGCCAGGGGCAGCGACCGAGCGCTGCTCGGCATCTTGACTCGGGACCCGGAGGTGCAAGCGGTGTCTGCCGTCGACCTGGCGCTCGAGCCAATTTATCCGCCGCTGCGCTGGGCGTTTCCAAAAGAAAAGTCGGCCGCGGTACAGGACTTTCTGGTTCAAGTGCGCTCGTTGCACCTCGAGCCGCTCACCGTCTCGCCCGATCGAGCAACACGCGTCTACGCGGCTGCGTTGCTGTACGCGACTCACGATGGGCCGCTCGGTCGCGCGGTTCGCTCCGACGCGCAACGTTGGGCAACCGCACTCGGGATGCCGCTGGTGTCCGTCGAGCACTACGTCGAGCAAAGCTCGCAGGGTTATTCGAAGACTCTGAGCGCTGCGCAGCGCATTGATCAAGACGTCGGCAGTGAAGAGTGGAGTGCGTTCTTCGTCCAGCTCGATGCCGTCCTCGCGCGGGGCAAACTCGAGCGGCCCGAGGAGCTCGCTGAGCTGCGCGCTCGAGCCGAGCGATTGACGACCGCCTTGCGCTGGGCGGTGCAAGAACCCGAGCTGCGTCCGCTCATTCAACTATTCGAGCTCGAACGCGGTAAAGCCGAACTCGAAGTCTTGCTCGGCGGCAAGAACGCCGCGCTGCTGCAAGCGCCTCCGTGGGTCATCGCCCATCGCGACGCTTTGCAGGCGGTGCTTGCTCTGGTCAAGACCGGCACGCTGGCGACACCAGCCGCGAACGGAAAGAACCTGCGCGAAACGCTCGAGGACCTCGACTCGATTGGCGCGGGCGCGGAGAGCACGGGGCCCGCCGTGACACTCGACATCGACGGCACGAGTAAACGATATCAACCTGCGGCGTGGGCCACGCTGCTCGCTCGAAGCCGCGCCAGCCTCTACCTCGACAACTTGCTGCATGATTTGTCGGCGACCTCGCGCTCGCTGTTCTTTGTCGACACTCAAAGCTATCCCGATCTGCCGCCGAGTCCGGTGGTCGGCCGCGGCCCATCCTCGAGCATCCCCGGCCGATTCACGAAACCCGCGTTCACCACTGAGATTCGCGGCCCGCTGAGCATGGTCGACGAAAAACTGAGCGCGGCCGGCGCGTCCCTCGACCAACGAGCGGCGCTG
>FSWQ01004791.1_pt1 | contig 11925 bp, 11 predicted proteins | sample 1637691 | NCBI WGS metagenome assembly FSWQ01 (sample SAMEA3914814, study PRJEB12502) | metagenome | biome: forest; material: soil | place: USA | collected 2011-09-16 | depth 0.1 m | reverse complement strand
GGCGAGGGCTCTCGCTCGGGAATCACGGGCAGGCGCTCGCCCAAACTCCACGCGGTGTCTTTACCCCACAGCCCGAGCAGACGATCGATTCTCTCGCGATGCTGAAGCAACGACAGCTCTTCCTGCCCTAAATCCAAACGAGCTTCTTGGTACGTCGCGAGCTCACTCGCCAGCTTTCGCTCGCTCACGTTCCCTGCCTCGAACTGGCGCTCTGCGAGGTCCGCCGCGAGCTCCGCGGCGTCGGCGACGCTGTGCATCATTTGCAGCGTCTCTTGCGCGGCTTGTACCTCCGCGAACTCCTGGCTGACCTCGGCTGCGAGCTCCAGCGCGGCGTGCGCGACGCTCAGCGTAGCGGCCAGAAATTGCTGCTCGGCGACGCGCTTGCGCAGGGGCAGCATGAATACATCCAAGAAGCTCTGCACGAGCGACGCTTCGTACTCCGAGTGCCCCGGACCGCCGATGTGAAAGCCCACACTGCCCGCGAGCGTCGGGTTCGAGAGCAGGCCCGCTTCCACCAGGTCGGCCTGGGAAATATCCAAATCGGCGTAGCTTTGCTGCAAATGCGGGCTATTGAGCAGCGCGACGGCGACGGCTCGCTCGCGCGTCAAACCAGAGGCGAGCAGCCTGCTCACTCGTTCGGAGATCTGACGCGCCTCGGGCGCGCCCTTTTCCCAACCCGTGTCGTGACCCGTTCGCCGCTGCACGATGCGCGAGACCTCGTCGTGACCGCGCTCTTTCTGCATCGAGGCGCAGCCGGGTAGGGCGCACGCAAACGCAGACGTCACCACGAGCCCGAACGCACGCGTCGCTTGGCTGCCGATCACGGCTCCGATCTGACGAGACAACGGCTTCATGTGTGCTTCGACCAAACGCGGACGAGCTCATCGATCGCAGACTGCGCTTCCGCGTCCGTGCCCTTCATGGCGCGGCGGGCGCAATGGTTCAGGTGGTTGCGCACCAGCTCCTTGGCCACGCCCTTCAGCGCCTCCTGGACCGAAGCCACCTGGCTCAAGATGTCCGGACAGTAGCGGTCGTCCTCGACCATCTTATGCAGACCGCGCACCTGCCCCTCAATCCGGCGCAGCCTGAGTAGATTGGCCGCCTTGATCGGCGCATCCACCGCGAGCGCATGACGTGGCTCGCTTTTCGACGTTTTCGCCGGCTCGGGCGTTACTTTGGGCGGCATCCCTTATAGGTATACCCGGTACCCCTATCTGTCAATGGAGGCGGGTAGGAGGCCACTCAGGAACGAGCGCGCAACGCAATCGGTGTCGGCGCTCGGTTCCGCGCCGCGCAGTGCCGCGCGCTGCGGCCGCGCCTGCCCGTGATGTAACGAGCGGCGCAGGCCTGACGGAATCGCAACGCACACGCGCCCCAAAGAGCGTCAGCGCTCGGTTCACCTTCGAGGGCGGGGCCACCGCCCAACTCGGCGGCTGAGTGACGCGTTATCCCGAGACGCCGCTCAGGGCCGCATTCACGACTTTACCGCCCGCGGTGGCGATGAAGTCCGTGTTCAATGCGGCGCTCGGAATGCCGAGGCCGACGCCGAGCGTGCGGGCCACCGCCACGTGGGTCTCGGTGCGCGGAATGTCGCCACCGGCGACGCCGTTGCCCGTGCTCGAGTCGATGTCGGCGGCGCCCAGCGCGGACGAGCTCCCTTGCCCCGCAACCGGCAAGATGCCGCCAATCACCGACGAGGCGATGTTCTTGCCGATCATCACGCACACCGAGTGGTTGCCGTAGTGGTCGCGGCCTTGGCGCGACGTCACCTTGTCGATGCCGTTCAGGTTCCGGCCGAACACGTTCAGCGTCGCGAACGTGACCTTGTCGGACAAGCTCATGGCCGAGAGCGCGGCCAACACAGCTTGGATTCCGGCCACGCCGCTCACGGTCTGGTCGGCCTCCGCCTGCAAGTCCGCGTCGTTGTGGTTGTCGCCGCCGAAGGGCACGTGCATCGTCACGACCGGCGTCACTTTCGCTGCGATCAGGGCCGCCGCGGCCAGCGCTTGCCCGGCCGTGTCGTCGCCGTTGATCTTGCTCAACGTGTCGGCCAAGCTATCGGCCAGCCGCCGCACTTGATCCTGGCTCGCCGAGAGGGCATCGATGAAGTCCTTCTGCACGCCCGTGCCGTCGGTCTTGGCCAGGGCGTACAGCGCGTCCAGCTGCTTGTCGCGCATGGCGCGCAGCTGCACGAGCGGGTTCTTCGTGCCGCTGCCGCCTTGAAAGCCGCCGCTTGCACCCGAACCGGTGAGCAGCTGACGCAATTGCGTCGGCGACACGGAGGGCAATGAACGCCCCGCAAAGCTGATAAGCTCACTCGAATTGCCATGCGCGCCGACCGACACCGGTTCCATTTGGACGGTGCCCAAGCACGGAGCCAGGTGCTTGGCGTAGGCGGAGACCAACATTTCACCGCCGCTGGTTGCGCCCATCAAGCGCATCACCTTCGGCTGATCGCCGTGCACGATGGACAGCGTGACGTGATGAAAGAACGAGGTTCGGGCCAGTACGTCGGCACCGAGCGTGCTCCAGGGGGTGGCCGCGCCGTAGCTCTTTCCGCCGAGCGTCACCGGAATCGAGGCGACCTCCGCTTGTTGCGGATGAATGGCCGTCGCGTCTTCGTAGGTGCCCGGGCAATTGCAATTGATCGGATCGCCGTTGCTGGACACGCTCACGATCAAGGATTGCAGCTTGTCCGCGGCGTCGATGGCACACGTCAGGGCGTCGGCGCTGGCGACGCGCGGGTTGGCCAAAAACCAAGCGGGCAGGCCCGTGGCCAACGCGCGCAGGCCGATGTAACCGGCCCCGAACAGGCCGCTCATGAGTGCGTGACGTCGTTGGATCATCATGGCTCGTGCTCGCTCCTTCAAAGCCCAAAAGACAGCGAGGTCGGCGACTCGCAGGCTAGCGCGAACACCGAACGCAGGGCGTTCGTGGCCGTCCCGCCCGTCAGCGCCTCGGTGTAATGGTCGTGCAGCACGCTCAGTGCCGGATCGTGATGGGGGTCGGACGCGGTGTAACCCATCAGGGTCACCACCATGTCGGCGATGGCCGTGTCCGGATCTTTGCTGCTGTAGCGACTGCCGTCGACATCGACCACTTTGGCGGCCACGTTTTCACAGAGCATCTCGCTGGCGGCCTTGAAGAACAGGGTCGGACTGGCGGCCGTGACCGGGCTCTCGGCGCCGCGACTGAAGGCGTCGGCGGGCAAACTGCCGGCGATACGGAAGGCCGCGCGCTGCACCTCGATCGGCGAGGTTTGGCTGGTTGCGAAGCCGCTCGAGAACGGAAACGCGACGTTTAGAGCGCACAGATCTGGCACGCCGAGCCGATTCGAGAGCGACGCACACAGCTGGTCGCGACGCGCGATGCTCACGATCACGTTGCGCTGGTCGAACGTCTTGGTCGTCGCGAGGCCCGTCACGAGCGGCGACGAGAACAGTTGCCCGACCAGGGTCATGAAATCGAACTTGGAGTCGACGAACGCCTGGGCGACACGGCGAAACTCCGGATCATCGGTGGCGCAGCCCGCCGAGTCGGCGAAGAAGCACAGCTTCTGCGTGAACGAGAGCGCGAATTGGTTGAGCCCCGCGCCGTCCGTGCCCTGAAGCAGCAGTTGTCCGAGATCGGACAACGTTTGACCGGACGCGTTCACATCGCCGAAGGCGAGGGCGCCGCCCGTGGTCGTGGGCCGCGTGCTCTTGGCGCCGAAGCCGCTGGCCAAGAAATCGTTGCGATCGTTGAAGTCGAACTGGTTTGCCCAGAACTGACGCAGCGGATCCAAGCTCTTGTGGCAGCCAAGGCAGTCCGAACCAGTGACGGCGTGCGTCGAGTCCAAGCCCGCGGTGCTGCTGGGCGTGATCGTGTTTTCGCTCGTGAAGGAGCTGCCCCAAGCGACAAGCAACGTTTGGTTCGCGGTCACGCGGTGCTGATTGCTGTCGTTCGTGTTCCACAGCGCCAAATAAGCCGGCGTGCTGAAGAAGCCGACGCGCGGCAGCGCGAGCGAGAGCGCCGTGGTCGTGCGCAGGGTCGGCAGATCGTACGGTTGCACGTACGCGGCTCCGTCGGCCTTCTTGCTCACGGTGACCCAGCTCCAATCGCTGAGATCTTGGGTCGTGAGGTACGGCAGCGATACGTGCTCCCAGCACTCGGGTTGGGCCACGAACTTGTAGCGGGGCGTAAAGCCGAGCAAGCGTTGGAAAAGCTGCGCGTAGCCGGTGTACGTATTCACTTTCCCGGCAGTGCCCTGGCACGTCGGAGTCAACTGAAACGAAACGGCCGTCAGCGGGGCCTGGTCGGAGAACACCATGTAGTTGGCGTTGCTGGGGTCGAGCGTATCGGTCAGGGGGATGGCCGTCCCGCTCATGTCGACGCTCCACGGGAGCTTGGTCTGGTTGCCGAAGCTGTACGGCTGATCGTTCGGCATCTCGATCTGCAGGTACAGGCTCTTCAACGCGGTCGTCATGCGAAACTTCTGCGTGGTCAACACCTCGCTGAACGGCTCGCCCGCCGCCACGATTTCCCACGCGGTGAGCGCGAAGCTGTCTTGGATGTTTTGGACCAAACGCGGGAACGCATCGTCGGCGTAGATGCCGAGCGGCCCGAAGTCGAAGCCGCCATTTTCGAGCAGCTGCAGCTTGAAGTCTTCGTTCGGGGTAAAGCCGGTCTGCTGAAACGCGTTGCGGAAAAACCCAATCAATTTATCGCGAAACGCGTCGTGGGTCGCCGTTTGATCGGGGCTCGTCCAGCCACTGATCAAGGTGCGGAGCGCGGCAGGTTGATCCGGCGCAGTGGCGACCGCTTGGATCTCGGCGTCCGTCGGCGGTAGGCCGGTCAGCAAGTTCTTCACCTTGCGTACGGCGGCGAAGACCGACACGGCTTCGAAGTTTTGGACCGGGTCGGCGCCTGGATTCACGCTGGCGGTACCCGCGTAGCCCGGATCGCCAACGCCGCCGCTAGCCACCGCCGATGCGCCGCCGCCGCTCACGGTTGACCCGCCCCCTTGTCCTGGCGCGTCACCACCCGGTTGCGTGCCAGCGCCTGACGGCGAGTGGTGCGCAGAACAGCCGAGGCTCGCGCCGAGCAGTAACAGCGCGAGGCCCGTTGAGCCGGACGGCATACGGTGCATGAGTTGGCTGAGTCGAGGACCTCACTCCGCAGGTCAGAAAACTCGACCACGGCCCGCAATGACCTGCCTCAAGCGAATCTTGCACTCGACTTGGAACGATTTAGACCCGAATTGTCGGGTGCGCATGCGCAAGAAAGCTTACAAACAATCGCTACGTTGCAGCAGCCACTCTTGTACCAATAAGCTCGGCTGACAGGCATCGATTTCGGCGCTGCTGGCAGATGCCGTGACGCAGCTATCGGGGGCGTGGCGAGGCCGCAATTCATAGCCGTACGCGTCACGCGCGCGCACGTCGAAGCGCTGATTGTCGCGGCTGCTCGACGGGTACGTGATGACGGGCGTGCCATCCGCGGTGTCGCCGGTGCGCACGTCGAGCACGTAGCTCGAGAGCACGCTGCGAATCGAAAACACGCCCGCGACGTCGGTCGCCACCAAATCCCAAGATTGCGCCGGCAAGCGACAATCGGCCGCGAAAGCGGTGAGAAAACCGCGAGTTCCGAGCACCGTCGTGGCCGCGCCTTGACCCAGGCATAGCCCGTTGCTGCGTGAGCGCAGCGCATAGCGCCCCTCAGCGAGCGCCGAACACGACTCGGCATCGCCGCCACTGTCGCTGGTGTCTGCGTCCCCCGCATCACCCGCGTCGGGCGAGTGAGAACCTTCGGCGATCACTGCGGAAAGTGGCGTGGTACCGCACGCCGCCGCGCTCAGCGAGGCCAGAAGCAAGAGCGCGCGTGTAAAAAGAGGCGTCATTTACCGGCGAACGGGCAACGGCTAGCCGCTATCGGGGAGCTCTGCCCCCGAGGCTAACACGAACTCACACTCAGTCGACAAACTCACGCTTGGTCGATGCTATGTTGCTCACGTGGTGCGACTCACGTCATCGAGTCCGAGTTCGAACTCGGCCCAGCGCGAAGCAGAGCTGCACGTTGCCATCACGAGCAACAAGGCAGATTGGCAACGCCGCGCGTTCGACGAGTACCACGGCTTGGTCCATGGCCTGCTGTTGAAGACGCTCGGGCCGCGCGCCGAAATTGCCGATCTGGTGGGCGACGTGTTCGTGATGTTCTTCGAGAACGCACATCGCATTCGGCAATCGTCCGCGGTGCGCAGCTACCTCGTGTCGATCACCATGAACGTGGCGCGCCGTGAGCTGCGCGCGCGTCGTCGTCGCCGCCTCTTGCAAGGCTTGATCGGCTGGCCTCGTGACAGCGAGCGTGAGGCTTCGCCCGATGATCCGAAGGCCAAGGCCGCGCTCTCGCAGTTGAGCCGCATCATCGACGAGCTCAGCCCGGATGAACGCACCGCGTTCGTGCTGCACAGCTTGGAGAACATGGAGGTCGCCGAGATCGCTCAGGCGCTCGGGGTCTCGGAGTCCACTGCCAAGCGTCGCGTTCGGCGCGCAAACGAGCATTTGCTGAAGCGCGTCGGGCGCAACGCCCTGTTGGCTGATTATTTGGTCGTGCGCTCGGGGTCGTCCAATGCGCAATAAGCCCGACCCGCTCCGCGCGCAGCACGTCGCCGAGGTGTATCGCAACTTGGCCAACGATCACGCGCGCGAGCGAGAACCGTTCGACAAGCGCCGGGCTTGGCAATTCGTGCAGCGCACACAGCGCGCGCTGTCGATCGTGCCGCGGCCGTCACTCTGGCCCATGCGCCTGCGTTTTGCGGCCGCCGTGAGCGTGCTCGGGCTCGGGCTCGTGTTCGGTGTGCGCGCTTGGCAAAGCTGGTCGGTGCTGCGCTACGAAGCCCGCGGTTTATTGCGCGAGGGCAGCACACTGAGCGCGCGTCAGCAGCCCGCGACGCTCGATTTCTCGGACGGCAGCCGCGTCGAAGTCAGCCCCAACTCGAGCTTCAATCTCGACATCGTGGGCCGGCGCGCGGCCTTGACTCGGCTCGCCAAAGGGCGCCTGCACGTGAGCGTGCATCACGAGCCAGACACTGATTGGCATTTCTTCGCCGGTCCGTACGAGGTGCAGGTCGTCGGCACCGAGTTCGATCTGGGCTGGGACGGCAATGCCGAGGGCCTGACGGTCGCCATGAAGAGCGGTGAAGTGCGCGTGCTCGGTGACGTGCGCGTGCACCGCGTCGTCGGCGGGCAAACCTTGCATTTGCCGACGATTCGCGTTGCCCCGGTACCGAGCCAACCTGCGCAGGTCGCGCCGGAGTCGGAGTCGGCGGTTGCGCTGAGCGCGAGCTTACCCAGCCTGCGGGCGGCGAAGGCAGTGAGCGTGCCGCGTGCGGCCACGCGTGATTGGAGCGCGCTCCTGGATCAAGGGCGCTTCGCCGACGTCGTGCAAGGCGCGGACGCCTTGGGGCTCGACGCCGCGCTCAACTCGTCCAGCGCCCGTGATCTGAAGGCGCTGGCGCTGGCCGCTCGTTACACCGGGCGGCGCACGCTCTCGCTGCGCGCCTGGAGCACGCTCCGCGAGCGTTTCCCAACGCCCGCCAGCGCTTCCGGTGCCGCCTTCTTCCTCGGCCGCGGCTATGAAGAACAAGGGGATGCGGGCGAGGCATTGCGTTGGCTCGGCCGCTACCTGAGTGAGGCGCCGAGCGGCGTGTACGCGGGCGAAGCCCTCGGTCGAAAGCTGCTGTTGCTGGACAAGGTCGGGGATCATGCGGCGGCGCAGACCTGCGCGCGTGACTACCTGAGCCGCTATGCGCGCGGCGCGTACGTCAAGTCCGCTCAGGCCATTGCTCAGACGGACTAGCGTGGCTCGGCTCGTGTGGGGCGCAGTGGCGTGCGCGCTCTGCCTGCTCGCGTTGCGGGGCCGAGCGCTCGCCGAGACGGAGGCGCGCGTCGTGGTCATCTCCGCGATTGCGCCAGACGCACGGCTGTCCCATGTGTTGCGCTTGATTCGCGGTGAGCTCGCGGGCCTCGGGCTCGACGCCGAGCTACGCGAAGATCCAGCGCCCGCGAGCGTGGTGGGCGCGCCCGCGGGCGCGTACGGCGCGTTGGTCATCGAAGCGAGCGAGGCGGCGATCAGCGTGCGCGCGTTCGCGCCCGGCGAAACGAAGCCCGTGGTCGAGAGCATCGATCTGGACTCCGCCGGTGTCGACGCCGAAGTGGTCGCCGTGCGCGCGGTCGAAACCTTGCGCGCCGCCCTTTTGCCGTTCGCGCAGGCCCACCGCGCCGAGCTGTCGCCAGCGGCCCGCGGGTTTGCCCGAGTCGCCGAGCCCGCCGCCGTGAGCCCACCGCCCGCGACGGAGAAGAAGCGCCCGCTGACGCCCCGCGTTGCCGCACCTCGAGGCACACGAAACGCCATGACTCCCTGGGTCGAACTTGCGATCGGCCCCAATCTCTTGCTGAACACCTCGAGTTCACCGCTGTTCGATGCACAAGGCGTGGTGCTGCTCGGCCACGCCTGGGGCTTCGTCGCGCTCGGCGCGGAGAGCTCGCTGTTTCGAGCCGAGCTCGCGGGCACGGGCGGACACGCAGAGATCACGCGCCGCGCGTTGTCCGGCCAAGTCGGCGCGCGGCTGCGGCGCCGCGAGTGGGAGCTCGCGACGCGGCTCGGCGTCAGCTACCTGAACTATGCCGTGCACGGCGTGGCCGAGCCGGGCTATCTCGCTCGAGATTTGCGTCACCAAGCCGCAGCGGCCTCGCTCACCCTGAGCCTTGCCTATTACTTCGTGCCCTCGCTCGGCGCGTACCTCAGCTTGAGCGGCCTGTGTTCGTTCGACGCGGCGCGCGTGCGCGTGGCCGAGCGCGACGTGGGCACGCTCGACCAGCCGTCGCTCGCGCTCGGGGCGGGCGCGCTGCTTGGCGTATTCTGAGCGCCGCGCGACCGCGCCGTCAGCTTTTGCGGATGTCGCGCTCGGCCGCTTGCACGGTGTTGAGCAGCAACATGGCGACCGTCATCACCCCGACCCCACCGAGGCGTGGCGTGATCCAGGACGCCTTTTCGGCGACGGATTCATCCACGTCGGGCACCAGGCGTTTGCCTTGCCAGGTGATGCCCGCGCTGACCACGACCGCGCCTTCACGCACCATATCGGGCGTCACGATCCCCGGCTGACCGACGCCCGAGACCAGGATGTCGGCGCGCAGCGTGTGCTGCTTGATGTCCGGAACCGCGGAGTGAACGACGGTGACCGCCGCGTCCGCGCCGATGCCGCGGCCGCCGAGGAGCAGCGAGAGCGGGCGGCCGAGCGTCGGGCCGCGCCCGATGATGACCACGTGCCGACCCGCGGTCGCCACGCCGTAGTGGAGGAGCATGGCGCGCACCGCACCCGGTGTTGCGGGTACGGGTCCCGGCAGGCCAACCGCGAGGCGCCCCACGTTGTACGGGTGCAAGCCATCGGCGTCTTTGCGCGGATCCATCTCGAGCAGCGCGCGATCGAAATCGAGCGGCGCGGGCAACGGATGTTGCAACAAGAAGCCGTGAATCGCCGGATCTTGATTCAGGCGGTGGATGGCTTCGTGCAGCTCGGCCTGGGTCGCGCTGGCGCTGAGCCGAATGTTTTCGGAGCGCACGCCGACGGCGGCGCACGCCTCGTGCTTCTTGCGCACGTAGCCGACACTCGCCGGATCGTCACCGACCAAGATCGTGGCCAGCCCCGCGACGATGCGCGCTTCGCGCAAGCTCGTCACGCGCCCCGCAACGTCCCTCATGACTCGTTCCGCGACCGGCAGACCTTCGAGCAAATTCGCAGCCATGGCACCTCCAAGAATAACCGTGAGGCCCAGACGCGCGGCTCGAAATGTCGCTGCTCCCCGGTGGTTGGGCCCACCTTCAAGCGTCAGTCACAGCGACGAGCGGCACTCCTATCACGCACTCCGCGCTCGTGCGAGGAAGCCAGCGGCGGAACGACTAGAACCGCTCCGAAACAAACGCAACCATTCGATATTCATAATCAATTCTGGATTCTCGAGGGGCCTCGAACCAATCCGGCGTCGCGCGCGAAGCCGGCGCGCTAGGCTGACCGCCACCGCGAGTCGCGCGCATGACCACAGGAACCGAATTGCTCGAGGCAGGCCCGATCTTGCTCTACGACGGGGGCTGCGGCGTGTGCAGCGAGTCAGTGCAGTGGATCCTCAAACACGAGCGCCAGCACACCCTGCGCTTCGTACCACTCGAAGCGACGCTCGGCGGCGAGCTGCGAACGCTCGCCCGCGTCGCGGCCACGCTCGATTCCGTGCTCTGGTTGGAGCTGCGCGACGGCCTCGTGCGGGTCGACATCCGCTCCGCCGCGTTGCTGCAGGTGCTCGCTTATGTGGGCGGGCCTTGGCGCCTATTGACGGTGCTCCGCATCGTGCCGCGCTTCATCCGCGACGCGTGCTATCGCGCGTTCGCCAAGGTGCGCTATCGCGTGCGTGACCGCTCGTGCCTGGTGCCCACGGCCGAGGAACGCGCTCGCTTCGTCGGCAGCTGAGGGCTCAGCCTGTGGCGCTAAGGAATGCGCCCCCAGGATCATCTGTCACGGTTACCGAGGCGGTCAGACCGCATTCGCGCTGAAAAGATCGCCGCGCAGACTGGCACGGTGCCTGCTTACGGGACGACATGCGAAATCTCACCCTCGTTGCCAGTTTGTGTGTCGCCCTCGGCCTCGTCGCTTGCGGCGGCAGCAACCAGCCCGCTGAAGACGCCAGTAAGAACTCGGCCGACTCCGCCGACAAAGCCAACGCGGCCGCCCAAAAGGCCGCGGACAAGGCCGACGAAGCCGCCGACAAAGCCAACGACTCCGCCAACAGCGCGGACAAGGCCGAAAAGGACAAGTGAACGGATTGTCGACTGCTGAGCGCGCCACGTAGAGGAGCGCTCAGCAGCGACTCATTGCGCCTCGACCCACTTCGCGAGCTTGCCGAGCGACATTCGCCAACCCATGAGGTTGTCTTCGGGGGCGACACCCGCCGGCACGTGATCGTGAACGGCAGAGATTTCGGTGCTGCCGTCGACCTCGCTGAGCAAGTACAGAATCGACGATTGGCCCTGCATCGCGGGGTCATTCGTCTCGAATTCGACGCTCTGCCGAATCAACTCGTTTTCGACGAGTTGTTCGAAGCGACCATGAAAGGTGTCCGTGTGAGCGCTCGTTTTGCCGACCCCCGGCGCGCCCGCGTAACTGAGCGAAATGCGGAACGCGCCGCCTTCACGCGCGTCGAACTCATGCACGACGCTGGTCATGCCGTCTGGCACTTGCCAGCGCGCGACCGCGACCGGATCCAAAATCGCGTGGTACACGCGCTCGCACGACGCGTTCACGCGTTGGCTGAGGCTGGTTCGACTCATGCGGAGAGTTTAGCAACCTAGTGCGCGCAACCAAACGGCGTCGCACTGCTCGGCGGATCTCGCCGAGTTCGAAATCTCCTTAGGTAAATCGTCGTTCGTTCGCGCGTGCTGCGATGAGTACGGAGAGCGTGATTGACGTGCTTACATGCGTACGCGTGTGAGGCAGTTCTGCGCACGCCCAAATATTCTTTCCACTATTTGCGTCGTTTACAGCGAAATATAAACGAATCAAAAATGGAGGCACCTATCGCACATTGCGCAGCTGCGTTGAGACTAGAACAGCAGCGAAGCGTCGCATCTGCGTATCGCAGAGCGGCGTGATCCACTAGAAGGACGGGTTGCGCGAGCGACCAGGGGCTCGCGTTTTGGCGTGTGTGCCCACACGGAAGGAATCGAACATTCATGAAGTCGATCACATTGCTTACTTCGCTGGCTGCGGTCTCCGCGCTCTCTCTCGCGATCGCGTGTAGCTCGGACTCGGACAAAAATAGCGGCTCTGCCGGCAGCACCGCGACAGGCGGCGGCAAGTCCGACGCGGGCGACACGGGCGAGAACGGTGGCAAGACG
>FSWQ01002886.1_pt1 | contig 11939 bp, 3 predicted proteins | sample 1637691 | NCBI WGS metagenome assembly FSWQ01 (sample SAMEA3914814, study PRJEB12502) | metagenome | biome: forest; material: soil | place: USA | collected 2011-09-16 | depth 0.1 m | reverse complement strand
TGATGGCGCACGCCTTCGAGCGCTACTTCAAGACCAACGGCCTGTTCGGTACGCCCGAGAGCTGCCTGCCGATGTTGCGCGACCTGAGTGAAATCGGCGTCGACGAGGTCGCTTGCTTGATCGATTTCGGGGTGCCGTCGAACCAAGTGCTGCACCACTTGCAGCACCTGAACCGGTTACGCGAGCTGTGCGCGCTCGGCTCGGGCACGGATGACGAATTTGCCTCGATTCCCGCGCAAATTCGCCGCCATCAAGTGACGCACCTGCAGTGCACCCCGTCGCTCGCGCGGCTGCTGCTCGAGGACCCCGATGCGCTGGTTGCGCTCGGCTCGCTGCGCCGGCTCATGCTCGGCGGTGAAGCCTTGCCGCTCACTTTGGCCGATCAGCTGACGTCTACGCTGAGCGCGGGCCAGCTGCTCAACATGTATGGGCCGACCGAGACGACCGTCTGGTCGACCACTGCGCTGGTCGAGCAAGGTGCGGCGATCACCGTCGGGCGCCCGTTCGCCAACACGACCATTCAGATTCTCGATGCCCAGCTCAAGCCGGCGCCGCTCGGCGTAGCGGGGGAGCTGTGCATCGGTGGTGCCGGCGTGACCCGCGGCTACCTGGGGCGGCCCGAGCTGACGCAAGAGCGCTTCATTCCCGATCCGTTCTCAGCTCCTTGGTTCGCGGGCGAGCCCGCGCGCCTGTACCGCACCGGCGATTTGGCGCGCTTCTTGGGTGACGGGCGGCTCGACTTCATCGGTCGCATGGACCACCAGGTGAAGCTGCGCGGCTATCGCATCGAGCTGGGCGAGATCGAGAGCGTGCTCGCGAAGCACCCCGCGGTCGCGAGCGCCGTCGTGATCGTACGTGAAGATACGCCCGGCGATCAGCGCCTAGTCGCCTATTTGGTTGCGCGTAGCGGCGCGCCGCCCGCAGAGCCCGCATCGTCCCCGGCCGATCAAGCCGGTCAAGAATGGCAGCAGATCTGGGACGAAGCGTATCGCGGCGAGATCCCGGACGCGCAACGTGATCCCACGTTCAACACCTCGGGCTGGAACAGCAGCTACACGGGCGAGCCCATCTCTTCGCCCGAGATGTCGGAGTGGCTCGGCCACACCATCGAGCGTATCCGCGCACTCGGTGCTCCGCGCCTGCTCGAAGTGGGCTGCGGCACGGGGCTGCTCTTGTTCCGCCTCGCGCCGGGCTGTCAGCGCTACGTCGCGGCGGATTTCTCGCAAGTCGCGCTCGACAACATCGCGCGTGGCATGGCCGAGCGCCCCCTACCGAGCGTGGAGCTGGTGCGCGCTGGGGCCGACGAGCTCTCTTTCGAGCCGGGCTCCTTCGACGCCGCAGTGCTCAACTCGGTGGCTCAGTATTTTCCGTCCGTCGCGTACTTGGTGGCTGCGCTCGAGCGCATGGTTTCGACCCTCTCGCCGGGCGGCAAGCTATTCGTTGGCGACGTGCGCAGTCGGCCCTTGGTTCCCGCCTTCCATACCTCGCTGGAAATGGCGCTTTCGCCCCCGGATATCGGCCGCGAAGAGCTGCTCGAGCGCATCGAGCGCCGCGCTGCCACCGATCGTGAGCTGGTCATCGCGCCCGAGTTCTTCGAGGCATTCGTGGCGGCGCGTCCCGAGCTTTCGTTGCTGCGCAACGAACCGAAGCGAGGTGCATCACACAACGAGCTGCAGAGCTATCGCGCCGACGTCGTGATTCAGAAGCGCCCGAGTGAGGCCGCGCCGGCGGTGCTCTCGAGTGATCGCATCGTCACCGTCGATGCCGGCGCGCTCGGCGCGCTCGACGGGTTGCGCGAACGGCTCGCGTCGCGTCCCGTAGCGTTACACGTCACGAGCCTCCGCAATCCGCGCGTCGCGCAGGACTTCGCCGCGCTCGAGCTGCTGCGCGACGAAGCGGGCCCCAAAGATTTGCGTGCCCTGCGCGAACGCCTCGCGACCATTCCCCAGTCGCCCTGGGAGCCAGAGGCGCTGTACACGCTCGACGCCGCCTACGACGTCGAGCTGGCTTGGGCGGACGACCCGCGCACGTTCGAGGCCTGGTTCGTGCATCGGGAGCTAGCCAACGGTGCAGAGCGCCCACGTATGGCTCGCGCGCTCGCGACGGATCTCACGAGCTTTGCACAGCGCGCCCAGGACAAGCCGAACACGGCGGAGCTTGGCGCTCAGCTGCGCGGTTTCCTCCGCGAAAAGCTGCCTGATTTCATGGTCCCGAGCGCGTTCGTCCAGCTCGACGCATTGCCCCTGACGCAGAACGGCAAGATCGATCGCAAGGCCCTGCCCGCGCCCGAGGCCAGCAGCGCGCGGCGAGATCAGGCCTTCGTGCCGCCGAGCAGCGATCTGGAGCGTGCCATCGCCGCGACTTGGCAAGACCTGCTGCACCTGGAACAAGTCGGGCTGCACGACAATTTCTTCGAGCTGGGCGCCAACTCACTGCTGACGATGCAGGCCAACGGGCGCTTGAAGAGTGCGCTCGACAAGCCGATTTCCTTGGTCGAGATGTTCCAGTTCCCGACCGTCGCGTCGCTCGCCAAGCACCTGACTGCGCGTGATGGTGAGCAGGCCGCGCCCGCTGTGGCGGCGAGCGCGGGGCTCGATCGGGCGCAAGCGCGCCGTGAAGCGATGTTAAGGCGCGCAGGCGCGGTGCGTGGAACCAAGGCCTGATGTCGGTGCTCGGGCGCAGGCTGCTGGCTGCTGGCTGCGCTCTGGGCTTGTTTGCAGTCGCTGCGATTGCTGTACAGAAATATCGCGCCGAACGGCAGTTGTTCTTCCCGGAACGGCAAGCGAGCGTACTTTCGGCGTCCAGCTCCGGGCTCGCCGGGGCGAGCGACGTCACCATCGCCGCCTCGGGCACGACGCTTCATGGCTGGTATGTTTCATCCCGGAATCGCGGGCTGATCATCTTGTGCCACGGCGCTGGGGCAAATCGCGCTCAGCTCACGGACGAAGCGCGCGCGCTCGTCGCCGAGGGCTTCGGTGTGCTGTTGTTCGACTGGCCTGGCCATGGTGAGAGCGAGGGAGCGATCCATTGGAACGAAGGCGAGCGCGTGGCGCTCCGCGCGGTGATCGCCTGGGCCTTGGCCCGGCCCGAGGTCGATGGCAACCGGCTGGGTGCCTACGGCTTTTCGATGGGCGGCTACACCTTGAGCCAGGTGGCTGCGGAGGACACGCGGCTGCGGGCGGTGGTGCTGGCCGGCACGCCATCGGACCAGCGCCAACAAGTTCACTATCAGCACGGCCGGCTCGGGCCGCTGGCAGAGTGGCCCGCGCTGTACGCCCTCTCCCGCGGCGGGATGCAAATCGAGCTTCGTAAACCGATCGACGAGGTCAAAAAAATCAACCCCAGGCCGCTGCTGATGATCGGTGGTAGCGCGGACCACCTTGTTGCCCCGAGCATGGCTACGGACCTCGCGATCGCCGCTTCGCAGCCGGATTCGGTCTACATCGTCGCTGACGCGCTGCATGGTAATTACGTCGGCGCGGCAGGCGCTGCCTACCTCGAGCGCGTCGTGAGTTTCTTTCGACGAACATTGCTGATGCAGCCGAGGTGAGCGATATTCGGCCGTTGCTATGACGAGCCAGGAAGACGCCCCCGAGTCGAACACCGGCGCCCAGGTGGCCGTGATCGGCATGGCAGGTCGTTTCCCGGGCGCAGGGTCGCTCGCGGAGTATTGGAAGAACCTATGTGCCGGCGTGGAGTCGGTGAAGTTCTTCAGCGACGCGGAGCTGCTCGCCGCGGGTGAATCGGCCGAGCAGATCGCCGACCCGGCGTACGTTCGTGCTTGGCCCATGCTGAGCGACATCGATCGCTTCGACGCGGCGTTTTTCGGGATGAGCCCGCGCGACGCGGCGGTCATGGACCCACAGCACCGCTTGTTCTTGGAGGTCGCCTGGAGCGCGCTCGAGCACGCGGGTTACGACGCAGAGCGCACGCCCCCTGCGGTCGGCGTGTTCGCGGCCTGCGGCATGAACACGTACATGATGTACCACCTGGTCACGAACCAGGAGCTGATGGAAACCGTGGGCGAATGGCTGATCCGCCACACGGGCAACGATATGAATTTTCTCGCCACGCGAGTGTCATATCAAATGAACCTCAAGGGCCCTGCGCTCAACGTGCAGACGGCTTGTTCATCGGCTTTGGTGGGCATTCATTTGGCGTGCCAGAGCCTGTTGAATGGCGAGTGTGACATGGCGCTTGCCGGCGCTTCCACCGTCTCGCTACCGCAGGACAAGGGCTACCTCTTCAAACAGGGCGAGATCCTCTCGCCCGATGGCCATTGTCGGCCCTTCGATGTCGCTTCGAGTGGCACCTTGTTCGGCAGCGGCCTCGGCTGCCTGGTGCTCAAGCGGCTGGACGACGCGATCGCCGACGATGATCCAATCTTGGCCGTGATTTGCGGCTCTGCGATCAACAACGATGGCTCGCAAAAGGTGGGCTACTTGGCGCCCAGCGTCGACGGCCAAGCGCGCGCCGTGGCCGAGGCGTTGGCCATCTCGGGCGTGAGCCCCGAATCGATCTCGTACATCGAAGCGCACGGCACGGGCACGAGCGTCGGCGATCCGATCGAGGTGGCCGCGCTCACCCAGGCCTATCGCGCACACACCGAGAAGAAGAAATTCGTCGCGCTCGGCTCGGTGAAGGGCAACATTGGCCACCTGGGTGAAGCCGCCGGTATGGCCGGCATCATCAAGACCATCCTTTCCTTGAATCACCGGCGCCTGCCGCCGAGCATCAACTATCAGCGCCCAAACCCGGAGATCGACTTCGAGAGTAGCCCGTTCTTCGTCAACTCCGAGCTGCGTGAATGGCGCTCGGAGTCTGGGCCGCTCCGCGCGGGCATCACCGCGCTCGGCGCTGGCGGCACCAACGTGCACCTGATCCTCGAGGAAGCACCGAAAAAGGCGGCGCTGCCAGCCTCGAGCAAACCGCAGCTGCTCTTGCTCAGCGCCAAGACGAGCGCCGCTCTGGAGCGCGCGACCGAAGAGCTTGCCACGCACCTCGAACAACACCCCGAGCTCGACTTGGCGGACGTCGCGCACACGCTGCAGGTCGGGCGCAAGCAGTTCTCGCATCGCCGCGCCCTGATCGCCGACAGCTTGGCGGACGCGGTAGCCACGCTGCGCTCTGCCGACCCCAAGCGCATGCCGACGCAGGTGCAGCAGCGCAGCACGCCCAGCGTGGCGTTCATGTTCCCCGGTGGCGGCGCGCAGTACGCGACGATGGGCGCCGAGCTGTACCGCAGCGAGCTTTCGTATCGCACGGCGTTCGACGAGTGCCTGAGTGCGCTCCCTCAAGCGCTCTCCACCCGGGTTCGCGAGCTCGTGCTGAGCTCGGCCGAGCGTCAAGCCGAGGCCAGCGCCGAGCTCGAGCGCCCGAGCCTGGCGCTGCCTGCCTTGTTCGCGACCGAGTATGCAACCGCCAAGCTCTTCATGGCGTGGGGCGTGAAGCCCGTCGCGTTCATCGGGCACAGCATGGGCGAGTACGTCGCGGCCGCGCTGTCCGGGGTGTTCTCGCCGCGCGACGGCATGTTGCTCGTCGCTACGCGCGGGCGCCTGTTCGAGACTCTCCCGCCCGGCGGCATGCTGAGCGTCGAGCTAGCCGAAGCCGAGCTACGCACGCTCTTGGGCAGCCGGCTGTCGATCGCGGCCGTCAACGGTCCACAATTGTGCGTGGCCTCGGGCCCGGTCGACGCGCTCGACGACTTGGAGCGCGAGCTCACCGCGCGCGACATCGGCACGACACGCATTCACATCGCGGTCGCCGCTCACTCGCAGATGCTCGCGCCCATCTTGGCCGAGTTCGAAGCATTCCTGGGCACGATCCGCTTCGGAACACCGAGCATCCCGTTCGTGTCGAACCTGAGCGGTCGCTGGGTGACCGCAGCAGAGGTGCAGAGCGCCGCGTATTGGCTGCAGCATCTGCGCAGCACCGTGCGCTTCGCCGACGGCTTGGCCGAGCTGCTCAAAGGCGGCGATCGCGTGTTGCTCGAGATTGGGCCCGGCCGCACGTTGTCCAGCCTCTCGCGCCAGCAAGTGCCAGCGCCCACCGCCCTGCCAACGCTGCGCCACCCGCAAGAGGCGCTCTCCGACGTTCGCTTCGCCGCGCTCACGCTCGGGCGCCTCTGGCTCACTGGCGTGCCGCTCGAATTCGAGCTGATTCGCGGCGCCCAGCGGCGGCGGCGTGTGCCGCTGCCCAGCTACTCTTTCGAGCCGCAACGCTATTGGGTCCCGCGCGGCATCCCGAACGCCGCACTCGGGCAAAAGCCCGGCGTCCTGCGCAAGAAGCCCGACATCACCGATTGGTTCGGGTCTGCTGCCTGGAAGCGCGCGGCCACGCCGCAGGCGGAGCCCGTGCTTGGCCCGTGGTTGATCTTCGACGATCGCCACGGAATCGGCGAGCGCGTCGCTGCGCTCTCGGCGGGCGAGAAGGTCATTCAGGTCATAGCCGGTGACACCTTCATGAAGGTCGGGCAGGACCGCTACACGATCCGCCCGGACGCAGCCGCCGACTACCAGGCGCTGGTCGATGATCTGATGCTGCGCGAGCTGTTCCCGAATCAGGTCGTGTACGGGTGGCCAATCACGGTAGCCAAGAAGCGCTGGTCGCTGCGTGCGCTCGCAGAGCAGAGCCGGGACAGCGAGCTGTTCCGCCCTCACGTGATGGAGTTTTTCGGCCCGCTGTTTCTGGCGCAAATGCTGGGCGCGCACGAGCGGCCGCTGACACTTTCGTTCGTCTCGACCGGCCTGCATCAGGTAGCGGGGGACGGCGCACCCGAGCCGGAAAAGGCGCTGCTGCTCGGTCCGGCGCGCGTCATCCCGCGCGAGTTCCCGACCATTTGGACACGCTCGATCGACGTCTCGCTGCGCAGCACCCGCCCCGAAGAGCTCGACTCGGTCGCCGAAGCGTTGCGCACTGAGCTGCGCGCGCGGCCGGTCGATGGCACCGTCGCATTGCGAGCGACCGGGCGCTGGGTGCAGAGCTTCGAGCCGCTCGCGCTTGCGCCGAGCCCCGCTTCGCCGATTCGGCAGGGCGGCGTGTACTTGATCACCGGCGGCCTCGGCGGCATCGGGCTCGAGCTCGCCGAGCACCTCGCGCGCACGGCCAAGGCCAAGCTGGTGCTGCTCGGTCGCACCGGGCTGCCTGCGCGCTCGGAGTGGCAACGGTCGATCGCGCAAGGTGGCGCGATCGCGGCGCGGCTCCGCAAGGTTCAGGCCATCGAGGCCCTCGGCGGTGAGGTGCTACCCGTCGGTGGGGACGTGAGCGTGCTCGACGACATGCGCACCGTCGCTACGCTCATCCAGGAGCGCTTCGGAGCCCTGCACGGCATCGTGCACTCCGCCGGCATCATCGACGACGGGCTCATCTCGCTGAAAACGAGAGAGAGCGCGGAGGCCGTGCTGGCCGTGAAGGTGCAAGGCGCGCGCGTCCTGGAACAGGTGTTCGGCCGCCTCCCGCTCGACTTCGTGGTCCTGTTCTCGTCCGTCAGCTCCGTGCTCGGCCTCGAGGGGCAGATCGACTACACCGCGGCCAATGCTTTTCTGGACTCGTTCGCGACGGCAAACTCGTTCCAGAGCCGCACGCACGTCGTTTCCGTGGGCTGGAACGCGTGGCGCGAGATTGGCATGGCGGTCGCGCTCGCGGAGCAGCCGCGCGCGGTCGAGTTCGCGCGTGTCGGCGCGCACCCGTGTCTCGAGCGCGTAGCAGTGGACAGCGCGGAAGAGGTCTCGTTCGTCACCTCGTTCAGCCGCACCAAGCACTGGCTCTTGGCAGAGCACATCGTGCACGGTGCCGAAGCCTTGCTGCCCGGCACGAGCTACCTGGAGCTCGCGCGCGCTGGCTTGGAATATCGCAAACGAGCAGGTGTGGTCGAGATTCGAGACCTGACGTTCATGACGCCGTTCGTCGTTGGTGTCGGCGAATCGCGCGAGCTGCGCCTGCGCCTGCAACGAAGCGGCCAAAACGCGGGTGATTTTGCGTTCTTTTCGCGCTCGGAGAGCGAGCCGTGCGTGGCCGGTCACATCGAATACGTGGACAAGCCGGCGCCGCCGCCGCTTGCTCTAGAGGCGATCCGCGCGCGCCTCACCAGCCGAGAGCTGGTGTTCAACGGCTTCATGACCCAAAGCTTCATGGACTTTGGGCCGCGCTGGGCGAACGTCGAACGCATTCGCTTCGGCGAGACGGAGGCGCTGATCTCGCTCGCGCTGCCAGAACCGTACTCGCTCGACCTGACCGAGTATCCGCTACATCCAGCGCTCTTGGACATGGCGACGGGCGGCGCGCAGGCGCTGATTCCAGGCTTCGATCCGAGCAAGGATTTCTTCGTGCCCTTCGCCTACGGGCGGGTCACCGTTCACCATTCGCTGAAACCGCGCGTGCATAGCCACGTGCGGCACAAGCCGAGCGGCGCACAAGAGCTCGCGCTGTTCGACGTCGACATTTGCGACGACGCAGGCAACGTGCTGGTCGAAATCGTGAACTTCACGATGCGTCGCGTCGCCCAAGCGGTGGCCTTCACGGCCGAGCCCGGCGTTCGCTCGGGCCGAACCTCTGCGTCGGATGGGGAGCGCGCGACGGCGCAAAGCGGCTTCGGTAACGCAGTCCGGCTAGGCATCTCGAACAGCGAAGGCTTCGACGCCCTGGAGCGCATCCTGAGCGCACGCATCGGTGGCCACCTGCTGGCCACCTCGGTCGACATCCGCGACTGGTTAGCCGAGGTCGAAGCGCGCGCACGGCCAGTGCGCTCCGCACAAAAGCCCGAGAGCGCCGGCGGCGTCGCGGAAGGCTTTTCGCGGCCCACGCTGAGCGCCGATTTTCTGGCCCCGCGCAACGACATCGAGCGCGAGCTTGCCGGCATTTGGCGTGAGCTGCTCGGGGTGAGCGAGGTCGGCGTCAAAGACGACTTCTTCGAGCTCGGCGGTCAATCGCTGGTCGCGGTTCGCCTATTCAACAAAATCCGCAAGCGTTACGGCGTCTCGCTGCCGCTCTCCACGTTGTTCGAAGCCCCCACGATCGCCGGCTGCGCGCAGATCGTCGCCGAAGAGCTGGGGGTGCCGCTCGTGCTCGACGAGCCAGCGCCGCCGCCGCCGCTCGCGCCAGCAGGGCCGGCCGCGGACGGCCCGCGCAGCGTGCGCGGCCTCGCATTGAACAGCGATGCCGCGCCTAAGAGCGAGCGCATTCCGGTCAAGAAATCGCGTTGGGCCTCGTTGGTCGTGATGCAGCCCAGGGGCGAGCCCCCGCCGTTCTTTTGCGTCGCAGGGCTCGGCGGCACGCTGAACAATCTGCGCAAGTTGGCAATCCTCACTGGCGGCGATCGCCCGATGTACGGGCTTCAACCGCCCGGCGCCGATGACCCGAGTGAGCTTTTGTACTCGGTCGAGGAGCTCGCCGATCACTACCTGCGCGAGGTCAAAGCGGTGCAGCCAACTGGGCCCTATTTCCTGGGCGGCTATTCCGGTGGCGGCATCACGGCCTTCGAGATGTGTCGCCGCCTGGCCGCGGAAGGCGAGACGATCGCGTTCCTCGGGTTGATTGACTCGTACAGCCCCGAGCTTCCGATGCGCCCGATGTCCGAGCGCGTGCAGATCCACTTGAAGCGCTTGTCCACGCGCGGCCCGCGCACGTTGCTCGACTCACTCGGCAATCGCTTGGTTCACGAGCGCTACGAGGCCACGCGACACCTGACGCGCGGCTTGCGCCGCGTTTTTCCAGGCAAATTCAAGCACGAGCACGTGCAAGACTCCTGGCTAGTCGCGCAGGGTCGCTACCGTCCCCCGGCCTGGGACGGCAAGGCCACGCTCTTCCGCGCACGGGAGCTCGGCTCGATGTCCCTCTGGTCCGCAGTGAAGGACGACGAGCAACACGGTTGGTCGCGTTACCTCTTGCAGGGGGTCGACGTTCAGTTCTGCCCCGGCGATCACAACACGATGTGCGACGAGCCCAACGTGCGGGTGCTCGCCGCGAAGCTGCGTGAGGCCCTGCGCTTGGCCGGTGGCGTATCCGCGCCCGAGTCAGCGCGGGCGAAGCTCTGAGCCGAGCGCGAGCTCAGGCTGGCTGCAGGAGGCCAGAATAAATGCGCGCGACGTCGTTGGCCAGGCGCTCGGGCACGAAGCGCGCCTCGACCTGCTGTCGGCCGTATTCGCCCATGCGCGTCCGTAGCTCGCGGTCCTGCGCCAAGCGTCGAATGTTGGCGACTAGGCCGGCTTCGTCCTCGTAGGTCGAGAGCAAGCCGCTTTGCTCGTGGTCGACCACCTCGGGCGCACCGCCGTTGTTCAGCGCGATGACCGGCCGCTTCATGGCCATTGCTTCCGCGAACACGAGCCCGAATGGCTCCTCGAACGAGGGCATGGCGAGCAGGTCGGATGCCGCGATCAGGCGCTGCACGTCGCTGCGCGTGCCGGTGAAGATCACGTTTTCGGCGACGCCCTGTTCGGTGGCCAGGGCGCGGAGCTCGTCCGAGTGATGAGTGCCGAGCGGGTAGTCTGCGCCGACGATCAGCAGCTTGAGCTGCGGGAATTCGCCGCGCAGCCGCCCCATCGCGCGAATCAAATCGAACTGGCCCTTGGAGCGGAAGATGCGCGCCACGCAAATCATCAGCAAAGCGTCGGGCGCGATGCCGAGGTCTGCCCGCACGCTGCCCGGGTCGGTTCGATAGTCCCAGTCTTTGGGGATGATGGCGTTCAGCGCAGCGTGCGTCTTTTGGGGCGAATAGCCGCCATTGACCAGCGACCGTGCCACGAACTCGGATACCCCGATCAGCGCGTCGGCCTGACCCATCGACCAGCGCAGCATCGGGCTCATCCACTCGCCGTACGTCACGTGCACGTGCACGACGCACTTCGCGCCCGTCAAGCGCGCCAGCAGTGCACAAGCCAGAGCATCGCGCGGGCGATCGCTCGTGTGCAGGATTCGAATGCGGTGCTTTTTGATGTACCGCGCGAGCCCCGCCAAGTGCCAGAGCGCAGGCGCCGTCTCGAGCGCGGCGCGAGCGCGGTCGAGCGGTGAGCGAGCGAACAGCTCCGGCCCGAGATTCACGGGCTTTATGGTGAGGTTCGGGATCTGCCGCGCGGCGCTCAGGGTCGGCGTCGGCACGTCGGCCGAGCCCGGGGCGCAGGCCAAATGCACCTCGTGAGTGTCGCGCGGCAAGTGGCGCATGATGAGCAGCTGGATCCAGGTGTCGGCGCCGAGCGGCGCGCGGGTGCCCGTGTGCAAGAACAGGACACGCACCTTGTCCGGCGTTTGCTGCTTCGAGCTCGCCGCGTTCGACCCAGAAGTCACGGCGCGCAGCATACACGAACGGCCGTTCTCCGAGCTGTGCGGCCATTTGGAAACACGGGATTCCGCGGGCTCGCCCCCGTGTCTCGGCCGGGCTGCCGGGTTTCGGGAGCCAAACTTCCGCCAAACTTCGAGCCGGCGCGGTGCGCACTTTCGCTGCCACGCGCCTCGACTTATTCTGCGCCCAAATGACCAGGAAAATTTTGGTGACGGGTGGCGCAGGGTTCGTCGGCTCTCATTTGTGCGAGCGCTTGATCGCTGCCGGTGAGGACGTGCTGTGCGTCGACAATTACTTCACCGGCACGAAGAAGAACGTGAAGCACCTGATCGAGCACCCGCTGTTCGAGGTCATGCGCCACGACGTGACCTTCCCGCTGTACGTCGAGGTCGAGCGTATCTTCAACTTGGCGTGCCCCGCATCGCCCGTGCACTACCAGTTCGACCCCGTGCAGACGACCAAGACCAGCGTGCATGGCGCGATCAACATGCTCGGCTTGGCCAAGCGTGTGAAGGCGCGCATCCTGCAAGCCTCGACCTCCGAAGTGTACGGCGATCCGGAAGTGCACCCGCAGCCCGAGTCGTACTGGGGCAAGGTCAACCCGATCGGCATCCGCAGCTGTTACGACGAAGGCAAGCGCTGCGCCGAGACGCTGTTCTTCGACTAC
>FSWQ01003742.1_pt1 | contig 11955 bp, 14 predicted proteins | sample 1637691 | NCBI WGS metagenome assembly FSWQ01 (sample SAMEA3914814, study PRJEB12502) | metagenome | biome: forest; material: soil | place: USA | collected 2011-09-16 | depth 0.1 m | reverse complement strand
TCGCAAAGGTCAGCCCGATCTTGGATTTCATCGGCCTGATGACGTACGACCTGTACAACGGCTGGAGCACGCGCACCGGGCACCACGCGAATCTGTTCTGCTCGCTTTCCGATCCCGAGGGTGACAGCGGAGACAAAGCGGTGCGCATGTTCTGCGCCGCTGGCGCTCCGCCGGAGAAGCTACTGCTGGGTGCGGCTTTTTACGGTCGCGGCATGAAGGGCGTGGCGCCCGCCAACGATGGCCTAGCCCAACCCAGTGAAGCAGGCTCGAACTTCACCCGCACCTACGACGAAATCGCCGTCGACCTCAGGGACCCCTCTTCGTGGAAACGGTACTGGGACGAGCCCGCGCAAGCAGCTTACTTGTACGACGGCAGCACGTTCGTCTCGTACGAGGATCCGGAATCCCTGCGCAGCAAGGGCCGCTACACGCTGGAACAAAAGCTCGGCGGCGTGATGTTTTGGGAGTACTCCAACAATCACGGCACGGAGTTGCTGACGGCCCTGCACGCCGCGTTGCAGCCCGCTAACCGCTAACCGCCGCCGGAGCTAAAGCCGAAGCCGCGACGCACCTGCTGCATGGCCTCGGAAAGGACGCCCTCGTGCGAACGCACGACCAGCGGTTCGTCTACCGCGCTGTCCGCCGCTTCATCCGCGTGCCGGCATGCGAACAGCGAGAACAGCGGCGCTAGACCTGCGCGTGGGATCACGTCGCGTTGCCGCACCAGCGCGAGCTCGGCAGCCGTCACCGCGTGCAGTGCGCGCTGCTTCTGCGGAAACGGAAAACAAAACACGAACAGCCCTCCCGGCGCCAAATGGCGCTTGGCCGCGCGCGCATAGTCGGACACATCACCGCGCGGCTCGAAGCGCGCGTGCGCCTTCTGCGCGTCCTGCGGCACGATACCGGCGGAAGTCGGAAAGTACGGCGGGCTACCGGTAATCAACGGGAATTGCTCGGACAGCGCTAAATCGCGCAAATCACCGAGCAGTGGTCGCACGCGGTCGGAGAGCGCGTTGTGTTCGATATTCGCCAAAAGCAGACGATGACTCACGGCCTGGGCCTCGATTGCCGTCAAATGGGCGGCCGCTTTCAGCCCCCACAATACGAGCAAACCGACGGTGCCAATGCCCGTCCCCAAGTCGAGATGAGTGCCCACGCGAGGCGAAAGCGAGAGCGCGTAGTGCGCCGTCAGCACGTCGTCGATCGAGTGTCGGTGTCCGCGCGCGCGCTGAAAGATGAACCAAGACCCGGTCAGTCCATCCACGGTGATCGATTCCCCGAATTCCTGCTCGAGCAGAGTGCGGCCGAGCGCGAAATTCGCTGGCGTCACCGGGGACAGTTGCTCGCTCTTGGTCACGCGGGCCGCCGAGTAGCATTCGCGCCCGGGTGCGTCGACCCTACACGCGGCAGCTGAGCGCGCGCGGCGTCAGGATGCCCTAGCGCGGCGGTTTGTCTCGAACCGTGGTTGCTCTGTCCGCTAGCGCGTATTCGGCGTTTATTCCCACGATATCGCGACTTCAGCGTGCTCCTTGGCGGCACGCCCGGGCGCGGCACAGCGCTTGCTGAAGAGGTACACATGTCCAAACACAATCGACTTCACTTGGTCGCTCGCGCGCTCGGTGCGGCAGCATTGATGGCGCTCGCCTCGGGCTGCTACGCCGAAGCCGGCGCTGAGCCTGAGTACGTCGAAGCGTCGGCTGCCCCCGTCGATGTCGACGTCGCGCCGCACTACGAATACGAGGGTCGCACCGTTTACTACGTGAACGACCATTGGTACGCGCGCGATCGCGGCCGCTGGGTGTACTACCGCAGCGAGCCGCAGCCGCTGTATCGGCAGCGTAGCTACGTACAAGCCGCGCCGCGCGCTGCCGCGCCACGGCGTGAAGCGCGCCCGCGTGTGGACACGCGGCGCACGGAGGCACCGCGTGCACGCCGAGTCCAATAACTCTGCCGTCGGAGCTTGGTCATGAATTACCGCGTTTTGCTTGGCTTAGTCCTAACTAGCGCGCTACCCGCGTGTGTCGTCGAAACTGCGGACGACGCACCACGCCCCGTCGTGGTCGACTCGGGCACGCTCGTGCTCGATTGGACGATCGACGACAGCAAAGACCCCGATCAATGCGATCAAAGTGATTCCCAGACTCTGGATGTCACGGTGATGCGGACAGACGGCGCGAGCGCGGGCGAATTTCAGCAGTCCTGTCGCGCGTTCGCGACCAGCATTGATTTGCCGCCGGGCACGTACACGGCGGAAGCCGTGCTGCTCGATTCTTCCGGCGCTGATCGCACCACCGCGGTGCACGTGCGCACCTTCGACATTCTCGGCGGTGACGAGCTCTCGGTACCCATCGACTTCTCTGCAGGCTCGTTTTACGCGCCCTAGCGCGCTTGTTTCAGCAGCCGCACAACGTGATGCAGTTCGGGTCGCCGCTGCACTCGGCTCTGCAATCCTTGTCGCACATCGAGCTGGAGCTCACCGAGGTCTGCTTCACGGTCGTGCACTTGCCGTCTGCTACCGCTGCGCACACCCCTTGCGCGGATTGATCGGCGAGTAGTGCCTTGGCGTCTAGGCAACTCGCAGCGGAGCCCATCGGGCACAGCGCATCACCGCACAAACACTCCAGGTCGATGATGGACCCAGAGATACGATAGCCGCAGTCCGGAAATTGGTCGGGATCCACGCGCACCGTCGGGCACGCTGAAATGCCGAGACACAGAGAGATCCCGGAGCTCGGATCGACGCCGCAGTTGGTGCCCGTCGCCGTCCCGCCCGCGCTGCCGTCGCCGCCGGTACCAGACGTGCCGGCGCTGGCACCCGCGTCGTCGGAATCCAAAGCTTTGCCCAGCTGCAAGCAACCAGACAGCGAGCCGAGCACGAGCACAACGATCAGCCAACGCATGGCGCGATACTGGCCAGAGCCGCGCGGCCCCGGCCAAGTTTTCGGCGGTCGGCGTTAGGCCGGGACTCACTTCGCGTCGCGGGCGACGATCCCGGCAACGGCCAAGCTCGCGAACAGCAACGCGGACGACAACAAGTACGGCGCGCCCGGCACGTGGAACCAAGGCGAGGCGATGCCGAACGCGAAAATTTGCGTGAACAGCAGCGGACCAATCATGCCCGTAACGCCCGTCACGCAAGCCAAAGCGCCCTGCAGGCGCCCTTGAGCGGAGGGTTCCACGCGCCGGCTCATCAGCGCCTGAAATGCCGGGCTGGATATGCCCCATAGCGCCATGAACGGGATGCCGACCAAGAACCAGACGCCGGTCGGCGCAAAACCATAGGTCGCAAACCCAATCACCCCAAACACCAGCCCCACGAGCAGGGCGTTGCGTTCACCGAGCTTCTTCACCAAAGGCCCGACCAGCAGCGCGGACACCAATGCGGAGGCAATGCCAACCCCCGCGAGCGAGAAGCCGATCATGCGCTCGCCCCAGTGGTAGCGGTAATCCGCATACAGCACGAACACGCTCGGCAAAGAGTCGTGCGCAACGTTCGACAGAAACGCGACCGCTGCCAGCCCGAGCAACCGCGGGTGCGAACGAAGCAGCTCGAGCGAGCCGAAGGGATTGGCCTTGGCCCACTTGAACGGCGCGCGCTTTTCCACCGGCAAGCTCTCGGGCAAGATGAAAAAGCCGTACAAAGCATTGGTCAGGCTCAAGCCCGCCGCGGCCCAGAACGGCAAGCGCAAGCTGATGCCGCCGAGCACGCCGCCGAGCGCGGGCCCAACCACGAAGCCGAGCCCGAACGCCGCGCCCAGCATGCCGAACTTGGCCGCACGCTCATCCTCCGGAGTGACGTCCGCAATGTACGCGCCCGCGGTCGAAAAGCTGGCCGAGGTGATGCCCGACACCAATCGCCCCACGAACAGCCAGCTGAGCGAAGGCGCAACCGCCATCAACACGTAATCCAGCCCCATGCCCAGGTTCGAGAGCAGGATCACCGGGCGGCGCCCGCGCCCGTCCGAAACCGCTCCCAGCACAGGCGAGAACACGAATTGCATCGCGGCCCACGCAAACCCGAACACGCCGGCAACGCCGGCGGCATTGGCCATGTCACCGTGCTCGAAAGCCACAATCAGCTTCGGCAGTACGGGGATCATCACCCCCAGCGCCAACATGTCGAGCGCGACAGTAATAAAGATAAACACGAACGCCGCGCGTCCCGGAGCCGGCGTTGGCGGCAGACCAGCTGCAGGAACGGAGGGCGGGGGCGGTGAGCTCAGCGTCATCGCGAGGCATGCTACACTGACTCAATCGTGCGGACGGGCGTTGGCATTTGGCTGGTAATGGTGGCGCTCTCGGGCTGCGCGCATTCCGGCGCTGCTAGTCACGGCGCAGCGCCAGCAACCGGTACTTTTGCCGGGGCAAGCACAGACGCCAGCGCCGCGGTGGAAAGCCCGGCGGACATCACCGCGCACGCCACCCCCGCGATCGTCACGGTGCGCACCAACCTGGGCATGGGCACCGGCTTCATCGTCAAGGCAGACGGCTGGGTAGCTACGAATTTTCACGTCGTACGCGGCGCTAGTGAAATCAGCGTCGTGTTCTCGGACCATCGCGAGCTGCCAGTGGTGGAAGTAATGAACGCCAATCGCTTGCATGATCTGGTCATCCTGCGCGTGGAGGCGCACGGGCTGCCCGTGCTGTCCGTCGCCAATAGCGACCACGTGCGGCCCGGTGACAGCGTGCTCGCCATCGGTCACCCGCTCGGGCTGGAAGACACGGTTTCCAACGGCCTGATCAGCGCCGTGCGCCACGTGCATACCGGTTTGGACGTACTGCAGGTCTCCGCGCCCATCGCTCCCGGCTCTTCGGGCGGTCCGCTGTTCAACGACCATGGGCAGGTGATTGGCGTCGCGACCGCGTTCCTCAAAAGCGGCCAAAACCTCAATTTCGGGCTGCCTTCGAACTACGTGACTGAATTGGTCGAGAACCCGCGCCCGATCGCGATGCCGCTCTTCTTCGCCGCCATGAACGCCATGCACGAGGAAGAAGGGCAAAGCCTTCCGGATCGCCCAGCGCGCCAAATTCCACATCACCCGCTGAGCGCGCTCAACGGCTGCTCACAGGGCGACCAAGTACTCATCGGCAAAACCCTCCAAGACGCGATCGAAGTCGGCGCGCCGCTGTACAACGAGGGCAAGCTCGCGGCCTGCTATCACATCTACGAAGGCGCCGCGGCGGACCTCACGCAGCGCTTGCCGGCAAGCTGTCGTGGACCAAAAACCGCTTTGACAGATGGCAGAAAACGCGCTGCGGCGCTCAATGATGCCGGCGCGCAAGCCTGGGCCATGCGAGACAGCTTCGACGGCATGCTGGAGCTCCTGCAACGCGCCAACGCGGGTCATTGATGCACGGCGACGAGCACCCCAAACGCGCGCTCTTGCGCAGCGGTCGCGAACAAACCATCGAGCAGCTGACCAATGCCTTCGCGCGGGACGAGCTCGGCCTGGATGAGTTCGAAGAGCGCCTCAATCGCGCGTACGCCGCCCAGGAAGTAGACGCGTTGCAGGCGCTGGTCAGTGACCTCTCCCCCGAAACCATCGCCCACACGGCGGAGCTCGTCGCGCCGAGCCGCGCCCTAGCCCCCGTCGCTCGAGCCGCCCCGCGCGCAGTCGCCATCCTGGGCAGCGTCGAGCGCCGCGGGCAGTGGGCTGTTTCGCGCTCCTCCGGCGCCCTGGCGGTGCTCGGCAGCGTCGTGATTGACCTGCGTGACGTGGTCTTGCCTCCCGGCGTCACCACCATCCAAGTCTCCGCCGTGCTGGGCTCGGTCGAAATCATCGTGCCGCCTCACTTAGCCGTCGAGAGTGACGGCTCCGGCATCCTGGGCTCGTTCGAAGGCATGCAGCGGCTACCCCACGATCCGGACCCGGATCTTCCCGTGCTGCGCGTGCAGGGCCGCGCCGTGCTCGGCAGCATTGAAGTGCACACGCGCGTGCCCGAAGGGCGCATGCCGCGCGCTGCGCTGAAGAGCACGCGCTAATCAGGTGTGCTCGAGCGCGCCATAGCCCGCCCAGGGCTTGTCCGTGCTCTCGAAGTGCAGCAAATTCCCCGCGAATTGCGCGGTGAAGTAATGAGCCACGCCTTCAGGGTCATAAACCATGAGCGTCAGCTGATCGCCCTCGGCGCTCTTCACCTCGTAGCGCCCGGTCATGTTCACGCCCGGACCTGCGGCGGTGAATTGGCCCTGGCTGAAAGTCACGATCAGCGTGCCGACCTCGGCGCCCAAAACGGCTTGCAGCGGTAAGTCGAGCGGCACCACTGGCGCAAAGCTCTGCAGCCGCCAAGAGGCGCTCAGCCGCTGATTGGCGTTGGCCACGTTGCCAGCCTGCGTTTGCCCCGCGCCGCAACCAACCGCGAGCGGAACCGCGAGCAGCGAGCACACCACCAACAAAACCCTGCCGAATCTCGAAGACACGCCCCGAAGATAGGCGGCGCTTTCCGGACACGCAACGCGCTACCCGCCAAATTCAGCCTCGGCGCGGCCCCGGTTAGGCATTTCCTCGGCAAATTCGGCGGCAATTGCCGCCCGCGCGGGAATCATCAAACCAAGCGCCTCCAGGCACGAAGCGAAGCTGCCGGTGAGCGGCGCGCGAACCGTGACGTACTGACCGGTGACCGGATGCAGAAAGCGCAGCGCGGCCGCGTGCAGCGCCAGGCGCCCGAAAGCGTAGTGCTCGCGGAACCAGCGGTTGTGCTCGCCCTTGCCGTACTTCACGTCGCCAATCAGCGGACAAGACACGTGCTTCAAGTGACGGCGGATCTGATGCAGCCGGCCCGTCTTGGGCAGCGCGAGCACCAACGCATAACGCTCGAACGTACCTAACCGCGCAAACTCGGTTTGCGCCGCCACCCGCTCTTCCCCCGGGGCTCGCGGCACCGGGTGGTCGATCAACCCGTGCTCCGGGGGGTGTCCTCGGGTCAGCGCCAGATAGCGCTTACCCATACTGGCCTCGGCGAAGCTCTGATTGAGCGTGCGCGCCGCGTGCTCGTCCAGCGCGAACAGCACGCAGCCACTGGCGCCGCGGTCCAGCCGATGCAGCGGATACACGTAGCGCCGCACAGCGTCGCGGGTCATGCGCAGTAGGTCGCGGTCGTCGTTCGCCCAGCCGCGGTGCACGATCACCCCCGAGGGTTTATCGACCACGACGCACGACTCATCTTGATACAAAACGCGCAGCGGCGGCTCTTCGCGCGGCTCGCTCGGGTCGTCCTGCATCGTCATTGATACACGCTAGCGTGGTGATTCTGCGTCGCCGTGGACAATCTGCGACACGTCGTTGCGGCAGCCATGACACGCCGGTCATACCGGCGCTCAGCACACTCGCAAGATGAGGGCAATTTTTTGGCAATCGCCCCGCTTTACAAACTGGCACGCGAGCTGCACATGAAGACCATACGATGGCTGGTGCGTTTCGAATCCTGCTCTGGGCTGTGGTGCTGTTAGCGCCGGGCGGCATCCTGCTCGCGCCGCTACTCGCCGCCCATGAGCTGCGCCGTCGCAACCGCGCCGCGCGTGAGGCGGAGGCCAACGTCGTCTCGCCTGACGGCACGCCGGTCGTAGCCGCTCAAGCCGTCGCTGCTACGGTCGCCGCTGAGTCGCCGTCCGGTCAGCTCGCAGCCTGATTTTAGGGGTTAGCGGGCTTTTCTCGGCGCGTTCCGGCGCGTAGCTCGCAGCGCGTCGTCGTCATTCCATCGCTGCTGTAGCCGCCAAATGCCGCGCGCCGCGCGCCGCGTCCGTGCCAAAGTCGTCGCGCCGTGACCGCGAACGAGCCCCCTGACGCGCCGCTCGTCGTTCAGCCGAGCGACGAACCCTGGATGCGCGAAGCCCTGCGCGAGGCAGATCTCGCTCCACTGCACGGGGACGTCCCAGTCGGCTGCGTGATCATTGCACCCGACGGGCAAGAGCTTGCACGCGACCACAACCGTCGCGAGCAAAACGCCGACCCCACCGCTCACGCGGAATTGCTCGCCCTGCGCGCCGCGGCCGCCAAGCTCGGCCATTGGCGCCTCGAGCACGCCACCGCTTTCATCACCCTGGAACCTTGCCCGATGTGCGCCGGCGCCCTGGTCAACGCGCGCATCGGCCGCGTAGTTTTCGGCGCCGCGGACGCCAAAGCGGGCGCCCTAGTCTCGCTCTTCGAGATCGGCCGTGATTTGCGGCTCAATCACCGCTTCGAAGTCGTCCCCGGCGTGCTCGCCGAAGAGGGCGCCGCGCGCCTAAAGGCCTTTTTCGCCAAGCTGCGCGCCGCCAAGACCGACAGCTAGTCCCGACGCCCCGCCCGTTCCACCACAAGCTGGAGCGTACCGGCGTGGCTACGGAGAGAGCTCACTTGGCGTGTCCGTGCCCTCTTCGGGGGTCACCGCGGCCGGCGGCGCGCCGCTGCCCGAATCAGCCACGTGAAACGCGACTTGTTCGCCGAGCCCCGCCTGCAGTTGCTCCTCGCTCACTTTGCCGATCTTCTTGGTGATGCGCATCAGACGCTGCAAATAGTGCGTCCAAGCTTCGCTCACCTTGCCGTCAGCGTCGAAGTGCTGGTGCTCCGGGTTCGGCAAAATCGAAGCGATGTACAGCGCCTGACCCAGTGAAAGGTCACTCGCGCGCTTATTGAAGTAATAGTGCGCCGCCGGTCCAATGCCGTAGATGCCCGGGCCATACTCGATCACGTTCAAGTACAGCTCCATCAGCTCCTGCTTACTGAGCTGCTGTTCCAAGAGCACCGTCAGCGCGGCTTCCTGCAGCTTGCGGCTGAGCGTCTTCTCTTTGCCCAGGTACAGGTTTTTGGCGAGCTGCATGCTGATCGTGCTGCCGCCGCGCACGAAGCGCCCCTTGTTCAGGTTGTCGCGAATCGAATTCTCGACCGCCTCGAAGTCGAAGCCGTGGTGGCGTTCGAAATGGCCGTCTTCGCAGACCTGCACCGCCGCCGGCATGAACGATGAGATCGCGTCGTATGGCACCCAATCCGGAGAGCCCGGCCCGCTCTCAATCTCCATCGGCAGCTTGTCCGAACCCTTCACCTCACGCCGCCAGGGCGCCTCGAAACGGCGCGGGTTCAGCTCCGGCGGAACTTGGTCAATGCGGCAATCATTGGCGACGTCCAAGTGAACGCGCGTCTCCGCCGGGTGCTCAGAGTCGAAATCCAAGTCCGCCTTCACCGCGAACGTTCCGGACAAGCGCATGCCCGCGATCAACGGCGCCAACCCGTGCGGCGTCGCGTCCAACAGCGCCTGGCAGGAAGCGAGCGGCACTCCGCCTGACCAGTGCGTCTGCACCGTGCGCTCGCTGCGCGTCAGGATCCCGCTTCCCTGCACGCGCACGTCTCCCAAGGACAGCTCGCCCTCATCCAGCGTGAGCTTGGCGCCGTCCAACGTGGTGCTGCCGCGGACGCGAAACCCCGCATGAATCCCGCTCAACGGCGAACCTGACAGCTCAGGCCGCGAGAGTGAAACGTGTTCCGCGACGCCATTGCCCTCGAACGCCAAGCTGGAGCCATCGGCCGCCAAGGTCACGTCCCCGCTCGCCTGTAAGGTCGCGGCGGGCACGTTCGTGAGCCCGAAGTCGCGCTCACGCACCCCGAGGCTATGCAAGCTCACTGGGCCGCCTCGCAGCTGCGCGTGCACCTCGCCCGCAGCGATTGGGAGCGATAGCTTGAGCTCGAGCGCCGTCCCCGATGCCTCCGCCTTGGGCACCAAAGACACGTCGATTTGCGCACCCAGCCGCGTCACGCGCAGCGTGCTCGGCCCAAAATTCAGATTGTCGGTGCCACGCTCGAAGCGCAGCCCCACGCCCTGCAAATCCAGCTGCGCGGCCTCGGGCAAAGAGCGCGCGGCCAGCGCAGCAAGCTCGCCCAGCGCAGCGCGAAGCTTGGCACCCCGCAATGAATCCGGCTGAAAATGCGCGATCTTCTCGGGACGCGCAGGGTTCGGCTGCGCCACCTTGGGCTCCGGCTCCATGCGCACGCTCACGTCCACGCCTTCGGCCTGCAGGCTCTCGAGCAGTCGGCGTGGCCCCGCTTCACCTGGCGCTGGCTCGAGCGCGCGTCGCATCACGGCCTGCGGATGCCGCGCTTGAACCTCGAGCCCAGCGTCGGCAAAGCGCCCCAAATCCAAGGCCACGCGCTCGTGCCCAGCGTCGCGCTCGTAGCTCAGCCCCCACAGGTGCTGCGCGGGCTGCTGCGGTCGCATCCGCCACGTCACTTCCACTCCGTCGGCCAAGTAGCGCGTCTCGCCTCCACCCACAGATTGCGGCTCCGGATGCTGAGCGCTCCGGTATGCATCCAGCTCCGTTTTCAGCTCGTCCGCGTCCCCTTTGAGCTCGACGAAGGCGCCGTGCAGGGCGACCTCTGCCACATTGAAGTGCCAGCCCAGCCCAACACGAAGCGCGTCCGCGTGCACGCTCACCCCCGGCATCGTGGGCACCTTTAGCTCGAGATCCTTCAGCCACACCGCCCCCAAGCCAAGCGACACGTGGCCCACCTGCACGTCCAGGCCGCGCCGCGCAGCAGCGCTGGCTACCCGAGCGCGGACCACTGGCGCAAACCCAAGCGCGGCTCCCGCGCCGAGCACACCCACCACCCCGGCAAGAGCGGCAACGCGCGTTCGCCGCGGCAAGTCCGCGAGCACGCTCATTCTAAGCTAGCCACCAAAGTCGGCTTGCGACGCTCCCGCAAGTCGTCGCGCCGGGCACTCCGCAGGCGCTCAACCAAAGCTTCCATCGCGGCCAAACGCGTGCCCGTACGTCCTGCGGCCCAAGGTGCCTGCACCTCCGCGCTCAGCGCCTTCACGAAGTCCCCCAATTGACCAACCCGACGCCCCAACACGTGAATTGCGGCCTCGCGCAGGTCCAAGCGCGGCGGCAGTGCAATGCCCTCACCGCGCAGCAGCTCCGAAGCGTAAAAACCCCAGCTCGCCAGCACGTCATCCGGACGTAAGAACGCACTCAGCCGCCGCGCAAAGTCCGCCCGCGCTTCCCCGCCGCGAATCCGATCAGCCACTAGACGGCTATGCAGCTCGAACGAAGGCGCGAGCGGCCCACTCGGCGCGATGTACGCCTCGAAGCGCTCGCCCGTCGCAGGTCGAATCGCCGCCCAATGCACCACCTCGGCCGGCACGGCGCCCTCGCTCCCGTACGGCCAAGCATTCGCCTCGCCGTAGCCGATCACCAATGCCTCCGGCCGCTCGCTCAAAGCCGGCGCCACCAAGGGCCGCAACCGCGGCTCGGCACTCCGCCGATGCCGCGGCCGATGCTCACGCTGCACGAATTCCAACTGCGTCTCGACCATGGCGTCGAACGGCTTCAGGAGCTCGGGCAGCCCCTCCGGCCTGCCCTCCAGCACCGCCAACGCCGCCGCCAACGCCTCAATCGTCGATAGGCAATGAACCTCCGGCTCGCGGCGAATCCGATACCGACTCTCCTCCGCCGGCGAGAGCCCGTAGCGCGGAAGGTCCCGCAACGCCGGGTTCAGCTTGAACAGCTTCGACGCCTGCCACCACGTGCCGTCCACGACGACTAGCGTGACCGGCCCAGTCGGCGGATCGATCGCCAAATCCTTCGCGCCATCGCCCGGATAAAGCAGGATGGGCGGCGCATCCGGGTTGCTCAGGGCCGCCTGAAACGCGACGTCGGACGAGAAGTCCAGCCCGACATGCAACGTCGAATTGGACAACGCGAGCTCGGCGATGCGCGCCGTGTTGATCGGTACGTCACTCTCCCGCGGGTGCTGAAGAATCACCACCCGCGTCCGCGTCGCTATTGGCTGCACCGCGGCGCAGTAACAAACCCGCGCAGGCCTCCGGCACCGCCAACACATCTCACGCGACTCAAGCACGCCGCGAACATGGATCGAGCGGCGCCTCATTGCATCACCCAAAGCAGATTAGCCGCGTTGAAGAGCCCGCCGCTGGCCGGCACCGACGTACCCCTGCGGCGCCCCAGCCCCGCGGCCCAGTCTAGGC
>FSWQ01004219.1_pt1 | contig 11969 bp, 10 predicted proteins | sample 1637691 | NCBI WGS metagenome assembly FSWQ01 (sample SAMEA3914814, study PRJEB12502) | metagenome | biome: forest; material: soil | place: USA | collected 2011-09-16 | depth 0.1 m | reverse complement strand
TCGGCGCATGCAGATCCGACCAAGCGATCTTGTACTGCTTCCAGTCCGGCGTCAGGTCGATCAAGACGCGATGAGCCGCGTAGCAGTTCGGATCAGCCGGCATCGCTAGATCGTCGCAGAACCCAACGCCCATCGACTTCGGCTCGAATTCCGGCATGCCGACGAGGATGAGCAGCTTGTTCGCGCCCTCGACTACGGCGCTGGTGCCCTTGGCGTAGAACGAAATGCCGCCGTACGCCGAAGCGTCGAACGGGCAGCCACCGGCGACCTCGGCCGCCAGGGATGCGCCCCAACCGGTCAGATTGGTGCCCGTGACGTGCAAGGCTTTGGCGGTGCCGTTGGCGCCGGCGACAAGTGCCGACGACAGCGCGGGGGTACCCGCCGGCATGATCGTACCGGCGCTCAGGTCTTTGGAAAAATCCCAGAGGCCGCTCGCGGTCATGACGGTGGCGGTCTTCCAACCCGCGAGCATGCCGTCTTCCAGGTCGTCGATCACCATGTTCGTGGCCGCGCCCGCCGGGTACGGACACTTGCACTTGAGCGTTGGACAGCACCCCATCGTGGGGTCGCACGCCGCAGTGGAGCCGCCACCGGCACCCGCGGTGCCGACCGGACCGGCGCCGCTTGCGCCGCCCGTGCTGGCGCCCGCAGTGTTGCTCGGAGCGCCGGCAGTCGAACTGCCACGGTCACTGCCGCCGCTACCGCCACATGCCGCCGAAAAAACCGCAGCGCCGGAGAGCAACACAGCAGCCGCCAAGAGACCTTTTTTTGAAGTGTACCGCATGGGTTCAACAGATCACCTCGCGGGCGATTCAAGTCAATGTACGGAATGGATTCCAACATTCATCTGACAATTTCCGAACATGTGCCGCTCGCTCCATTCGCGTTCTGGTGCAGCTTTCGAATGCACGTCTAATCGTGCGTTTGGCCCGAGAAAGGCAGTCGATCTGCGCTGGTTCACCGCTCACGGGCTGAGCGCGCACCTTGTCTAAGGCAGCTCGGGTGCGGCCGCTCGGTTACAAAAGCGACACTCGGAGAGCAAGAAGTCACCCCTCAAGGCGGCCCCTGGAGCAAGCAGATCGCGATCGCGCGCACGTCACGACTGTAGGCGTCGTGCTCTGCCTCGCACGCCCCCTGCGCCCGGCAACTTTGCCCCAGCCGATTCGCGAAATGGCGGCAATTTCCCGGTCTCTGCCTTGGCACGACACGTGAATGACCACAGGCATTCGCAGCACAGTGCGTCACCCAGGAGGCCCGCATGCTCGCCCTTCACAAGATACTCGTGCCCACGGACCTCTCGCCCTGCTCCAGCCGCGCCCTGAGCGAAGCTCACGACTTTGCGCGCCAGTTCTCCGCCAGTATCGACCTGCTGTACGTGTGGACGATGCCCGCGCTAGTCGCGCCGGAATCGCTGATCACGGGCATGGGCATCAACGAGCAGCCGCTCATGGATTGGGTGGGCAACAGCGCGCGCGAGCTGCTCGCAGAGTTCGAGCAAACCGCGAAGAGCGCGGGCATCCAAGTGAACACGAGCTTCTGCGAACCGGGTGATCCCGCAACCGCGATTGTCGAGCACGCGACACAAGGCGGCTATGACTTACTCGTGCTGGGCACGCACGGCCGCAGCGGCATTGCGCATGCGCTGCTCGGCAGCGTGGCCGAGAAAGTGGTGCGCCGCGCGCCTTGCCCCGTACTCACCGTGCGCTCGCCGGATTGAGGGAGCGGCCTACATCGGCTCTTTTGCCCGGAATTTGGGCGTGATTGTGTGCCGCGAGGCTCGGCATTAGACTGCTCATGTGTCGCTAAAGCGCTGGGCCGTCCGTTCGAGTTTGTTGCTGTGTGCGGCCGGTGCGCTGTGCTCGGCACCTGAGGCCGCGCGTGCGCAAGGCCCGGCCGCGGACAACGACGCCATCAAGCGCGCCCGCGAGCAATTCGGGCAAGCCCTGGCGCTGCAAACCGGTGGGGATTGGGCAGGCGCATTGGCGATGCTCAAAGAAGTCGCCGCGGTGAAACCGACGCCGCAGGTTCGCTTCAACATCGCGTTGTGTGAAGAGCGCCTGGGCCGGCTCGTTGCTGCGCTCGGTGACTACGAGCTCGCCGCCTCAGACGCACAAGCCGAAAAGGCCGACCAGGTTCGGCAAGAAGTCGACTCGCGCTTGGAGTCGCTCAAGGCGCGCGTGCCGCGCGTCATCGTGCAGCGCGGTGAAGGCGCGGATTCCGCGACCATCTCGCTCGACGGCGTATCGCTGGGCGATTCCGTATTGAACAACCCGCTGCCCGCGGACCCAGGCCCGCACACGGTGGAGGCGACGGCCCTCGGCTTCCGCCCATTCAAACAAGCGTTCCGCGTGGCCGAGCAACAGACCGCGACCATCCAAGTCAAACTGGAGCCGGAGCCCGCGAAGGTAGAACCGCCACCTCCGGTTGAACCGCGCCCCGCCTCGCAGGGCGTGCGTACCGCGGGCTTCATCGTGGGCGGCGTTGGCATTGCTAGTCTGATCACGTCCGGGGCGATGTTTTACCTGCGCCAAACCACGATTAGCGATCTCGATAAGCAATGCGGTGCAAACCGCGGGTCGTGTCCGCCCAGCAGCCAGAGCACGGTAGACCGCGGCAAGCTGTACACGACCATCGGTGACGTCACGCTCGTAGCCGGCGCCGTCGGCTTGGGGCTTGGAGCCACGCTGGTGATCGTGGGCAGTCACTCGGCGGAGCACGCGAGCGTCTCGCTTGCGCCGGGTGCCGCGGGCGCGAACGTCGGCGGCGCGAGCTTGTTCGGGCGTTTCTAGGCGACCAGAAGCTTCGCCAAAGCACGCGGCGAGGTCAGAAGCCGGGATTGCGGATCGGCGAGACGAACGTTGGCGTTCCGCTGTGTGCGGGCTTGGCTGACGCGACTGGCGGCGTGTTGCGCGGAAAACGCCGCGGTGCCACGGGCGCAGCGGATTTCGCCGGGGCGACCGACTCCGCCGGCGCAGGCGGCAAGGGCTCGACCGGGTTCACCGCAGGGACATCCGACGCGGGCGGCGTGGGCTCACGCGTGACGGGGACCGCCGTGGTGGGCGAAGCGCTCGCAGTGACAGCAGGCCCCGCGCGCCGGCTGAGCAGCAGGGCGACGATTGCGCCCAGCGCAGCCACTGCAGCGATGGAGACGATAGTGCGGAGCGTGCTGCGGCGCGGTGCACCGCGGTTGTCACGCGAGGTGGGCGCCGCTTCACGCGACGTCGCGCCCGGCAAAGACAGCCGGCCCTCGGCGCTGGGCGTCATTTCACGACTGGAAACCAAGCCTTCGAGCACCGTAGGTGCTTCGTCCGGCGGCGAATCCGAATCAGCGATGCGCGGCGCGGATTTTCCGGCCTCACGGCGATCCGCTGCTTCGAGCGCGCCTTTGATCGCGATTTTTCGCTTCTCTAGGCGATCCGGCAGGAGCGCGCGCAAGAATTCCGCGACCTCTTCGTCCGTGCTCGGACGCATGGACGGGGGCAGTGCGCGCGTGAGGCCGATCAGCATGTCGTTGGCGGTCGGGTAGCGCTTCGAGGCGTCCTTCGCGAGCGCCTGCATCACCACCGCTTCAAGCCCGGCGGGGTAGCCCGGCACGATCGTGCTGGGCGCCGTCACCGGTTCGTCGTCACTAATGCGTTTGATGGTTTGGCCCTGATCATCCCCGCGAAACGGGTGAGTACCAGTGGTCATCATGTACAGCAGGATGCCGACCGCGAACACGTCCGTGCGCCGGTCGATGCGCTCACCGCGCAACTGCTCCGGCGACATGTAGGCGATCTTGCCCTTGAGCTGACCGGCTTCCGTCTCGTTGGAGGCGCGACTGGTCGCTTTGGCGACGCCGAAATCCACCACCTTGACCACGCCTTCGTACGTCAACAGCACGTTTTGCGGCGACACGTCACGGTGCACCAGACCCACCAGCGTGCCGTTTTCGTCCCGGAGCTCGTGGGCGGCGTGCAGCCCGCGGCAGGCCTGAGCGGTGATACTGACGGCAATCGCCAGCGGGATGCCGCCGCGCGTGGCGGCGTACTTCATGATGATGTTGAGCGGCTCGCCGTCCACCCACTCCATCACCAGGTACAAGATGCGGTCGACTTCCCCGAGGTCGAGGATCTCTATTACGTGGGGGTGTCGGACTTGTGAGGCGAGCGAGGCCTCATCTAGAAACATTCGCTCGAAGTGCAAGTCGTCGACCAGGCCGGGCAGCATGGTCTTGATCGCGACCATTTTCTGGAAGCCACGCGTGCCACGCAGCCGCGCCGCCCACACGCTCGCCATCCCACCTTTGGCGATGGGCAATAGAAGCTCGTAGCGCCCGAGCACCTGGCCGGCAGTGAGGTCGTCGAGCATGCGTCCCTAAGAAACTCAGACCCTATCATAGCTCTGACGCCCGGGGGTCGCTTCCGCCGGCCCGGGAAAGCCGCGAAAAACCGGCAAATACGAGGGGGAACTCAGTGTGTGCGCGCTTGATCGCCGGCAAAAACGCGCACGCCCTCGGCTTCCGGCAGCGGGCGCAGCGCAAGTACCGCTCGGGCATCGGCAGCGCCGGCGACGATCGGGGAGGCGGTGGTCAAGATCCACTGCGCCTCCGGCAGGGCCTCGCGAAAAGTTGCGATCAGCTCCTGCTGCACTTGGGCATCCTGATGCAGGTCCACTTCATCGATCGCGATCACGCCCTCCGAGTCGCGCGGATCTTGCTCGGGGTAAGCGGCCCACAATGTGCGCACGGAGAGCGCGGCGAACGCCACGAGGTGCCGCACACGCGTGGGCAACGCATCGAACGGAACGTCCCGGCCGTGGCCCTGGAAGATGGGCTCGAAGGAGTGCGGGGCGAGGCCGCGGTACGAGAAACCGGACAGCTTCAGGAACGACTCCACGACGCTGCGCATGCCCGCGTCCAGCAAGTCGAAGCGGCGTTCCGGCTGCTCACTGCGCGCGGGCGTCACAGCCGGTTCGAGTGACGGCAACACGGACGCGATGGCCGCGTAGGCCAACGCTTGCTTGGTTTCACGCGCGAGATCCGCGCGTGTTGCGTCGTCACTGGTGACGCTAGCGCGCACGTCATAGCGAGCGATGGTGCGTGCCGGCGCGCTGAGCGCCAGCGGTTGGCGCGAGAACCAGCGCGTGCTGGGAATGGCCAGGAACGCGAAACCGCCTTCACCCGCGAGGCGATCGAACAGCGTTTGTTCGCGGCGGCGCAGCGCCTCCACTTCGTCGCTTGGGGAAAGACGGGCGTTGGGGCTGGCCACCGACAGTGGATGGGGGCGTGCGGGCTCGTCTTGGCCGAGCGCCCATTCGCAGGCCGCAAACGGCGGAGACGCGCCCTCGCGCGGTTCAGTGCGGTTCGGCTGAACCACACAATGACCCGGGCGTGTACTGGCGATCGCCGCGAGCACGCTGCTCTTACCCACGCCGCCCGCGCCGTGAATTACGGTCAGCGCGCGCGGGTCGCCGTGCTCATCCGCGAACGGCAGCACGAGCTTGTCGAACGGCCCGACGCCAACCAGCGCAACTTGCACGAGCTTCATGCGGCCTGATCAGGGTACAACCGCGCGCCCGCGTGCGCCCCCCAAAAATCAGGGACTGGAACAAAGGCCGTGGCCAGCGGCGGGGTCGAAGTGGTCTAAAGGGCGCACATGGAAATCCGCACGGAGCTCGAAATTGCCGCGCCCGCCAGTCACGTGTGGCGCATCCTGACCGACTTTCCGAGCTACGGAGAGTGGAACCCGTTCATCACGGAGATAGCGGGCGAGCTGGCGGTGGACCGCAAGCTGCAGGTGCTGATCAGCCTACCCGAAGGGCGTGATTTGCACATTCGGCCGCAATTGCTGCGGTGCGAGGAAAACCGCGAGCTGTGTTGGCGGGGGCATTTTTTGTTCCCGGGCCTGTTCGATGGCGAGCATTTCTTCCGCCTGGAGGCGGTGAGTGAAGAACGCACACGCTTCGTTCAGGGAGAGAACTTCAGTGGCGTTTTGGTCCGCTTCGCCAGCCGCTCGATCACGCTCGCAGCGCGCGGCTTCGTGTACATGAATCAGGCGTTGAAGCGGCGAGCCGAAGCAGTAGGATGAGCGCATGGGCATCGCGCGGATCTTGGTTCCAATCGACTACTCCGACAATTCACGCGCAGCGCTCGCCTACGCCGCTGACCTAGCCAAGAGCTTCGGCGCCTCGCTGGATCTCGTGCACGTTTGGGACCGCCCAACGTACGCAACGGACGCGGTGATGGTGCAACGCCCCGGTGAAGCCCACAAACCCATCAGTGAGCTGATCCGCGAGAACGCGGAGCGGGACATGGCAGAGCTGATGGCGAGCCTCACCCTGCCCAGCGGCCTCAGCGTAGAGAGCCGCTTGTTATCCGGGGATCCGGCGGCCACCTTGCTGAAGGAGCTCAAGAAAGGCGCTCACGATCTGGTCGTGATCAGCACCCACGGCCGGACCGGCCTGGCCCATTTGCTTCTGGGCAGCATCGCCGAGAAGCTCGTGCGCCTTTCGCCCGTCCCGGTGCTTACGGTGCCGATCCCAGGCACCCGCTGAGCTCCGTTACCCGGTAACCTGCCTTCCCGGGCTCGCCCGGGGCTAAATTCCCCTGTCAGCCACGTTTGTGGCGATTGCGTAGCGCTTCGCCCGCTAGTATTGTCGCGCGCCCCCCGTGACGAACGAGCTACCAGCCCACTGTGTGTCGCGTCACGTCGTGCGAGTCCGATTCGGCGAGACTGACCTGATGGGTATCGTGCACCACGGCACCTACATCTCGTATTTCGAGGTGGGGCGCGTGGAGTACATGCGGCGTCGCGGGCTCGACTACAACTCGTGGACCGAGCTCGGGATTCATTTGCCGGTAGTCGAGGCGCACGTTCGGTATCGCCGGACCGCCCGCTTCGATGAAGTGCTGTGCGTGGAGTCCCGCCTCACGGAGCTCACCCGCGTCAAGGTTCGCTTCGAGTACCGCTTGCTGCGTGGCGGGCCGGGCTCGGACGGCGAGCTGGTAGCGGAAGGTTTCACTCTGCTTGCATGTGTGGATGACCTGCACGTGCCCCGGCGTATCCCGCCCAACGCAGACGCCATCTTGCGCGGCCCCGAGCTCAACAACGAAGTCTTCCCCGAAGTGAAGGCGCTCGTCGCACGCTGAGCCACCGGGTGCTGAGAGTCGTTCTGAGACTGTGGAGAACGGTGCTAGCATGAGGAGCTCATGAACGACGGGGCGCCGCCAGGACCCGATCCGAAAGCCATCCGCCCCTCCATGGTGGACTCGGGCTGGTCGGCTCCGCCACCGCGGATCGCAGAACCAGAGCTACCGCCGCCACCCGGCAGCGACCGTGAGCGAGCGCCGCAACCCTCCGCGCGCCCGTTGCCGAGCTACGAGGCGCATGAAGCCGGCGTGCGCGACGTCACCATGGTCGATCGCGAAATTCAGACCCGCGCCAAGGCCATGCGAGAGAAGGACACGTTGCCTCCGCCGCGCCGCGCCTCTGCCTTCCCGCCCGCGCCGCCGCCGCCACCGCCACCGGCGCGCTCACAAGAGCCGCCCGTGGTGATTCGCAACCCGGATGCACTGGCCTCGCCGTTGCCGGGCGCGTCGCGACCGCCGCCACCTTCTCGGCCCAGACAATCGGTGCCACCCGCCCCGCCGTCACGGCCGTCGGCCCCGCCCGCTCGTCCTTCGCTGCCGCCCGCTCTGCCTGCCGTCGCGGCGGCGGACGACCTGCAGGGCGTTTCGGCGGCGCGCAACGCGGCCACGTTGGTGCGGCCGCGCAGCTCGCAAAATCCGCAGCCGTTGCCGTCGTTTGGCGCTGCGCTCGGACAGCGCGTGCGTTTCGCGGGCGGGGAAGTACCGCTTTGGAGCTTGGTCACGCCGCTCGTGCTCCTGGTCGCGCTGGGCACCGCATTCGCCGCTGCCGCAGTAACTGCCGCCGCAGACCCAAGTGCCGCGCAGCCAGCGCTCAAAGCGAGCGCAGAGCCCTCCGCTTCGGTTGCGCAGTTGCCCGCGCCGCTGCCGCCGGCGCCCACGCCCAGCCTCACCGCGAGCGCGGATGACAAGCCGAAACCCCTCACGTTGCTGGAGCGCGTAGCGCTGGGTGACGACGCCGCCGTCAAAGAGCTCAGCGCGAAGCCCGTCGCTGATCTGCGGGTCGAGGAGGCGATTTCACTGTCCCTCGGCCAAAGCGCGCAAGACCTACGCGCCGCCCGCGCCCTGCGTGACCGCGTGGATCACGACCCAGGGCTGATCAAAGATGCGGACGTGCTGACGCAACTGCGCCACTACGCGGATGACCCGGAAACCTCGCGCGATGCGCTATCGGCAATGGCCAACGTTCCTGGGCCAATCAGCGCAGACCTGATTTATGAAGTGTGGACCGCGACGGCCTCGCGCACCACGGCCACGGATCTCGCGCGCTCCCTGATTTACAGCAAAGAAGTGCGCGCCAAGGCCTCCCCCGCCTTGGCCATCGCGTTGGATCTACGTGACGCAGAAACGTGCGAGAAGAATCGCGATCTGCTCGGACGCGTGACCGCGGATGGGGATCGCCGCGCGTTTCATTTGCTTGGCAAGCTGACACGCAAGTACGGCTGCGGCGCAAACAAGCGCGCGGATTGTTACGCTTGTTTGCGCAGCGGCACGGATTTGGACGCGGCCATGAAGGCCGTCAAAGCGCGCCGCGAACCGCACCCGTTCGGCAACTGAGCGCGCCCTGCGCGGCTTCAAAAACGCACGGTGAATTCACCGTGCTCCGGCCCGTACAGCACGACTTCGAGCTCGGGCTCGACCTCACGACTGAGCACGACTTGCTCCAGCGTGCCGATCAAGCCGCAATCAATCCAACCGGGAAAACCGTGCACTTCGAAGTGCACCGTGCGCGGGTGCGGTTCGCTGGCCACGACCGTGTGCATCGGGTCGGTCACCTTCCACATCGCCGGCATGCGCAGTAGCGCTTCGCGCGGGCCGAGCGTCATCGAACGCACGACTTGCCCAGCACGCGACGCCAAGAACACTTTGACGGTATCGCGACCGAGCAGTCGTAGTCCCTCCAAGAGCGGCGCGGTCGGATGGCGATGCTTGGCTACGGCGTGCATCCAACGCAGCGCGTCCGCGAACGGATAATCGAGGAACGGTTGATATTTTCCGTGTCGCGGCGCTGCTTGCAGCGCGGGCCAAACCTGCTCCACCTGTCGCGGCTCCAGCCGCGACACGAGATCCGCTAGGTACATGCCCTTCGTGGTGATCTCCGGGCGAATCGAGGCAACGCGCGCTTCCGCGTCGACCTGACCCTTCAGTGACACTCCTGGCAGCACCCGAAACCGCTGCGGAGTTGGGAAGCGCTTCTCTATCGCCAACAGGTGGTCAGCATGCCACAGCTTCAGCGCGCTCGCGGTGTAGGTGCGTTGATCACGTTGGCATCACAGGAGTCATGCCTTGGGAACGGTGCGTGCTGCTTTGAACTCTTCGAGCTCTTCCAAACTCTTCGGCCAGTCTGATTTGAGCAAGCGCGACAGGCCGCGATCCGCGAGCAGCTTGCCGCCCGTCTGGCATTTCGGGCAGTAGTTCAATTCGTTGGCGGCGTAAGAGATGCGTTGCACTTTGGTGCCGCACACCGGACAAGGCTGTTGAAAGCGCCCGTGCACTGCCATCTCAGGGCGAAACGCGGTCACTTTTTCCGGGAAGCCCGCGCCGGCTTCAGCGCGCAAGCGGTCTGTCCATGTGATGAGCACGGACTCCGTCGCATCGTGTAGACGCGCAATTTCAGGCTCGGACAAGCCGTGCGTGAGCTTCACGGGCGACAGCTTTGCGGCGTGCAAGATCTCGTCGGAATACGCGTTGCCGATACCGCTGAACAGCCGCGGGTCCGTCAGCGCGCGCTTCAAAGTGCGGTTCTCCAGCACCAACGCCGCGCGAAAGTCAGCCAAGCTCGAGCCCAAGACCTCCAAGCCGCCGCGCGAGAATTCGCTCAAGTTCGGCGCACCGCGCACGACGTTCAGGCTCGCGCGGCGTTTGCTGCCCGCCTCGGTGAGCAGCAATATCTTGTCGACCCCTTCGAACTCGAGGCCCAGCAGCACGTGCTTGCCGGCCAACTTGTCGCTCTTGTCCTTCAGATGAAAGCGCCCAGCGATCATCAAATGAAAGACCATGAACAAATCGTCGCTCAGCTCGAACACGATGCGTTTGCCGAGGCGACGGAAACCCGTCACGCGCTGACCTTCGACCGCAGACAAGGGCGGCTCGAAGCTGCGCACGAGGAACGGGCTCTTCAAACGCGCACGCTCGAGCACGTGCCCCAAACAGAGCGCGCTCAAGCGCTCGATGTAGATCGCCACGTCTGGCAGCTCGGGCATCGCCTGGTGCAGGTTAACCAAGGTTCTTGGCCGGCGCACACTTGCCTACCCGAATCGCCGCGAATGCGCCGTATTTCCCGGCTTGGCGGAATTGCGAAGATCATTGTCGGAACCTGGGCGTATCAGTGAAAGCTCGGGGCGCCGCGTCGCGTTCTAGCTGCACGAGACCCGCCCATGAACCCAGCTCAGCTCACCATCGTTCGTTCTAGTTACGCGTTGTTGCTCGTGCTTTCGGGAGCCCTGTCGCTCGTTGGCTGTACGGCCAAGCCTCGCGCGGCAGAAGCAACGGCCGGGCGCGGCAGCGTGCTGCGGGTGGTCGAGCCAAGCTCCGGGTCCGGCGTGCAGGTGTGCGACCCGAAGGGCGCAACGTGCGTGCACGCAGTCGTCGGGAGCAACGTGCCCGCGGGCTCGGTATTGCTCAGCGGCGCGCAGAGCAGCGCGCAAATCCAGCTCGCGGACGGCAGCCAGCTCTCGCTCGATCACGACAGCGAGCTCGCGCTGGCTAGTAGCAACGCGCGTCACGCGCGGCTGAGCCACGGCGCCATCGTGCTGGAGCTGGCCGCCAAAGCTGCGCACGCGCGCATCGACGTCAATGACGCGACTGTCGAGCTGGGCGCTGGCAAGGTTGCGCTGCGCGCGGGCGCTGATTTCGCCATCTTGGGCGTAATTCGCGGCAGCGCGAGCTTGGCGCAGGGCAGCGCCGCGCCACTGCACGTCAGCGGCGGCGAAGAGGCGCGCTACTACCGCGGCTCCGCGCCGTACGTGAGCTCCGGTGCAGTCTTGGCCGAAGCCGTGTCGTTCACTGACTCCCTGCTGGATGCGAGCGAACCGGGTGCGACCAGCCGCGGGCTCGGCGAGCTGACAGCGCGCAAACCCGGCTCCACGGAGGAACTGCGCTCTGCGGTGAAGCTTGCCGCGCACAGCGTGCGCGTGCGCATCGCTGGCGCCATGGCGCGCACGGAAATCGATGAAGTTTTCGAGAATTCCACGGACGACGTGCTGGAAGGGATTTACCGCTTCCCGATCCCGAGCGACGCAAAAATAGAGCGACTCGCGTTAGAGGTGGACGGCAAGCTGGAGGAGGGCGCGTTCGTGGATCGCGACCGCGCGGCCTCGATCTGGCGCGGCGCCATCGTGCACGCCGCGCCCAGCATGCGTCAGCAAATCACGGACGATATCGTGTGGGTGCCCGGTCCGTGGCACGACCCAGCGCTCTTGGAGTGGCAGCGCGGCGGTCGCTTCGAGCTCAAGATTTTCCCGATCCCGAAGCATGGCCAACGGCGCATCGTGCTCGCGTACACGGAGGCCGTGCGGCCCGTTGGCGGTGTGCGCCACTACACGTACCCGTTACCGGTAGACCCGGGCGGCACTACCGCGATTCGTCATTTCGACGTAGACGTCGAAGTGCGCGGGCAAGATCCGCAATTCGCGGTGCGCAGCCTGGGCTATTCGCTGGCCGGCAGTGAGCGCGACGGCGCGCGAGCGCTCACGTTCAGCGCGGACAACTTCGCGCCCAACGGTGACTTGAGCATCGAATGGGCGTTGCCCGGCCGGCAGAGCGAGCTCACGAGCTTCGGTTACCGCGCCGGTGACGAACGTTACGCGCTGCTCACGCTGCGCCCCAAGCTGCCGCGCGCGCG
>FSWQ01002840.1_pt1 | contig 11986 bp, 9 predicted proteins | sample 1637691 | NCBI WGS metagenome assembly FSWQ01 (sample SAMEA3914814, study PRJEB12502) | metagenome | biome: forest; material: soil | place: USA | collected 2011-09-16 | depth 0.1 m | reverse complement strand
CTGGAAGCCGAGCACGGCAACCGCCGCCGAATTTCCGGCAAAGCGCGCAGCCAGCCGCACCTTGGGATCGCTCGAACGAGCGACATCGCAGAAGTCAACGGCGTCCGCATTGAGCGTTCGCGCCAATTCGAAGATGTCGAGTCGCGGCTCTCGCCCGGCTCCAATTTCCGCTCGTAACGTATCGTCGAAGCGACCGGCCGCTAGAATGAGGCACCGCATCTTATAATCGGCTGGTTCTAGGCGGCTCCGAGCACGGCTGCAATCGATCTCGCGCGCAGGGAGATCGCGCGTGTCGCCGTAAAGCGCGCTCGCTTCCAACTTACATAACGCGGGCTTTGGGCTTCACTGCCCGGTGAGCCGCGCCTCGGTCCCTCGGGCTTGGTCACCACGTATCGGTAAGCACTGGGCCGTTGCTTGCCTGGATCCGGCCGAGGTTCTATAGTCGGAGGCTCCGATGGCAGCTTTATTCCGCCGCCACAGGAACACGGATCCGAGCAGGAAGTTCCTACCGTGCAGAAGCTAGTGCTGATGTCCGTGATTCTCGCTTCCATCATCATCCCAGCGCGTGCCGCACGCGTCGAAAACCCCGAAGCTGGGCTGAGGAAGGTGTTGAAGCAGGCGACCATTTTCAACCTGATCTACCTCTTCATGCTCGTCTACGTCGTGGGGCGTCTGTAATGCCGGAACACACGCCCTATCAGAACTCGGATGAAGGCGGCGGAAACGCAAGCCCGAGCATTCAGGCCGATCTGGTACGCAGCTACGCGGCCTTCGTCTGGCGCGCGATTCGTCCGCGCTTGCTGGCCGTCACGCTCATCTTCGGAGTTGGGCTGGCGCTGACCAGCGTGGTCAACAAGTTTTGGCCGCGCACCTACAGCTGCACGACCGTGCTCATGGCGCAGTCGAACCCGGTGTTGGATCAGAACAACTTCTCCAACCCGCTCGCCAATGCGCCCACGCTGATCACCCGCCAAGAGAACCGCGAACAGCTCGTGCGCGAGACGGGTCTCGTTCAGAAGTACGAGCCGCGCCGGCCGACCATCCTCCGTTTGAAGGACCGCCTGACGCAAGCCGCGTTCGGCAAGTGGAGTGACGACACGATCGCGTCGATCTTGGTCGGGACCTTGCAGAGCAAGCTCTCGGTCGGCTCGGATCCGGCGGGGAACCTGACCATCAATGTCGATTGGTCCGACGGCAAAACCGCGCAAGAGCTGGCGCAGGCGGCTCGCGAAGGGTTCTTGCGCGGCCGGCACGCTACGGAAATTTCGGCCTACGAGGCGCGCATGTCGATCCTCGACGAGCACGCCTCGAAGATGCGTGAAGAGGTCGAGAACTTAGCTCAGCAGATCAACGCAGCGCACGAAGAGCGCGCCGCGCAGGTGACGAAGAATGCCGCGGGCGCCGCCGCCTCCGCGCAAGCGTCGGCCGCGCCCGCCCCGCAGGTCGTCGTTCGCCGGTCGATCAACAACGACGTGACCGATGCCCTCAGCGCCGAACTGCCGGAGCGCAAGGCCAAGCTTACCGAGCTGAAACGACAACTATCGGAGCTCGAGAACGAGCGCGAGCGACGCCTGCGAGAAGAGCAAACCAAGCTCGCCGAGATGCAGCTGCACCTCACGCCCTCGCATCCACAAGTGGTCACTCAGCAGGAGCGCATCGCGCTCTTGTCCAACGTGCCGTCGGACATGCAGCTATTGCGTAGCCAGGTGGCCGACCTCGAGGGCACGATCCGGCAGCGCGAAGCAATCACTACGCGCGGCGGGCCGTCGAGCGCCGGCGGGACCGTGACGGGCGCGGCCTCGGCGGCCGCGGGTTTGCCGGTAGAGATCATCCAAGCGCTCGAGAACGACAAGACCGACCCCGCGTTGTCCGCGCAGATCTCCGGCGCTGTCGTGCGCTACGGCACATTGCGCGACGAGATTCGCGCCGGTCGCATGGAGCTCGACACCGTGCAAGCCGCGTTCGATCACCGTTACCAGATCGTCGTGCCCGCCGAGGTGCCGACCATGCCGACCAAGCCGAAGCCCTTCATCATCCTCGGTGGCGGCATCGCGTTTTCGCTGCTGCTCGCGCTGGGCTTGCCGATCCTGCTCGAGCTGCGGCGCGGCATCATCATCGAGCGTTGGCAGGTCCACCAGATGCAGCTTCCGGTGCTGGCTGAGCTCAGGCTGCCCCCACACTCGGTCGATTGAGCCAGAGCGCGCGAGGCTCGAGCAGATTCAATGGCTGAGGCGGCGCTCAAGCCAGAGGTGAAGGGGGCGTTTTGGGCAGCCTTCGTCCTGACCGCCATCGCGTTGCTGATCAACGACGGCACGGTCGGTTGGCTGCTCGCGTTGTTCATCGTGCCCTTGTTGGTGTACGCGATGTTCGGCGCGCCGCTGCGCTCGGCCTTGCTCGTGCTGATGCTGTGCGGGCTCGTGCTGGAGAACCCCGCCGAGCAACCCGCGAGCGGTCAGTGGCAGTCCCCATGGTTCATGCTCGGCTGTTTGATGCTCGTGCACTTGAAGCAGACCGTGGGCGGCGGTCTGTTCTTCTCGGGCATGGACGTCATGCTCGCGACGCTGGGGATCGTCCGCTGGCGCAGGCGCAGCAGCGGTGCGACGATCGACAAGGGCTACCCCGTGCCCCGCGCCATGGTCGAGCTCGCGTACCTGGCCATCGCCGGCATGCTGTTCGTGTGGCTCGTCGGCTTCCTGCGCGGCGGCCCCGACAACTCGATGGCCGTTTGGCAAATCGATCGCGTGATGTACGTGCCCCTGGTCTTCTTGCTGTTTCAAGCGGGCATTCGCGGACCGCAGGATGCGCGCGCCATGGGCAAGGTGATCCTAATCGCCGGGGTGTGGCGCGCGATTCAAGCTCGTTGGGTGATGATGACGGTACACGTGCCGCCCGACCCGATCACGGGCGAGCCCGGCTTGGCGTACGCCACGACTCACCACGACTCGATGCTGTTCGCCTGGGCTTCGGTGTTGATGGTCGCCTTGTTGGTGCATCGCGTGCCCGGCAAATTCGGCCGTTTGGCGCTGCTCGTGTTGCCCATCTTGGCGTCCGGGATGATGGCCAACAATCGGCGCCTGGTCTGGGTTCAGCTGATCATGGTGTTCGTGACGCTGTACTTTCTGACCGGCATGAACGCGGTCAAACGGCGGATTCAGCGGTTCGTCCGCATCCTTGCGCCGATCGTGGCGGTGTACGTGGCCGTCGGCTGGAACTCTTCCGGCACGGGCCCCTTCAAACCGGTGAAGATCATTCGCTCGGCGGTCGACTCGAACACCGATGGTTCGACGCAATGGCGCGACATCGAGAACTTCGACCTGCTGTACACGATCCGGCAATTTCCGTTCTTCGGCACCGGCTACGGTCACGGCTTTTGGGAGATGATCCCCTTGCCCGCGGTCGACTACCAATTGGAGCGCTTCATCCCGCACAATAGCGTGCTCGGGCTGTGGACCTATTGCGGCTTCGTCGGCTTTACGGCCATCACGTTGCTCTGGGTGGCAGGCGTGTATTTCGGAATTCGCGCCTACCATGCGGCGACGGCGCCGGAGGACAAGACGGCGGCGCTGGTCTGCTTCGCGGGCCTGCTCATCCACTACCTGCAGTGCTACGGCGACATGGGCCTCGGCAGCTGGAGCGCCGTGTTCATGGTCGCGCCGTCCTTGGCGATGGCGGGCAAGTTGGCGGTGAGCACGGGCGCATGGCCGGCCGACGCCGGTGGTCTGAGGGACATTTGGAAAGGTGTCAGCCGGAACAGAGCCGCGAGCGGCTTTCGACCGCGCTGAGCCTGCCACTGTCCCGGCGGGCGCTCAGCGCTGCGCTGCGCGCAGTTCGTCACCGCGCTCGAACACGCTGCGAGCGCGAGCCTCACCGAGCGCCTGGGCCGAAGCCTGCCAATAGATGATGTTGGCTAGCGCCCCGCACACCTGCGAGGCCGCGATGGGTACCTCGGCGGCGGCACCCAACTTGAGCCAGTTGCGCAGCGCGAGCCGAGCCGCACGATAGCGCAGTGGGTTACCCACGCTGCGGCTGACCAACCAATGCGTCAAAGGATGCACGCGGCTCCAATTGTGCGCGAGCGTGTCGATCAGCTCTTCTTCGCCGAGCCCGCCGAAGATCTTCACTTCCAGCGCGCCATAGCTCTCGTGCATGGTTTCCCAAGCGGTGAGCGAGCGCTCGGCGTGATGGAGGCCGCGCGCCTTCGGATTGAAGCGGAAGCGCAGGCCGCGTTGATGCAAGCGACGCCCGAGCTCCACGTCCTCTCCACGCAGAAACGAAGGATCGAAGCCGCCTGCGCCTTCGACGTGAGCCTTGGCGACCGAGGCATTGCCGGTCCAGAATTGACGAAACGACGGCTCCCAGTCGCCGCGTAGCATCGCCTCGTACTGCGCCTCGAGCTTGGCTTGCTCCCAGGCGACCCAGGGTTGCCCATAGCTCGGCAAGGACGCGAGAGGCCCTATCACCACGACGCCCGGCTCGGCTTCGTGCCAACGCAAATGCTCGCGAATCAGATCTTGGGTCGGTTCCACGTCGTCGTCGAGAAAGAGCACGTACTCACCGCGAGCCGAGGCAATTGCCGTGTTGCGCGCTTTGGCCGGGCCGCTATTGGCCTGCTGCAGTGAGTTCACGTGGTACTTGCGCGCACTGTTGCGGGCCAGCCACGCCTGCGTGTCATCGCTCGAACCATCGTCGACGATGACGACTTCGAAACGCTCCGCGGGTTCGGTTTGCCGATCGAGCCCGGCCAGCACACGCTCTAGACGAACTCTGCGATTGAACGTGGGAAGGACGACACTAATCCGCGGCACATCAGCCATCCAATACGCGACCTAACATCACCCCTGAACGGCGACAACCCCCTCGCGCTGCGGCGTTGGCCGGCGCGCAGTCCGCGGCAGCCGCCGTCGAGCACGCGCCAAGCCAAGCGGCGACGGGCTTGAAGAAAAAAAGCTTCGTTGGACTCGCTCCAAGAGGTGCGCGACAATCATCAGCTCTGATGGCGACTACCGTTTCACGACCCGAAACATCACGCATCCGTTTGGAGTTCGTGGATGGGATGCGGGCCCTGGCAGCGCTCATCGTGTACTTGAACCACGCCTACGCCCAAGTGACGTCGGGCGATGTTTACAAGTTGAGCAGCCCGTGGTCGCTTGCAAGCTATTCGATGGTTGCCGGGCATTTGTCGGTGACGGTGTTCATCGTCATTTCCGGCTTTTGCCTGAGCCTGCCGATCGTTGCCCAGGGTGGCGAGTTGCGTGGTGGCGTCAAAGGCTTTTTGACACGGCGCGTGCGTCGCATTTTGCCACCTTACTACGCGGCTGTCGCCCTATGCCTGCTTTTGATTTGGACCGTGCTCGGCAAGCCGACCGGCTCGCTTTGGGACTATCCGCTGCAGGTCGACGCCGCCGCTATCCTCGCCCACTTATTGCTCGTTCAAGACCTGATTGGCACGAGCCGTATCAACTATGTTTTTTGGTCGATCGCGGTCGAGTGGCAAATTTATTTTCTGGTCCCGTTCATGGCCTGGGCCTGGCGCCGATTCGGCGCGAGCAAGGTGGTCGTCGCTAGCCTCGTGATTGGCTACGCGCTACGGCTGACGTTCGACGACACGCGGCTCACGCGTGCCCATCCGCAGTTCATCGGTATGTTCGCGTTGGGTATGGCGGCGGCCTACGTGGTCCGCTCGGCTGACGCGCCCTTCGTCAAGCTGCGTGAGCGCTTTGCGTGGAACACCTTGGCCCTAAGCGCATTGGCCGTCGCCATTGGCCTCACGCTGTGGTGGGGGATCGGTTGGTCCGAAGCGCGCTTCCACTGGCTCGACATTCCCGTCGGTATCATGACGGCGGCCGCGTTGAGCGCCGCAGGCAGCCGGCCAACCAGTGCTTTGGCGCGCACGTTCTCCTGGCCGCCGCTCGTGCTGCTCGGCACCTTTTCGTACAGTCTTTACTTGATCCACGCGCCGCTACTCCAGCTAATGTGGCAGTACTGCCTGCTACCGCTCGGCTTGAGTCGTGAGGCGATGATGAGTTGCCTAATGACGGTCGGACTGGGATTCGTGGCGCTCACTTCGTACGCGTTTTTTCGTGTTTTTGAGGCGCCGTTCATGCGCGCACCCGCAGCCGCGGCCGCCAGCAAACCCCAGCCGGAGGCGGCCACGTGAGCACCGCGAACAAGTCGCGCTACGTCGTGGCATTGGCGCTACTCAGCGCGACGTGCGTGCTGGGCCTGTGTTGTGCCGAGCTCCCGCCGGCGCGAAAGTCCGGCGACTTTTTCGGCCCGAGCGCGCCCGCGCAGGACCCCACCCCGAACAAGCAGGCGACGCCCAATGCAGCGCGCGCCAAGACCGCAACTCGCGCGGGACCAGCGTACCCGGCGATGCCGACCGCCGCCGCGCCTGTTCCGCCTCCCGCGGGACAAGGCAACGCCGTACGGCTCCAGAAGTACATCGTCGTCGACCAGTTTGGGTATCGGCCGGCGGACGGCAAAGTGGCGGTGCTCGTGGATCCCGAGCTCGGTTGGAACGCGGGCGATCACTACGTACCCGGCCGAACGTTGTCCGTAAAGAAATGGTTCGATGGCTCGACCGTGTTCAGCGGCCCGAGCACGCCCTGGCAAGCGGGAGCGCTCGACGAGCGATCCGGCGATCACGGGTCGTGGTTCGACTTCTCCAGCCTGCACGAGCCCGGTGTCTACTACGTGTTCGATGAGTCGAATGGGGTTCGCTCTTACCCGTTCGAGGTCGACACCGGCGTGTACCGACGCGTGCTCAAAAGCGCACTGCGCATGTACTACTTCAACCGCGCCAACTTCGAGAAGAAGCCGCCGTATTCTTGCGTAGGTCGGCGCTGTTGGTCCCTGGCCGTCGACTACACGGGCCCGGGACAGGACCGGGAAGCTCGCAGCGTGCGCGACCGGGAAAACCCGAAGACGGCGCGCGACCTGAGCGGTGGTTGGTGGGACGCGGGCGACACCAACAAATACGTGACCTTTTCGGGTGCCGCGGTGCACCCATTACTGACGGCGTACGAAGAGCACCCGAGCGCTTTCGGAGACGACTTCGGCATCCCGGAATCGGGCAACGGGACGCCGGATTTGCTCGACGAGCTCTTGGTCGAGCTCCGCTGGCTCCAGAAAATGCAGCCGAGCGATCTGAAGGGCGGCGCGCTGCTCAAAGTGGGCACGGTCGAGTATTCGGAGCCGATCCCCGACCAGAGTCGGCTGAAGCGCTTTTATTACCCGGAGCCGTGCTCGGCCGCGACGATCACGATCGCTGGTGAGTTTGCGCACGCGGCCTTGGTGCTAGGTAAGCTCCAAGGCCACGCCGCGGAGGCCGCCGACTTCGCGCAGCGAGCGAAGAGCGCCTTTGATTTTTACCAAGCCCATCCCAAAAGCGACGCCTGCGACGATGGGACGATCAAATCAGGCGACGCGGATTCGCCGCTCACGGGCCAAGAAGCGAGCGCCGTGGTCGCGGCCGTCTACCTGTTCGCGATCACCGGCGACGCCCGCTACGACGATCACGTCAAACAGAACTACCGCACGCTGCACCCCTTCAAGAACGACGATTGGTCCCTGTACGACGCGGCAGAAGGCGACGCATTGCTCCGCTATACGCAGCTGCCGAACGCCGATGCCACGACCAAGAGTGCGATCCTGGAACGGAAGAAGGCCGTCGCGGCCAGCACGGACATCTTCAAGTTCGCGCCCGAGCTCGACCTGTACCGGGCGTACATGCACGCGAGCTCTTATCACTGGGGCAGTAACAGCGTCCGCGCCGCGTACGGCAACACCAGCTTCGATTTGGTGCAATACGGCTTGGCATCCGATGCCCAGCGCGCCGGCTTCACCGAGCGCGCGTTGGGCATGCTGCACTCCTTTCACGGGGTGAACCCGATGCAGCTCGTGTACCTGACCAACATGTACGCCGACGGTGGCGACGCTTGCGCCGACGAGACCTACCACGCTTGGTTTCGCGATAAGGATCCGCGCTTCGACAATGCGCGCAGCTCGCTCCTCGGGCCCGCGCCGGGCTACGTCACGGGCGGGCCGAACAAGCAGTATTGTGACGGTGAAGACCCGAAGCAGCACGCCTGCGCGACGTCAGCCGTGCGCGCTCAACCGCCGGAAAAGGCGTACGTCGACTCGAACACGGCGTGGGAGCCGAGCAACCCCTACGACAAGTCCTGGCAGCTGACCGAACCTGCCATCTACTACCAAGCCGCGTACGTCCGACTGCTCTCCAAGTTCGCCGACTGAAGGGTCGAGGCGGGGCTGCTCAGTCTTCGCTGCCTTCGCGCTTCGTTCGGACCCACACCGTGCCCGGACGCGCTCGCCCGCGCAAACGTACGCTGGCCTTCCACAGCACGTACACGGGCGCGAGCCCCAAGTCGAGCAGGCCTCGCAGACCCGTGCCCGAGACGGACCAGCCGCGGAGCACGTAGCAGACCACCGCGCACAGACTGAACACGAACGGCACGAGGCTCGATACGGCTCGACCTGCCACTACCGAGAGCGTCAACGAAAGCCCCGCCCCCGCGACGCATGAGATGCAGATCCGAGACAGCGGCGGAATCAACAGGTCGAGCCCGAGGTCCAACAACACACGATCCGGCTTGCCGAGCCCCGCCTTCAGCAGCCGACCGCAGTTGAGGCGAACCAACTGCCGCCGGCCGTCCTCCCAGCGGCTGCGCTGCGAGCTGGCTGCGGCGGCGCCCGACACCATTTCGCCGTACACGTGCGCTTCGTCGGCGTAGTGAACGCGGTGCCCAGCCTCGCCGAGGCGCAAACCGTACTCGACGTCCTCGACGATCGAGAACGCTTGGTGCGGCACCTGACCGAGCAATGCCACGCTGAAGCACATCCCGTTCCCGCGTAGCCCGCACGACAAGTGAAGCCGTTCGCGAGCTCGCGAGCGCACGATGTGAAAGCTACCGAACGCAATCGCGATCAAGCGCGTGCGCCAAGAGGCGTTGGGGTTGCGCACGGCGTAGTCCGCTTGAATCGCCACGGCGCCCGCGTCGCGCAATGCCGTGAAGGCCCGCAAAATGTTGAGCGAAACGAGCGTGTCGGCGTCGACGATGACCACCGCGTCCACATCGGCGGGCAGGCGTTCGAAGGCGTGATGCAAGGCGTAGCCTTTGCCACGCTGTTCCTGGTCGACCCGCTCCAGCACTTCGGCCCCTGCGGCGCGAGCTCGGGCCGCGGTGTCGTCGTTGCAGTTGTCGGCGACGACCAGCACGTCGAAGAGCGACTCGGGGTAGTCGACACCGAGCAAGCTGTGCACGGTCTCGGCGATGCCTGCCGCCTCGTTGTGCGCGGGCACGATGAAGCGGAAGCGCCGCACCGGCGTGGGCGCGGAGAGCGGCGCAAGCTTACCGGACAGCAACGTCGCCAGCAGCAAATAAGCCGCCGCGAGCACGACCGGCAGACCGCCCAACCAAAGCAAAAGATTCGCAATCACGATCATGGCTGACGCTCGATGTCGGCGGCGACGCACAGGTGATCGGAAATGCCTCTGCAGCCGATCTGAAACGACGTGAAACGCAGCCGCGCATCGCCGAAAATGCGATCCAAGCGCAGGAACGGATATTTTTCTGGGAATGTCAGCCCGAAGCCCCAGCTCGCGCTGCGAAACGCATCGCTGTATCGCGACAGGTTCTTGCGCAAAATGACGCTGAGCCCAGGCAGGTTGGTGTCGCCTGCGATGATCACGGGGACTTGCTCCTTCGAAGCGAGCTCCGCCGCGGTCGCGATCTGCAAAGAGCGTAGCCCGGCATTGCCCCCGACGTCCGCCTCCGCATCACCGTCGAGAAATGCGCCCGTGCGCAGCTCGTGTAACACGTCACGAAAGCGGTGCACGTGCAGCGCCCCGCGAGGCGAAATGGGGTGCACGCTGTACACGGCGAGCCGCCCGAGCGGAGTGTCCAGCAAGTAGCGCATGAAACGCGGCGACCGCTCACGCCCGTAGTACGGCAGCCGTTGAGGATCGGTCGCTTCGAGGATGGGGAAGCGGCTGGCGATGGTAAATTGTGTGGATGCTTGCAGGTATGGATAGCGCTTGTGCAGTAGCTCGCCCAAGTCACCACCGCCAAACTGCCCTTCTTGAATCAACACGACATCCGGCGCGAGCGTCGCGATTTGCGCCGCGATCGCCGAGGCCCCCGAATAGCCCGAGTTGGCGTTGAGGCTCAGTAGCCGCAACGATGCCGCTCGCGGGCCACCGCCACCGAACGAAGGCAGCACGAAGCCCATCAACGGCACGACCACCAAAAAGGCGGCCAACAGCTGCAACCAGAGCAACCTGCGCATCGAACACCAAAGCAGGGCGACCACCAGGAAGGGCAGCGGCGCGGCGAAGGCGATGCGCGGCGAATAAAGCAAGGCCGTCGTCACCCACCAGCTCTCTCCGACGAAGTACAACGCCAGTATCAGGAGCACGAGAGCCACCGGGTACGCGATTGACACGAGGTACACGACGCGCCGCAAAAGCCGGCGAGCCTTGCTCGGCTTCGGTACGCTCCTCGTTTGGGCGGTATTCTTCACGATCCGTTGGCGTACTTTCTGTTTCGAGCGTTGATCGCTTGATGGGAGCGCGAGCGCCGGGATAGCATACACCCGTGTCAACTCGTTGGTTTCCACAACTTCCGAAGGTTCGCGGTCTCTGCCTGGGGGTGTGCCTGTCGCTGACGACGTGCCTCTTCAGCACCGGCTGCGGAAGCACCGGCAAGTTCGTGTGGTACAGCGAGCTACCCACGTCGGACTGGGGCTCGGTGACCGGCGAATATTTGATTGGCGTCGGCGACACCATCAACATCCGTGTGTACGAGCAAGACGGCATTTCCGCTTCGATGAAAATCCGGCGCGACGGACGAATCGCGTTGCCGCTCGCCGGCGAGGTGATGGCCGCAGGCAAACACCCGTCTGAGCTGGCTCGCGAGCTCGAAGGGCGTTTGAAGGAGTTCATCGTCACGCCGCGAGTCATCGTCAACGTCGATGCCTCGCAAGCCGTGACGATCACTGCGGTCGGCGAGATTGGGCACATCGGCTCGCTCACGCTCGATCCGCCGGGGCAACTGATCCAAGCGCTGGCGCAAGCCGGTGGTCCTAGTGAATACGCGGATAAATCGCGGATCTTCGTGATGCGCCAGTTCCCCAAGTTTCAGCGCATTCGCTTCACCTACGACGCGGTGTTGCACAACGAGGGCGGGGCGGCGACCTTTCCGATGCGCACGGGCGACGTGATCGTCATCGAATGACGCTTTGACTCGCGCTGCTCGATTTCGAACGAACACCCAAGACTGGCAGTCGTCGGTTCCTCACACTCGAGCACTTGCTGCCTAGTGTTCGAGTAGCAGCGCGGCGACGCGGATCTGGATCGAGCGATTCGAGGATGACCACGGTCGATGCTAGGCGCGCGTTGTCGACCCGCCGCGATCCTGCAACGCCTGGTTTGCGTTAGCTGGGGCGCGCGCGAGACAACTTTCGCAGCGCAACTTCCCGGAGCTTCGCCACGTGCGAGCGATTGAGTTCACCGGTGACCCACAGTCCCGCACCGTATGCGGCGACCGCGAATGGCGCGGCGAGAAACGGATTGAACGAGCGCAGCAGACGCCCGACGAGGGCCATGCCAAGCCCAGCGACGACCGCAAAGAACAGCGTGCGGCGCAGCCGCGCATCGAACGTGCCGCGCGGCACCAGCACCACGCCACTGCCCACCACGATCACTTCACTGACGACCGACGCGACGCAAGGCCCGAGGCCGCCATTAGCCATGTGCTGCTCGAACCAAGGCGTGAGCAACGGATCGAGCACCAAGCTCACCACCACACACAGCGACTGCACGACGCTCCAAGCGCGCTGCCTACCCGAAGCCAAGACGCAGGTGCCGATCGGCATCGAGAAGTAGACCAGGAACAAGAACAGCGAGAGGACGCGCAGGTCGTCCGCGGCCGGCCCGAAGTTCTTCTTACTGAAGATGGCGATGGCGATG
>FSWQ01004174.1_pt1 | contig 11989 bp, 6 predicted proteins | sample 1637691 | NCBI WGS metagenome assembly FSWQ01 (sample SAMEA3914814, study PRJEB12502) | metagenome | biome: forest; material: soil | place: USA | collected 2011-09-16 | depth 0.1 m | reverse complement strand
TCTCCAGACCTTGCGTGGTGGGCTCGTAAAAGCGCGCTCCCGACAGCTCGTCCGGCAAATAGGTTTCGCCGGGCACGAAGCTGCCCTCGCGCTCCGGGGGGTATTGGTAACCCTGGCCGTAGCCTTCGTCCTTCATCAGCCGCGTGACTGCGTTCCGTAGCTTCTTCGGGACGGGCAATGCGCCGCGTTCTTCGATCGCTGCGCGCGTTGCGCCAATGGCGCGCTTGACGGCGTTCGATTTGGGGCAGCTGGCCAAGTACAAACACGCGTGAGACAGCGGATAAATGCCTTCGGGCATGCCCATGCGCCGAAATGCGCTGTCCGCATTGACCGCGACCTCGAGCGCGCGCGGGTCCGCATTACCCACGTCCTCGCTGGCGAAGATCATCAAACGCCGCAGCAAAAATAGCGGATCATCACCGGCATCCAACATCCGGAACAGCCAGTACAACGCCGCGTCCGGGTCGCTGCCGCGCATGGATTTGATCAGCGCGCTAGCGACGTTGTAATGCTCCTCACCGGATTTGTCGTACAGCAGCGTGCGCGCTTCACCGGCGCGCTCCACGGTCGCCGAGTCCAACGTATGCGCGCCTTCGGGCAACAACGAGACCGCGACTTCGAGCAAGCCGAGCGCGCGGCGCGCGTCACCGCCCGATACTTTGGCGATCGCGTTCAGCGCCTCGGCTTCTGCCTGCACGTTGCGTTCACCGAGACCGCGCTCGGAATCATGCAGCGCGCGCTGCAAAAGCAGCACGATGTCCGCCTCTTTCAGGCCCTCCAAGTGAAACACCCGGCAGCGCGAGAGCACGGCCGCATTCACCGCAAACGACGGATTTTCCGTAGTCGCGCCGATCAACGTCACCGTGCCGTTCTCGACGTGCGGCAAGAACGCATCTTGCTGGCTGCGGTTGAAGCGATGAATTTCGTCCACGAACAGCGTCGTGCCGCGGCCCTGGTACGCGCGTCGTTCGCGCGCCGCGTCGATGATCGTGCGTAGCTCTTGCACTCCGCCCAACACCGCGCTGAACGCGACGAACTCGGTCTTCGTCAAACGCGAGATCACGTGCGCGAGTGAGGTTTTCCCCGAGCCCGGCGGTCCCCAAAGGATCAAGGACGGCACGCGGTCGTTGGCGATCGCTTCGCGCAGCAAGCGCCCCTCTCGGAGCAGCGCGTCTTGTCCCAACACGTCTTCGAGCGTGCGGGGTCGCATGCGCTCCGCCAGCGGCGGCGGCGGAGCGGCGAGGTGACCGCGCCGAGCGGCGGCTTCCAGCAAAGTCGGCTCGGGCGGACGAGCTCCGCGCCGGCTGGCCACTTCAGCCGCTCGCTTTCGGCCGCGCGCCGAAAATCGCCGTGCCGACGCGCACCATGGTGGCGCCCGCGGCGACGGCGTACTCCATATCCGCAGTCATCCCCATGCTTAGCTCGGGTAAGCGCTGCGCGCCGCCGTGAAGCTCGCGCAGCCGCACCAGCTCGTCGAAGTAAGGCCGCGCCCCGCTGGGATCTTCGGTATGTGGCGGCACGCACATCAGCCCGCGTAGAACGAGATTCTTTGCCCCACTCAGAGCGGCCAGGATTTCCGGCAAAGCATGCGGAGAGCAGCCGCTCTTTTGCGCTTCACCGCCCACGTTGACTTCGATCAACACGGCGAGCCCGTGCGCGCGCTTGTCCAGCTCGTGCACGAGCTCCACCGAGTGCACGGTGTGCAGCAGCGCCGCAATAGGCGCCACGACGCGCGCCTTGTTGCGCTGCAGGTGACCTATCATGTGCCAGCGCAGCTCACTCAGGTCAGCCAGCTCGGCCGCTTTTTGCTGCAGCTCCTGCACGTAATTTTCGCCGAAATCTCGCTGCCCGGCCTCATAGGCGACGCGAATCGCGGCGCTAGGCTGGAACTTGGAAACTGCAATCAGCCGCACCGCGTCGGCGGCTCGCCCGGCGCGCACGCTAGCCTCGGCCAGTTGTGCGCGAACCCGAGACAAGCCAAGGGCGATGTCAGTCACGAGCGCCTCAGTTGGCTTGCTTCTTCAGCTCGACCGCGGCACTGCGCACGCGCAGGCTGTCACCACTGGACGCTTCCAGTGTGCCCTTGAAGCCGTCCCCGTCACGGCTCGCGACGAGCGTGCCGTGGAGGCCGGTGTTGTCGCTGGGCGCTAGCAGCACGCGCAGCGTGTCGTCTTCGACTTTGCCCGTGGCATGGCTCGGGCCGAGCGCGCCTTCAGCGCTGCCGTCAACCAAGCCGTCGTCGCCGATTTGCAGGCTGAGCTTGCCGGCGCCACTGGAGGCTTTGCCGTCATCGGCCGCCCACTCTTTGACGGCTCCCGTTTTGATTTCGACGGGCGCGAGCTTTGCCTGGTATTCGCCCGAAAAATTACCGGAAAACCAGGGTTTGGCCGGGGGCGCAGCGCTGCTCGCTGCAGGCGCGGCGGCAGCTGCAGTCACTGAGCCAGAAGGCGCGGGCGCCGCACCGCTTGGTTGAGTTTTGCAACCGCTCGTGGCGAGCGCCGTTGCCGCAGCGAGCAACGCGGCACAGTGCACCCAACCCCAACTCATGAACGCACCAGCTCTCGAATCCGCACGCCGATTTCGCCTTCCAGGTTGACCAGCTCACCGCGCGCCACTTCACGCCCGGCCACGCGCAAGATCACCGGTTCGGCAATGCGCCGCCCCGTTTCGATCACGTCGCCCGGCCCGAGCTCGGCCCATTCACGGGCCGTCAAGCTGACGGCGCCCACTTCGACACGCACGACCACGGGCGAGTCGAGCACGGCATCAGTCAACGACGCTTCGGGTTTTCCGGGATCTGACATGAGCTCACCTTCGTCGAGCAAGAGCTGAACGCTCTCGCCCCGTAACACGATTTTACCGTCGCGCGACAGCGTGCCCGAGAGCCCGCGATCATGACTGGCTGCGGCCAGTACGATGGGGCCCTGGAGGCTCGCATCCAGCCATAGCCCGGCGCCCGGAAACCAGGCATTTCCCGGCGCAAAATCGGCCAGTGCGGCACGCTCGGCGAGACCACAGCCGACCACCAGCGGCAGCGCGATCGAAAGCTCGCCCAGCGCGGCGAGCAGCGGCGGCGCGGGGTCATGCGCGACCTCCGGCAAGCTCAATGCGGCGAGCACTTGGTAGGGAGTGTCGCCCAGGAGCACCGTTGCTTCGACGAATACGTCGGTTGCGCGGGCGCGCGCGTCGCTCGGATCGAGCACACTGAGCGTGCCGTGAGCACCTGCTTGGCGCGCCAACTCCAGAACCAGCGCCGTCAGGGCGCCACTCAGTGAATCGTCCAGCGTGCCATGGCTCGTGAGCGCAATCGGTCGTCGCAGCACGCGGCTCAGCGCGTTGGTCGCGAGCTCGGGCTCGATGGCGAGGGCGCACACCGCGCCAGCGCCAAGCTCGAAACCGAGCTCGCTCAGCGGCCGACGTCGCGGCGCGTCCGTGCCCACGCGGCGCACGACGAGTGACGCTTCGCACTCGGTCAGCGCAGCCAAAGCCGTCGCCAATCGCGGCACGTTCAGCACCGCCTGCACTTGGCGACGTGCTCGCGCCGCGCGCCGCGCGCCCACACGCGACACGCTTTCGAGGGCGTTCCACGGATAGGCGGTGACGGTCGGTTGCGGCATCAGCCGGCGATGGTAACCCGCGCTCAGCGCGCGCCGAACGGCATTGCAAGGTGCGTAACTAAATGAATGATTCTAGCGAGTTGCTGAGTTTTCCACAGACCACACACAGGCCTGTGGAAGGCCTGCTGCGCGCACAACCCGGGTTTTCAGCGCGTGATAGCCTGAGGGGATGCTGAGCCGCCTGAGTTCGTGGGTCCTGGCTTCTTCGCTGCTGCTGCCGATGAGCGCTGTTGCCGCGCCGCATGGTGCCGGCCCAGTGCGCAAAGACCCGCAAGGCATCAAGGGCATTAGCCCGTTTCAGGAGTCGATCAAGAAGGGCGACGACCTGTTCGTGGCCAAAGACTTCGAGGGCGCGCTGGCTGCCTATACCGACGCCGTCAGTCATGAGCCGAAGAATGCGCTCGGTCACTATCGCATGGGAGAGGCGCAGATCGCGGCCGGCGACCTAGGCGGTGCGGAGGCGGCGTTCATCGCAGGGCTACGCTTCGTGGGCTCGAACGCGCCGCTCAAAGCCAAGCTCACCTTTTCGCTCGCGGACGTGCACGAGCGTCAAAAGGCATACGACAAAGCCACCGATCGCTGGACCGAGTACCAGACGCTGACGACGCAGCAGAAGGAAGCGCAAGGCTTCCCGGCCAGCGCCGTCGAGCGCAAACGCGTGCTGGAAGCCTGGAAAACGACCAGTGCGGACGCTGCCGCCGTGAAAACACGCATCGAGCAGCGCGTGCAGGCGGCGGACGAAGCCATGCGCAAGAGCTCCAAGTAGCGCGCCGCTCGCGGCTTCACCGCCTCAGTGAACTCTTACCCGCACGCTCTGTGATAGCGCGTCGTCGGCGCGCCGCGCGAAGTCCAGGAACTGCGCGTAGTCCTTGGGTTGCACGCGACCGGCCGGCAAATTCACGGTGCGCACCAAAGACAGCTCAGCTGGCTTTTGCGTGTCCGCCACCAACACCGAGCGATCCCCGTCATTGAGCTTGGCTTGGATCGGATCGCTGACGAGCTCCGCGCCCTTGGGTAGCACGATGCGCAGCTTGATTTCGCGATGGGTGGCTTCGGCCATGAGCAGCGGCGTTTGTCGTTGCGGCAACGCAGCAAGCTGACTGACGCGTGGCCCGAATGGCGGGGCGATCAGCAGCATGTCCCCCGAACGTTGAGCAAAGCCCGGAATTTTGGCTTTGGCGCGAATCACGAGCGGGCTGTCCAAGTCATCGAAATGGTCGAGCGCGTAGCTCTGCAGCTCGAGGCCACGCAGCTCCGGGCCCAGCAAGCGTGACTCCAGCACGTCACGCAACTGCTCTTCGGGGATCTCGGCTAGCGCGGTGCGCAGGCCCATCGCGTATTTGCCGAAGAAGCTTTGCTCTAGATCCAGATCCGCGGAGCCATCCAAGTTCAGGTGGAACGCGCCTTCGTAGCGCACGTTGTCGAGCGCGCCGGAGGCCGGAACCTTGGCTGCGACGGGCTTGTCGTCGGACAAGACATACGCCGGCATGCCGCGCGCCTCAGCGGACACGTAACCAAACGGCGTGTACTTGCCGCCAAAGCTGAGCCAGATGGGCTCTTTGTCCGCGGTCACGCGCAACAGCGGAGCCGTGAACAGTGCGGCCTCGGAGAACGGCCCATTCGGCGGCAAACTCAGGCGATTTTGGGCGATCGCGTAGTTTATCGGGATGCTCAAGGCACGGCACAGCGAAATGTAGCCGCGCCACTGATTGCCGTTCTTGCCCAAGATCACGCGCCGGCCGTCGTTCTCGTCGCCCTCTTGGACGTTCGCGACAATCCAGCGATACAACCGCTTCGCGCGCTCCGTGCGGGAGGATTCGGGCACGCCTTCCACGATGTGCTGCGCGATGAGCACGATGCGCGGATCCACCGGGGTCAGGTCGGCCACGGCGTCGCTCATCGAGCGCAGGCTATCGCTCAAGCTCACGCCCCAGCCCAGCTGAACGCTGGGCAAGAACTCCGTGACCGGCGCGCCGAACGGCTCCACCGGCGCAGCAGGGCTATTCTGCACGCGCCAGCGGCGCACCACGAGTGGCCCGTTTTCCGTCACTTCCGGCTGCGGAACGTCGTTTTTCGTCTCGATCAGGAGCGGCTTGCTCTTGGGCGAGATCACGACCAGCTCACTGCGAGCGTAGGCGATGTTCTCCTCGCGAAAGAACCAGCGCGGCCCGGAGTAGCTGAGCCCGCGTTGTCCGTCACCGGGATTGCTCTCGATGCGCTCGGTCTCGATGTAATCACCGACCTCGAGATGCGGCATGGTGACGGTTTGCTTGCCTTCGATCAGCTCAGGCTCCAGTACTTGGCCGCCCTTCTTGATCACGCGCAGGTGCAGCATCAAGCCGCCCTGCAGCTGCTGCTCGGCCATCGTGCTGATCGCCTCTGCGCTCTGCACCTTGATTAGCTCGTGCTCGAGCATGCGGCTCGAACCGTCCGCGTGCACCCAAAACGCGGCATAGTCCAAAACGCGCGCGGCCGTACCCGGCAGCACCGTGCCGGATTTCTCGTACTCGTCGATCAGTGGCTGAGTTTTGAGCCGATACGGCTCGAGCTCGCTCAGGCCTTCCACGAGGTCCAAGGCTTGCTCGAGCATCGTGGTCGGTGCGCCGCTTTGCACGGCATCCACCAGTGCGCGCACGAGCGCGTCGTGTGAGCCGCTGGCGTAGCGAGCGTCTGCCAGATCCACGCGGGCGCGTTCGTTGCGCGGCTCTTGTTTGATCGCGGCTTCGAGCTTGTTCCAGCTCTCCTTCTCGTTCCCCGCACGCACCATCACGTCGTAGATGCGCTCCGTGATGTCTTTGCGTTCGGGCCTGCGCGCGCCAATGCGCTTCAGCTCCACGAGCGCCGTCGGATAGTCCTGTTGAGAGAGCGCGCGGCTCAGCACCACCTCGCTGTCGGGGTCGAGCTTTTTGATGCGTTCGACCAGGGCGTCCGCGGTTTTGGTATCGCCCACGGCGTCGAATGCGCTGACGGCAGCGGTGAGGCCATCCGGGTCGTCCGGGAAGCGCTTGGCGAGCTCACGCACGGTGCTGGAGTTTTCGGACGTCCACCCCAAGTCGTTGTACATGCCGGCTTGAGCGGTGAGCACATCCGGAACTTCCGGGAACGCATCGACCAGCGCGGCAACGCGCCGCACGCCCTCGGTCATGCCGCTCTTTTCGGCTTCCCAGAGCGCGAGCGCGAGCTGAGAGCTCCACAGACGAGCGTCCTTTTTCACCGCCTGCTCGCGCAGCTCGCGCGCGAGATCCCGGCGTTGACTTTGCGCGAAGATCGGGTCGCCTGCCGTGAAGCTCGCGGCTGCGTCCAGCACGACGCCAGTGGCGCGCGTTGGATCCTTGAGCAGCGGCGCGAGCAAGACCGACGCTACGTCCGCCTGCCCTTCGAGATTCGCAAGAAAAGCGCCGGAAAAGCGCAGCAAATCATCCTGCGGGTCGCTCAACACGCCGTTCTTCAGCCAAGGGTCGAAGACGTTGGCGCCGGGCAGCACTTGCGGTGCCACCACTGAATAGGGGCTCGTCGGATCGTCCGAGCTGGCGACGCCGAGCGGGCGCCCATCCGGATGAAGGAAGCGCACGGCGACTTGCGGCTCCCCCACTTGGAGCAACACGCGGTGACGACCCTTGACCAACTTCAAGCGCACGCCAAGCTGCGTCCACACGCCCCAGGTGCGCGGGTCTTTCCGTTGCACGAGGTGATCATCCACCCAGATGGCGAACGTATTGAGCGGCGCGATCAGCACCTCTTGTTCGTCCGGCAGGTCTAAATACGTTTCGGCGTAGTACACGCCGGCGCCCACCGGTTCATCGATGCTGAAGCCGCAGCCGGTGCGCTTCGAAGTCAGAATGCGCGGGGATTCTCCCACGCTCGGGTCCGGATCCCAGCGGCTGGGCCAGGGCCCGGGCAATTCGGCGGGAAAAGAGCGTAATGAGTCACTCGCTACGTTGCGGCCGAAGGGGCCGGCAATGCGCACTTTCTTGGCGCAGCCGTGCAGATCTGCCGCTGAGTCGTCGAAGCCCTTCTGGGCTTCTTGATAGGCCTCGACACGCCACCAATCCACCAGCTCTTCACGCGCGCGCCAGCCAATGTTGCGCGGGTCCTTGAGTGTGCTTTCCACGAATGGCTTCCAGCGCTGCCACAGATCTTTGCCGTTGTGCCGGAAGGCGACTGCCTGGTGCGCTGAGTACCAGGCGACGAATGGCGCGCGCACGTCATCCGACTCACGCGCGGCCTTGAGCGCCTCCAGGAAATGCTCGGATACCACGCTGAACTGGCCATGGCTGGACGCCTCGAGGCCGAGCGCGAAATGGCCGACCATGTCCTTTGCGCCGAGCTTTTCCAGACGGCTCTTGGCGCGCGCTGCGCGCTCGGTGCTGCCGCCCGGAGCGATCAACTCGGCCAATAGCCAGCGCCCAACGTACGCGGAGTCAGCGCTCGCCTCCCCGCCTTTGCGCAGGGATTCAACGCCTTCGGACTTGGTGGTGCCGGTGTGCGCGGCGCAGCCGCCCAGAAGCGCGAGGCTCAGTGCCCAGGCTGCGGCATGAGAAAACGGACGCATCACTCGATCACCAATCGGGGGCTGAGGGCGAGGTCGGCTTCTTGGCAGAAGGCCTTCCACGCCGGATAGTCTTTCGGGCTCACGTGATCGACTTTGACGAGCAGACGACTCGAGACGGTCACCTGATCATGGTCGGTTTGCACGCTCACCGAGTACGAGCCGAACGGACCGTCTTTGGACGCATTGCTCGGTGCCGACACCACCTTCGACCCGGGTGGCAGCTTGACGGTGTACAGGTCTTCGAGCGTCGAGAACGCGAGCAAACGCACATCATGGTGACGTTGCGACAGGGAGGCGTAGGTCGGGGTGAGGCGGAAAGAGTCCGTCACCGCCATGCTCAACTGATTGCCTTCCCGCCGCGCAAAAGACGGCGCAGAACCGCGCACTTTGATGTGCACCGGCTCTTCCACCTTGGTCAAATCACTGGTCTCGATGCCCTTGCCGCCCGGCGCGATCTCGAACCCTGGGAACTCACGCCCGAGGTCATTGTTGATGCGCTCGTCGCGTGTGGCTTCGGATTGGTACTGGCTGCGCCACTCCGGGGCGTTGTAACCGCCCGTCGAGTATTCGAACTCCAGCTTGGCGTCGCCCGTTTTGGCGAGCGTCGCCTTCACGTCACGGCGCACGAAGTTTTTTTCCGGCGCCAGGTTCGGGACGTGCAGTAGCTCCGCGTTGCCGTTGTTCACGTGCAAGCCGAGCGCGCCAATGTCCATGCGCGGCAGCTCGTTGATGCCGGTGAGCTCGGCCGTGCCGTCCAAGTACAGGTTCATCGACGGTACGTAGGCAATGGCGTGATCGAAGGGCGCAAATGACGCCACGCTGGACTTGAAATCACCCTTCATTTGCGTGCGCAGCACGACCATGGTCGTGGGGATGCCGAGCTCGTTCAGCAGGGTCGTGATTACCGTTGCCTTGTCTTTGCAGTCGCCCCAGCCGCGCGCCACCGTCTGCACGCAACGCCGTGGCTTGTAGCCGTAGATGCCGAATTCGAGCGCGACGTAGCGGGTGTTCTTGGTGACCCACTCGTACACCGCCTTGACCTTGTCGACGTCCGTCGTTTTGCCTTCGGTGATCTGCTTGGCAAGTTTGCGCGTTTCGTCGTCCAGATCGAATTGGTCTTTGACCAGGCCCCAATACCAGTGGCCCAGGTCTTTCCAATTCTTGTACGTGGACACGTGCACGAAGCTCATGACCTCCGGCAGCGGCGGCATGGCGGGCTCGGGTACTACCGCCGCCACCTGCGCGGCGAAGAAGTGATACAGCCGCTGATTGCCGATTACCTCCGTGGTTTGCACCAACTGCGGCACGTTCTGGTCGATGTAGAACGTGCGGGATTTCGGCGTAATCAGCACGTATTCGGCGTTTTGCACCGGGTCCGTGCCTTGCAGGTAAGTGACGTCACCGAAGTAGTCGTTGAAGTCGTTCTTGGGCGTCACATCGTCGATGCGATAGCGCAGCTCCACCACGTCACCCGGTTCCAGGCGCGGGAACTGAATGTAAAACGTGCGCGCGGAGGTGTACGTCGCGATCGACGGATCATCTGCGGGGCCTTCGCCGGATTCGATCGCTTCATCCACGTGGCCGTCGCCGCGGTACACATGGGCGCCGCGCAGCTGCACGGATTGGCTATCGGCTTCGTATCCGAAAGCGTACTGGCGCGCTGCGGCTGCCGCGGCGTCCGTCAGCGGCTGAAACACGATCTGCCGGTACTGGCTCGAGAGGCCATTTTCGAACACGGTGGACACCGTCAGATCACGCAGCACGCGGCGGTTCTGCCCGTTCGCGGGCGCGTGGCGCAGCTTCAGGAATTTGACGGATTCCCAAGCGTAAGCCTCGTCTGCGCGCGGTTTTTGCGGCTCCAAGTGCTCGACGTACTCACGCACGTCTTTGTCTTGCGGACGAATGCGCAGGATTTCACGCAAGAGCGCGAGCTGTTCGTCCTTGTGTCCCAAGTCCCCCTGCAAATCCGCTAGCGCGCGCATGGAGGCGGCGTCTTCCGGCGCTAGCAGGAGCGCGCGGCGGTAAGCGGCGACCGCGCGGTCCGGCTCGCCCAGTGAGCGATACGTGCGTGCGGCGAGCGCCAGCGCCCACAAACCGTCCGGGTGCGTTTCGAGCAGGCGATCCACCCAGCGCTCGGCAGCGAAGCGATCGCGACGCGCGACGGCGAGATCGATCATCGAGCCCAAGAAACCCGCGTCGTCGAAGCGCAGCGCCGAGTAACGGCTTTCCGCGTCCGCGGCGTCAGTCGTGCGCCCCAACATGCGCAGCTGTGACGCATACATGTTCAGCAGGTTGACCGAGTTTGGGTTGCGGGCGACGGCGCTTTCCAGCGTGTCCAACGCGGTGCGCGGCAAACCAGCCAAATTGTACAGCTCAACGCGACCGCGAATGGCGAGCGCATCATCCGGGTCGATGGCCAGGACCTTGTCGAAGTACGGGAATGCGTCGCGCCAATTCGGGCTCGTGCGGCGATCCAGCGCGCGCGCCAAGAGCACTTCGCGGTTCGGCTGCGGCTCGCGCGCGGCGAGCGCTTCCGCCTTCTTGATCCAATCACCGGTCTGATTGCGATCCTCGGCGAGGCGACCGGCGAGCAGCAGGCGCCGCACCGTGGGCTCGGCGTCTGCGGCTTGCTTGGCGAAATCGCGCGCCTCATGGCGCGCCGGATCATCGCCGCCGGTATCGGCGAGGTAACGTGCGTACGCTTCGAGTGCGGCAGGCCTGGGCGCTTTGCCGGCGGTCAGGTGTTGGAACAGTTGCACCGGCCCTTGTGGACCGGTCTGGGCGAGCAACTTCTCACTCGGCTTCTTCTTCGCGAACGCTTTGGCGAACGCCTGGCTTTGCGCCAGGTCATTCGAAAAAACCAGTGTGGTGTCCGGCGCGCCGTCCGCCCCCGCGACACGTACCGAACCGACCGGCGATTGATCTTCGCCGCACAGCTTGAGCGTGAGCTCGTTCGGGCCCGGCTCGAGCTCTACCTGCGTGGCCGAGCGGTCGTAGTCGTGGCCGCGGTAGGCGCTGTCTTGGAGCACCAAATCCCCGTTCCAGAACAACTTGAACGCGCCGCCCGCGCCCACCCACACGCTCACTTTGCGCTTGGCTTTGGGCGCGCTCACGAAGCTAGTCGCGAACACGCACACCTTGGCCTCGGGCCTCACGAGCGAGCCCGCGTCCAGAAAACCGTACGGAAACACCGGTGGAACCGGGCGATAACGCACCGGCCGCTCTTTCCCGGTGTACGCCTTGCCCGGTACAATCGGCTGGGTGAGCTCGGGCTCCGGCCCGCTTGGCGTGTCCAGCCCGGCTTTGCCCTCGTTGTCGAACGGGCCAACGACCAGCCATTGGTCGACGAAGCCCTGTGCGCGAATGCCGTCGCGTGCGGCTTTCAAATCACCGCGCCGCGCGCGGCCGAGCGCGGACAGCGTGCCCGCGTAGGCGCGCGCCGGCGCACTCAAATGGCCGTCGTGCGCGGCGGCCCGCAGCGCTTCTTCCACATGACTCGGATCGGCACGGTCCCACGTGCCCCAGATCTTGCGCAGTGTTGCATACACTTCCGGACCTCGCGCCTCGTCCAGCTCGTGGCTGAGCTCGTGCAGGTCCCGATGAAACGCGGTCTGTCCAGCGTGAGCGAATACCGATAGGCCAAGCGAGCCGAGCAGCAACGCGAATGCAGAGGCAAACGACGCAAACGAACCGAAATGCACCGTCGAGCTTTTGGCCGGCCTATTTTCCACGGCTTAGCTTTAGCGCTTGGCTCTCCAGTTGGGCCCGAAATTAAGGATCGCGCGCCCCCCAGCCGGTCACTTTTTTTCCTCCTTGCGCT
>FSWQ01001701.1_pt1 | contig 12043 bp, 10 predicted proteins | sample 1637691 | NCBI WGS metagenome assembly FSWQ01 (sample SAMEA3914814, study PRJEB12502) | metagenome | biome: forest; material: soil | place: USA | collected 2011-09-16 | depth 0.1 m | reverse complement strand
GTCCTGCACGTCGATGCCGCGCGCGGCCACGTCCGTCGCCACCAAAACGCGCTGATTTCCGGTTCGGAACGAGTTGAGCGCGCGATCGCGTTCGCGCTGCTCCATCTCGCCGGACAGCGCATTCACCGCGAAACCTGCCTCAGACAAGCGCTCCGCCACATCACCGACGTCAGCGCGGGTACGCGCGAAGATCAGCGTTTGCGCTTCCGGGCTGGCGAGCAGCAAGTTGACCACGGCATCCAAGCGTTGGCGCGGCTCGAGCACATGCATCACGTGATCGATGTCCACGTTCGCGACACCGAGGCGTGTGCCTTCGACGCGCGCAGGATCCTTCTGCACGCTATTGGCCAGCGCTTCCACATCGCGCGGGAACGTCGCGGACACCAAGTGCGTGCGGCGGCTCTTGGGCGTCTTGCCCAAGATTGCTTCGAGCTCTTCACGGAAACCGAGGTCGAGCATGCGATCCGCTTCGTCCAGCACAACGGCCGCGACCTCACTCGGATCGATGGAACCGCGATTCAGATGATCGAGCATGCGCCCGGGCGTGCCGACGATGATCGACGGCCCGGCGGCCAGCGCGCGGTGCTCGTCGCGATACACGGCTCCACCCGTGACGGAAGCGACCTTCACGTGGAGCGGGGCGAACAGCCAGGTGAGCTCTTGCACGACTTGCTTGGCCAACTCGCGCGTCGGCACGATCACCAGGGCGCGCGGATGGGCCAGCTTGTCCTTGGCGGTGCTCGGCTGAGCCGCAACATCGCGGATCGAGAAGCCAATGGCCAGCGTCTTGCCGGAGCCAGTTTGAGAGGTGACGCGCAGATCACGCCCGGCCAGCGCGGGGTCGAGCACGGCCTTCTGGACGGGAGTAAGATCCGTAAAACCCTTTTCCGAGATTGCAGTACCGAGCGCGGGGCCGAGCAGTTCGGCGAAGTCAACCGTAGCCATGATGCGGGCGCTCGTAGCACTAGTCTGGGGAGCTTGCGTCCATCTCGCGCTGAGACGGGCAAAGCTAGCGACTTTTGGGCCACTTTGGGCTAGGCCGCGCGCGCGATGGCCGCGGCTGAGGCGCGCTGGGCGCGGCTTTGCGCTCCGAACGCCGCCGCGCGTGCTCGGCTCAGGGCGGCAGCTCCGGCGGCAGTTTGAAGATCACCAGCCGCCGCATCGGGTACGCGAAACAGATGAAGACGATGAACGTACCGGCAAAGCTGAGTAGCTCCGGCGGCAAGCTGTGCACACGCCCGACCAGCCAACTGAACACGGAGAAGTTCAGCAGCAAGGTGATGAGCTCAGTCGCGATGAAGAAGCGCGCTTGACGCGACAGGCTGCCGGCTTGCGCGCGAAATGTGAAGCTGCGGTTGCCGAAGAACTGCACGGAAGCGCCAGCGCACAAGGCCGGCACGCGCGCCACCGTCGGCGTCATGCCCAGCCAGCGAATGCAGGTCGAAAGGAGTGAGAAATCCACCACCGTTGCGCCACTGCCGACGACCAACGCGCGCCCGAAGCGCAGCGCTCGATCTGTCCAGCGTTCGGGCTCACTCACGTTGCCCGAGCCTCCCACATTGCAGGCGCGCCCGAAACGCCAACTCTCGCGCAACCGCCCGCGTCACGCAATCGTCACTGACTGGAGCGCCCGGGCAGGAGCGCCGTTACGAGCCAGCTGCTTCGACGAGCGAACACTGAGTCAGCGTGCCGTTCAGCGCTTCACCGCCAAGCGTGACGTACAGCTGGCCGTCCGTGCGCACGAGCTCGAACTTGCTGTTCTTCTCCAACTTGGCGGCGATCGCGTCCAGGAATTCTGGTTCGATGCGGAACACTTCGATTTGCTCCACGTGATGGATGGCGCGAGCACTCGCTTCGCGCAGCAGGAGTGGCAGCTCCACGTGCGTGAATAATGCAACGCGGCCCGCAGCCTTGCTGGCCTTGTGCAAACGCTCCGCAGACGGTGCACCGACGTCGATCCAGGCGCGCAACACACCCGTTGCATCGCGCACCGAGACCGGCGCTTCTTCAGCGGTCGAAAGACCGCCTTTGCTGAAGGCGATGCCCTCTTCGAAACACAGGCAATAAGCCAGCGTGCGCGTCACCAGGTAACGCATGGTTTCGGACGGGTGGCGCGCGACCCGCAGATCCAGAGCTTCATACACGCCCCGATCCACGTCGGATAGCGTGACTTGGAAGTGATACATGGTTGCGGTCAGGGCCATCGCGGTGCTCCCTTGTACCGCAAGAGCGCAAGGCGCTCAGCGCTCATTCACCGCGTTCGAGCGAAACGTTCACTTCACCGTCAGAATCACCCGGCGTTACGGTGACCACGCGCGGCCGGCAGCAGACCGCGCAGTCCTCGATGTACGTCTGGTGCTCGCCGCCGCCTAAATCGACGAACAGCTCTTCGGCCTCTCCGCAAAACGGGCAGGCGACGGCGGCGGATTGCTTCTTCTTCCTCACAGTGAGCGCAAGAATGCGATCAAATCAGCCTTCTCGGGGTCAGAAAGTAGCTCCGGCTTGCCGTGAGCGGTGCCGCCGCAGGCTCCAAAGCGCTGATTCACGGTCGCGGCGCAGCCATCGTGGAACAGCGCGTTGCGCAGGCCGACCCCGAGCAGGGACGGCGTGACGAACGAGCCGCCCGTTCCGACGTCTGCCAGCTGATTGTTCGTGTACTGAGGGCCGCTGTGACACGACGCGCAGGCCACGTCCGCGCGCCGGAACAGGGCTTCACCGCGGGTGACCGCAGCAGCGTCCAGGCCCTCGGCCGCGGGCAGCGCCGGTAATTGATCCAAGAACGAACCCAGCACCTTGACCTGCGCGTCGTTGGGTTGGGCTGGAATGGCCATGCGTTGCACCATGACCTCGCTGACGAGTGCCTTCATGTCGCCCAAGGTGCCGTCCCAATGGAACGGCGCGCGCTCCATCACGCCGCCTTCCAGCGGCAAAGTGCGGCGCAGGCCCTCCGGGAAGCGCCACACGTGTCCGTCTTCCCCACCCTCTGGATGGCAGGACGAGCACGAGATGCCGATGCCGCTATCCATGTGGAACAGCGTGTGACCCGTGTCTGCATGTGACTCTTTGCTCAGGCTCACGCTGCTGCCGTCCTCGAACTCCAGGGTGGCGGGCTCGCGCGATTGCACGACGTACTTGCCGGCGGCGTCGAAAGCGACCGCCACGGGCTGACCCTTGATGGTGAACAGCCGCCCCGTGGACTCATCCGCGAAGCTCGGTGCGGAGACGCCGTCCCAGGGTTGAATCCACAGGTTTGCGTCGGGGTGGTTGAAATTGGTCTGCGAGCTCGTAGAAACGGGGGCGCCGCCGTTGGTGGTGTTGACCAGGCTTTCATTCAGAGCAATCGCAGCGACCAGCGTGCCCTGAGCATTGAACGCGATGTCCAAGGGACCGGTCGCCGGCAGCGGCATGGAGTGAAACGTCATGGTGGACGCGGGAGCCGTTCCGGATTGGCCCGAGTTGGGGAAAAACACGGTGCTTTCCTGCGAGGGCGTGTCGACATCTACCGTGCTGATGAAGCGCGACACGAGCGCGCCACCGCACGAGAAGCCGTAGCCGCCGCTGCTCTCCTGCACGACGTCAATGCTGGACACTTGGTGCGCAAGCGCGATTTGCCCGCTGGGCGTGGCGAGTGCACGGAAGGCGACCGTGGCCTCACCACAGCCGGGCTCCGGCACCGGGTTCGCGCGCTTGGACACGCCGCCGTCGTCACCGACGACGAGCAATTCCGCGTTCAAGAAGCGCGTGAGCACCAAATCATGATCGCGCACGATGACGTCACGCAGATCCGTATCGAGCTGGAGCGAGCGTTTGAGCGACAGGTCAGCGGCGGCCAGTGTTTGCAAGCGGCCGGAGCGGCAGGCCACGTGCACCGAAGCGCTCTTGGCGTCATACGCGATGCCGCGTGGCGAGGAGCACACCGAAACCCGCTGAGAAACTGCGCCGCTCGCGCTGTCGATTGCGACCAAAGCGCCCGCGCGGCGCAGCGCGACGTACAGCGTGCCGCTGGGGCCCTCGGCGATTCGACCCGGTTCATCTCCCGCCTGAAGCGCGACCGGGCGAACCTCGTGCGAGGTCGCATTCACGAGGAATACGGAGTCACGCTCTGGGTCCGACACCACGATGGTTTGGCCGTCATGCGTCACGAGCAACGTGCCGCCGATGACGGGCGCGGCGCTCTTGGCGTGGTCCGCCTTGCCGCTCAAGAGGCCCTGCGTCGTTGCCGGGCTCTGCTGGCCGGGGCCATTCGGAAACTGATCGAACCCGACCGGGTTGCTCGAGCCGCCACAACCAGCCAGCACGGCGAGAAACGAGCAGCTCAGTACTAGCGACGAAACCCCAAACGCATTCGAATGACGACGGAACATCATGGACTCCCCGGTGTGACGACCAATGGCTCAGGCTCGAACAGATCCCCCTGCAACTTCGTGATCAAAGCGGCCAGGTCTGGTGGACTGGTTGCATACAGCGCGTTCGGAAAGGCGAGCGCTTGCTCGTACGCGAACGCTTCGGTCACGTCGCCATCGAAGAGCGGCGTGTCCCAGGAGCACACCACGTCTTGATTCCAGAACTGCTGGGTTACTTCATTCGGACAAGCGCGCGTTCGATTGAAGAACTGCGTCAGCAGATCGACGTTCGCGCTCAGGCGGTCACGGATCACCTGCGTGCCCATGGACCATTCTTGAACCATCGCCAGATTGCCGACGATGAAATCCCGAAAACCCACCATTCCATTGGGGATTTGGTTGCAATCTGGGCCGCCGTCGCTCAAGTCATGCTGGTGAAAGATCGCACCCAAGCGGGCCGGCGTCGCCGCGGCATCTTCCACGGTAACCGGCTGATTCTGCAAATCCACCACTTCCAGAGTGCCGCCCTTCACGATGGCCACCCAGGCTTCGGGCTTGAGTACGATGCGCAGCAGATTCTTGCCCGGGTCCTCGCCGTTGAACGTGGTGCGCACGGCCCACGGCTCACTCCAAGCAACCCGGCCACTCGCAAACAGATCCCCACCGAGAGCGGTAGCAAGCTGAGCCACAGCGGCGTTCGGGCTGAACGATAGCTGCTGTAGCGAAGGGATCATGAAGTTTGGTTGCTGCGCTTGGGGGAAAAGTACTTGGTCAGTACGCAGCGCTGCGGCTTGCTCGTCGGTGGTCCAGGTATAGAACTCACCCAGGGCGGGCGCGGGCGCGGCAGCGCTTACCCTTTGCGTACCGAACACGGGCGCTGGCACGACCGCAACGCTGCAACTGAGTTGGCTGCCGGGGCCGCCGGCCTTGCCGCCGACGCTCACGGCTCCGCCCGTGGACGGCCCAACGGAAGGAGGCGGGTCGCTGCTGTTGGAACCGCCGGACCCAAACCCGGGGTTCTCGACACTCGTGCCGCTGGAGCTGGAGACGGAGCAGGCGCCAAGAAACAAAAGCGCGCCCAGCACCGGCACGCGCAGCACCGACGCTTGCCCAAGCGCACGAATCCGCCCCGAATCCCACGTCAAACCAAGCATCCCAGCCCACGATAGCATCGATCCTCGCGGACGCACGCGGCCCTTGGTGGTAAGCCGCGGACCCCAAATCGATGTCATCGGGGCCCAGGCCCCAGCAAGGAAGCTTAGCCTTGGGAGCCCGCAGCGGATCGCTCACTTTCACTCGTCTCTTTTGCCAAGGGGCGCTACCCAAGGACTTGCGCCGCCGCTTCTTGGAGGCCGCGCGCCTGCGTGTGTTTCAACCGCTCAAGCCGGACGACGAGGCCCTGGAGGCAACCGGCTGGTGCGTAATGGAGCGGCCGTTCGATCTCGAGCTCGATTCCGCCAAGGTGTTCCACGACAGCTACGTGCTGCTCGGTTTCCGCGTGGACCGCTACCGGATCCCTGGGGCGCTCCTGAAATCCCAGATCACGGACGAAGAGCAACGACAGCTCACGCGCTCCAAGAAGACCAAGCTGAGTCGCAACGAGAAGCTCGAGATCAAAGAGCGCGTCGTGATGCGCCTGCGCAAAAAGGTGATCCCGACGTCCAAAGCGATCGACATGAGCTGGCACCTGGACAGCGGCACAGTGTTGTTTTTTGGACACTCCAAGCGCGCCCTGGCGGACTTCGCCGCGCTGTTCGAAAAAACTTTCGGCTTGGCGTTGGTCGAGGACAGTCCGCATGCAGCGGCCACGCGCGCTGGGCTCTCGCGCGAATTGGAACGCGCGCTCAAAAACGTGGAGCCAGTGAGCTTTTCCAGCGGACGAAAGCGGCTGGGTAAACCGGCGCAGCCCGAGCCCGAACCAGCGGAGGAAGCGGAAGCCGCGGAGCCTTCGGAAGAGGGTGATGACGCACTCGAGCGCGTCGAAAGCACGCGCTTCTTGGGTCCGGAATTCTTGCTCTGGCTGTGGCTGCGCGCCGAGCTGGTGAACCAGCCGATCCCGCTCCCTGACCTGGGCGACTTCGACGTGTGGCTCGACAATCAGCTCACGCTGCAGTCGGACATCGACCCGAACGAGCGCGTGACCGTGCGTGGCGCCGCGCCCTCGGGCAGCTCGGAGGCGCGGGAGGCCGTGCGCGCGCAAAAATTCCCGGTGCGCGCGCGCATCGCCCTGCGCAATGAAGAGCGAGATTTCGCGTGTGTGCTGGTCGCCCAGCGCTTCGCCATCGCCAGCGGCACGATCCCCGCGGTGCTGACCAAAGACACGGATGACGCGTTCGTGGAGCGCATGACCCTCGTCGAACGGCTGTCACACAGTCTTGACGCGCTGTACGCCGCATTCCTCGCCGACCGCCTCACCGACACCTGGAAGCTCGGCTGGGAGCCTGCCATCGTGTCCTGGGCAGACGGGGATTCGATCCCCACTGATGTGCTGGCCCGGTTGATGAAAGGGTCGCGTTCGCGTAGCAAGAGAGCCAAGAGCCGTTGAAGTCGCGCGACCGTTCGACACTGCTCACCTCGCCGCTATCGCTGGCGGATTTTGTCGCGCGGCTCGCGTTCTTCGCGATCGCGCCGTTCGCGATTGTGCTGGCGGCAGAGCTATTTCCGGTGCGGGGCGCGTTGATTGACGTTGGCCTGGCGCTGTCCGTGTTCATCTTGGGCGAGGCACCGCGCCGCGTGGCGTCGCGCTTCCGCCCCGTTTCGTTGCTGCTGCGCGAGGCGCTCGCCTTCGAGAGCTATTACCGCGAGAAAAAGCCGCGCGGTTTCGCGTACTACGTCGCCTACCCGCTGCTCTTTCCGTACTGGCTCTGGAACCGCGAGGCGCGCGAAGAGTTCTTGATGTTCCGCGGCTACACACTGGCGAGCTTCTTGATCCTGCTCGCCTCGCTGGGGTGGCAGTTCTTTCGATATTGGCTGCCGGAGCTGGGCTTCACCGCCTTCCTGCCGGCAGTGCTGTTGTCGCTGACGGTCGAAACGCTGCTCGTGTTGTCGCTGCTGATGCCCATCGCGACCACCGTGGTTTGGTATCACTCCAGCTTGCGGCGTAAGCGGCTGCTCGCGATGCTGCTGGTGGGTGCGCTGTCGACGACGTTCGCGCTCACGCGCGTGCTCAACCACCGCGACCCCATTGTGTCCTATCTGACCCGCGAGCGCGTGCGACTACGTACCGCGGCCGCGCGCAAAACGGCTCACCGCACCCTGCAGAACGCGGTCGAAGTGGCCTGGAGGGATCTGGTCAAAGTTCGCGGCGTGGAGGGCGACGGCAAGGTTCAAGGCAAAGCGCTGGACGACGCGCGCGCCGCACTCGAAACCTTTTACAAGCACGACGAAGCGTTCGCGTTCGACTTGTGGGCGAGCCCACGCAGTCACCCGCGCGTGCTCGTGCTGTACGCGCAAAGCCGACGCAAGAAGCCACCCATCTGGGTCGCCTTGAAAGACGGCGGTGAGCTCAGCAAACCGGATGATCTGCCGAAGGGCGCCTTCCTCGCGATGCGCTCCGCGGCAGACACCACGGACACCGTGGGTATGGTCTGGGACGACGACCAAGCGCCGACCGCGCCTGCGCACTCGGGAGTGCACGGCGAACCACCGCCGCGCACGGATTCCGTCCCGCGTGCGCACACGCATCCGCCGAAGTGAGCGGACTCAGGGCGCGTCGATGACGCTGATTTTGCCGCCCATGCCGTCGTGAATCTCGCAGTGATAGTAGAGCGTCGCGGGCGCGTCTGCGGGAACGGTGAACACGACGTTGCCCGAGTTGTGGCCGTTGCCGGTCACGCCTTCATCGAAGCTGTTTCCTTTGCCGGTGCTGTTGGCAACCTTCTTGATCCAGAACGGGTGTGCAGCCACCGTGGTGTCGAGCACGAAGGTGTATTTGGTGCCGCGGCAGAAGACCAAATCCGGATCGGTTTGCGTCGCGACCATGTACTTCAGGCCCGAGGTGGCGACGTCAATCTCGCCGGCGGGCATGCACATCACGGGCGCTGCACCTCCGGTACCAGCGGTGCCGCCGGTTCCGCCGCTGCTGGTGCCACCGGTGGCGGCGGGCGTGCCCGCGGCGCCGCCTTCCGCCGCACCGGCCGCGCCCATCGTGTCCGCGCCTGCGGTCGCAGCGCCGGCTTCACCGCTGCTCACGCCCGAGCCACCGCTGCCCGCGTTGTCGCCGCCGCTCGGTGCTTCACCGGCTTCACCCTTGGCGCCTGCGCCACCCGAGCTGCCGTCCGAATCCGACGAACAGGCGTTCGCCAGCACCGCACAACCGAGCACGAACCCCGATACCCATTTTAAGTTCGACATGCGATCCCTATCGCATGAGGGCACAGCCGCGGCAATGCCGCGCACGGCGGGCTCAGGTATCGAGTTTGAAACTACCCGCGTCGACTAGCTCTGGTTTCTGGTCGGGCGCGAGTGGATCCGTCAAGCCCAAGCACCAAAAGTCCACGGCGCTGCCGTCTTGGCGCACACGCAAACGCAGGAAGTGCTTGAAACCAGGGTGATCCAGCGCAGTGAACGCCTGTGTTTCCTCCAGGCCCAAGAACGTGAGCACGGCCAAGAATGCCCCGAACACGAACGCCCCATAGAACACCGCGACCACGAACGTGAGCGCCGCGATCACCCAGACGGACACGTCCACATGCGCACTCTGCGCTAGCCACGAGATCGCGATCGAAGCGAACACCGGTATCAACGCTGTGGCCAAACCCGCGCCCAGCGCGAGGCCGAACACCACCGCGCCGCCCTTACGCACCCCGCCAATCAAGGAGTAGATGCCCGTGGTCAACACCGTGATCATGATCGGCGCGGACAGAATGAAGCCCAGCTTTTCGAACTGCATCACGCCGATGTCCATCGCCGGCATGAACAGCACCGCGAGCACGATGTGCGGCAAGAAACCCGAGCTGCCACGCATCACCTTCCACGGCACCTGCCAGAGCAGCGCGCGACTTTGAGCGGGCGTGGGCCACTCCGCCTCAGCCCTCAGGCGCGCGCTGCGCTTCAACGGAGCAGGATGCAAGAAGGCGCCGCCGCCGCCGGCCGTCAGGTGCAACGCCGCCCCATGCTGCATGCGCTCGTAGTGGTGCACGTCACCGGACAGCAAAAACGAGGGCTTGCTCTCCAGATCCAGCCCAAGTGCTTCGATCATGGCGGTGCCCGTGCGGCTCGGTTTTCCGAAGGCAAACAGCGGATCAGGCAACATGACCCAGGGGCAGGCGTCCGCGTGCCGAGTGCGCCACGTTTCAAAAAAGCCAACCTGGCGCCGATCGAGATTGCGCAGTTGCCGGTCGACGGCGAACAAGTGCAGCCGTGACGTCAGCGGCAGCACGAAGTAGCTCGCGCTCTGCACGGGGTGATAGCCGAGCAGCGCGAGCGCCTTCGGTTTCTCGATCTTGCCACCGCGCACGAATTCTTTCGCCCACTCTGCGTAGCGCTCGATCATTCGTTGCGAAATGCCGACCACGCTCGGGCGAGCCACGCCTTCTTCGTCGTCGGCGTGACGCCGAAACATGCGCGCGAAGCCGTCCAGGCCGTCATACCAATCGTGATTGCCGGGGATGCCGAGCAAGACGCGCGGCGGGCCCGCAGGCAGGGTCTCCAATACCTGATTGAAAGGCACGATCACACGGTTCGTGATCTCCTGCGCGGTAGCCACCGGGTACGCGGTGTCTCCACCGAAGAGCAGAATTTCGCCGCGCGGCGCGAGTAGCGTTTTGCCTTCGGCGTCCGGGTCAGGCAGCTCGTAATCGGCGAAAATCAAGCGCGCCACGGCGCGGCTCACGGCGGCGTCGTCCCCCGTGTCGGCAACGAAATCGAGCCACAGATCGCGTTCTAGCGCCTCCACCAAGGTGCTCGCGTTGGCCTCGGCCTGCAGCACATCCGCGACGCGCGTGCTCAATTCGAGCGGCGGGTCGGCGGTCATCCAATCGCGCGAGTCCACATCCTCCGTGGCGATGGCCGCAGCCAGGAAGTGGCGCAGGTGCCCCCAGAAAGAGCGCACCCCAAACCAGACCACGCCGCGCGGTTGCTCACTGCCTCGAACGAAGCGCGAACGTGCGGCGAGCGTCGCGCGCGCAGGGCGAAACGCAGCTGAAGAGCGAAGCGGGTCAGGAATTCGTGCAGTAAAACACGATCATTTTAGGCAAGCAATCCGCGTGGCAGCGGCCTTTACCGTCATATAGCTGGTGACGGACTCGGGATAGCACGACTAGACTCCTGGCCATGAATCGCAGGTACATCTCGAGCGGCACGAAATACGAGCCCGTGGTCGGTTATTCCCGCGCCGTGCGCGTGGGTAATGCGATCTATGTCTCGGGAACCACGGCGACCAAGGAAGACGGCAGCATTGCCGCGCCAGGTGACGCCGCGTTGCAAACGGCGCAAGCGCTGCGCAACATCGCCTGGGCGCTGGAGCGCGCGGGCGGTCGCATCGAGCACGTGGTGCGCACGCGCATCTACGTGACCAACATGGATGATTGGGAGAAGGTCGGTCGCGCCCACGGCGAGTTCTTCCACGACGTTCGTCCCGCAACGACGCTCGTTGAAGTGAAGCGCCTCGTCGACCCAGCCATGCTCGTCGAAATCGAAGCCGAAGCCATCGTCGACGCTTGATCGTCGTTGGGGTTTGCCCTCTCAGTAGAGTGCGACGCGAGACGTTCCGGGCAAGGCCGTTAGCTCTAAAACAACAACTAGGTGTGAATGCCGGGCGCTTCTTGGCCGGTCTCGTTCACGTACTCCGCGTACCCGCCGCCGTATTTGCGTACGCCGTCCGGGCTGACTTCCAGCACGCGGTTGGAGAGCGCGCGCAGGAAGTGCCGATCGTGCGAGACGAACAGCATGGTGCCCTCGTAACCCGCGAGTGCCTCGATGAGCATCTCTTTGGTGCCGATGTCGAGATGATTGGTGGGCTCGTCAAGGACCAGGAAGTTCGGCGGATCGTAGAGCATTTGCGCGAGCACCAAACGCGCCTTTTCACCGCCGGATAGGATGCGACACGGCTTCTCGATGTCGTCACCCGAGAACCCGAACACCCCGCCCAGCGTGCGCAGCGAGCCGATGGACGCGTGCGGGAACTTGCCCACGAGCGTGTCCCACACGGTCTCGTCCGGCTTCAGCACCTCCATGGAGTGCTGAGCGAAGTAGCCCATCTTCACGCTGCCACCGACGGTAACGCGCCCGGTGTCGGCCGTCGTTGCGCCGGCGATCAACTTCAACAGCGTGGACTTGCCCGCGCCGTTGACGCCCATCACGCACCAACGCTCCGTGCGTCGAATCAGCAAATCCAGCCCCGTGTAGATCACGCGCGAGCCGTAGGCCTTCTTCACCGCGTCCAAGTTGGCGACGTCATCACCGGAGCGCGGCGCCTTCTGGAAGTCGAAGCTCAGCTTCTCGCGGCGGCGCGGCGGTTCCACGCGCTCGATTTTGTCGATCTTCTTGACGCGGGATTGCACCTGCGCGGCGTGGCTGGCGCGCGCCTTGAAACGCGCGATGAACGCTTCTTCCTTGGCGAGCATGGCTTGCTGCCGTTCGAATGCGCTCTCGGCTTGCGCATCCAGCATCGCGCGTTGGCGCTGATAAAACTCGTAATCGCCCGTGAAACTCGTCAATTCACCGGCCTCAATCTCGACGATCTTGGTCACGATGCGATT
>FSWQ01000488.1_pt1 | contig 12045 bp, 9 predicted proteins | sample 1637691 | NCBI WGS metagenome assembly FSWQ01 (sample SAMEA3914814, study PRJEB12502) | metagenome | biome: forest; material: soil | place: USA | collected 2011-09-16 | depth 0.1 m | reverse complement strand
GCGTGCACGGATTTGGGATAGTGCGCGATGAATGCGGCAGCGAAGCTCTTGGACGGGCTGAGCGCACACTGAGCGAGCGCGCGCGTGGCGTCGCGCTCTTCCATCAGCGCGCCGCGGGGCACTTGTTCGCCCAGTTGATTCAGCGCGTTCAGCGCTTGGCTGGCGTTGCCTGAGTGCAGCAGTTGTTGCGCGCGGCTCAGGCCCGCAATCTCCAGCTGCATGTCTCGCGTGCTCAGGCTGGCTGAGGCCGATGCCGGCGCGTTCGCTGACGCCGGCGCAGACACCGAAGGAGCGGCGCTGGTACGGGCTTGCGGCGCGACCAGCGCGGGGCTGTTCGTCGCTGGCGCAGTCAGATTTGCCGTTTGCCCGGCGGTGAGCCTGCTCGCGGGTGTTGCTTGCACACGAGTAGCCGATGAAGCGGACGCGGACGCCGCCGCTGACGCTTGCCGCGCGCCCTGCGTCGGCTCATGCGAACCCAACCCCTGGGACACGACCACGGCGCCCACCGCCGCCGCGCCGCCGAGGCCCAGCGCAATCACGACTTTGCCCCAAGTGAGCTTGGCAGCGCTGGCCAGCGCGTGCGTGCTCTTGGCGCTGAGCAGCAGCGGATTGGCCAACACGCGCGCGTGCAACGCGTCACGCACGCGCGCTTCGTCAGCCGCGCTGGGGTCATGGCCGGCGCGCGCTCGATCGAGCAGCTGCTGTGCGGTGGGCGTGGGGTCAGTCATGGCTTCGGATTGTGGAAACGCTGGGCCACCATGCGGGCGAAGGCTTCACGCGCGAGGCGCAGGCGGGAATAGACCGTGTTGAGCTTGGCGCCGACCGCCTCGGCGATTTCAGGGGACGGCATTTGTTCGAGCTCAGCCAGGATGAACACTTCACGCTGGGCGTCTTCCAGAGTGGCCAAGAAGCTTTCCACGAAGCGTAGCGCTTGCGCGTCACTCGCTTGTTCGAGTGGGCTAGGGGCACGCGAGGAAAGTGCTTCGTCCAGTGGCTCATGGTGCTGGGCGCGTTGGGCGCTGCGCCGCTGTTCGCGCGCAATGTTGGCAGCGATGCCGAATAACCAGGTGCGATAGGAAGAGCGCTGCCCAAACTCCGAAGCACGGCGCAGCGCCACGATGAACACGTCTTGCGTCGCGTCATCCAACGCGGCTGCAGGCACGCCGAGGCGCGCCAGGGAGCGCCAGACGAACGCGAAGTGTTCCTTGTAGGCGCGGTCGAGTTCATCATTGCTACCGAGCAGCACTACGTCTGACCCTAGTGGCAGAAGTGATCGAAATCCGTCATCAGAATCGTACCTCTATCCCCAACCAAGGTCGCACACTGACCCAGGGCGTAGTGTAAATGCCAACGGTTTCGCCTGTTTGTGCGTTCGTTTCCGTTACGTGCACGGTGCGCAATGCGGCCACGCCGTGCGCGCCGACCGCGAGCGATAGACCGCGCGTGAGCCGGGTCAGGAGCTCGGCCTGCACGAGCGCAGCGGACCAAAAACTGTCGTCGCTGTGTGCGTTCTGTAAGTTCAGACCGCTTTGCCCGGCGGCACGAAACCGCCCACCTTCGGCGCCAGCGCACAGCCAAAGTGCGAGCACGTTGCCGGGAACACCCGAGTAGCAACCGAGCACACCAGCCGCCAGCCATGAGCTCACGACCGAGCCGCCACCGGCAACCGCGCTCGAGGCGTGGGTGCTCGCGCCTGCGCTGAGCTCCACGCGTAAGCGCGCGGATTCGAGCCCGAGCATTGCCCAACCCACGGCAACTGGTGCTGGCGCGAGCAACGGCTCCAGGCCCACGCGAACGCCGAGCAGCGGGTGCAGTGCAGCGCCGGCATGCGCCGAAGTTGCAGCAGGCCCTGGTTTTGTTGGGCGATCCTCGATGGTGAGTCGCGGCGATGCGGACGTGGGTTGCGTTTTCGCGGGCTCCGCGTCCGGCTCCGGCTCGGGCGGCGGCGCAGACAGATTCGTGGCTACGATCAGCTCGGCCGCTTCCAGCGCCTCGTGGCACGACGTCACGGCAATGGCGCGCTCGCGTGGGCTGCCATTGTCCGACACCACGCGCACGCGCAGACGGAAGCCGCCTTCATTCGGCGCGATGGATACCTCCGCGGACGCCCACGCGGAATCAAGCTCGCTGATCGGCTTGCCGACGATGCGCGACACGCCGGCCTCGAAGTCGTCTTGCGTGCCGCAGCCCTCGGGCGCCTGATAGCGAATCACGATGCCCGCTGCCGCTGCGCGATGCGCTAGCAAGAGGACGGCAGCGCCGACGACCACGGAACTGCGAAGGGCCAACGCGCGCAGAATACGCAATCCGACCGTCATTGCAATTACTGGGAAAAAAGGCTCAAAGCGGCTCAACTTGGCCTGCCTCGGCTAGGCTTGGCGCGCCGGCTTGAAGATTGTGGTGACGGATTCGAAGCGCTGCTGCCACTAGGGTCCGAACGCCAATGCGAGGTGAAAGCATGTCTACTAAGCGGGTCTTTGTCCTAGGTTTGATGGCGGGCGGCTTCTACGTCGCAGCCTGCGGTTCCACGAGCTCCAACGTTGGTGATACAGGCTCTGGCGCTGGCGCGAGCGGGAAGTCGGGCAGTAGCGGCGCTACGGGGATGAACCAAGCAGGTGCAAGCACGGCTGGCGCAAGCACGGCTGGCGCAAGTGGCGACGGCACGAGCGGGGCAAACAGCAGTGGCGCGGGCGGCGCCCTGGGCACGAGCGGGGCCAGCACCGGTGGTGCGAGCGGGGCCGGAACCAGCGGCAGCGCAGGGGCTGCGAGCGGCGGCACTGCCAGCGGTGGCAGCGCGGGCCACTCAGGTAGCGCAGGTAGCGGTGGCGGCCCAGACTGCTCGGCGGTCAAATGCGGCGGGGCGCTCACTGCGTGTACCCTCAATCAGCCGAAAATCCCGCCGGGTGGCTGCTGCCCCACGTGTGCATGTGGTGGCGCTTGTATTTCTGACGTCTCGTGCCCCCCAGGCACCACGCCCATCGCGCCGCCGCCGGATCCAAACATCTGCTGTCAGCAACTGGTGTGCGCGTCGCCGCTATGCGTCGGCAAGCAGTGTGGCGCTTCGTGTACAACCGGTGAGGTGCCGGCGTTCTGTGACGCGAGCAGCAAGTGCATCCCCGGTGGGAGCCCGGTGTGCACGTCAAAGTAACGCACAGCTTCATGCGCAGCGCGTGAAGCTCACGGCAGCACGCGGTCGACTGGCCGCTTGCTGCCGTTGCCCGCGCGCCCACGCCTTCGCTTGGGGCGCTTCACTTGCTCGAAGGCCATTTGCAGAGCGCGCAGTAGTGAAGGCGTCGGCGTGTAGGAAATGCCCGACGGGCGCGGGCTCGCGCGACCCGGCGCCAGGATCAACAAGCGCAACAGCGCCGCGCGCATCGCGCCGGCGTCGCGAAAGCGATCCGCCTTGTTGAAGGCGAGCGCGCAATCCACCGCGGTCTGCACTTTGACGCCCGAGCTGGGAAGCAAGCTGCCGAGCTTGGGTGCCGGCTGGAAAGCACCGCTGGTTTGCTTTTGAAATAGCGTCGTGGCTTCGAAGTGCACGGGGAGGCCGGTCAAGAGCTCGAACAGCAAGGCGCCCACCGCCCACACATCGCTGCGTGAGTCGACTTCCTCGTTCAGACCCTGGGCTTGCTCCGGCGGCATGAAACCAGGCGTGCCCAGCACCGTTCCGAGCCCGATTTCCGCATCGGACTCGGCGTCCGACGAAGCGCGCGCCAGGCCGAGGCCGAGCAGCTTGATGTCACCCGTTTGGGTGATGAATACGTTTTCTGTCGTGATTTCGCGGTGCACCAGGCCGCGCTCGTGCAACGCGGCCAGCGCGTCCAAGACCAGCAGGGTGAGGAGCAGCGCTTGCTTCGTTTCGGTGCGCCGCACACTGCGCGCCAGGAAGCCGGCCAATGTTTCGCCTTGAAGCAGTTCCATAGCCAAGAACAACTCACCACTTTTGGTCACACCATGACTCAATAGGCGGACCACACCGGGGTGCTCGGCGCGGCTCAGAATCTGAGCCTCTCGATTCAACAGACAGCGCAGTCTTTCATTGAACGTGTATTCTGGGTGCAGCACCTTGAGGGCCGCGCGTGTCCCGTTCTGATGCGTGGCCTGATAAACAACGCTGGAGCTGCCAATATTGAGCACGGCGTCCAAGTGCCACGTGCCATCCAGCACGGAGCCAACGCGGTCCGCCGCCGTGGCGACCGCGCTGTCCAGTGAAACCAAAGGTGGCAGAGCCGGCAAAGGTGCATGGCGTTCGGCGAACGCAGCGCTCGAAGACATCATGTCCCACCTGCACTGCAACCGATGTGCCGCCGGAAAACGCCGGGATTTTCCGAGATAAACGGCGCGTTTTCCAGGATCTGTCAGGCCCACCCGTCAAGCGCGGCCTTACGCTGGCGTGCGAGTCACCGCTCGCGGCGTTAGCAGGCATCTTTTTTCGGGAAAGCGAACCCACTCGTCCCAACACCACTACGGCGCAACGCACGGATATTTGAGTATTACGGATCGGTAATACAACTCGGTAATACACAAGCGATCCTACATGCCGAGTGTACAAAACTCGCGTGCGCGGAGCGGTTCCTGCTTGTTGGAGAGTCGCGTCACGTTTACACTAGGGGCTTACACACATCGATTGATCTGATTGGGTAGGCGTATGTCACCCGGGTCAGTCGTTCGGAGCGAATGGTCGCGCGTCGGCGTCATGCCGCAGCGGCGTTGGCTTGTCCCCTGCGGAAAGGCTGGAGCAATGCGAGAAATGACGGTTGGACTGCGCACTGGAACTGTACGTCAATGCCTCCGTGTCGGCGCGCTGAGCGCCGCGCTGCTCGGGGCAGCAGTCGTATTCGGTGCGTGTTCCGCGCCCGCGCCTGGTTCCGAGTCGGAGTCCGTGGGCTCGGCCCAGCAAGCCGCGTCGGCGAACCAAAAGATCGCCTGGGATTTCTTCATTCTGCAAGGCTTCACGCCCAATCAGGTGTCCGGCATCATCGGTAACCTGATTCAAGAGTCGGGCGGCGCGCTCGACCCGACGATTCATCAAGGTGGTGGTGGCGTAGGTCGCGGCATCGCGCAGTGGTCCACCGGTGGGCGCTGGGACACCGGCGCCACGGACAACTTGATGAAGTTCGCCACCACGAAGGGTGAGTCGCCCACTTCGTTGAACCTGCAACTGGAGTTCATCATGTTCGAGCTGATGAACTTTCCGGAGTACGGGCTCGCCCAGCTCAAAGCGGCCGTGACCATCGACGACGCCAGCATTGCCTTCGAGGATCACTTCGAGGGTTGCGTCGCGGCGGCGTTCCCGGAGTGCGCACAAGAGCAGCGCATCACGTATTCGAAGCAGGTGTTCGCCGCGTACGGGAAAGACGTCGTGGTTGGCGCGGGCGGCGCAGGATCAGGCGGCGCTGGCGGCAAGGCCGGGGCAAGCGGAGGCGGCGGCACGAGCAGCGGCGGCGCGAGCGCCGGTGGTACGGGCGGCGCTTCTGCTGGCGCTGGTGGCAGCAGCGCAGGGGCCAGCAGCGCTGGAAGTCCCAGTGTTGCCGGCAGTCCTGCAGCGGGCGGTGCGGAAGCCACCGCGGGCGCCCCCGCAACGGCAGGCGCTCCCGCAACGGCGGGAGCTGTCGGTGTCGCGGGCGCTGCGGGCTCCGCCGGGCCGGTCGGCGCGGGCCGGAGCGCGGATCCTACGTCCAGTTGCTCGTTCACGCCGCCCCACGCACAAAACTCGAGATTCGCTGACCCGCTCGCGTTTAGCGGCGTGATGTTGGGCCTCGGCTTGGCGCTGCGCGTGGGGCGCCGCCGCCGTCGCAGCTGACGCTCGGAATTGTGAGCCGTTCTCAGCGGAGCGGGGCTTCTTCGTCTCACGATGAAGCGCCCGCTCTCGACTTTTTTTGTTGCCGCATGCGCGCCCGCCGCAGTGGCGCCTGGCTTGTGTAGCTGCGCGGCCACTGCGACCTCGGATGTGCCGCTTGCGGGCTCGGCGGGCACACTCGCCAGCGCGGGCGATGGGGCTGTCGCCAGCGCGGGCGCTTCAGGCCAAGCCACGGCGGCGGGCAAATCCGGCGCGAGCGGTTCACTGAGCGGCGGCGGCACTGGGCCGCAAAACGCAGCCGGCGAAGCGGGGGAGGGCGGCGCGCTGGGCACGGCGGGCAGCACGCTTTCGCCGGCCGCGGTGTCGGACATGTACAACTACGCGCCTCCGACTCGCACACTGAAGCCGATCGCCGTGACCAAAACGGACGGGTCGATCGTGAATCCGAAGAACGTGCTCAGCGGCGACGCGACGGCGATTGTCGGTAAGAACGCGTACCTGGTGTTAGACTTCGGCAAAGAGGTGGGCGGCGTGCTCACGCTCAGCTTTGCCGCGGCTTCGGATGCCAATCAAAGCGTGGGGCTCGCGTTCAGCGAAACCGCGACGTACATGGGGCCGAGCAGCGATCAGTCGAACGGCAGCGCGGCGGCGGACGCTGCGTTGATTGCTGCGGTGCCGGGCGCAAGCACGTACACCATGCCTCGCAAGTATTTGCGCGGCGGCTTTCGTTATTTGACGGTGTTCTTGAATTCGGATGGCTGGGTGCACTTGAGCGGCGTTTCCCTGGAGTTTTCGCCAGACCCCGAGCGCGCGGTGCCCAATCAGTATCCGAACTACTTCTATTGTAACGACGAGGTATTGAACAAGGCTTGGTATGCGGGGGCGTACACGGTGCAAACGAACATCGTGCGTAACCATGAAGGCCGTGCTTGGCCGCCGGCCAACGGCCTGTGGGACAACAGCTTGACCGTGGGGGAAAGCGGTAACGCCGTGCTCACGGATGCCGCCAAGCGCGACCGCACGGTGTGGCCCGGCGACATGGCCATCTCACTGCCCACTGCTTACGCCGCGCTCTTCGATACGCTCTCGTCCAAGAACTCGCTGCAAACCCTGTACAATCACCAAGACGGTTCAGGCCAGCTTCCGTACGCGGGCCCGCCGATGAACTTCGGTGGTTCGGACACGTACCATATGTGGACGTTGTACGGCACGGAGCTGTACTACGTGTACAGCGGCGATAAAGCGTTCTTGGACGGCGTGTGGAGCAAGTTCCAGGCGGGTGTGCAGTTCAGCCTGAACAAGCTGGCAACCAGTGGGCTATTCAACGTTACCGGCAGCAATGATTGGGCGCGTGACAATCCAGGCGGTGAGAACATTCTCGCCAACGCGACGTTGTACGGCGTGCTGAATCGCGCGGTGTACCTGGCCCAAGTCGAAGGCGACGGCGCGCTTGTAGACAGCTACAAGAGCCAAGCCGCCGCGTTGAAAGCGCACGTCAACACGCTGCTCTGGGATCCCGCGGCGGGTGCTTATCGCGACCGCGCGGGGGCGGATTTCTACCCGCAAGACGGCAATTCACTCGCGGTGTGGTTCGGCGTGCTCAATAGCCCTGCCCAAGCCAAGAGCATCAGCTACGTGCTGAACGAGAATTGGAACGGCATCGGCTCACGCACGCCGGAGTTTACGTTCGGCACGGGCACGCCGCGCATCAGCACCTTTGCCGGCTCGATGGAGCTGATGAGCCACTTCGTGGCCGGTTACGATAGCCGTGGGTTGGACATGATTCGCCGCATGTGGGGCTTCATGTTGACGGACAAAAACGGCCCTCAGAGCACGTTCTGGGAGGGCTTCGAGTCCGGGGGCGGGCTGGCCTATCAGGGCTCGTTCACGAGCTCCGCGCACGGTTGGGGCACGGGGCCGACGTCTGCGCTCAGCTTCTACGTGCTCGGGCTCGCGCCCGACACCGCCAACGCGCAGAGCTATCACGTCATTCCGCACCCCGGTGATCTGACGCACGTGGAAGGCAACTTGACGATCAGCGCCGGCCACGCCATCAGCGTGGATTACGACGTAGACAGCGCGTGTCGTCAGTTCTCCATGCGCGTGGATGCAAGCGCGCTCGCCGGCTCGGCGGGAACCATCGGCGTGCCCAAGCTCGGCGCGAGCCACAGCGTGTTCGTGAACGGCAAGCTGGTTTGGGACAAGGGCACGTTCATGGCGTTGACCGGCCTAGGCGGGGCCACGGAAGACGCGGACTACGTGTACTTCACGAGCGTGGAACCCGGCATCCACACCTTCAGCTACACCGACGGCACGGCCTGCGCCGCGGCGCCCGAAAACTGGCAGTTCTGTGCGGACGAAGCCGGGCACTGCAGTTTTACTGGGAAAAAGCGGGTGCGCTTCGGTAAACGCGGCAAATACCTGTACCTGATCGCGAGCAACGGCAGCGCGTGCAGCGCCGCAACCTTCGGCCCTGACCCGCTGCCCAACGTCGCCAAGTCCTGTCAAATCTCGGATGAGCTGTACACGGCGTGCGCTGACGAAGGTCAGACTTGCACCTTCAGCGGCGCCAAACAGGTGCGCTTCGGCGCGAACGGCCAATGGCGAACCTTGCTCGCCACCGGCAGCGCGCTGTGCAACGCGGCAACGTTCGGCGACCCGTTGCCGAATGTAGTCAAGCGTTGTGAGTACCGCGATGCGCCGTAAGCAAAGGTAGCGGCGTAGCGCCATCGCAACGCGTCACGTGACATTCCTGACACGTCGTGACCGTGTCGTGATGGCGCGACCGCTCACGATGCGTCTCACTGTTAGGTAATGTCCGAACACTCGATCGCGGTCTACGCGCGCGAGATCCGGCCGGCCTTGCGCAGCGATGCGTTCGCGCCCGCGCGGTCTCGTTTGTGGTGGCTGCCCCTACACCTGCTACTGATCGCCGCCGGCACCGTGGTGCTGGCGAAACACTGGTTGCCCTGGGGGCTTGCGCCGCTGCTTTCAGTGCTCATGGGCGCAAGCTTTGCTGGGATCACCTTCCTGGGGCATGAAACGCTGCACGGCGCGGTAGTGCGCGGCAAGGGGCTGCGCAAGCTGGTGGGTTGGTTGGGGTTTTCACCGTTCGTGATCTCACCCCGGCTTTGGGTCGCTTGGCACAACCGTGTGCATCACGGAAACACCAATCGCGCCGACATCGATCCGGATGCGTACCCCACCTTGGCCGCGTACGGGCAAAGCCGCGCCCTGCGCTTCGCGACCAGTCTGTCGCCTGGCTTGCGCCGGCTACGCGGGCTTTTCTCACTCGTGCTCGGTTTCTCGATTCAAAGCACGCACATGCTGTTCGCTGCCGGGCAGCGCGGCTTCCTTTCGCGTCGCGAGCACGCCTTGGCCTATGCGGAAACACTGCTCGGCGTCGCGCTTTGGGCGGCGGTCGCGTACGCCGTTGGTCCGCTCGCGTTCCTGTTCGCCTATGTGCTGCCGCTGATTGTCGCGAACACCATCGTGATGTCGTTCATTCTGACCAACCACAGCCTGAGCCCGCTCACTACGGTGAATGACCCGCTCGCGAACTCACTCAGTGTGACGCTCCCGGCTTGGTTGGAATGGCTGACGCTCGGCTTCGGCTATCACGTGGAGCATCATTTGTTCCCGGCCATGAGCGCGCGCCACGCGCCCGCGCTCCGTGATTTGCTGCAACAGCGCTGGCCTACGCGCTATCAATCCATGCCGCTCAGTAAGGCGCTGCTCGCGCTGCATCGCACGCCGCGCGTGTACAAGGACCCGAAAACCCTGGTTGACCCGCGCTCTGCGAAAGAGTGGCCGACGCTTGGGTTGCGCACTTCGACCGTGCCTCCCAGCGCCTGAGGCGCAAGCAGGGCGGAAGTACAGCGCAGTTGCGCGCCGTGACCTGAGCGGCTATCCGCTCGGGTAGATGCGGGCGCACAGGATCTTCGTCGCCGCCCTCGTGGCGCTGCTGCTGATTCTGTCGCAAAGCGTGGCCTCCGCCTTGCCGCGCCTGCTGGTGCTGCAAGCTGAAGAACAGCGCACACGACCCTCACTGGTGGAGGCGTTGCGCTTTCAGCTGCGCGACGCGACCGAAGTCGAGGTCAGTGCGCAGCCGTTGCCGCTTGCGCCGGCCGCTCAGCGCATTGCTCGTGCGGCGGCAACCGTGAGCGCGTCGCAGGCAAGCTTTGCGGTTTGGCTAGAGGCCGTGCCTGAGTTGCAGGGTGCGCCTGGGTTTTTGCTGTACGTGGTGGGCGGGGGCTCGGGCCGCGCGGTGGTGGAGGTCGTGCGTTTGCCGGCAGCCAAAGACGGACCGGACGTGGATCGCTCATTGGCCTTGAAAGTAAGTGAAATCGTGGACAGCGCGCTGCGTTCGGCGGAGCCGGACGTCGCCCGCGCGTTGCGTCCCGCGCCGCCGCGGCCTGCGCCGACGGCGAGCGTCAGCGCGCGCCCGGCTAGTAATGTGCGTGCGGGTTCCCTCGGCTTGCTCTTGGGCGGCGTTGCCGCAAGCCCGGCGGGCAACGCGGGCGCACAAGTCGGTTTTCGCTTGGGCGTCGGCTATGCGCTGCGCACTTCCGCGCTGGAGCTGGAGTGGAGCGTGTCCGGGCGGCTGCTCTCGCCGCTGGACATTCGGCGCGACAATCGCCGCGCGAAGATCGGCGAGCAGGTTCTCGGCGCGGACTTTGGCGTGCACACCCGAGGTCGACTGGCACTCGGGGGCGAAGTCGGCAGCGCGCTGCGCTGGCTCCACGCGGACGGCTTCGTGGGCAACATCGAGACGCATTCCAGCGTGCTGGTGGTGCCCGTGCTGCGCCTCGGCCCGGAGCTGCGCGCGCGGCTGACCGAGCAAGTCACGCTTTCGCTGGCTGCGGGCGGCGAGTGGATGCCGCTTCAGCAGCGGTTCTCGCTCGCCGGAGCGCCCTTGGCGGACCTGGGGCGAGTGCGCGCTGATGCACTAATTTCTCTCATCATTTCGCTGCGTTGAAGATTTATTCAACCGTTTGCACGGAAGCTCCGACTATAGGGAGTGCTGCCAGCTACCCGTCGCGCTCCCGTGAGCGAGCCCACAGCGGAGTTGCTGGCCGCCTGCGCCCGCGGCGAGCGGCGCGCCTTGGAGACCGTGCTGCGCGCGCAGTCACCCGCGCTCGAAGGTTTGTTCATGCGTCTCACGGGGCGCCGCTTCGAGGTCGAGGACCTGCTGCAGAACACGTTCATCGCGGCCATTCGTGCGTTCCCGAAATTCCGCGGCGAAGCCTCCGTGCGCAGCTGGTTGACGCGCATCGCGATCGCCGTGTTTCACGATTCCCTGCGCAACCCGGAGCGTCGTCGCCGCGGGCAGCTGGTGCTGGTCACGGAAGAGCATGCCCTGCCGGATCCCACGCAGCTCGATCACCAGGCAGACGCGCGGCGCGGCTTGACGCGCTTGGCGGTTCACCTCGAGGCCATCGCACCCAAGAAGCGCATCGCGTTCGTGCTGCACGTGGTGGAGGGCTACCCGCTGGAGGAAGTGGCCACGCTGATGAGCGCGAGCCGCACGGCCACGAAATCACGGGTTTTCTGGGCGCGCCGTGAGCTGTTGGGTCGCGCGCGCCGTGACCCGCTGCTGGCCGAGCTACTCGCAGAGGTGCCGTCGTGAGGGGCCTGACCTGCTTTCGGATCGGCGCACTCCTGGCGCGGCGCGCGGCCGGGCTCACGGAAAGTGAGCGGTTGGAGGTCGAGAGCCATCATGCGGAGTGCCGTCATTGCCAAGCCGAGGCGAGGGCGCTGAGCGCCGTGCGCACGCTAGCTGCGGACGCGCCGGTGTTGAGCCCGCAAGCGAGAGAGCTCGTGCTGCGCCGAGCATTTGATCTCGCGCTGCCCGGGCGCGCAGCGTCCGATCCGGACTTGGCGCGGACACCGAAGTGGCGCTGGGGCGGCGCGGCGCTGGCCTTTGCTGTGGCTGCGTTGCTGCTGCTTGGTTTGGCGCGCGGGCGCAATTGGTTTGCCCCGACCGCGAAGGACCATGTGGCCGCAGGCTCCGTATCACTGCCCGACCGAGAGCTGGCAATTAACGCGGAAATTCCGGCAAATACTGAGCTCAGTAGCGCGACGGGCGCGCACCTGGCGGTTGGCCACGCCGAGGTGGACGCGGAGCCGGGCACGCGCGTGCTGTGGCGGGCCAGCGAGGCGAACCTGGTGCTGCACAGCGGCGCGGTGCACGTGGTCGTGGAGCACGTGCCGCACGAACATTTCCGAGTCACGACGGACACGTT
>FSWQ01002640.1_pt1 | contig 12095 bp, 10 predicted proteins | sample 1637691 | NCBI WGS metagenome assembly FSWQ01 (sample SAMEA3914814, study PRJEB12502) | metagenome | biome: forest; material: soil | place: USA | collected 2011-09-16 | depth 0.1 m | reverse complement strand
TCGCGTTTCACGTCGGCATCGTGCTGCTCTTTTATTGGGCGTTCGGCTTCCGCATCATGGCCGTAGCAACGGTGTTCTGGGGCTGCAACGCGCCGGCCAATTTCTACTGGACGGGCGGCGCCTTCCTGCGCCAGGACTGGTTGTTCTTCTTGGTTGCGGCCGTGTGCTGCGCACGCAAGCGTAAGTTCGGTCTGGCGGGCGCCGCGCTCACCTGGTCTTCCTTGCTGCGTATCTTCCCGATCATCTTCTTTGGTGGTTGGGGGATCATGGTGGTGATGGAGATCATCCGTCGCATCCGCTTTGGCACGACGGGTGAGCCGCAAGCCGCGACCGGCAAGTTGTCCATCAAGCGCGAGCCCGGGCTACTCGGTTATCTGCATCCCGATCACCGTCGCCTGCTCGCGGGCGTGATCATCGCCGCTGGCGTGCTGATCCCGGCCAGCGTGGCGGTGTGCGGTACCGACTCGTACAAGCAGTTTTTCGGCCACACGATCAAGGTGCACGGCTCGACGCCGCTGACCAACACCATGGGGCTCGAGACCATGCTCGAGCACACCTGGAGCAACCGCATGCGTTTCATGCGGGACGACAACATGGACGACCCGTTCGAGTCCTGGAAGGCAGGTCGGATCGCCCGCTTCAAGCAAGTCAAGCCGTTGTTCCTACTGATCATCGCCGGCGTGTTCGCGTGGACCGCATGGGCATTGCGCCGCACTCGCCTGCTCTGGGTGGGGCTGGCGCTCAGCGTGTGCCTGGTCATCTCGATGACCAACCTGACTTGTTATTACTATTCCTTGTTCTTGGCGGCGCCTGCCTTGGTCAAGGTGCGCCCATCGCTCGGGCCACCGCTCGTCATGACCAGCGGCATCAGCACGATTTTGCTGTATGCGCCGAGCGGCTTCTACTGGGTCGACGATCGCTTCGTGGCTCAAGCCTGGCTGTTCTACGCACTGTCGCTGATGATGCTGTATGCCTATTCACGGCCCTTCAGCATGGACCGCTTGAAGGCGTGGTGGGCCGGAAAGCCAGAGCCAAAGGCGCCGCGTGCTCTGCCGCCGGCTGCACCCGCGCCAGCCGCGGAGTGAGTTGCTAGAGACGGATCCGGGAGCGAAACGGTGCCGTTCCCGGGACGTCGACTTCGAAGCGGTACAGCGTGCCATCTGGCGCGTCGTCGACGGCGTTGCCTCCGGCGGTCGTGACGTACAGCACGTTCAGCTCTGGACCGCCAAACGTGGCCGATGAAACGCGAGTCACGGGGAACCGCACGCGCTCGAGCACCTGGGCCGCCGCGTCGAGCCGCAGCAGCGATGATCCCCCCCAGCGCGCCGTCCAAATGTGGCCGGCGCGATCGACGGTCATGCCGTCGGGAGTGCCTTCTTCGACCGGCGCACGGTAGAACTCGCGCCGGTTCGTGAGCGCGCCGCTCGCGCGCTCGTAGTCGGCGAGATAGATGCGCTGGGTGGTGCTGTCCGTCCAATAGAAGCGCTGCAGGTCGGGCGTGAAGCCCATGCCGTTGGCGCAGCCCGTCCCTTTCCAGAGCAGTTCGACGTGGCCATCCAGGTCGACGCGGTACAGGCCGCCGGTTTCGTCGGTCTTACCGATCGTGCCGGCAAACACACGCCCTTCGGGATCGGCAATCACGTCGTTGAAGCGCGTCATGTCGCGGTCGATGCCCTGTAGCAATGGGCGATATTCACCCGCCTTCGACAACACGCCGATGCGATCGACCTCGAACAGGAGCAAGCTGCCGTCCGCCTGGAACGAGAAACCGCCGATCATCTCGGGGCTTCGGTAGAAGCACTCGTGTTCGCCCGTCGCGTGGTCCGTGCGGAATAAGCGGCCCGTCTCGATGTCCGTCCAATACAGGCGAGCTTCACGCTCGTCCCAGAGCGGGTTTTCACCGACCTTGCACCGGTAGTTGGCGACCGCCTCGAGTCGGTACATGTCGAATGCCGCTCCCTCAGATCAAGTTGCGCACGCGCGCGATCACTTCGGCCACGCCGTCGGGGAACGGCCGCAACGCCACGTCGAGGTGCTCGGCCTCGCTCGCGATCCCGGACACCGTGACCAATGGCGCGAGCAAGCGCGCGAGGCGCTGCGCGCTCTGGTTTTTGGCGAATTTCGGGTGCTTCATCAGATCGATCACGATGCGATCGTCCTTGGCGTCGACCAAGATGGGCGGGCGCTTGGGCATGTACGCGGCGAGATTGCCGGGTTTACTGAGATCGAGCGCGCCAGATTTGAGCAGCGCGGCAATCGGCGTCGTCGATGTGTCGTCGGTGACCTTCAACGACACTTGAGCCAGGCGGATTTCGAAGCACAGCTCCGTGGCATTGGCGCGCACGCGCTCCACGTACACCACGCTCGATGCGCGGACGGGAGTGCCCATCAGATCGAGCGAAGCCGACAAACGCACGCCGGGCGGCACGCTCTCGATTTGAACGTCCTTGGGCGCTTTCTTACCGGCGCCCTTCACGGCGAGCCAACGCAACGCCGCCAAGGGCACGCCGAAGCGCATCGCTAACGCATTGCGTAGCAAGCGCCACAGCTCCTCCGGATGATCTTTGAGGTAGCTGCCGACTGCGCCTGCGATTGCCCGTGCGTCCATGAGTTTGCGCGCCGGAGTAAGCCACAGGCCCGATCAACAGGCTAGTGCGGAGGACAAGCACACGTTGTGGGAGGTCGAGTACCCGCGTCAGCGCCAGCAGGCGCCCGCCCCGCACGGGATTTTTTCGCGATCGCTGCTAGTCTCGTGTCATGCCGAGCCACGTGCGGATACCGCCCGGGGCGGTGCACGACACGCTCCGTCGGCACCTGTTGGCGGTCGGCTATCCGATTGTCCTCGACCTGGAACGCAGTCACGGAGCCTGGGCCGTCGACGCCCTGAGCGGCGCGGAATATCTGGATTTTGCCAGCTTCTACGGATCGAACCCGCTGGGCTACGCGCACCCCGGCATGCTCGAACCAGAAATCCAAGCTCGGCTCGCACGCGCGGCCACGCTCAAGGTCGGCAATCCCGATTTCTACACCGAGTACTTCGCCGAGTTCGTGGACACGCTCTCGCGCACCGCGGCACCGCCCGAATTGCCGCATTACTTCTTCGTCGAGGGCGGCGCGCTTGCGGTCGAGAACGGCATGAAGGCTGCGTTCGACTGGAAGGTGCGCAAGAACCTGGCCGCGGGCAGGCCCGCGCGGGGTAATCAGATCTTACATTTCGAGCAGGCCTTCCACGGTCGCGCCGGCTATACGCTCAGCGTCACCAATACCGATCCGACCAAGACGCTGCATTTTCCCAAGTTCGATTGGCCGCGTATCCCGGCGCCGCGCGTTCGTTTCCCGATCGCCACGCATTTGCCCGAAGTGGTCGACAGTGAGCGCGCCTCGCTCGCGGCAGTGCGGCGGGCCTTCGACGAACGCGCTCACGACATCGCGGCCATCCTGATCGAGCCGATCCAATGCGAAGGCGGCGACAATCACTTCCGCCCCGAATTTTTGGCCGGTCTGCGGCAGATCGCGGACGAGCGTGAGGCGCTGCTGATTTTCGATGAGGTGCAAACGGGCGTCGGGCTGACGGGCGCGTGGTGGGCATTTCAGAAGCTCGGCGTTACGCCCGACGTGGTGTGCTTCGCCAAGAAGATGCAGGTGGGCGGGATCTTGGTATCGAAGCGCATCGACGAAGTCGACAGCGTGTTCGCCGTGCCGAGTCGGATCTCGAGCACCTGGGGCGGTTCGCTCGTCGACATGGTGCGCGCCACGCGCATCTTGGAGATCATCGAAGAACAAGGCTTGCTCGAGAATACGTCGCTACGCGGTGCGGAGCTGCGGCTCGGCCTCGAGGCGCTGTGCACGCGCTTTCCCCAGCTGACGAATGCACGCGGGCTGGGCGGGCTATGCGCCATCGATCTGCCGTCAGCGGAGCTGCGCAATCAATTGCTGAAGCGGTGCTTTGCCGATCGCTTGATCGTGCTCGCCTGCGGTCAGCGCTCGCTCCGTTTTCGACCGTTCTTGTCGGCCGACGCGGCCAGCGTCGCCGAATGCCTGGCGCGGCTCGAGTCGGCGCTCGGCGCGGTGCTCGACCCGAACCGGTCCTAACGTCGCGTCACTCGCGCTTGCCTTCGGGCAGCGCGCTGGGGGCGCTCGCGGTGGCTGGCTCGGCCGAGATCTCCGCAGGCGACGCGGTGCTCGCGCGAGCGTTGAGCTCATGCCTCACCCGCTCGCCTACCGATTGAGCCAAGCGCCCGAGGAGATCCGGCACATCACTCAGCAGCGAGGACCAAGCGGAGCTCTCGTCACCTTCGACCGTGAGAAAATGAGCGCTCCCGTTCTTGCCAATCGCAATCACCGCGACCGGGTCGATCTCCACCGCGCCGCCGGCGCCATGACCGCCAGACTTGCCCCCCGCCTTGCCGCTGCGGCCGCCCGCGGTGGCGCTGCCCGCACCAAACGCGATTTTCAAGCGGTGAATCGGGATCACGGTCGCGTCGCCGGCTTGCTGCGGTTCGCCGACGATCGTCTCGCTTTTGGAGATGCCGTGGACGCCCGAGAGCAGGCTGCTCACAATGTCACCGATCTTGGATTCGCTCATGAGGCTCTGCTTAGTGCTGGCTAGCGACGGGCTCGGCCTCGCGCCGCACCCTGCGTCGTTGTTTTAGCACGAATTGCAAGAGATCGACGAGGAGCCGGCCCGGCCAGATCCGAAAACGACCGTCGGCCGAGATCGAGACGCGATCTTCGGTCTCCCAGATCGGGGTCTGCTCGATCACGTATCGATCGGGCAAGACCCCTGACAGCATGTACATGCCGGCCAGGATTTGCCCCGTCAACGCCACATCGCGAAACGAGTACTGTGCGTCGAGCACGAGCGAGCGCACCTCGAACACGCGCTCTTTTTCCCACCAGGTCAGCAGCGTATCGACGGGATCGAGCCCGCGGAAAAAGCTCACCACTGAACGTTCGGCACGCGAGAGTTTGACGGGCGAACTGGGCGCCGTCGGCTCGCTCTGCTTCGGCTGTTTAGCCGCGCGCAGCCAGCGCGACAGCGGCACGCGCAGCAGCTGTTTGCCGAACAGATGGCAGGTCACGAAGGGTGTCACGTGGCTCGCTGCGATGGCGGTCAACGCCAGTGGGCCGAAGCCCAAACCGAGGGCCAGCGCCCAGCTGCCCGATGGCTCCGCCTTGCCCTGCAGATTGCTGCTGAAAGACATCGGCACCCAGAACGCCACGAGGCCCAGCAAGCCCACAACGGCCAGGGCTAGAGCCATCCACACGAGCACCTGCCGAGTCCTCGGCCGCGCTACTTCTTCTCGCCGCTGCCGAGCTGCGCAGCCGCAGCACTCGGCAGCGACTCTGGCGTACTGGACGCAGCCAAGATCTGCACGCCTTTGCGAACCACCGCGGTTTTGCCGCGATGCAGGGCAACCAGGTGCGGCTCGCCGTCTTCACCGACCACGACGAAGGCTCGAGGCTCGACGACGATCGCACCGCCGGCGCCGCCGACCTCGGCGTCGCCGTCTCGTTCATCGATTCCGCGCTTGCTCGACCCACCAACGTCACCGATGGCTGTCCCGAAGGCGATGCTGATCTTGCTGAGCGGCAGCACTTTGGCCGTCCCCGCGTCGCGCACGGTCCCGACGACGCCGTCGGCCTTGGACACGCGGCCCAATTCGCCCAAAAGTTCGCCCATCAAGCTCTTCAGATCCATGCCTCGTCGAAACCAAACATGACCTCGGGCGAAAGGCAAACCTTGGCCCAAGCTTCGTGGGCGGCGAGCGCGATAGCGCACTGCGTCGCTCTCGGGCTAAAGTCGAGCCAATGAGAGAGGTCCTACTCGGCACGTTGAAAGCGCGCATTGCCGGCGGAACCGACCGTGAAGGCGGCGGAGCAGGCCCCGTGGTCGTGCTGATGCACGGCTTCGGTGCGCCGGGCACGGACCTCGTCCCGCTGTGGCGTGAATTGGCCGTGCCGAGCGCGGTGCGCTTCGTTTTCCCCGAAGCCCCACTCGACTTGGGCTTCGGGGGCCGCGCTTGGTGGCACATCGACATGGCGCGGCTCCAGGACCGTTTCTCGGCGAGCGGCTCGGCGCGTCTGATCGCCGAAGTGCCGGAGGGCAGCGCCGCTTCACGCCAGGCGATGCTCGGCTTGCTCGCGGCATTGGAGCGTGATTTCGACGTCAAGCCAGCTTCGACCGTGATCGGCGGCTTCTCACAAGGCGCGATGTTGGCGACGGACATCGTGCTGCGCACCGAGCGTCCATTCGGCGGCTTGGCAGTGCTCAGCGGCACCCTGATCTCGCACGATGAGTGGCGACCTCTGATGAACGCTCGCCAAGGCTTGCCCGTGTTGCAGAGCCATGGCCGCGCCGACCCAGTGCTGCCTTTTGCCGTCGCCGAGCAGCTGCACGCGGAGCTCAGCGCCGCGGGCTTGGCCGTCGAGTTCGTGCCGTTCAACGGCGGACACGGTATTCCGGGGTCGGTGCTCGAAGGCCTGGCGGGGCTGATTCGCCGCGTCGCAGCGACAGAACCCGCATGAAACTAGCTGCCATCGATATCGGCACGAACTCGATACACATGGTCGTCGTGGAGGTGAACCCCGATCACGGCCTGAGCGTGATCGATCGCCAGAAGACCATGGTGCGCTTGGGGCAAGGCTTGTTCGAAACGATGCGGCTCAGCGAGCGCGCCTTCGCCGACGGCCTGGACGTGCTGCGCCGCTACGTGAAGCTCGCCGAGAGCCGCGGCGTGGAGGAGGTCCTGGCCGTCGCTACCAGCGCCACGCGCGAAGCCGAGAATGGCACGGAGTTCCTGGACGCCACCTTCCGCGAGACCGGCATTTTGCCGCGCGTGATCTCGGGCACCGAGGAGGCGCGGTTGATCTTCTTGGCCGTGCGCCACGCGCTGGACCTCCAGCAAGAGCGCACCTTGGTGCTCGATATCGGCGGCGGCAGCGTGGAGCTGTCTCTGGGCACGCAGAACGCGGTGTACATGAACGAAAGCCTGCGCCTCGGCGTGCAGCGCTTGCTCGACCACCACGGCACCTCGGCGCCGCTCACGATGCGCGAGCTGTACGAGCTGCAAGGCTACGTGCACGGCGCCGCGGCGGAGGTGATGTCTCAGGCCCACAAGCTGCGCTTCGATCGCGTGGTCGGCACCTCGGGCACGATCCGCACGCTTGGTGAGGCGGCCCATTTGGCCACGAGCGGCGCTCCGTTTCGCTCGCTCAATGCGCAGACCGTGCGCCGCCGCGACATTCGCGAGCTGACCCGACGCCTGGTGGAGCTCGACCCGGTGAAGCGGGCCAAGGTCGAGGGCATCGGTGAGGCTCGCGCCGACACCATTCATCTCGGCGGCGTGCTGCTCAGCGAACTCTTGGAAATGGCCGAGGTGGAGGAGCTCACGCTGTGCGACGCGTCGCTGCGCGAGGGCGTGATCTGGGACTACCTGGAGCGTCACGGCCGCGCCCCGACCACCCACGCCCCGATCCCGGATCCCAGACGGCGCAGCGTGGTGGAGCTCGCCCGAAAGTACGAGCGCGACGATCCGCGCGAACATCACATCGCTCGCCTTGCGCTGGAGCTCTTCGATCAGACCGTCGAAATCCACGGCTTCGGCGCGTACGAGCGGGAGCTACTGGAGTTCGCGGCGCTCGTGCACGGCATCGGTCGGCACATCGGCTACGCCGATCGACACCGCCACTCACGCTACATCGTGCGCAACTCGACCCTGCGTGGCTTCACGGACGAAGAAATCGAGCTGCTCGGTTTGCTCGTCTTTTATCACCGCCAAGAGCGACCCAAGAAGAGCCACGAACGGCTCCGGCATCTCGACCCCGAGCAGCAGCGCCTGATCAAGGTTTTGTCCGGCATGCTTCGTTTGGCGGTGGCGCTCGATCGCGGCCATAGCCAGCTCGTCAAGCGCCTGCGCTGCTACGTGTTCCCGGCGCGCGTGGACATCGTGGTCGACGGGCCTGGTGATTTGGAGCTCGAGCTCTTGGCGGCGCGCGACAAGCTCGAGCCACTGCAACGCGCGCTGCTGCGCGAGATCACCATCGATCGCAGCGCGCCGTACGCCACGGGCGACGGCTCGGTCCGCGGCTGAAAATCAAATCGTCAAAACCAGCGCGCCGCTCACGCTGCCGACGCGCAGATCCGAGAGCGCGCGGTTCGCTTCGCCGAGGGGGTATGATTGCACCTCGGTGTGGATCGGAATACGCGGGGCGAGCTCCAAGAACTCGAGCCCGTCGCGGCGCGTGAGGTTGGCCACCGAGCGCAGCGTGCGCTCGCCCCACAAGAGCTCGTACGGAAACGACGGAATGTCCGTCATGTGGATGCCCGCGCACACCACACTGCCGCCCTTGCCGACTGCGCGCAGCGCGCGCGGGACGAGCGTGCCCGCGGGCGCGAAGATGATCGCCGCGTCGAGCGTTTCGGGCGGCGCCACGTCCGAACCGCCCGCCCAAACCGCGCCTATTTTCCGCGCGAATTCCTGATTTTTTAGATCGCCGGGGCGCGTGAAAGCAAACACGCGCCGCCCCTGGAACGCCGCCACCTGGGCCACGATGTGAGCCGCCGAGCCGAAGCCATACAGGCCCACACTCTTCGCGTCGTACGTCATGGCCAACGCGCGGTAGCCGATCAACCCTGCGCACAATAAAGGCGCCGCTTGCAGATCGGAGAACGAACCCGGCAGCGGCAGAGCGAAGCGCGGTTCCGCAACGGTATACTCCGCGTAGCCTCCGTCGATTTGATAGCCAGTGAACTCCGCTCGGTCGCACAAGTTCTCGCGATCGGTCTGGCAGTAGCGGCAATCACCGCAGGCACGACCGAGCCATGGCACCCCCACCCGCTGTCCCTCCGTGAAGCCTTCGACGCCCTCGGCGATCGCGGCCACCGTGCCCACGATCTGGTGACCCAAAATCAGGGGCAGTTTGGCGTTCACTAACTCGCCGTCGCACAGGTGCTGATCGGTGCGGCATACCCCGCACGCGCGGATGCGGATCAGCAATTGGCCGTAGCCAAGCCGAGGACTTTGGACTCTCTTTTCGAGCAAGGGCTCGCGCGGTGCCTCGAGCACCATGGCGCGCATCGTGTTTTCCAAACCGTGCTCCCTCTGGCGCGGGGTAAGCGCGCCAACGCGCAGCATGACACCGGCCGGCAGCCCCTCCAAGGAGGCCGCTTGTTGCTTGTTGCCACAGCATCCTAAGTGGCTAATATTAAACGGACAAACTCTGGTATTTCGGGAGCATTTCTGGGCTAACTTCGGGCCGCGCTCCACTGACGTGACCAGTGCCCGGCTACAGGTCGGGCGTCGACTCCAAGCTCGGCGCGTGGTACGCGCCGGGGCCCGTTTTTTTCGCTACTCCTGCATCAGCCCGATGGCCGAACTACCCACCCCTGCCGACCCAGAACTGGATCTCATCACCGGTGAGGAGGAACGTTGTCTGGCAAAGGTCAACGATCACCTGTTGAACCGCGTGCAGGACGTGCCGCAGAAGTCCACGACGCCGGACTACGACGCGCAGATGCTCGACCTTCGCGACCAGATCGCCAACGCGCGGATGGAAGACGTGCCGCCGCTCCTGGAGCAAATGGAGCGCCTGCACATTCTCTCGACGCGGCGCCGCGAAGCCACCGAGGTTCATGTGGATCCCAAGTCCCCGTACTTCGGCCACTTGGCGCTCGTAGAGAACGGCAAGCGGCGCGACGTGCTGATCGGGCGCGGCACATACTTGAACAGCACAGCCGGCATTCGCATCGTCGATTGGCGCGATGCGCCCGTCAGCCGGCTCTTCTACCGCTACGAAGAGGGCGACGATTACGATGAGGTGTTCGGCGAGCGTGAAGTCTCGGGCACGGTGCTCACGCGCCGCAGCTTGACGATCGTAGACGCCAACCTGCGTCGAATCAGCTCCCCGCAAGGGGCGTTTGCGCGCCGGGCGAGCGGCGATTGGCGACGGCTCGAGAACAACGCGACCAAGCTCTCCGGCGGCGCTGGCACCGCCACGCGCGCCGCTCAACATCACCGTCCGGGTAAGCTCGGCGTCGGCCAGGAAGGCGGCGATGACAAGCACCTGAAAGAGATCACGCCGCTCATCGATCGGCGGCAGTTCGAGCTGATCACCAGCCCGGACTCGGGCCTGGTCGTGATCCAAGGCGGTGCCGGTAGTGGCAAAACCACCATCGGCTTGCATCGCCTGGCCTACCTGGCGTTTCACGACGCACGTCGCTTCCGGCCCGACCGCATGTTGGTCGTGGTCTTCAACGATGCGCTGGCGCGTTACATCTCGGAGGTGTTGCCCGCGCTCGGCGTCGGCGGCGTCGCCATTCGCACGTACGAGAACTGGGTGCAGAAGCTGCGCCAGAGTTTGTTCCCGCGTTTGCCGTCGCGTTATCACGATGACACGCCAGGAGTCGTCACGCGGCTCAAGAAGCACCCGGCCATGCTGAGTGCCATCGACGAGCACGTGAGCCGCCTTGCCGGGCAATTTGCCGCCGAATTCGTGCGTGCGCTGGGCGACGACGCGGACGGCCCGAAGCTTCTGGAAACCTGGCGCGCCTCCGCCGAGCGGCCGCTCGTCCATCGCTTGCACGCGCTGATCGCGCTGATCGAGGGCGACGTGAAGTTTTTGGGCCGCGATGCGCGAATCGGCGTCGAGCGCATCGCGCGCGCGGCGTTGAAAGACGCCCGGGACGTCACCGCCAATTGGGCCGAGTTGCTCTCTGATCGGCAGGCGCTGGGCGCTTACTTCGAGCGCTTCGCCAGCGGCGCGTTCACGACCGGGGAGCTCGACCGCGCGCACGCCTGGTGCGCAATGCGCACGGGCGAAGCCATCGCGGACATCGACAACCGCAACGACGAACGCACCGCCCGCCGCGAACGCAAGAAGGAAGAGGGCGAGCCCTCCCTGAAGAGCTTGGCCGAAGCGCCCGAGCGCGACCGCGACGCCGAGCACGAGGAAGACGACGAACACAGCGGGCGCAGCCGCGGCGTCGACGGCGCCGATCTGAACGAAGGCGCCAAGCTCGATCTGGAGGACGACACGCTCCTCTTGCGCTTGCACCAGCGCCTACGCGGCCCCCTTACCCGCGGCGGCGCGACCAACAAAGAGCCGCTGGTCTACGAGCACATCCTGGTCGACGAAGCGCAAGATCTGAGTCCGGTGGAGCTGGCCGTGGTGCTCGATTGTTCGAGCAAGGCGCGCAGCATCACCCTATCGGGCGACGTGCAGCAGCGGCTGCTGATGGACAACGGCTTTTCCGACTGGAAAACCGTGCTCGGGGATCTCGGCATGAGCCACGTCGAAATCGAGCCACTCAAGCTGAGCTACCGCTCCACATCCGAAATCATCGAGTTTTCCAGGCACGTGCTCGGGCCGCTGGCCAGCAAGGACGAGCCGGTCGCGGTCCGTAGCGGCGCACCGGTCGAGCTGTACACGTTCGGCCACACCGGAGACGCGCTCGCCTTCTTGTCGGAGTCGCTGCGCGAGCTGATGCAAAGTGAGCCATCGGCGTCGGTGGCCGTCGTGAGCCGTTACCCCGAGCAGGCCGACGTCTACTACGAGGGGCTGAAGCGTGGCGAGGTGCCCTACCTGCGGCGCATCGCGGAGCAAGACTTTCCGTTCAAACCCGGCATCGACGTGACCGACGTCCGTCAAGTAAAGGGCCTCGAGTTCGACTACGTGATCGCGGTCGAGGTCACCGACGCCGCCTACCCCGTAGAGGACGAAGCGCGCCACCTGCTGCACATCTGCGCCACGCGCGCGGCTCATCAGCTGTGGATCTTGACCAGCGCGCGCCCGAGTCCCTTGATCCCCGTCGAGCTGCGCGAACGCGCAATTTGAAATTCGAGATGCGCCTCTCTTCGCCCACCGTCTTTCTGCTTCTGGCATCGCTCTCCACGGCGTGCGCCCCCGCTCCGCGCGTACCAGTCGGTGTATCGCTCGATTCCCCCCGCGTCGATCCCCCGCCGGCGCAGCCGACGTCGGCGCCCCCGGTACCCGACGACATCGTGGCGCGCTCGGCGCAGCCCTTTCGCGGGCAGCGCAACGCCGACGGGCACACGCTCGAACAAGCTCAGCTGTTCGACGAGCTCGCGCGCTAC
>FSWQ01001279.1_pt1 | contig 12102 bp, 9 predicted proteins | sample 1637691 | NCBI WGS metagenome assembly FSWQ01 (sample SAMEA3914814, study PRJEB12502) | metagenome | biome: forest; material: soil | place: USA | collected 2011-09-16 | depth 0.1 m | reverse complement strand
GCCGCGGGCAGCGCTGGTTGCGGGGGCAAGGCCTCGCTTGCAGCTGGCGCGGAGGGCGCGGGTGGTGCTTCCGCGCCCTGTGCACGCGCCACGCTGGGGCACACCACCAGCAAGGCGGCGGCGCACAGCGCACACACGACACCGGACACTCGAGCGGACATTCCCCCGCTCGTTGCATGAGTCGGGCCAAGCACGGACGAGCTCAAAACGAACCTCCTACGAGGGCGCCAAAGCCGCCTTCGGACACGAGTGGTGCCACTTGAATGCGCGCGCTACGCACCTCCGCAGGGTGAGGCGCGGTGCGATACAGGAGCTGTGGATTGGGCTGATCGAGCTCGTGCAAAAATAGCCCCGTGATGAAAAAACCTGCGGCGGAAGCCAAATTCACGGCGGTAATCAGGCGATAACGATCGCGATCGATGATCGACGAGTCGTAGCGCAGTAAATCATCGGAGCGCACGTTGCCTAACTTCTTTCGGCCGAGAAATTCCTCGGCTTGGCCTTCAGCGCGAATGGTCAACGCGCTCGCAACCAAGGCACCACCAAGCGCTGCGCCACCTGCGATGAACAAGACCTCGGAGGTGAGCCGCTGCGGCGTCGGCTCCAGCTCGATGCGAATGTTTTTGGTTTTGCCCCGCTCCAGCGCCAAATCCTGCACGGCTACTCGATGCCCCTTCTGACCGACCGCGACGCGGTGCTTGCCGCTCGGGAGCTCCACCGTGATGCCGTCACCGCCAGCGCTGACGTACGCGCCGTCTACGTAAATGTCCGCGTCCGGGGCGGTCCAAATCGAAAGTGTGGCGGGGCGCTCGCGCAGCGGCACTTGGCTGAGCACGAGCTCACCGGCGATCGCGCTGACGTCACGCTCGGCCGGGAAGAAGCCGGCGGCTTCGACATGCACGTGGTGTTTGCCGGGTTCCACTTCACGGATCAGCGGTGACGGCACGGGCGGCGCGCCGTCCAGCGTGAGCCGCGCGCCGGGAGCGTCCGAGGTGACGAGCACGCGAGTTTGACGGGCGGGTGCATCCGTGCGTGCGGCTGCGGGAGCGCCGCCCTGCGGCAAGGGCCGCGCCGCGGCGAGTGGCTCGAGCTGCGACAGCGCGTCGAGCGCGTCCGCACGCCGCGAGCCGCCGGGCGCGAGCTCGATGTAGCGACGAAACAGGGTTAGGGCGCGCGACAAATGCTCGGGCGCATGATCCACGAAATATTGCCGGCGCTCGGCTTGGCCGAGTGAAAACGCGATCGCGGGCAGAGGCGTGAGTTGATACGCCGCATCCAGCGCTTGAATTGCGGCCAAATAGTCGCCCGCGGCGTACGCCGTGGCGCCGGCTTTGAACGACTCCTTGGCGCGCTCCACGTCTGACGCAGGCTCAGCAGCTGCTGTCAGTGTCAACGCGCTCAGCGCGAGACAGGTAGCGAGACCGAACGCGCGCTTCACCGCGCCCCGAGCTGTGCTTTGAGCACGATGAGCTTGCCCGACTCCGCCACGACGAGGTCCGCTACGCCGTCGCCATTCACGTCCGCGGCGGCGATGCCCGTACCCCCGAAAAGATCCACGCCTGGCACGCTGACGGCAGCGGCAAACGTACGTGTTTTCTCGATCACGGACGCGTAGCGAACGGACTTGTCCGTGACATACGCCAGGCTCAACGGGCGCAACGGCAAGCGATCCGGCGCCGTGCTCGGCAGCACTGCGAAGGCTTGCGGAGAATCCTGCGCGTCCGAGGCGACCGTGGCATGTGCGGCGCTGAAGCCGCCCGCGCCGTCGTTCCACAGCACGTACAGCTTGCGCGCTGCGCCGCCAGTTTCACCGGTGAGCAGCACCAAATCCAGGACCTGGTCTGCGTCCAGATCAACCGCGCTGAGCTGGGGGTGCACGCAGGGCTCGTTCAGAATGATCGGCTCGAGCGGCTGGACGTTCTTGGCACCGGCGCGCGCCGCGGAGAACATGACTACGCCGCACTGCTCTTGGTGCGCGCCCACAGACATTGCAAAAATCGCTTCGTCACGCCCATCCCCGTTCAAGTCGGCGGCGGCGCTGGTGATGTCCGCCATCACATTCCCGTTCGGGAAAATAATCGGCGCGACGCTCGGGTCCAAATCCTGCGGCAAACGTTCGGAGATCGGGCCGGCGCCCAGGATGTTTGGCAACAACCAAGGTTGGGTGGGCGAAGAGCCGGTCTTGTTCACGGAACTGTTCGAGAACGCGAGCGCCAAAACATCCGCTTGGCCCGCGCTGCTGAAGTTGCCGCCGGCCACGGCCATCGCCGTGGAATCATCGATCGAGCCCGTCGTTGAAAACTCCGTCAAAGAAAGCGCAGCGTAAGGAACGCGATCTCCGCTGCCGTCCAAGAAGGTGAACGCGCCGTTCGAGACCCCATCCACCGTGTCTTTCGAGGCGACAACCAGCGCGCCCGTGCTGTCTTGCACGTAGCTCACCAGTTGTTCCGGCACAGCCACGTTGGCCACGGTGACCGGCTCGCCGGGCGGCGCAAACGGTGAGCCAAACGCAATGCGCAAGGGGCTCTTGCTTTCGCCGGCAGGCGCCGTCTCGAACAGAGCCAAGTCAGTGATCAGGTCACCGTCCATGTCGGTGGCCGCCAAGAATTGTACCGGGTTCCCCGTGGCAACCCGGCTCTCCGTGAGATCTGGGGTGCCGTTGCCGTTGAAGAACTCGAGATCCAAACTGGCGTTCGAACCCGCGATGACATCGAGAAAACCGTTGCCGTTGAAGTCCGCGATGATGGCCGACGTGTACGGCGCGCCCAAGAGGTTGCGCAGACCGTCGGAGTATGTTGGCAGCAGGCTGTTCGGCGTTGGGCCAGAGATCAATAGGCGGTCTGGAAATACGAAATCCGGCGCGCCGTCGCCGCTGAAGTCACCGGCCGCAAGCGGCATGGCAATATCCAACAAACCCGTGTCCGAGTTTGCCAGCGCGAGTTGATACGGAACGGCCGGTGCGAGTCGTTGACCATCACCGTACGCGACGTACGGCCTGCCCCCGGCGCCGACCAGCACATCCAGATGGCCGTCGTGGTTCATGTCCACGATTTGCGGTGCTGCGTCGATGGCAACCGCCGGCACCAGCGGCACGTCCGTGCTGCCGAACGGCGCGCGCCAGACCACTACCTTGTCGTCGTTCTTCTGGCAGGTGTTCAGCACGCTGAAGTGGGGTGAGCGTTTCAGCGCGTACACCACCTCCAGGCACGGGGAGCTGAGCGGGTCTTCGAACAGGTTCCCGCTGACCGGATCTCCCGCTAAATCCGCGACTTTGCCGGCGACGGGCGCGCGCTCGTCCAACTGACCGTCGCTGCCCCCGATGAAAAAGCCGGTCCTGTCCGAGAAGTCGATCAGCGGCACGATTGGCGACGCATCTTGAATTGGGTGTGTGTACACACCAACCATGCGCAACGCGGAGTTCGCCAGGCGGTAGGTCGCGAAGGTTTCCGGGACCCAGCTCCGGTCTTTGCGACCCAACATCAGGGACACTTGGCCGAACGAAAACGTGACGTCACTCAGCTTGTCGCCGGAAACGTCTTTGACCATCGGCGCTTGGATCAGCTTCGAGAACGGGCGAGTTTCCTCCAAGTCCCCGTTTTGGTCGAAGTAATAGAAGCGGATTTGAGTTGCGCCGATCGAGTCTTGCGGCTCACTGCTCATGATGTCAGAGCGCGCGTCGCCATCGAAGTTGCCGGCAGTCAAATTCCAAGCGCCAACATCCAAGGGGAAGGAAGGCGCGAATGCGGTAGTGGGCGCTCTACAAATGGAATCGCCGTCGCAACCCCAACCTGCGGGACACACCGGACCACCGTTGGCGCTGTTCGTACAATCATAGTGACACGCGCCGTCAGAGCCTGGAGGACGACACATTTCAGACGCTTTGTCGGCGAACCAGTCGCAGTCCTCTTGCGGGTCAATCACGCGGTTGCCGCACACGCCGGTCTCGATGGTCGGGAAATTACTGCATGCGACTGCAAACACAGCCGCGCCGCACAGCCAAAGCGCCCTCAAAACGGGTTCTCCAGATCCTTCGGAATCACGGGCTGTGCCGAGCTGGCGCCCGGCGCGTGCTTCTTGGGCTTGGGCGCGGGCTGCGCGCTCACCTCCGGAGCGGCAGAGGTAATGACAGAGGCGACGGGCAGTGCGGCTTGCGTGGCGGACGTGGGCGCGGGCGCGGGCTGCGCGGCAGCGCTCGGTGTGGGCGCGGGCGCGCTGTGCCAACCATGCGTGAGCCAAACCGTGGCCACCGCGCCCAGCGCGACGAGCAGCGCCCACAAGGGCCAGCGCGGTAAACGCTTGAGCGTGGGCGCAGCCGTGCGCACCATGGCGCCGCGACCGCGATCCGCGTCACTGAAGCTGCCCGGCGAAAACGGCTGCAGCGTGGTGTCCGCCGTTTCACGCGAGTGATCGCGCGTCGACTCCGGATCCACGCTCGGGCGCGGCAGGCTGGGCGGGCCTTCGGGAATGCTCTGACCGGCGCGCTCGGCGGCGCGCGCCAGCTCAGCCAAGGCCTCACCCGCAGTGGCCTGACGCAGCTCCGGCTTCTTTTCCAGCATGCGCAACACGGGCGCGTCCAACTCAGGCGAGAGATCAGGGCACACTTCAGAGACGCTGGGCGGGGCAGAGATGATGTGCGCCATCAGCACGGCAATCGTGTTCTCACCGCCGATGGGCAGATGCCCAGTCAGGAGCTCGTGGCACAGCACGCCCAGCGCGTACACGTCCGAGCGGCCATCCACCACGTCACCCTTGGCTTGCTCAGGCGACATGTACAACGGCGTGCCGAGCGGCGTACCGCTCACGGTGTGCACCGGTGAATCACCGAGCAACTTGGCCATGCCGAAATCAAGCAACTTGGGTACGGTTTCCCCGCTGGGGCTCCAGCTCAGATAGATATTCTGCGGCTTCAGATCACGATGCACGACGCCAGCAGCGTGGGCTGCGTCTAGCGCTTCTGCGATCGGGCGTAGCAACTGTACGGTCGCCGCGACAGTGCAACGGCCCTCACGCGCCAGAAAGCGATCCAACGGCTCGCCCTCCAACAAATCCATCACGTAAAAGTGGCGACCGTCAGGCAGCTTGCCGAACGAGAAGATATCGATGATGTGACGATTGCGGATCTGATTCACCGCGCGCGCCTCAGCAACGAAGCGCAGCACGGCGTCCGAATCGGACCCCGCGATGCGATGCAGCACCTTGACCGCAGCGCGACGCTTGAGCAGCGGATGCACGGCCTCGTACACCGCGCCGAAGCCGCCCTCCCCCAGCTTGCGGCCGAGGCGATACTCGCCCGCCATCCAACCCGCGATCTCGGGACTGGAGTGCTCGGCTCGAGCGCCTTTGGGTAGCGAAGAATCGGCCATCGGCGCCAGCGGTGCGGCAAGATAGCATTTGCTCTTCCACTGCGAATACCGAAAGCTAGCGGCTGAACCGCAGATTGACGCGGATTGCGGTAGCAGCAACGTTTCCCTCGCGGTCTTGAGCAGGGATGAAGTGTTGGTTTGCCAGGCAGGTGCGCGCGGCCCCGCCAAAGCCTTGGCCGGGCGGGTTTTCGGACATGAGCTGCGTGTTCATCACGCGACCGGTTTTGCCGATCGTGACCATGACGGCAACGCTGCCTTCGTCGTCACGCGCGGCTCCGGGAAAGAAGCCGCGACACGGGTCGCTGCCGGGCAGCTGCGGTTTGCGACTCAAATCCGAGGCGGGCGTGAGCGCGTCAGCAACCGGACGCGGCGGCGCGAGCGGCGCAGTGCCGGCCACTGCCGTGACGCGAGCCGAAGGAGCCCCGAATGCCGCAGTGCCACCGACAGCCACCACGCCGCCGCCGTAGCTTGCGCCATTCGGATCGGTCGTGAAGTCGACCGCTTGTTCGGCTTGTTGCGCGGGGGCTGCTGCAGCGCTGGCCAGGTGCAACGCGCCAGCGCGAGCCGCGGCGGGCGGAGCCGCGGCGGCCGGAGTCGTTGCAGCCTTGGCCGGCTCGGGCGGCGCTTCCTCCGCCGCTGGCGGTGGCGGCGGTGGCGACGTCACGAACTCCACATCCACGGGCGGCGGCGTGCGTTCGACAGCGGCGGTTTCGTGATGATTGGCGAAAAGCACCGCGGCGGCCGCGTGACTAGCGAGCGCCAACACCCAACCCGCGACCACCAAGCCGCGACGCCGCGACGCGCGCCCGAAGAGCTCACCCAAGAGCGCGTCCAGCGGCGTGCCGGGGAGCGTGTGTTGAACCGTTTGAGCCATCGTTTTCTCCTAGCGAGCAGCGGAGGTGGAGGGCAGTTTATCGGCCGCAAACGCGATTTTCACCGCGCCTGCGTCGCGCACGGTGTCGACCACGTGCATCACGCTGCCGTGACTGGCAGCGGCGGAGGCGGCGATCACGGTGCGCAGCTCAGGGTTCTTCGCCAGTGCCTCGCGAGCTTGGGCGCGCAGCGCTTCATCGCTGGCGACGGGTTGACCGTTCGCGGATACCTTGCCCTGCGCGTCAATGCTCAGTGTGAGCATGGTTTGAGTAGTGCCTGCGGTGGCTGCCTTGGGCAGGTCGAGCGGGATGCCGTGACCGGCGATGAGCTTCGCCGTGACCATGAAGATGATGAGCAACACTAGGGTCACGTCCACGAGTGGCGTGACGTTGATGCCCGTGATCGCGTCGTCGTCGTCTTTCGCTGCGCTTGCCATGATTCAATTCCTTTCGGGGGGGAGTGCGCGTTCAGCTCGGGAGTGAGCTGATGCGTTGCACGCTGAACGGCTCGGCGGCTTCACGCACGGGTTGCGCGGGGCGACGCTCCGGCTCCTGCGCGCTGCCGCCCTGATTGGAGACACGCTCGCCCTTGGCGTACGCGAGCAGGATGTGCGTCAGGGCGTCGGAATTGGCGAGCGTCGCGCGAATTCGGCGTTGAAAGTAGTTGTACGCGGCGACCGCGGGGATCGCGACCACGAGACCAATTGCGGTCGCAACCAAGGCTTCCGCGATGGCGCCCATCACGTCCGTGGCTGGGCCGTTGCCACCAGCGCCCGCGCTTTGCAGCTTCTCGAACGCCGAAACGATGCCGATCACGGTGCCGAGCAAGCCGATGAACGGCGCGTTGTTACCGAGCGTGCCCAGGAAGGCCAAACGGCGCTCCAGGCGCATGCGCTGCAGCGCGGTGGCGCTGGCCATCGCCTCTTGAGCAGCGTCTGCACCGCGCTCGAGCTGCTGCAACCCGGCGGCAACGATGGCAGCCTCTGCGGATTTCGACGTGCCCATCAGTGAGCGGGCGCCGATCACGTCGTTCTCGTTCAGGCGCTGAGCCAGGGCCGCAGCGAGCTTCTCGATGTTCTCACTGACCGTGACAAAGAACCAGCCGCGCTCGATCATGATCGCGACGCTGATGACGCTCAGCACCATCATCAAATACAGAATCGGGGTGGCGCCCACTTCGAGCAATACGTGCTTGGAACGTTCTACGACATTGATGTTCATGACAGAGTCTCCAATCATTCACCCGAGGCTGCCGCCCGCGAGGGAGCGCTTTCCGAACGCTCGACGCAGCACTAAGCACGAGGCGTGCCGCGCCGCGCGCAGCGAAAAACCGCCCGAATACAGCCTAATTCTGAGTAACGGAGGGCGGACGCGCCGCGGACACGTGTCCGCACACTTCGGACAGGCGGCGCGCGTCGGACAGTTGTCCTACGCGCGCCGCGCGCAGACCTTCCCGCGCTATATCGATATTGCAAGGCGGTTTCAGCGTTGTGCGCTGTTGGCCCGGAGGTTGCTCTAGGCCGACGCAGAGGCAAACGAAATGAAACTCAGTTGGATCGCAGTCGCGTGTGCACTCTCTTACTCGAGCGTCGCAGCAGCACAACCAAGCACCCCAGACGCAGCGGCACTGGTACCACCGAAGCTCGTGCAAAGCGCCGAGCCCACCTACCCAGAAGCAAAACGTGCGAGCGGTGAAGCGGCGAGCGTCGTGTTGACGCTCAGCATCGATCACACCGGCCACGTGACTGACGTTAGCGTGGCAGAGTCGGCCGGACCGGAGTTCGATGAAGCCGCGAGCAACGCCGCTCGCGAATTGGTGTTCGAGCCTGCGCAGAAGAACGGCGAGCCAGTGCTGGCAAAGATCCGCTACCGCTTCGACTTCAAGCTCGAGGCTCCGCCGCCTGCGCCCGCCGAGCCGCCCGCGCCCACTCCGCCGCCGGCGCCCGTGGTCGCCCCTGCTCCGGTCGCGCCGGTCGCGCCGGTCAGCGACGACGACGCACTGGACCTCGAAGTACAGGGCGAAAAGCCGCCGCGCGAGCCCACCAAGCGCAGCCTCAGCGTCGAAGAAATCAGCAAAATCCCGGGCACGAATGGCGATGCGCTGCGCTCCGTGGAAAACATGCCCGGCGTAGCGCGGCCACCCGGCGGGCAAGGCGTGCTGATCGTGCGCGGCTCTTCCCCGAACGACACGCAGATCTTCGTCGACGGCGCCAACATCCCGATCGTGTATCACTTCGGTGGGCTGTCCTCGGTCATCCCCAGTGAGATGCTGGAGAAGATCGACTTCTACCCCGGCAACTTCGGACCGCAGTACGGCCGCGCCAATGGCGGCATCGTGGACGTGGGCGTACGCTCACCGCGCAAGGACCGCCTCGGCGGCCTGGTGCAGGTGGATCTGGTCGACGGGCGTCTGCTCGCCGAAGGCCCGCTCAGCAAGAGCACACGCTTCATGGTCGCGGGCCGGCGCTCGTGGCTGGATGCTTGGCTCGGCCCGGTGCTGAAGTCATCCGGTGTGGGCGTGACCGCTGCGCCCGTTTACTACGACTACCAAGCGATGATTGAGCACGACCTCTCGCGCGACACCACAGTGCGTGTGCTCGCGTTCGGCTCCAGCGACCGCTTCAAACTGACCTTGAATAGCCCGGATGCCGGCGACCCGGCGGTGGGCGGCGCGGTCTCACAAAGCACGCATTTCTGGCGTGTGCAAACCCGTTTGGACAGCCACCCGACGAGCACCATTCATAGCAGCTCACAGGTTTCATTCGGACAAGACGGCCAGCAATTCTCAGTCGGTAGTTTGAATCTCGATGTCACGTTCAACAAAGTGGACGCGCGTTCGGACTTTCGCGTGCAGCTCGCACCGGCCATCACAGCGGTAGTCGGCGTAGATGCACAATACGCCCACTACGACGTGGATTGGCGCACGCCCCCCCAAGACGTGAACTCCACTCAAAGCACCGGGCCCTTGTTCGGCCGTCAAAGCGTCGACCTACGCGGCTCGGGCAACGTGGTTCGCCCCGCGGCCTACGCCATGTTCGAGCTCGCGCCCGTGTCTGGGCTCAAGTTGTTCCCAGGTGTGCGCACGGACTACAACACGGACACCGCGAAGTGGACGGCAGATCCGCGGCTCGGAGCGCGCTTCGATGTTCACCAAGGCTACCCGCGCACCACCCTGAAGGGTGGTGTCGGCCTGTATCACCAGCCGCCGGAGCCGTACCAAAGCATCACGCCATTCGGTACGCCCGGCGTGGGCAGCGAAGCCGCCCTACACACCAGCGTTGGTTTCGAGCAGGAATTCAGCCACCCGCTGGAGCTGTCAGCAGAGGTATTTTACAAGGATTTGCAGCATTTGGTCGTGCCCACGCCGTCCAACACCAGTCAGAACGGCCTGGCATACGCGAACATCGGCTCGGGCCGGGCCTACGGCACGGAGTTGCTGCTGCGCTACAAACCGGAAGGACGCTTCTTTGGTTGGCTCGCGTACACGTTATCCCGCAGTGAGCGCCGCGACGCACCGGGTGACGCACTGCACGTGTATGACTACGACCAGACGCACATCTTGACCGCGCTCGGCAGCTACAAGCTCGGCCGCGGCTGGCAAGTCGGCGCACGCTTCCGCTACGTCACCGGTAGCCCGTATACGCCGGATATCGGTGGCGTGATGGACTACGACGCGGGCACCTACGCGCCAATCAGCTCCAGCAAGCGAAACTCGGCGCGTGTGCCGGACTTCCACCAGCTCGACCTGCGCGTGGACAAGACCTGGAAGTTCAGCGCCTGGCAATTCAGCGCCTACCTGGACGTGCAGAACGTGTACTCGCGTCAGAACCCCGAAGGCATTGGTTACAACTACAACTACTCCAAGAGCTCGGTCGTATCCGGGCTGCCGTTCCTGCCGATCATCGGCTTCCGAGGTGAGCTATGAAAAAGTCGTTATTTGCTGGTCTATTGTTGAGTTTTTGGGGCAGCTTCGGGTGCGGTGCGGATTTCGACCCGGGCTCGCGCGTCACCTCCTTCCGCGTGCTCGCCATGCAAGCGGATGCGCCCTTCGCCAAACCCGGCGAAACCGTGAACCTCAGCTCATTGAGCTACGACCCGCAAGGTCGCACGGTGAACTGGGCTTGGGCCGTGTGCGTGAACCCGAGCGCCTCCACTGTAGAGGGCTGCTTCGAGAAGCTCGCCGAAGATACGGCGGCCAGCGGCAACTCGCCCATCGCCGCTCAGGGCGCGGGCATGGACACCTTCAGCGTCACCGTTCCGGATGACGCCCTGAGCTCACTGCCCGCAGCCGCGCGTTCGAGCGCCCTCGTCGGCGTGTTGAGCGTCGCCTGCCCAGGCGACCTGACGTTTGACGCGGCAGCGCAAACCGTGCCCTTCCATTGCAAAGACGCGGACACCCAGCGCGAGCTTGCTCTCGATGAGTACGTCATCGGCCTGAAGCGCATCGCCGTGCGCAGCAGCGAGCGAAATCAAAATCCCAACATCGAGAGCGTGACCATGGACGACAAACCGTGGCCCGAAGACGAAGTGAAAACCGTCACCGCCTGCGACACGAGCAACAACGACTACGCCACGTGCTCCGGCCTCAGCAAACACCAAGTGGCCGCACACGTGAGCGCAGACAGCGTCGAATCCGGCACCGGTGAAGACGGCGTGCCCTTCACCGAACAAGTGATCATCGAATACTACGCCACTGCAGGTACCTTCGAGCACGAAGTCAAAATCTCCGCCGACCCGCAAACCGGCTGGATTGCCCGCAAAGCCGACTCCGGCAAAGACCTCACGCTCTGGTTCGTCGTGCACGACGACCGCGGCGGCCAAACCTGGACGCAACGCATGGTTCACGTGCAGTGAGCACAATTCGGCAACTACTCCGGGGTCTCATCATACAGATTTCCGAAGAGGTGAGGTTCATCAAGTTCCGTTGATCCGCTAGACAAGCTCGAGTGAGTGACGCGCGGGATTTGATCAGTTGCTGCGTGCTCGCCAGTTCAACAGCGCGCATCAACCACTTCCTCGCAAACAAAAAAGCGCTGAATATTGGCGCCGCCGTCCCTTGCGGAAAAACAAATTAGCCTTATTCAAAAGGGTGGGAGGCGCGGGCAATGGAACAACTGGGACTGACTTACTCGGGGGAACGGCGTGGTGGTCGGCGCGTCGGCGCGGGCCGAAAGCGTGCACCCGCGGCACGGCGGCACACGCCACACCGCGCGAGGGCAGAGCACCGAGCGCGTCACCCAGTTCACGTAACACTACGCTCATCCGTGAAGTCACTGCGCAGTCAACACGTCGTTCGCACCGTACTCCACGCACTTCGCGATAGCGGAGCGCAGCGCTTCCGAATCACGCACTACTCAATCCAAGACAATCATGTGCACTTGCTCGTCGAAGCCGAGAACAAGTCCGCACTCTCCACTGGTGTGCGTGGGCTCATGGTTCGCGTCGCGAGTCGGGTGAACAAGCTGCTCTTCCGACGCGGAAGGTTCTGGGCCGATCGCTGGCACGGCCACGCCCTGAAATCTCCGCGGGAGGTCAGGAACGCTCTCCGCTACGTGCTTCAAAACCATCGGAAACACGCTCCAGGCGCGGCTTCCGTCGATCCGCTCTCCTCGGCGCAGTGGTTTGACGGCTTTGCGACGCCACTCCCGAGCACATTCCGCAGCGTTGGCCCTCAAAGTATCGCCCCACCCGAAACCTGGCTGCTTCGCGTGGGCTGGCGCCGTCACGGCTTACTCTCTCTGGCCGAATCCCCCAAAATCTGACCTGATCCGCAACGCGCGCCGCGGTGAATGCGAACCCCGCACTCGGTGTCGGTGTCGTCATTCGAGTGCTATGAGGTCGGCGCTGGCACGCCATCGTGCTGAATC
>FSWQ01004490.1_pt1 | contig 12105 bp, 7 predicted proteins | sample 1637691 | NCBI WGS metagenome assembly FSWQ01 (sample SAMEA3914814, study PRJEB12502) | metagenome | biome: forest; material: soil | place: USA | collected 2011-09-16 | depth 0.1 m | reverse complement strand
CGGCTGCGGGCATGGGCGGTGCGACCGCAGGCATGGGCGGCGCGGCCGCAGGCATGGGCGGCGCGGCCGCAGGCATGGGCGGCACCGGCGGCGCGGTGGTGACTGTTCCGAACGCTCCCACTGCGCTCAGCTCGCAGATCATCAGCGCCATCTCGGTCAAGCTCACCTGGACCGACAACGCCACCGACGAGACCGGCTTCAACGTGTATTGGTCGACTAGCGCGACCAAGCCCGCAACGCCGAACGCAACCGTGGCGGCAGGCAGCACGAGCGCGACCGCTGATGGCCTCACGTCCGGCGCCGCGTACACGTTCTGGGTCGAGGCCTACAACTCAGCGGGCGCGAGCTCGGCCATCACGCTCATGGCCACGCCAGTGCCGGTGCCGACGCAACCCGCGGGCTTGGTCGTCACCTCGACGGCCACGCAGCTCACGCTCACCTGGTCGGACGTCGCGGACGACGCCGGTTACCGCGTGTTCATCTCGACCACGAACACGCAGCCCGCCGTCGCCGCCCACGAGCTAGCCAAGGACAGCACGACGTACACCTTCCCGGCTGCGGAAATCGTGCCTTATACGAAGTATTACGTGTGGGTCGCGGCTTACAACGCGGTCGGCAATAGCGTCCCTGCAGCGGGGGACGGCACGGCGGGCTCGCTGCCGAGCGCGCCGACCGGCGTTGCGATCGCAGGTACCGCGCCCACGTTCAACCTGAGCGGCACTTGGACGGACGCATCGGACAACGAGACCGGCTTCAACGTCTATTGGTCGACGGACGACACGCAGCCCGCAGCGCCGAGCGCGACCGTTGCCGCGGGCGCTCAGCTCAGCACCCTAACCAAGGTGCAAGGTGGGCAAACGTACCGAGTTTGGGTCGAAGCCGTGAACGCGCTCGGTAAGAGCGCCGCCGTGAAGGCCACGGCCACGGCTCCCGCGACCGATTTGGTGTGGAACGAGCTCTGGCTCGACAACAACAATTCGATCCACCTCGCGATGGCCGACACCTATCACTTCATCACCGATGCCGACGCGCAAACGAAGCTGAACGTGTACCAGTCGGCGATTGCCGGCACGATGGGTACGGCAACCCCACTCGACCCGAACCCGTACGTGATCTGGAACGCTGCAGCCCAGAACATCGACATCACCAAGATTCATTATTTCTGGGCCGAAGCGATCCGCGCCGACGGCTCGATCATCTCGCAGCGAACGCTCTCGCCGGGCGGCACCGTGGCCGATTTGGCTGCAGTTCCGTCGAACTTGAGCGTCAATCTGGCGTGGACCGCAGTGCCGGGCGCGCAGGGCTACCAGACCTTCTGGGGCACGGGCACGTTCGCCCAGGCCGTGCTGAACAGCACCACCACGATGACCAATGCCAGCGTGGTCGGGCTGAACCCGGGCACCGCTTACAACTTGTGGGCACGCAGCATCGGCGTGGGCATCGGTGGCAATGGCTTCTGGGGCCCAGCGGCGATGACCGCGACCACGACCACGGGCGCGCCGCTCGGCACGAACTTGGCATTGGGCAAGCCGGCCAAGGCCTCGACCGAGGCGGGCGGCAACGTCGCGGCCAACGTGACCGACGGCAAGTACGGCACTCGCTGGGAGAGCGCTCAGAGCGATCCGCAATGGGTGTACATCGACCTCGGCGCCAACACCGCCGCGAACATCACGCACGTGAAGGCCGTCTGGGAAGGCGCCTTTTCGAAGAGCTTCCAGATTCAGATCTGCGATGCCGCGTGTGATGACGATCTGTCGGTCCCGGTGGACATGTGGGCTTGGCAGACGGCCTATGCCGCGGATCGCGTGCTCACCGTCTTCCCCGCGTTCGAGCTGCTCACGCTCACCCAGCCCGCAAAGGGTCAGTTCGTGCGCATGAAGGGCCTGACGCGCGGCAGCGCCTACGGCCACTCGTTGTGGGAGCTCGAGGTGTACAGCGCGCCGACTCCCTGAGCCGGACGCGTGACGTGTACGGCCTGGCCTATTGCAGGCCGTACACGCAGAGCTGATTGGAGAAGCTCGCCAAGTACACCTTGCCATTGGCAATCGTCGGCGCGGCGAACTTGGCGAACTTCCCGCAGTCGTCCTGAGGGGCGTCGTTTTGCGAGTTCCACAGCTCTTTGGTGATGTCCTCGGCGTCGATCGCCCGCAAGATGCCGGGCCGCACGTCGTTGTTCGCGTCACCCGTGAACTGATGCGACGCCCAGATGATGCCAGTGTGCGGCAGGCTCGCGTTCGCGGACAGCGAGAGCACACCGCCGGGCATCAGCGGCTTGTCGACAATGCCCTGATGCGGAGCTTGCACGAGGCTCGACTGCACGTGATCGACGTCGAACACCTGCGAGCCCGGCGCGTATTTTTCACCCAGGTACGGGTAGGCCTTGAGCTTGTCTTCCTCTGCCCACACGTAGAGCCGCCCGCTCCCTTCGACGGCGCCCTGCCAAAACAGCGGCGAGCCGTGAATGTGATACGGCGCGTTCACATCGAACGACTGAATGATGTTGTCGTCCGCTTGGGAGTTGCTGAGCCCGCCCATGGCGTCGCGGTCGACGACGTACATGCGGCTGCCCTTGCCACCGGCGATGGCCAGGCGCGTGCCCGGCACGAACGTCATGCCCGCGGAGCCCAAATCCAGATCGGCGTAGTTCAAGTAGTCGTAGTTGTAAGGCGTGAACCAGCTGTCGATCTTGAGCGTGCCTTGGTCGCGGCTCAGCTTCAGGAAGCTGTGCCCGCGGTTACGGCCGGACCGAGGATCGTTCTTGATGCCGACGCTGCCGTTCCCCGTGAGCACGAACAGCGACGTACCGTCGGAAGCGGGGCCTTGCCCCGATTGCCAGACGCCGCCCGCTTGGCCATCCGGCGTGGTGTTGTACACGACCGTTTGCGTGAGCGTCGTCGCGTCGTAGCCCATGAGCCAGCCGTGGTAGGGGCCCCAATCGCACTGGCCCGACCAACCGATGTACACGATGCCGTTCAAAAGCAGCAGCGAAAGCCGCTGATTCTCGTACAGCGCTTGGAACACCACACTACCGCCGTCGCTGCCGTCGCCCGTGCCGGGCACGCTGGCCTGCACGAGCACCGGGCTAGTCACGCGTTCGCTGCCGTCGCGAATGTCCAGCGCGTGGATTCGCTGCCGCTGCTGGCCGCCCTCCACCGAGCGCACCACGGTGTACAGCGTGCTCGTCGCGGCATCGATCACCGGCGTGCTGGCGATCGCCATGTTGCCGCTGAAGTCGACGTAGTTGCCGGCGCACGCGCCGTCTTTCATGCCGCCCACGTTCATGTCCGTGTTCAGCGTCGGGCGCGCGCCGCTCGGTAGCAGGTTCTGCTTCCACAACGGCTCGGTCTCGCTCGCGCTGTCTGCGTCGAACGCGTACACCGTGCCCGCGACGGTCGCGACGTAGACCACGTTGCGCTTACCCTTGGCCGGGACATCGACGCCGCTCACGACCAACGGCTGGCCGTAAATCTGATCATCGACGGCGCGCACGAAGCGCTTGCCGAACGCAGGCGTCGCCACGTTCGTCGGGGTGAGCGCGGTCTCCTTCAGGTTCGTGCCCGAGCGCGCGATGTCGTTGTGCTGCGTGAGCACGTTCACCAGAGCAGCTGCGTCGCCCCCGCTGCCAGCTGATCCGGCGCTGCCCGCGCTTGCCGTGGTGCCGCCAGAGCCGGCACTTGCGCCAGCAGCGCCAGCAGCGCTCGCGCCGGCCGCGCCGGATTGCCCCACCGAACCTGCAAAACCGCCCACCCCGGCAGCCGCATTATTCGGCGACGACTGCTTGCCACAGCCTGGCTGAGTGGCCACGAGTAGCAGGGCGGTTGGAACGAGCAGGCGAGCGAGTGAGCGCATCTAGGGCTAGATGTGCGCGAGCGCGCTGAACGGCTCAAGAAATATTTCGACATTGCCTGCGCGTGAAGGAGACGCAGGCACGCCGCACCGGACTTTGCAGGAGGTATCCAATGATATCCAGTTCTCTTCCGCAGAGGCGCGCCGTGCGCGCGGCTCTCGCCGGCGCCGCAGTATGCATGTTTCTGGGTTCGAGCAAGCGCTCCTCGGCGCAGAGCAGCAGCTTGGAACCCGGGGTCTTCAATCTGAACCCTCTGAGCGGTCAGACGAAAGATCAAGTCGAGCCAGAGCATCCGCGCGAATCCGAAAAATCGCGCAAGGATCATTTTCAGCTCGGCGCGCTGGTCAGCGCGAGCTTCCCGCGGCCACTCTCGGTCGAAGGCCTCGCCAAGTTCGAAAAAACCATCGCACTCGGCCTCGAGTACAGCACGCTGCCCTCGATCACCGTGAATGACGTGCACGTCGGCCTGTGGGCGATCACCGGCAGCGTGCGCGTGTTCCCGCTGCGCGGTCCGTTCTTCGTCGGGCTGCGCGCGGGCCGTCAGCACCTGAACGCCGACGCCACTCTCTCGGCATACGGGTACTCGACGCCGGTCGGCCTCGGAGTGGACACGACATTCCTCAATCCGCAGGTGGGCTTTCTCTGGACCTGGGATCCTGGCTTCAGCCTCGGCATCGACGCAGGGCTGCAAATCCCGCTCTCCAGCAGCTCGAGTAGCAACTTGCAAACGTCGACCATGCCCGTGGTCGCACAACAAGCCGTCGCTCCCGTACAGCAAACCCTCGAAGACGTCGCAAAGACAGTCGGGCAAACCACGCTACCGACCGTTGACTTGATTCGCATCGGCGTGATGTTTTGAGGCGCGGCAAACCGCAGCGTTGCAGGTAGGTCGTGCGCGGTGCGCGTGCGCCGCAAGCGGTGCGCGTGAGCCGCAAGCGCCGTGCGTGGGCGTGCGTGCGTGGCGCGTCTACAAAACGTCGCGCGCGCATGGCTTTGCGTTGACCAGAACATATCGACACTCTTAGGCTCATCGTTTGCTCGGGGAGTGCAATCAGCGATGAGTACACCGAACCGCGGACGTGTCTCGCGTCCATTAGGCCGCGCTATTCAGGCGATTTTTGCGGCTGTTTTGGCAGCGGCGCTGGCTTCCGCCTGTGGCTCGGGCTCGAGCTCGGGCGACGGCGCGAATGGCGGCGCGAGCGGTGACGGTACGGGCACCGCTGGTGAGCCGGCGGAATCCGGCAGCGCGGGGCGCTCGATGGCGGGCCGCGGTGGCGGTAGTGCTGGAAAAGCAGCCACCGGTGACGGCGACGCCGGCAGCGCTGGTACCATCGGCGGCGACGTCGGCGACGCGGGCACGAGCTCGCTGCCGGCATGTCAGCAGGTCTATACCTCGTGTGATGGGTTGTGCGGGCCAGTACACGATCCGTGTACCGGGCTGGATTTGGAGTGCGGCGCCTGCGCGACCGGGCTGGCTTGCGATCGCGACACGCATACCTGTGTCGAGCCCAAGCTCACCTGCAAGGACCTGGGCGCGGAGTGCGGGCGCATTCGTAACACCTGCGGTGAGCGCCTGCCCTGTGGTGATTGCCCTGACGGCAAGGAATGTGATCCGGATACCAACAAATGCATCGCGTGCACCAACCCGACGTGTGCCGATCTCGGCTATGAGTGCGGCCAGGCATGGCTTGGCTGCGGCAGCCAAACGCAGGAAGTCAATTGCGGTGATTGCGCCGCCGGCAACGTGTGCAACGTCGCCTACAAGCGCTGTGAGCCCGCGCCGAAGCCCAAGGGTGGAACGTGCGTGCCGAAAGACACGAAGCTACTCTGCGCAGCGCAGATCGCCGAGTGCGGTTACATCTCGGACGGCTGCGGTGGCACGGTCAAGTGCGGCGATTGCCCCGTCGGTCAAGATTGCGCGACCGACGGCATCGCGAATCGCTGTGGTCCGCCCGAGCCGCCTTGGCAATGCATCGTCGAGCAACGCGAGTGCGGCCAGACAGCGGCTCAGTGCGGCGGTAAGCTCGTCAATTGCGGCTCGTGCACCAAGCCCGACGTGTGCAACAGCAACGGCAAGTGTGGCGCGGCCTGCATGCCCAAGCTGCCCCCCGAAGCGGACGCCGTAGACTGCGGCACGTTCGACGACGGTTGCAAAGGCAAGCTGAGCAAGGATTGCCCGAAGACGCCGAAGGGCGCCAAAGAAGTGTGCAAGGCCGATGGCAGCTGCTGCGCCGCGAAAACCTGCGCGGACGACTACAAAGATCAATGCGGCACCGGCTTGAGTGATGGCTGCGGCTCAACCGTCGATTGCCTGTGTGGCACGAACGGCGTGTGCAGCTCGAAGGCGACCGCCACCGCTGGCACTTGCTGCCAGAAGCACGATTGCAGCTTTTACCCCGGCCAATGCGGCACGTTGGACGACGGCTGCGGCGGTACGCTCTCCTGCGGTTGCGGCAGCCAGTCGTGCAAGAAGGCGACTGGCGCCGTTTCCGGCATGTGCTGCGATTTGCCGGTCTGCAACGGCGCCTGCAACACCACGCTGACCAACGCTTGCGGCTCGCGCACCTGCTCGACCACCTCCTGCGGCAGCGGCAAGTCGTGTGACGTCGCGAGCAACACCTGCTGCGCACTGCCCGTGTGCAACGGCCAGTGCAACACCACGCTCACCAACGCCTGCGGCTCGAAGGTGTGCGGGACGGACTGCGGCAGCGGCAAGGCCTGCAACGGCGCGGGCAACACCTGCTGCGCTCTGCCCACGTGCAACAACGCCTGCGGCAAGACGGTGACCAATACCTGCGGTTCGGTCGACTGCAAGTGTGCCGTTACGGCGGTGTGCACGGGCGCCGCTGGCGCTCAAACGTGCTGCACGCCGCGCACTTGCGGCGGCTACTACTCCGGCAAGTGCGGCACGCAGCTGGACGACGGTTGCGGCAGCAAAATCGATTGCGGCTGTTCACCGGCGAGCAACGTGTGCAGCAAGACCGCCGCCAACACCCCCGGCACCTGCAGCTGCCCCACGCTCAAAACCTGCGCTGATTTCCCGAATCAATGCGGTAATTTCCAAAACGGCTGCGGTGGCACCCTGACCTGCACCTGCGGCGATCACGGCTTGCCGGCGTACGACACCTGCGGTGGTAGCCAACAGAGCGGCGTCTGCGGCTGCACGAAGAATGCCTGCGGCAGCCACTGCGGCAAGGTCGACGACGGCTGCGGCGGGCAAATCGATTGTGGTCCGTGCTGAGGGCATGAAGATGACAAGGCAAAGAATCGGTCTCGCGACGCTGCTCGGTTCGCTGGCTCTGCTCTCGGGCTGTGGCTCACCGAGCGTGACCAACACGGACGGCAACCCAGCTGCGGCTACGGGCGGCACCGCCGGCACGTCTGGCACGTCTGGCGCCAATGGCGGCACGGGCAACGAAATCGACGTCGGGCCGGGCACGGGTGACGGCGGCGACGACACCGGCACTGGTGACCCAAACATGGAGACTTGCGCGGCGAATGCGCAGCAGGTCGCGCTCATCCCGCTCGACATGGGGCTCACCGTCGATACCTCCTATTCCATGGATTTCGACGATAAATGGCCGCAAGTGCGGGATGCGCTGAACGTGTTCGCCAAGAACCCGAACTACATGAACATGGGCGTCGCCATGCAGTTCTTCCCGGTGCGCCAGCAGTGCAATGTCGACTTGTATGGCGCGCCGATCGTGCCGATGCAGGTGCTGCCGGGCGTGCAGCCCGCGTTGTCCTCCGCAGTGGAAGCGCAGCGCATGTTCGGTGGCACACCGCTCGTGCAAGTGATGCAGGGCATGGTCGGCTACATGCGCTCCTGGGCCAAAGAGCATACCGATCGCAAGCCCGTACTCGTGCTGGCGACGGACGGCATTCCGGACGACACGTGCTCGGCCTCCAATATCGATCCGGTCAATTCGCTCGACAATGCGCTGGCCTTGGCCAAGGACGCCTACGAAGGCAAGCCGTCGATCCCGGTGTTCGTGATCGGCGTGGGTGAAGAGTTGACCGCCCTCAACTCGATTGCCGAGGCAGGGGGGACCCAGTCCGCCGCCGTGATCTCGACCAGCGGCAACGTCACCGAGAAGTTCTTGGAAGCGCTCGATGGCATTCGGCGCTCCGCGCTGTCCTGCAACTACGACATCCCGCCCCCGAAAACGGGCGAGATCGACTACACCGCGGTGAACGTGACGTTCAGCGAAGGCGGCAGCAAGGCCGACACCTTCTTCTACGTGAGCACGGCCAAGGATTGCGCTCTCTCGCCGGAGCACGCCTGGTACTACGATGATCCGAAGGTACCTACGCAAGTGGTGCTGTGCCCGCAAACGTGCGATCGCGTGAGCGCCGCGCACGACGGCAAGATGGACGTCGCATTCGGCTGCAAGCGCAACGACGTCGTGCGCTGAGCGCGGCTCAAGGTTTGAACAGCGGCTCGAGCGCCGCGAACCAGCGCGCCGCGACTTTCTCCGAACCCGCGGCATTCAGGTGCACGCCGTCCGAGAAGTCGGTCGCGGTGACTAGGCCCGTGTACAAATCGACCACGGTCACCGGTGACGTGGCGGTGGTTTTTTGCGAGGCCCAAGTCATGGTCGCGGCGCTCAGCTCGGGCACGCTGGCGCCCGAATTCTGCGGCGTATGCAGCGCGATCATGAAGCGCACGCTCGGGACGACCATGCGCGCTTGTTCGAGCGCGAGGGAGTAGCCCTCGATGATGCCGTCGACCGGTAGGTTGGCGAGCAGGTCCGCGCCGCCAAAGTGCGCGAGCACGATGTCTGGCGGGTGAGCTTGGAACCAACCCGCGAATTGCTCCGCTGTCAGGTTGGAGACGATGGTGCCGCTCTGCGCTTGCAGGTCTTTGTCGTAGCCCGGGACGCCGCAATCCGGGCCATCGCTCACGCTGCCCACGAAATCGAAATTGCTGATCTGTGCCGTTTGCAGCTTTTGCCAGAGCAGCGCGCGCCAACAGGTGATGAGCTCGTTCGATGAGCCGAGGACCATGATTTTAGCCGTGCCGGTGATCGCGCTCGCTCCACCCGCAGCGCTGCCAGCTACGCCGCCTGCGCCGGCGCTGCTCGTGCCGGCCGTCGCCGCGCCACCGGAGCCGGTCGTGTCGCTCGCACCGCTCGCAGCGCCGGATCCCGCGCCGGCCGCGCTGCTCACGGCGCCGCCGCTGCTCGCGCCCGCCGTCGCTGCGCCCGCCATCGCTGCGCCCGCGCCGCCCGCGGCACCACCGCTGCCGCCAACCGCTGTCGGCGCGTCACTGGAGCACGCTGCGAGCTGTACCAGCAGTGTCAGTATGCCCAGAGCAAGCCGGCGCCTCATGCTCACACGCTAGCAGCTGTCCGCCGCACGCGGTGGCGCTACGCAATCTCGGTGTACCGTCTACATTCTTTGACCCGCCGCGGTTCCGCTGCGAACGGCGGCTTTTACTCTGAGCGTCGCTTGCCGTTCAGCGCGCGCTCGACACGCGCTTTGCCTGCAAATTCAGCTGCATTCGCGTGCTTCAAATGAGGCACACTGCGATCATGAAGTGGAGCTTTGCGATCTCGCTAGCGTCGGCGTGTGCAGCCGCGTTGGCAGCTTGTTCGTCCGATCCTGCTGACAGTGCTGGAGGCGCGGGTGCGCCGGGCGCGGGCGCAGGCGGAGCAAGCGCGGGTGCTGGTGGCGGCGCCGGCGCGGCGAGCACCGCGGGCAGCGGCGGCACGGGCGGCACAGCGGGGAGCGGCGGCTCGGGCGGCGCTGCGGGCAGTAGCGCGGGCTCGGGTGGCGCATCCTTTTGGGGCCCCGGCGGTCCGAAGAAGCAATGGCAATGCCCCGCGGGTCCGTACGGCAATCAGAGCATGGGCGCAGGCACGAACATCTGCGTCGGTTTCAAGTACAACTACGGCTACAACGAGGGCCCGACCTGGATCGCGAGCGAGAATGCGTTCTTCTTCTCGAACTTCATCCAAGGCAGTAACCTGGGCGGCGACATCATCAAGTACACGATGGGCGGCCAATGCGAGGTCTGGGTGCACGACGTCGGCTGCAACGGCCTGGGCGTGAGCCCTTCCGGCAACTTGCTCGGCGCCTGCCAAGGCCCGCGCGCGGTGATGGAATACGACGTCAAGACGAAGCAAGGCCGCATGGTCGCGACCATGGCCGGCGGCAAAATGCTCGATTCGCCGAACGATCTGATCGCGCGCAGCGACGGCAACGTCTACTTCTCCAATACGACCTACGAGCTCGGCAATCGCCCGCAAGGCCTCGGCCAAGCGCTGGTGCGCATCGATCCCTTCGGCATTACCTCGGTAGTCGAAGCGGGTGGCCTGAACGGTGTCGCGCTATCACCCGATGAAACCAAGCTGTACGTGGTCGGCAAGGGCGTGTTCACGCTCGACGCAGCGGGCGTTGCCACCAAGTCGAATGGCCAAGATCCGGGCGGTGACGGGATTGCCGTCGATTGCGCGGGTGGCGTGACGCACACCGCGACGAACTCCGCCTACGGCGGTATGGATGGCAAAACGCTGATCGCCGTGGGTGGTGGGACGGCCGCCAAGATTTACCAGATGACCGTGCCTGGCCTACCCTGAGCGTGCGAGCCCCCGCGGCGCCCTCAGGCCGCGGGATCTTGACGGTAGAACTCGGATAGCTCGCGATACAGCTCGGCGTGCTTCTTCTTCAGGGCGCGCGGCTTCTCGAAGAACATTTCCGTCAAAACAGCGAAGAATTCGGCCGGATTCGTGGCGCCGTAGGCATCGATGTCGCTGCTGCGGCCCGCGTGCAGGCGGCGCGACAGCTCCTCGAACTCGTCGCCGAGAACGTGCGCCCAAGCGGTATAGCGAGCGCGTGCGCCGAGCTCGGGGGTGCCGTTCATGCCGCCGTCCTCGCTGTCGAGCTGATGCGCAAACTCGTGCAGCACGACGTTCTGTCCATCGTGCGGCTGAGCGGCACCCGAGAGCGCGTGGTCCCACGCGAGCACGACGAGCCCGCGCTGCCATGATTCACCGAGCCGAGCTTGCTCTTCTTCGACCACTACCAGGCCGTCGTGTTGCTGGGTGGGCACGCGGTACGCGCTCGGGTAAACCAAAATCGAGTCGACGTTCGGGTACATGTCGTTCTCGCGGTGGAGCAGCAGCAAGCAGGCTTGCGCCGCAATCGTGAGCTTGATCTCGTCGCTCAGCTCCAGGCCGCCACAGCCTTCGAACGATTTTTCGGCCAGAAAGATTTGAATCAAGCCTTCCAGCTCGCTGCGATCGGCGGCGCTCAGCCCAGCCAAATAGGGCACATTTTTGGCGAGCACCGCCTGCTGCTCTGCGCTCAAGGGTTGGCTACGGAGCGCGTCTCGCCGGTGCTTCTTGAAGAAATCGAACACGGCTCGATGCTAGCCGTTTGCCCGCGCCTCACAAGCCGTAGCGCGCGGCTTCGGGATCGGCATTGTCGACGTGCACGGCCGGCGGCGCAGGCGCGCTCGGGTGCGTCGCGATCGGAGCCAGCGGTTGGCTCTGGACCACGGGCTCGACCGGCGCCGCCGTGGGCGCCTCGTCCGCGGGCGGCGCGAGCGGCACTGGCCAAGGCGAGGGTGATGCCGGCACGCTCGGCGGCGCTGGCAACGCGGCCGTTGGCGTGACGACTACCGGCACGGGCAACGCTTTGGCCTTGTGCGGCACTGCGCCGGGCTCGGGAAGCGGCGCTGGCAGCGGCGGCAGCGGGTGCCGCGCGGCGCTCTGATCGACCTGACCATCGAACCGCGACGCGGAACGCGGCGCGGACTGCGACGTGTAGTGCCACGCGGCGACTGCCGTGCCGGCGAGCACCGCGCACACGGCGACCAGTGCGGGGATCGTCCAGCGGTCGACCTTCGGCGCTTCGGCCGTCAGCTCGACGCCGGACGCTGCCGTCACTTCGCGCTCGTGCTCGAGGGCGTGCGCCGCGAACGCGCGCAGGGCGCGGCCGAGCTCTTCACAGGTTTGAAAGCGAGCTGCGGGCTCTTTCTCTAGGCACCGCTGGATGATCGCGTCCAGCGCGAGGGGCACTACCGTCAGGTGATCGCGCAACGAGGGCGCGGGGTCGACCATCACTTTCGAACAAAGAATCGCATTGGACTCGGCTTCGAACGGGCAATGCGCCGTCAACATCTCGAACAAGATCGCGCCGAGCGACCAGATGTCCGCGCGAGCATCGAGATCGGGGGAAGCCCGCATCTGCTCGGGCGACATGTAGTAGGGCGAGCCGACGGCAGCACCGGTTTTCGTCAGCGTGGAGCGCGG
>FSWQ01000746.1_pt1 | contig 12105 bp, 7 predicted proteins | sample 1637691 | NCBI WGS metagenome assembly FSWQ01 (sample SAMEA3914814, study PRJEB12502) | metagenome | biome: forest; material: soil | place: USA | collected 2011-09-16 | depth 0.1 m | reverse complement strand
GTCTTCCCCAGCGATCGAGCCGCCCCACGATATACCCAGCGCAAGCCCGGATCTACCTTCGCCCGAGCCCCGCCCGAGATTTGATTGCTCGCCGAGTGCGCCGTTCGGCGGCCGATCAGGGCGCGTCACCCGCATACAGCCTCACCTCGTCGAGCGAGAGCTCGAACGAGCCGACCGGGCCGTCGTTGATCCAGAGCACCGAATTGAGCACCCCGCCGAAGGTTGCCGGCGTGCCCCAGCCGTACTGCGCCAGATCCTGCCAAGCCACGTGGTACTGCTGCCAGTGATCGCTGAGCTCGAAGAGGTGGCCCGGGTGATCCCAGCACGTCGCTGACGCGGGGTCGCAATCGCCGCCTTCGAGCTGGGGCTGCGTTGCGGGGATCACCGCGAGGAAGCGCACGTGGTCGCCGCCGCGGCCCTTTGCCCAGAACGAGATGCCCGTGAACGCGCTCACGTCGTTGCAACGCTGCGGGTGATACACGCCCGATACGTTGGCCGTGCCACCGCTGAACGTCGCTGCGTGCCCGCTCAGCGCGGCGCCCGGTGCGCTCAGCACGGGCGCGCCGAATTGATCGTCGATGTACGTCGCCCAACCGTTCATGCCCTGCTCGAAGTCGTCGATCGACGCGGCGGCCAAGACCACCTTGCCTTTGCACACGCCGTCAACCTGGAGCGGCAGGATCAGCGGCGGCGTGACCGGACCGCCGCCGCCACCCGCTTGCGGCGCCGGGCCCTGCCCTGCGCCGCCGCCCTCGGCGGGCAGCACCGGGCTCACTACGACGCTGCCCGCGCTGCCGCCCGCGCCAGCGCCCGCTCTCGAGGCCCCAGCGGCGCCCGCGACACTGGCGCCCGCGCTGGCAACAGCGCCGCCCTCGCCCGCACCGCTGGCGCCTGCGCCGCCCTCGCCGTTGGCGCCGCCGCTGAGCGTGCCCGCGGCCGTAAACAGATCACCCGCGCCACTGCAGGCGGCGAGGGCGAGCAACGGTGCGGCGAGCAGCGGCAAGTACGGGACACGAAACATTCGACGAGCTCCTTCGAACGCGCGATCCATTCGCGCCCTCGGATTGCAGACAGAGCAAGCGTCGTGCCCCCCACGCCCCAACCCCGAGCGCACGCAATAAGCTCGCGATTCCGGGGCTGCGCGGCGCGCGGGTCAAGCAATTCGACGCCCGCTGCCAGCCGGCGGTGTAAGCCGCCGATTGGCAGGCTGTCAGGGCGCGCTTGACGGTTGCGCCTTACAGGCCGTGCTTGGAAATCAGCGCGTGAATCACTTGCCGCGATACCTCGGCCAGTGCAGCGGCGCGCGTGATGTTGCCGTCGGCACGGAGCAATAACGCTTGCACGTACTTGCGCTCGAAGGCGTCGGCCGCCTCGCGGCGCGCGACGCGTAGCGTGGTCACCTCTTCGGAGGCCGGCGGCGGGCGCTGCGAGCCGCCGGCCTCCGGCTCGATCACTCGGTTGGGCGTGACCAGCATGCGTTGCACGGCGTTACGCAGCTCGCGCACGTTGCCCGGCCAGCGATAGGACCGGAGCATCTCCCAAACGTGCTCGGGCACGTCATTCAGGGTGCGCGGCGGGTGGCATGCGGCCAGGAAACTGCCCACCAAGCGCGGCAGATCGCTCATGCGCTCGCGCAGCGGCGGCACGAACACGCGCGCGCCCGCGATCCGAAAGTACAAATCTTCGCGGAACGCACTGCGCGCGACCTCGGCGCGCAAATTGCGATTCGTCGCCGAAATCAAGCGCACGTCGATGGGAATGGTGCGCGTGCCGCCCAGCCGCCGCAGCTCGCGCTTCTCCAGCACGCGCAGCAACTTGGGCTGCAGCTCTTTGGGTAGCTCGCCGAGCTCGTCCAAGAAGATGGTCCCGCCCTGGGCTTGCTCGAACACGCCGGCGCGCGCGCTGACCGCGCCGGTGAACGCGCCGCGCTCGTGCCCGAACAGCTCGCTCTCCGCCAAGCTGGCTGCAACCGAGCTGCAGTCGAAGGTGACGAACGGCCCTTCTGCGCGCGGGCTCGCGCGATGCACCGAATCGGCGACCAGCTCTTTACCGGTGCCCGTTTCACCCTCGATCAGCAAGCTCAGCTCGGTCGGCGCGATGCGCTCGAGATCCGCGAACAACTCCTGCATCGGCGGCGACTTGCCCAACAGATCGCCGAAGCGATCGGTATCGAGCTGCTCGCGATACACCTTCTCCGTGAGCGGTGTAATCGTGATCACGGTGTTGCCGAGCTCGAATTTGAACGGCCCCGTGAACGTGGCATCGACGACCAGCACGTCGCCGACCACGACGCGGTTGGTCGAGCCGTCGTCGCGCACGCGGATCCCGTTCGGCGTAGGGATCACCTCACAATGGCGCCGGGACACCGTCTCGTCGGTCAAGATCAGGTCGTTCGACTCGGCGGTGCCGATGCGCACCGGGCTGCCAGCGGTTTCCAGGGTCAGCCCGGCATCGGGCCCGCTGATGACCGCCAGCCGGGTCTTCTGGTACTCGACCAAGCGCACATTGCGCGAGATCATGGTGACCTGGTGGCTCATCGATCCGTGACTTTAGCTTTTTCAGGCACTGCTGTCCTGCGCTTCACCGGTCCGCGCGCGTGAGCTCAACAAAAAGGCCTCACTTTTTAGGCTGTTGGCGTGAGCTCGAGCGCGCAAGTCAGCTTGACCCCGCGCTCGGTTGGGCCGCACTCTGAAAGAGCCATGGCGAGCAGCGGCGGAATCGTGCCCAACAGCGGAGAGCTCGCGGCGCTGATTCGAGACAAGGACTGGTCGAAGAGCGCGCTCGGCAACGCCGAGGCCTGGCCGCTCAGCTTGAATACGGTGCTGCGGCTCATGCTGAGCTCGCGCTACGCGATGTGGCTCGGCTGGGGGCCGGAGCTCACCTTCTTCTACAACGACGCCTACGGGCAGCAGACGCTCGGCGCCAAGCACCCCTGGGCGCTCGGGCAACCGGCGTCCGCGGTGTGGGCCGAGATCTGGGACACGTTGAAGGTGCGCATCGATCACGTGCTGAGCACCGGCGAAGCGACCTGGGACGAAGGGCTGCGCCTGTTCTTGGAGCGCAACGGCTACCCGGAAGAGACGTACCATACGTTCTCGTACAGCCCCGCGCCGGGTGACGCTCCGGGCGAGATCGGCGGCCTGTTTTGCGTAGTGATCGAAGAGACCGAGCGCGTGATCGGCGATCGCCGGTTGGCCTTGCTGCGTGACTTCGCGGCGCGGCTCGCCGACACGAAGAGCGCCCTCGAGGTGTTCGCGGCCGCCGAAGAGTGCCTGCTGGCGGAAGCGCGCGATCTGCCGTTTTCGCTCACGTACCTGCTCGACGCCGACGGGCAAGCGCTGCGCCAAGTGTCCCAGTCGGGCTTCGCGGGGCCCCACGCGAACGCGCCCGCACTGCTCGCGCTCGATGGCTCGGGGCCGTGGCCGATTCAGCAGCTCTTGTCCGAAGGCGGCCCGCTCGTCGTCGACTTGGCCAACGATCGCAATTGGCCGAAAGGCGCTTGGGAGCGCGAGCCAACGCGCGCGGTCCTACTCACCATCCCCCAACCCGGCGAGCCGGGCCCGGCGGGGGTGTTCATTGCGGGTTTGAACCCGCACCGCCCGTTCGACGACAGCCTGCGTAGCTTCGCCGAGCTGTTCGTCGGTCAATTGGCGGCTGGGCTCTCGAACGCGGGCGCGCACGAAGCCGCTCAGCGCCGGGCCGATGCCTTGGCTCAAATCGACCGCGCCAAGACGGCCTTCTTCTCCAACGTGAGCCACGAGTTTCGTACGCCGCTCACGCTCATGCTCGGCCCCACGGAGGACGCGCTCGCTTCCCCGGAAGGCGCGCTCAGCGGAGCAAACCTGGAGACCGTGCACCGGAACGAGCTGCGCTTGCTGAAGCTCGTCAACGGGCTCTTGGACTTCGCGCGCATCGAGGCCGGCCGCGCCCAGGCCTCCTATCAAGCGACCGATTTGCGCGCGTTGACCGTGGACCTGAGCAGCACGTTCCGCTCCGCCATCGAGCGCGCGGGGCTCGAGTTCCGCGTCGAGTGCGACGAGCTGCCCGAGCCGTTCTACATCGACCACGATCTGTGGGAGAAGATCGTGCTCAACTTGCTCTCGAACGCGCTGAAGTTCACCTTCAGCGGCTCGATCGCCGTTGGCCTGCATTGGCGGAGCGGCCAGGCCGAGCTGTCGATCACGGACACCGGCGTCGGTGTCGCCGCGCACGAGCTGCCCCGGCTGTTCGAGCGCTTTCACCGCGTCGAAGGCACGCGCGCTCGCACCCACGAGGGCTCGGGCATCGGCCTGGCCTTGGTGCACGAGCTCGTGCGCTTGCACGGCGGCACCATCTCGGTGACGAGCGAGGTCGACCGCGGCACTTCCTTCACGATCACGATCCCCGCAGGCAAGGCGCACCTCGCCGAAGAGAGCATCAGCTCCGAGCGCCTCACCCCGACGCGCTCGGCCCACACCGCGTTCGTCGCAGAGGCGCTGCGCTGGTCACCGAGCGGCCCGGCGAGCCTGCCCCGTAGCCCCGACGACAGCGGCAAGTTCGGCGCGCGCATCCTGGTGGCGGACGACAACGCCGACATGCGCGATTACATCACGCGCCTGCTCGGCTCGCACTGGACCGTGCACGCCGTCTCCGATGGGCTCGAGGCACTGGAAGCGGCGCAGCGCTTGGCTCCAGATCTGATCCTGACCGACGTGATGATGCCGCGCTTGGACGGCTTCGGGCTGATCCGCGAGCTGCGCCGCCAACCGAGCACCGCCACCACGCCCATCATCTTGCTCTCGGCCCGCGCGGGCGAAGAAGCAACCGCCGAAGGTCTGCGCGCCGGCGCGGACGACTACCTGGTCAAGCCCTTCGCAGCCAGCGGGCTGTTGATCCGGGTCGAGGCGCAGCTCTCGGCCGCTCGCTTGCGCGATACGCTGCGCCGCACCGCCGAGCGCGAGCGTCAACGCTTGGAGATCATCTTCCGTGAGTCTCCCGCGGCGATCAGCATTCTGCGCGGGCCCGAGCTGATCATCGAGCTGGCGAACCCCTTGATTCTGGAGATCTGGGGCAAGGGAGCGGACATCCTCGGCCAACCGTTCATCGAATCCGTGCCCGAGATCCGCGGTCAAGGCTTCGAAGAGCTGCTGCGCGCGGTACGTGAAACGGGCGTGCCCTATCACGGCAGCGAAGCGCTCGCGCGCCTCGACCGCACCCGCGATGGCACCTTGCGCGACGCTTACTTCGACTTCGTGTACGCGCCCCTACCCGGCCCCGATGGCAGCATCGACGCGGTATTCGTGCACGCCTACGAGGTGACCGAGCAAGTGCTCGCGCGCCGCAATTCCGAGCAACTGCGCGAGGCCGAGCAGCGCGCCCGGCAAGACGCAGAAGCCGCCAATCGTCTGAAGGACGAGTTTTTGGCCACGATGAGCCACGAATTGCGCACTCCGCTCAACGCCATCCTCGGTTGGGCCTCGCTGCTGCAGCGCGGCGAGATTCGAGATCCCGAGGGCGTCCAGCGTGGGCTCACGACCATCGAGCGCAACGCGCAAGCGCAGGCGCGGCTAATCGAAGACGTGCTCGACGTGTCGCGCATCATCAGCGGTAAGCTGCGCCTCGACGGGGGGCGCGTGAGCCTACGGGCGATCGCCAGCGCCGCCCTGGACGTGGTGCGTCCCACGGCCGACGCACGGCGCGTCAAATTGCACATCGACACCGATGCGCACGACAAGTTCGAGCTGATCGGCGACGCCGATCGGCTGCAGCAGATCGTCTGGAACTTGCTGAGCAATGCGGTCAAGTTCACGCCGGCGGACGGGCGCGTCACGCTCTCGATCGAGCGCGTGGGCAGCTTGCTCCGCCTCACCGTGCGCGACAGCGGCACCGGCATCGCGCCCGAGAACTTGGCCTTCGTCTTCGAGCGCTTTCGGCAGGTCGACAGCTCGACCACCCGCAAATATGGCGGCCTCGGCCTGGGGCTCGCCATCGTGCGTCACTTGGTCGAGTTGCACGGCGGCACGGTCTCGGCGGCCAGCGAGGGGCTCGGCCGCGGCGCCACCTTTACCGTCGACTTGCCGGTGCGCGTCTTACGCGATGCACCGAGCACCACCGCAACCGAGAGCGGTGAGCACCCGGCGCTCGGCTCGGCCGGTGAGCTCGCCTCGCTGCCCGGCATCGAGGTGCTGATCGTGGACGACGACGAAGACTCGCGCGCGCTGCTCGAGGTCGCTTTGGATCGCACGGGCGCCCACGTGCACGTCGCCGACTCGGCCGCGGCTGCCTTCGCGCTGCTCGAGCAGCGCGAGGTCGACGTCTTGATTAGCGACATCGGCATGCCCGAGGAAGACGGCTTCTCACTGATCAAGCGCATCCGCGCCTTGCCCCAGCACGGCAATCTGCAAGCCATCGCCCTGACGGCCTATGCGCGCGAAGAAGACGTGGCGCGTGCCCTGGATGCCGGCTTCCAGCGGCACGTGGCCAAGCCGACGGACGTCGCCGCGTTGGCTCGGCTCGTCGCAGACCTCGTCGAGCAACGCGAAGCGCGCAGCGCGTAGCCCCCTCGGGCCACGCAGGCCGAAACTTTCTAGCTCGGGGCCGGTGCGAATGGCGCTTTCTTGCAGATTGCGTCGTGAAATCTGCTTTCTCCGTGCGTGAGCGGGAGCGACACCGCAGCCTTCCGGGCAGCCCCCCAAGCGAGCCGAGCGCTCGCCTCGACCCGGAGTTTCTGCTTCATGATCGCTTCTGCCCTTCACCGCTTCCGTTTTGGCTCGCTGTGCGTCGTTCTGGCCCTCGGCGCTGCCGGTTGTTCATCGTCCGATGCTGGCTCACCCGCAGCAGGCGCAGGCGCGCCCGGCGCTGCTGGCGCCACGAACAGCGCAGGCGCGGCCAACGGCGGCGCAGCCAACGCGGGCGCACCAGGCAGCGCAGGTGCGCCCAATGGCGGCAGCTCGAACGGCGCGGGCGCTGCGAACGGCGGCGCACCGGGTAGCTCGGGCGCGAGCGCGGGCGGCGCGAGCGCGGGCGGCGCGGGCGGCGCGGGCGGCGCGCCAGTCGGCGGCACGGGCGTCACCTGGAGCAAGGTGTTCGTCACCTGGTACGGCTACGACGACAACTCGTGCGACACCGAAGCCACGCACACCTGCGACAACATCGCTTACCCGATGAGCGACGGCTTCCCGACCAAGCACAACAGCGCGACCGAAGGCGCGGGCACCTATGCCGACCCGATCACGTTCGCAGCCGCCGGGCTGGACGACCCCGAAACCTTCGGCGGCGCGACGATCAAGCCGGGCACGATCATCTATTACCCCAAGGTGAAGAAGTACTTCATGCTCGAAGATTCGTGCTTCGAGTGCACCACGCAGTGGCAATCGAACAAGCTCCTGCACGTCGACCTGTGGATGGGCCCTTCGATGCCGCCCCAAGGCCAGACCATGTTCGGTGATCCCCTGATCAACTGCGAGAACGACTCGACCGACAGCAGCGCCGATGATCCGAGCGACACCATCATCGTCGACCCGCCATCGACCCTCGAGGTGAGCCAGACGATGCTGTTCACCGGCACGCAGTGCAACGTGCCGCAGTAAGCGCGGCTACTTGGACTTGGCGACGTGCACGCCGCCCCAATCTGCGGGCGGCGGCGCCGTGCGCAGCAGCTGGCAGCGCTCTTTCAGCACGCGGCTCGGCGGGTCGTCGTTCGTACCCTCGAGCAGCTCGGACGCCGTGCGGAAATCTCGCGCCAAATAGGCGTCGAACGCGCTTTCGTAGCGCTGCACCGCTTCGGCGTTGACGATCGCTTCGCCCTGGCGGCCGAGCAGCTCGTACACGTCGATGGCGCGCGCCTTGCCCTTCACGGCCACGCGGTCCACGCGCCGAAATACGAACTGCTCGTGCGCGGCCTCGGCGATCACTTCGCTCACCAAGACCGTGACGCCGTATTGCTTGCACAGCGGCTCGAGGCGCGCGGCCAGGTTCACGCCGTCGCCCAGGGCGGTGTAGTTGAAGCGCGAGCGCGCTCCGAAGTGCCCGACCATCACCTCGGCCGTGTGCAGCCCGAAGCGCGTCACGAGCGGCGGTAGGCCTTGCCAAGCCGGCGACGCATAGAGCGCGCGCGTCGCCGCTTGGCAAGCGAGCACGGCCTCACAAGCGCGCTGCGCGTGGTGTTCCACCGCTACCGGCGCATTCCAAAAGGCCATCACCGCGTCGCCGATGTACTTGTCGATCGTGCCGCTCTCGGCCTCGACCGAGGACGTCATGGCCTCCAAATAGTCGCCCAAATGCCGGGCCAGGGCGTCCGGCGGCAAATGCTCGGCCAGGGTCGTGAAGCCCTCGATGTCCGTGAACATCAGCGACACGGTGCGCAGCTCGCCGCCCAATTGCGGCTCCTCATTGTGCTCGTACAAGCGCCGCACCACGTCGAGCGGGATGTACTTGCCCATCGCGCGCACCACGGTTTTGGCGCGCTCCAAGCCCAGCACCACGTCGTCGATGTCCTTCACGCGGCTGCGCGTGGCTTCGGGCGCGAAGTCGAAGCGGCGCATGCGCGCCGTCGTGCGCACCGCGCGGCTCAGCCCCTTCTGCACGACGCGCAGCGTGAGCACGCCGATCAGCAGCACCGCGATCAGCGTGCCCGCGAGCACCAGCGCGAACGAGCGCTCGAAGCGCATCAAGGCTTGCGTGTAGTGCGCTTCGGGCACGAGCACGGCCACGAGCCAGCCGGCAGTGCCCGCCTGCGCGCCCGATAGCTCGCGCAGCGTCGCCAAATAGCGCTGGCCATTGGCCCAAACCACGCCGCCACGATTGGGGTGCTGTGGGTCGAGCCCGTGCACCAGCGGGCTCGCGAGCAGGGCTGCGATCTCCGCGGGCGGGTGGTCGGGCGCGATGCGAAGATCGTCCCCGACCAGCTGCACGCGATCCTTCGGGTTGATGCGCGCCACGAGCCGCGCGTCGTGCCCGCTGTCCATCGATACGGCCAAGAGCGCGATGCGATGCGGGTCCTCGGGATCGGCCGGATCGACCTTCAAGCGCGAGATCGCGTCGAGATCCGTGGTCAGCAGCGCGACCCGCAATACGCCCAGGACTTGGCCCGAAGCGTTACTCAGGGCGCGCTGCACGCTGAGCACCACGCGCGGCTCGGGCTTGCCCTGATCGAGCTCGGAATAGTGCAGATCACTCCACAACGTGCGCCCCGCGTTCTCGCGCGCCATGGGCACGGAGAACGTGGGGTGCTCGGTCGGGTCGGCAGCCGCGCCGCGCTCGCGCAGCTCGGCGCTGCCAAAGCCGGCCTCCGGCGCGCGATCCCGCGAGCGCACCAGGAAGCCGCTCGGGCCGGGGCGAGTGGAGCGCGTGCTGATGCCGCCCTCGGCGCTGCGATCGGCCGAGAGCTGAAAGCGCCCCTCGGGGGCCAACTGCGCCTCGCCTTCGGCGTCGTAGCCCGTCACGTGCGCGCGCGTGAACGTGATCTCGGCTAGGCGCGGAGAGCTACCGAGCTTGGTGAACAGCTCGACTTCCAGCGCCTGGGCGTCGTCCGGGTCGACTGCGCCCGAGTGAATGTCGCGCGTGATGTCGTTCAGCGTGTCCTCGGCCGTGCCGAGGGCGCGGGCCACGCTTTGCTCGACGCGCTGAGCTGCCCCCTGCCGCAAGTGCTCGGAGAAGTCCAAGATGCGCGCCCGCGAGCCATTCAGGAAGAACGCGAACGAAGCCGCGACCACGAACGCAATGGCCAAGCCCGCGACGAAGAACGTCTGCGCCAAAGTCGCTCGCCGGACCGCACTCACTGCCCTATAGTGCTCGGACTGCTTGGGGCACAGCAAGGCCCAGGGGGAAACCATGCGCGAAGAACTGGAGCTCAATCGGGCGCGTTGGGACGAAGCCACCCGTTTGCACACACGCGGCAACGTCTACGGCCTGGAGGATTTCAAGGCCGGCCTGTGCCGCCTGCATCGGGTCGAGAAAGAAGAGCTGGGCGATGTCTCGGGCAAGCGCCTGCTGCACCTACAGTGTCACTTCGGCTTGGACACGCTGTCCTGGGCGCGGCACGGCGCTGAGGTCACGGGTGTGGACTTCTCACCCGAGGCAATCGCGTATGCACGCGGCCTGAGCGCGGAGTCGGGCCTGGCCGGCGAGTTCGTGTGCAGCAATCTGTACGAGCTCCGCGAGCACCTGAGCACCTCGCCGCCTTTCGACATCGTGTACACGTCGTACGGCGCGCTCAATTGGCTACCGGATTTGCAGCGCTGGGCCGAGCTCATCGCCGCCTACCTGAAGCCCGGCGGCACCTTCTACATCGTCGAAGGGCACCCGGCCGCGCGCATGTTCCCCACCTTCGAGGACGTGCCCAAGTTCCCAGCGCTCCGGCCGTTCCTGTCTTACTTCCACGACCCCGCGGGCATCCGCTGGCCCGCCGGGCCGGACTACGCCGATCACGACGCGCAGCACGAGCACGGCGCGCACGAGTGGCAGCACTCGCTCGCGGACATCGTAGGCTCGCTGCTCGCTGCAGGGCTGGTGCTCGAGCACCTGCACGAGTTTCCCTACTGCGCGTGGGAGATCATCGCCGGCTGCGAGCTGCTCGAACGCTTCAGCGCCAGCCACGGCTACTACGGCTTACCTGCCGCAGAGCCTCAGCTGCCGCTGATGTTCTCGATTCGCGCTCGCAAACCGGGCTGAGCGCTACTTTGCGGGCGCGGGCGCGGGCGCCGGCGCGGCCGCCCGGACCTGCACGGCCTTGCCGTCGACCATGTCGGCGCTGGAGATCTTGACCACGCGTGCGGACGCATCCAAACCGGAGGCCACCTGCACGGTGGCGCCGGTGTCACGCTCGATCGTGATCGGCACGAGCCGCAGCTTGTTTTCGGCATCGACGATCGCCACGCGCAGGCCCTTGGCGTCGTTCAGCAGCGCGGTTGCGGGGATCTCGTACACCTGGTGAACCGAGCCCAGCGTGAGCGCGACCTCGCCGTACATACCGGCCAAGAGCTCGTTCTTCGGGTTCGGCACACGCACTTCGACCAGCATGGTGCGCGTGGTTTGGTCGAGCGCGCCCGCCGAGCGTGCCACCGTGCCCGTGAAAGCGTGGCCCGCGTACTCTCGGGTCGTCACCTTGGCTTCGGTCCCGACCTTCACGCCCGCAGCCACGTCTTGCGGCACTTGGATGAACACGCGCATCGGGTCGGTGATCGAGACCTTGAACAGCGGCGTGCCGTTGCCCGCGCTGACCAGCGCGCCGCGCTCGGTGTTACGCTGGGTGATGGTGCCGGCGAACGGCGCCGTGACGTGCGCGAAGCCTTTGAGCTGCAACAAGCGGCGAATGTTGGCTTCTTGGACGGCCACGGTCGATTTCGCGACCTTCACGCCGGCCTCGTCGACGACCGACTGCGCCTGCGTCTTGTCCAGATCCTGCTGGCTTGCGACGCCAGCGGGAACCAACTGCTTGAAGCGCTCCAGGTTCGCGTTCGAAAATTGGCGGTTGGCGTCGGCCTGGGTCACCCCAGCCGCCGCTTGTGCGAGCTGCGCGCGCGCCTGATCGAGCTCCTGATCGAGCTCGGGCGTTTCAATCTCGGCGAGCAGCTGGTTCTCTTTGACCTTGTCGCCGATGTCGACCAGCCACTTGGCGATGTAGCCGTTGGCGCGCGGGTAGATCACGGTCTCTTCCAAGGGGCGCACGCTGCCGCTCAAGACGAGCGCGTGATCGCTGGTCACCACCTTGGGCGAGATCACTTCCACGCGCGGCGCGGCGGCGGTCTCCTCTTGGGCGCCCTCGGCCAACTCGGCCTTGGCATGGTGCTTCGGCAAATAGCCGAACAGGAACGCCGCAGCGACGGCCACGCCGCCGACTGCCGCTATGCCGACCAGCTTGCCGCGGCTCACGCTCGTGGGCCCCGGCAAGTCGAAGCCGAGGTCATCCGCGGCCGGGTGCACGGATTGGGGCGGTACGGGAGTGCTCGAATCATGGGGCGCGTTCACAGGTCCTCCAACAACGGATCAGTCGTCGGCGCTTTGCGGCGCAGAGCGCTGTACATCACGGGTACGAAAAATAGCGTAGACAGCGTAGCGAGCAACAGACCACCGATCACGGCCCGGCCGAGTGGGGCATTTTGCTCGCCGCCCTCGCCCAAGCCGAGG
>FSWQ01001325.1_pt1 | contig 12124 bp, 9 predicted proteins | sample 1637691 | NCBI WGS metagenome assembly FSWQ01 (sample SAMEA3914814, study PRJEB12502) | metagenome | biome: forest; material: soil | place: USA | collected 2011-09-16 | depth 0.1 m | reverse complement strand
GATGACGCTCGAGACCAAGGATGACCGCACCCTGTTCTTCGATCTTCTGCCGCTGACCTTTCGCAACCAGGGCAGCCTGGCGGTGCGCCTCAAGGTGTTCACCGTGCCGGGTCAGGTGATTCACGCCTCGACCCGCCGCTTGGTCGTGCAGGGCGCGGACGGCATTGCCTTCATCGCGGATTCACGCTCGAACGAGACTCAGCACAACACTGAATCGTTCATGGATTTGCGTGAAAACTTGAAGCAGCACGGCCTGACGCTCAAGCAAATGCCGCTGATCATTCAGTTCAACAAGCGAGACCTGCCAGACGTGCGCAGTGACGCGGAGATCGCGGATCTGGCGTCCAAGGGGCGTGAGCCCGTTTATTTGGCGGTCGCAACGCGCGGCATCGGCGTCGTCGAGAGCATGATTGGCCTCCTGCACCTGACCTGGAGCGCATTGGATGCCGAGCATGACCTGAACAAGAAGTTCGGCTTCGATTCGAAAGCATTCCTCACGCAGGTTGCTCAGAAGCTGGGCAACCCCAAGCCGATTCCCGAGATTTTGCAGGCCTGCGTCGGTGGCGCGTTGGACGTGTTGCGACCGGAGGCCGGCTGATGATTCCGCCTGCGAGCGCCAAGACCTTCGACGAGCTCACGCTCGGCCATGGCGTCAGCCTAGAAGACCTGATCGACCGCGACGCGCTGGGCGAGATGGTGAAGAGCTTTTACGAGCTGTTCGGCGTGCCGCTGCGCATTTTCAGCGATGAAGGCAAGCTGCTCGGTGACGCCGCGGAGCAGAACCCGCTGTACGCATTCTTGAACTCCGCGAAGGGTGGCCGCGCTGCCCTTTCGGACGTCGCGGCCAAGGTGAAGAACCTCGGGCTGGGCGAAGATGGGATGGCCAGCTACCCCTGCGCCACCGGGGAAAGCTACCTCGTGGCCGCGATTCAATACGACGGCAAGCGCATTGGGCGCATGATCCTCGGGCCGTTCGTGGCGCCGGGTCAGCAGGAGCCGCCAGCGGCCTTGTTCGCGCTCGATAGCGCGCTCGATGCGGCGCGCTTGCGTGAGCTGTATGGCGCCATGCCGCGGGCCGAAGCAGATGCAGTCGTGAAGCTGGCGCGACATCTGGGTCGCACTTTGGACCTGCTGCTGTTCAGCGGCCATCGCGCGCTGCTCACCAGCAACATGCATCTGGCCTCCGTGCGCGAAAGCTTTCGCGAGCTGGAGGACAAGAACGAGAAGCTACAAACCGCGTTCGACCGCTTGAAGGAGCTGGACCGGTTGAAGAGCAATTTCTTGGCAACCGTGTCGCACGAGCTGCGCACGCCGCTGACCTCGATCATCGGTTACAGCGAAATGCTGGTCGAAGGCTTGGCCGGCGAGATGACCAAGGAACAGCACGAATTCGTGCAAACCATCCGGGACAAGGGCGAGCAGCTGTTGCAGCTGATCAAGGGCCTGTTGGATCTGTCGAAGCTCGAAAGCGGCACGATGAGTCTGCGCAAGAGCCAGACGGACATTCGCACCATCTTGCGTGACGTGGCCGGAACGATGACCCCCACCGCGCGCAAGAAGGACGTCGAGATCCTGGTAGAAACCGAGAACGGCCTGCCGCTGATCTGGGCGGACGCTGAGCGCTTGCGGCAGGTGTTTTTGAACCTGACGGAAAACGCGATCAAGTTCACGCCGCCCAACGGCAAGGTCACCTTGTCGGCCAAGATCACCGCCGTCGACGCCGCGCGCCCGGACGACGCAGGCGGCGTGGTGATCCTGAGCGCGCGCCGCACGGCCGTGGAGTTCCGCGTGGCAGACACCGGCATCGGCATTCCAGAAGGTGAACGCGGTCGCGTTTTCGACGCTTTCTATCAGGTGGATTCGAGCTCCACGCGCGAGGCTGGCGGCACGGGGCTCGGCTTGTCGATCGTGCGCCGCTTGATTGACGGCCACGACGGTACGGTGCGCATCACGGACAACACGCCCAAAGGCACCGTGTTCATCGTCACCATTCCGGTCAAGCGCGCCACCATCAGCTGAATCCCGCCGCATCTTCGGCAGGGGCTCGTGTAGGATGCCGCGCTGATGCCGGGCCCTGGGCGCATTCGAGAATTTTCGGCAATCGCGCAGCTGGAAGCGATATTTCGCGCCTCAAGCCGGCTCGTGGAAGTCGGCATCGGGGATGACGCCGCGGTGTTGAAGCCGCGCGGGCGCCTGGTTTGGACGGTCGACACCGCCGTCGAGCACGTGCACTTCGAGCGCCGCTGGTTGTCACTGGTAGAGCTCGGTTGGCGGAGCTTTCAGGCGGCGGCCAGCGACGTATGCGCCATGGGCGGCCAGCCCACGGTCGCGCTGTCCAGCGTGATTTTCCCTGCCGGGCTCAGCACGGCGGAGCTCACGCAGTTGGCGCGCGGGCAACGCGCTGCAGCGCGCGCGCTCGGCTGTCAGATCGTGGGTGGGAACCTTTCGCGTGGCGGAGAGCTCAGCATCACGACGACTTTGCTCGGCTCTGCCGCGCGCCCGCTCTTGCGCAGCGGTGCGAAATCAGGGGACGAGCTGTGGCTGCTCGGGGACGTCGGCCTCGCCGCGGCGGGCTTGCGGTTGTTACAACGTGGCACCACGCGCTCACGCTCGGCGCGGCGCGCGCTCCGCGCATTTCGTAAGCCGAATGCGCAGCTTGCCGCAGGGCTCGCGTTGGCAAAGTGTGCACACGCGGCGATCGACATCTCCGATGGCTTGGCAGGCGACGCGGCGCATCTCGCGCACGCGAGCAACGTGCGCCTAGTGTTTGAGCTGGCCGCGCTCGAAGCAGCGTTGAGCCCGTCGCTGCTCTCGCTGTCCGCGCAGCTGGGCGTGCCGGCGTTGGACCTGGCTCTGTACGGCGGTGAGGATTACGCGCTGCTTGCCGCGGGGCCGAAGCGCCGCCGCCCGAGCGGCGCCCGGGTCGTTGGCTCGGTGGAGAGCGGGCGCGGCGTGTGGCTGGCAGGCGCCAAAGGGCGAACACGCGCGGGTGCCGGTTTCCAGCACTCCAGTGGACGGAAGCCCCGGAGCGTGGGAGCTTAACGCCAGGTCCTGAGCGGTCCGGGTTCCTTGGTTATCGAGTAACCCCCGCCAAACTCAGACATATTTGGTAATTAGGGTGAAGCTCCTCGTATTGGTTCCACTGCTACTGGCGCTGAGCGCGTGCTCGGCGAAGCAGACGACCATGCCCAACGGCAGCTCTGGAGCGCTGGGCGGCGGGCCGGATTACGACCCCAACCAAGTGAGCGTGCCGTTCCTCGTGGACGACCACTACATCCCCAGCGGCTGCATGGGGGACTGCGCGAACAGCGTGGTGATTGACGGTGACTGTCCGGCGCGCGGCTCCAATGACGCGCAAGGGGAGTGTCACCATTTCATCTTCACGGCAGACACCGCGGCCGGCGCGCTTGGCTGGGCCGGTGTGCTCTGGCAAACCACTGAAAAGAATTGGGGCTCCCAGGCAGGTCGCGCGGTGGACCCGGGCGCGACGATGATGCACTTCTACGCCGCCGGTAAGGCGGGTGGGGAAGCGTTGAATATTTTGATTGGCGGCATGGTCCCGGCTGACGGCGGTAAATCGTGCGATGACGGCAGCACATGCTCGAGCTTGGTTTGCCAAGCCGGCGCTTGTACCGAGCCCCATCACGATACGTTGGACCTGGTGAAGCCGATTCAACTGACTGATCAGTTCACCGAGTACGAAATTCCATTCGGCGACGACAGCTACGGCAGTGAGGTGCTGAGCGGCTTCGGCTGGACCGCGCTGATGCCCAAGAACAAGACGCAGATTGAGTTCTACGTCGACGACCTCAGGTGGGAATGACACGTCCCGCGCGCAATCGCGGCGGGCTCGCTCACCGCTCGTCCGTCGTGGCTGGGTTCGTGCTGTTTTGCGGCCTCGGTGGTGGGTGCCGGCCTGCTGATGCGAGTTTGGGCGGCACCTGGGATTGCCCAGATTCCGAGGCCGCGTCCTGTTTTTTTTTCGATAGTGCTCTGCAGACGCAATCATCGAACGACGCGGTGCGCTCGCTGTTCGACGCGCCGGTCGATGCCGATCCTGCGAAATCCCCCAGCATTGCCTATCCGCTGGATGAGACTACGGAGCCGTCCAACATCTACGATCTCGACATTCAGTGGCGCCGGCAGCGCAGCGCGCAAAAGTTATTTCGAATCCGTGTAGAGAGCACTGCACTGCCGTACGGGCGCTATGACTTGTACACGCAGTGCTTTCCCAAGAATGACGGCTGTCACTACAGCGTGCCGGAGCAAGAGTGGTCCGCCAACGTGACGGACCGACTCAAAGGCAGTGACGCGCTGCTGACCGTGGCCGCCAGTGATGGTGATGGCGGGCCGATCGCGGTGTCGCCGCCCGTGCACGTGCGCTTCACGTATGCGCCGGTGCCTGGCGGTCTGTATTATTGGTCCGCGCACCCGCCGAACAGTCCGCCTGGCACGCCGGATCAAGGCACCACGTTCCGCCTGGCTTTCGGTGCGCGCCTCGCAACGCCCTTCATTCGCCCGAATCAGGAGAACCCCAAGGCCTGCGAGGGTTGCCATTCCGTGAGCGGTGACGGGACCACGATCGCGTTCACCGCGACGGACACGCTGCTCGCTGGCGCGCAGTCCGGTAGCTTCATTGCGGAGCTCACCACCGCGCCCACCTTACAGCCCGCGCCGTTTCCCGCCGGGGATCACGACAGCGCGATGATCGCGTTGAATTACACCGGCACTTTGGCCGTCGTGGGCGTGAATGACGCGCTCGGCTTGCGTGACGTAAACACCGGCGTCACCACCCCCATTTCACCGTCACTGCTGGGCGACGAAGGCCACGGCTATTTCCCGGACTTTTCACCGGATCAGAAGCACATCGTGGTCACGCTGTCGGACCAGCCGGATTCGCCTTGGGCGGTGCACACGGGTTCCATTGCAACGTTGGACTTCGACGCCACCACGCGCACGTTCTCGCCCGCGCAAGTGCTCGTGCCCATGACGGACACGGAGTTCCATTATTACCCGAGTTGGTCCCCGGACAATCAGTGGATCGTGTTCGCGTCGGCACCGCGCGCGCCGGGCAATATCAGTTACGACCAACCGGATTCGCGACTGCGTCTCGCGCACTTCCCCGATGGTCGGGTGTATGATCTCGGCCGCGCCACGCAAGGCGTGGGCCTCAGCTCCACTTTGCCCAAGTTCGCGCCACTGCCCACAGACGGCCACAACCAGCTGTTCATCACCTTCAACAGCAAGATGGACTACGGCGTCGAAGTTTCGAACTCTCCCGCTCAGCTCTGGCTCTCCGTGCTCGATTTCGATCGCCTCCCAGACGATCCATCGAGCGCCCCCGTATGGCTACCGTTCCAAACCTTCGGCCAGAAAAATCACCTAGCCTATTGGACCGACAAAGTCCGCTGTCGCAAAGATCACTCAGAGCCCGCGTGCGGCTCCGACGAAGTGTGCAGCGACGACGGAGTCTGTTTCGTGCCGCCAAGATGAGAGTAATAGAGGGGAGAAGGTCCTTGCGACCCAGGTCAACCCAACCCTCTCCCTATTCACTCCATCAACGTCGAGATCTGCACGTAATCGACCAGCATCTGCGCGGGAAACTGCGTTTGCGCGTTCGGATCGCCGTCATAGATTCCGCCTACGGCTAGATTCAGGATCACGAACATCGGTTGGTCGAACTGCCAGGTGAGGTAGATGTTCTTCATACCTTCTGGCGTGCGCCAGGCGTACGGCTTTTCGTCCACTAGCCAGCGCATGCCGTCGGCGGTCCATTCGAACGCGAACACGTGATAGTCGTCAGCGAAGGTTCCAGACGGCAGCTTGTATTCCGCGTGCACGGGGCTGTTGTCCGAATAACCCACCGCGTGAAGACTACCGGCCACGGTGGTGGGATCGCTGCCGGCCATCTCTAGGATGTCTACCTCGCCGCAGGCGGGCCAGTGCACGTCATCGATATTGCTGCCAAGTAGCCAGAACGCTGGCCAAAGGCCTTTGCCGGCCGGCAATTTGATGCGCGCCTCGATGCGCCCGTAGCGCGTTTCCCAGTGTTTTTGCGTGTCTAGGCGACCGGACGTGTACGGCTGAGTGCTCGTGACTCCGTTCGCATCCACGAAGTACTCACTCTGTGCGGTGATGATCAGATGGCCATTGCCGTCGAGCATCAGGTTGCTCGGGCGGCTCGTGTAGTACTCCAGCTCATGGTTGTACGGCGCGCCCGTCACCAGGTCATTCCACGTGGCTGCGTCCGTGCCGCCGCCCGCGGGACCATTGAAATCCTCCCGATGCACTGCTTGCCATGTGCCTTTGGGGCCCGCCCAAAAATCCGCGCCAGCTTCCGCTGGGGGCGCGCTGCACCCATTCAGAAGCGCAACGAGGCCGAGCGTGCCGAGCACCGCTGACGCCGACGGGAGCACGGTTCGACTCCGCGCTCAGCGACCGGTCAACGAGCGTACGCGCGCCGAATACGGGCTATCTGCGTGCGCAGCCAAGAAGCGATCCGCGATCGCACCGGCGGCGGCCGAGTTGCCAGAATTGATCAGCGCTTCGATGCGCACGACGGTGGCTTCTTGCGCGAGCCGACCGTGCGGGAAATGAGCGCGGTACGCATCCAGCTCATGCAGTGCCTGCGCCGCGTTGCCGCTGGCCAGCGCGCCCTTGGCGCTGCGGATGGCCGCCACTTCATCCGCGAGGGATGGCGTGGCGGTGGTCTTCGAGGTGTCCGTGCTCGGGCCGTCAGCCAGCGTAGGCAGATCTTCCAGCTTGGTGACGGGGGCGACGGGGGCTGCGTCCGTGCCCGTAGCGGGAACGGTGGGCGCGGTCACCGGCGCGGCAGCGGGCGTGCTGATGGCTGCGGGTGGCGCAACGCTGGGTGCCTTCGGCTGCAAGCTCAAGAACGCGACCACGGAGGCGCCAATGGCGACCACGCCGGCCACGCCCCACTTCACCGCTGCAGAGCTGGCGACCGCGCTAGCGCGCGGTTGCGCGGCATTGGACGACGCCGCGAGAGTGCCGGCAGCAACGCCAACACCGAGGCCCGCAAGAATGCGGCGACGGCTCTCGCCACTTGGACCATCACTCTTCGCGAGGCGGAGCAAATCAAGCTCGAGCGGGTCTGTTCCGGGGTCATCGAGCAACCGATTAAGATCTTTCATCACACAGCTCCTCGCCTAAAGTCATGCTTCGCCCGGTATCGGGTCACGGCATCCTGGAAGGCTTTTCGTGCGCGCCGCAGGCGCGAGCCAACCGTGCCAAGTGGAATCCCGATCGCATCGGCGATCTCGTAAACGGACATCTCTTCGATCTCGAACAGCACGAAAACGGCTCGCAGATCCTCCGGCATGCTCTCCATCACTTGGTCCAGGAGGGCGCGAGCGCGCAGTTGGTCTGCCAACTGATCCTGAGTAACGACCGGATCTTCCGGAACATGCGCCAGATTCTCATACGCTTGTTTCCGGCGATGTATCGAGCGACGCGCGTTGGCCGCAACACGAGCGGCCGTCGCGAACAAGAAGCTGCGCTCTTTGTCGACCGGAACCTCATCCAGTTTTTGCGCAGCGACCAGGAACACTTGTTGCGCGGCATCATCCGCGTCTGCGGCGGGCACGCCGAAGCGGCGCAAACAACGCCACACGAAATCCAAGTGCGAGGTGGCAACGCGGCGCAGGCGATCCGGATTTTGGACCGCACGCACTTGCAGCTCGAGCGGCAGATCCAGGCTGCTGTCGTCGGAGGCGTCAGCGCCTTCCTGCGCTTCTTCCGTGGACTCGAGGCCGGAGCTTACAGCTACACCAGAAGCCGGCGGGGGCTCGTACTCGCTGTCATTTGCCACTGTCTGTGCCCACGCCATCCCTCATGCGGTTTCCAAACCAGACTCGCTTGATCACAAAAAATGCATGCCGACGGATAAGCCGAGCAGGTAGCCCAGCTGCTGCACCTGGTGCAACTCGCGAAATTTCCCGGTGTTCTCTTGTACGACATAGCGCTGGAGCAGCAAAGGTGCACGCCCTCCCACGTTCGCCTGAAAAAATAGGGGTCCCGGGCCATCAACGCGGCCGCGAACACCTACATCCACCGCCGCCCAGGTGCGGTCCACGCTGAAAGCGGGTGTGATGTTGCGGCCGCTTCCGTGCACCTGTCCCAGCTCGAGACCCAAATCAGCCCAAACTGAAAACGGTTCCAGATCGAACATTCGGTAGCCCATACCGAGCGAGCCGGTCCAGTCCGAGAACTGGGTCTGATGGTTGTGCTCTTTGGGGCCATAGGCGCCGCCCAGGTGGATTTCGAACGGCGCCCAATACGTGGTGCCTAGCTCGGCAATGCCTTCGAGCTTGGGGAAGGGCGCCAGCGTATCGCCCTCGCGCGCGCCAACGCTGAGCTCCAGTAGCGGACGGTGCGGCTCGGGCTTGCTGGGCGGAGTCGAAAGCACGCTGGGTGGCTTGGGCGGCTTGGGCGCCGCGGGCACGGGCACGGGCGCCGGCGCGGGGGGCGGAGTCGGTGCAGGGGCGGCTGGGGGCGTGGCTTCGCCGCCCAGGGCCTCTGGGTCCACGGCGAGGGCGGTCGCTAGCGCCAACGCCGAGATCACTTCGTCGCAGCTCGCGCCGGACACAGTGCGCGTGGTTCTCACGCCGTGGTCGTCGATCGTGAGCTCGCCGTTCACGGCGCTTGCGACGCGCGAAACGTGAATGCCGAATTTTCGGCGCGGCCCGCCGTCATCGCCAACGATGTCGGCTTTGCTCGTGATCGCTTGCACGCGCTCGACGAACTTGGCGCGGTCAGGGCAGCCGGCTCCGGGCTGGTAGTCGAGCGCAATCGCCTCTTTGTCGGCGCGTGCGGGTGAAGCCATGCACAAGAACGCCGTGGTCAGCGCCGCGCACCACTTCACCCGATCCTTCACGCACCCTCCGCTCACACAGCTCCTTCCCGCCACTCAACAGCGTTCAGTTTTGGGGTCGGGGCCCCAAAACCTGAGGGAGGGGCCCCAACCAATTCACTTGGTTGGGGAGGGAGCTGGGCTCCCTACTACAGACACGCGCTAGGCATGCCGACGCCGCGCAGCATGCCTTGAATGGCACTGACCACGCCCGGACCGGTCTTGCCCGCGGCAACCAAGCTGTTGCACATGCCGGCAGCCGTGGTGAGCGACGTCTTCGTGGGCTCCGGCGCGCTGGCGGCGTTTTGGGTCAACGCGGCGCAACACTTGGCGAAGCTTTGGGCGGGTACGCCCGTGCCAGTTGCCTTCACGGTCGCGCTCGGCGCGGCGGACGCAACGGGCTCTTCCGGCGCTAGCTCGAGCGGGGCGGCGGGTGCCGCAGTCACCACCGGAGCCGCCGAGGGCAGGGGCGGCGGCGGTTCGTCCTTTTTGCAGCCCAGGTAGCCGGTCGACAACACCGACACGACGACTCCGAGCAAAACAGGTCCGAACACCGACGAGGCCACCTTTGACGCTTGCACCATTATCGACTCCTCCGCTGACACTTTGAGCTAGGCAAATACAGCTAGCGACGTTTCTACAGCACTCTTCTACTCGAAGAACGCGGCTGAATGCCGAATTCTTACGCTAAAAGGACGTCCAGCGGTGGATCGGTTTCGACCCGCAGCCCGCGCCGTAGCGCTTGATATCATTGGGCTTTCTGAGGAGCAACAGCCCCAAAAAGCCACGACCCGCTACGCGATACTCGCGAGCGGGTCGTTCGAGCCGGCGCTAACCGGATTTGGCCGCGCAGCCGCTAGCTCAGGAGCAGCCCATGCTGTTGCCGCAGTTCAGGCACTTGTAGCAGGCGCCGTTGCGGACGGTGATGTGACCGCAGCCGTCGCACACCGGAGCGTCGCCCATCATTTCTTCGAGCTGGGCGTCGAGCGCGCCGTGTACTTCAGCGCCGACGCTCGCTGGCAGCGTGCTGGGCGGGGGCGGCAAGAGGCTCGCTGTCGGCGGCTCGGCGGGCACGTGCTTGGGTTGCGTCGGATCTTCGATCGCGAGGGTGTCTTCGGCCGGCTTCACTTGCGCGAAGTCGTAGCGCTTCAGGTATTCCACCCCGATCACGCGGAAGATGTAATCCACGATCGACGTGGAGAACTTGATGTTCTCGTGCCCGGATACTACGCCGTGCGGCTCGAAGCGCGTGAACGTGAACTGCTCCACGTACGTGGACAGCGGCACGCCGTATTGCAAGCCAACCGACACTGCCATGGCGAAGCAGTTCATCAACGAGCGGAAGGCAGCGCCCTCCTTGTGCATGTCGATGAAGATTTCACCCAGCGTGCCGTCTTCGTATTCGCCGGTGCGTAGGAACACCTTGTGCCCGCCCACGTGCGCTTCTTGCGTGAAGCCGTGGCGCTTCTTGGGTAGGCGAATGCGCGTGCCTTCGGGACGCGCGCTGGTTTGCACCACCGCTTGCGTAGCCGGCGTCGCGTTGTGATTGACGGAGTCCGCCTCGACCTGCTTGTCAGCGCTGGAATTGAGCGGTTGCGAGGCCTTGCAGCCGTCACGGTACAGCGCCACCGCCTTGAGCCCGAGCTTCCAACCTTCCTCGTAGATCTCGCGGACGTCATCTACCGTGGCGTCGTTCGGCAGGTTCACGGTCTTGCTGATGGCGCCGGACAAGAACGGCTGAGCGGCGGCCATCATTTTCACGTGCGCCATTGGCGCCAGGTAACGCTGACCGGTGCGACCGCAGCGGTTCGCGCAATCGAACACGGCGTAGTGCTCGGCACGCAAGTAGGGCGCGCCCTCGATGGTCATGCGACCGATGATGGTGTCGTTCGCTTCCTCGATCTCTTTGTCGTTGAAGCCGAGGTACTTGAGCAGGTTGAAGCCAGGCTGAGCAATGCGCTCCGCCGTGACGCCGAGGCGCTCGTACGTCTCACGACCGACCACCCAGGGGCCGAACGCGAGGCTCAGATCGAACACGCCGGGGAGCGCGGTTTCGACCTTGGCCAGCTCTTCGTCCGTCAAACCGCGCGCCTTGAGCGAAGCGCGGCTCACGTGCGGCGCGCCGAGCAGCGTGTTCGTCCCGGATATGTAGGCGACGATTTCGCTGATTTGCGCCGGCGAATAGCGCAAGCGCTTGAGCGCCTCCGGAACGGACTGATTGACGATCTTGAAGTAACCGCCGCCGGCGAGCTTCTTGAACTTCACCAAGGCGAAGTCCGGCTCGATACCGGTGGTGTCGCAGTCCATGAGCAGGCCGATGGTGCCGGTCGGTGCGAGCACGGTGGCTTGCGCGTTGCGGTAGCCGTGCTGCTCGCCGAGGCGAACCACGTTGTCCCAGTCTTCGGTCGCTGCCTTGTATAGCGACTCCGGGCACAGGTCGCGATTGAGCGCGTAGGCCGCGTCTTGGTGCATGCGCATCACGCGCAACATCGGCTCGCGGTTCTTGGCGTAACCGTCGAACGGGCCCTTGCTGCTCGCCATTTCGGCGCTGCACGCGAAGGCGTGGCCGCACAGAATGGCCGTGAGCGCGCCGGCAATGCTGCGGCCCTTGTCCGAGTCGTACGGAATGCCGAGCAGCATGAGCGCGGTGCCCAGGTTCGCGTAGCCGAGCCCGAGCGGGCGGTAGTCATGCGAGTTCTTGGCGATGCGGTCCGTCGGGTAGCTGGACAGATCCACCAAGATTTCCTGCGCGGTGAAGAACACTTCAATCGCGTGGCGATAGGCGGGAATGTCGAACGTGCCCTGCTCATCCAAGAACTTGGTCAAGTTCAAGGATGACAAGTTGCACGCCGTGTCGTCCAAGAACATGTACTCGGAGCACGGATTGGAAGCGTTGATCTTCCCGGTGTTGGAGCAGGTGTGCCAGCGGTTGATGGTGGTGTCGTACTGCACGCCGGGGTCGGCGCACGACCATGCGGCCTCGGCGACCGTGTTCCACAGGTCAGCGGCGTCTAGCGTGTCGATCACTGCACCGGTGGTGCGCGCGCGCGTTTGCCACTTACCGCCCGCGAGGGCAGCCTTCATGAAGTCATCGGTCACGCGGATCGAGTTGTTCGAGTTCTGACCGCTGACGGTGTGATAGGCCTCACCGTTGAAGTCGCTCTCGTAGCCGGCGGCGATCAGCGCCTTGGCCTTCTTTTCCTCGCGCACCTTCCAGGTGACGAAGCTTTCGATTTCTGGGTGGTCCATGTC
>FSWQ01004085.1_pt1 | contig 12140 bp, 9 predicted proteins | sample 1637691 | NCBI WGS metagenome assembly FSWQ01 (sample SAMEA3914814, study PRJEB12502) | metagenome | biome: forest; material: soil | place: USA | collected 2011-09-16 | depth 0.1 m | reverse complement strand
TTGCTACCGCATAGTGGTGGGACCCGTCTCGACACGCATCGAAGATCTGCGCCGTGAGCGCGGTGCGTTGCTCATGGGAGTGCTCAACGTCACTCCAGATTCGTTCTTCGATGGCGGGCGTCACGACAGCGTAGCGGCAGCCACGCAGCGCATCGATCAGCTGGTGCAAGAAGGCGCGGATCTGATCGACATCGGCGCTGAATCCACGCGCCCGGGTGCGCCCGCAATTCCGGCACAGGAGCAGATTGCGCGGCTCACACCCGCGCTGCGCCACGCGCTCAGCACCGGGCTCTTGGTATCGGTCGACACGGCCAGCCCCGCCGTCGCGCGCCACGCGCTCGGTCTCGGCGCCCAGCTCATCAACGACGTTTCGTGTCTCGCGGATGCAGAGCTCGCGCGCGCCTGCGCTGAGCACGCCGCCCCGCTGATCCTCATGCACGCACGCGGGCCGGCCGCCACCATGGCCGGCTTCTCCGTTTACCCGGATGACGGCTACGCGGACGTGGTGGAAGACGTGCGCAGTGAATGGCGCGCCGCACGCGAGCGCGCCGTCGCCGCCGGCATGCGGGCGGAAGATGTTTACTTCGATCCGGGCCTGGGCTTCGCCAAGAACGCGCGTCAGTCGTACGCGTTGCTCGCCAGCCTTGCGCGCTTTCAGAGTGAAGGCGTCATCGTCGTTGGGCCGAGCCGCAAATCGTTCATCGGCGCGTTGGACGGCACAGCGCCGAACGAGCGCTTGGGTGGCAGTGTTGCTGCGTGCTTGCTCGCCGCGGCGCGCGGTGCGGCCATCCTGCGCGTGCATGACGTGCGTGAAGTGCGCCAGGCCTTGCGCTTGGCGCAGGTCGTGGAGCGCGCCGAGCGCGCTGAAAGCAGCCTGGGAGTAGCCCATGCTGGATAGCCTGCTCAGCTTCTTCGGCGGCCTCACCTTCGTGCAGTGCTTGCGTGACGCGCTGGATATCTTCCTCGTTTACTACATCGTCTACCGCGCGCTGCTCGTGCTGCGTGGTACGCGCGCCATGCAGGTCGGCGTGGGCCTGGCGATGGTCTTCGTGCTGTACGTCGTCGCGCAGGTGCTGCAGCTCGTCACCGTGCTCAACATCATGGGCGCGCTGATCTCGAGCATGATCTTGATCATCGTCGTGGTGTTCCAAAACGACATCCGGCGCGGCTTGCAGCGCGTGGGTAGTCGCGCCTGGTTCGGCGGCTTGGTGCGCACGCAAGAGTCCAAGTTGATCGACGCCGTGGTCGAAGCCGCGACGGACTTGGCGCGGCACCGCATCGGCGCACTCATCACGTTCGAACAAGACGCGAACCTGGATGAGTTCGTGGGTGTGCACAAAGGTCACGTGCTGGATGCGCAAGTCACGCGTGAGCTGCTGGTCACGCTGTTCATCCCCGAAGGCGTGAACAAGCTGCATGACGGCTCGGTCATCATCCGCAACTATCGCATCGCCAAAGCCGGCGTGTTCTTCCCCATGCCCGAAGGCCGCGTCATGGACGACAGCTTCGGCTCACGCCACCGCGCCGCCCTCGGCATCACGGAAGAAACCGACGCAGTCGTGGTCATCGTCAGCGAAGAGCGCGGCACCATCAGTTTCTGCTTCAACGGCAACATCGCCTCCAATTTGGACGGCCTGAAGCTGCGCACCATGCTGGAAGCCATTTTCAGCCCGAAAGTGCGCAAGAAGAGCCGCAAAGCCGCGCCCGCCTCGCAACGCCAAGGCGCCGCAGTGGACGCGCCGCTCTCGCGCCGCGCGACGGATCTGGTGCCCGCGCGTCGTGCCAGTGGTGAATCGCCGGACAGCACCCGCAACCCGCGCCGCGCCAGCGAGCCGGAAGCGGCGCACCCACGCATCAGCTTGGCCGAGCCGGACCCTTCACCCGTGCGCCCGCGCGTACGCCCCACCAGTGAAGCGCCGCCTCCCCTGCGCCCTTCACTCACTCCTCCCCCACCGGTCGTGGTCGCTCCGCTGCGCACGCCAGTCACCACCAGCACCGAACCGCGCGGCCGTCGCATCAGTGATTCGGACCTAGGTGATGATGATCCCTCGGATGATGGCGGCTCCCGCCAGAGTGAGCCCTGATGCTGTCTTCCCTGCTCGCCAGCACGCTGACGTGGCTCCGTGAGTCCTTCAGCGAGAACATCGGGCTGAAGGCCCTGGCGCTAACGTTCGCGCTCGGCCTGTTCGCGTTCCTGCAGGGTCAAACGGACGAGCAGCAGCGCACCATTCCCGTGCCCATCGTCATGCGCTTGCCTCCGGAAAGCTCGGAGCGTGAGCTGATGACGCCCATTCCGGCGAGCATTCACGTCACGCTGCGCGGGCCCGCGCGCGCCATCGATCGCCTGATTCAAACCGGCGTAGTGCCCATCGAAATCGATCTCCGCGGGGGCAACCGCGAGTCGATCAGCTTCGAGCCCAAAGCCTTCTCTTTCCCGCCCGAAACCACGATCACCATCATCGATCCCCCAAGCATCGAGCTGGAGTGGGAAGACGTCGTGACCCGGCAAATTCCGGTACAAGCCGCGATCACCGGGCAACCGGCGGACGGCTACATCGTGAAGGGTGAGCCGGATGTCGACCCCACGCAGCTCACCGTGCGCGGCCCCGTCAGCGTGATCGAAGTGATGCAGTTCGCCCGCCTGGCTGCGTTCGATGTGAGCGGCCTGAGTGAAGGCACGCATCGTCGTCGCATCGCCATCGACGCGCCGCCCGTGCGCGCGCGCTACATCGGCCCTTCTGCCGCCAACGTCACCGTGACGGTCGCGCGCCGCGTGAGCGAAGCCAAATTCGAAAATCGCCCCATTGAAGTCGTCGGTGTCCCCGGCGCCGGCGCATTGCCCCACACGGTGGACGTCACCGTCACCGGCGCGCCCGAAGTCATTCACGCCCTGCGCCCCGAGCAGATCATCCCGATTGCGGACCTGACCAAAGCCCCCAACGTGGATCTAAAAAAGCACGGCTCCGCCTCCATCAAGCTCACCGTAGAGCTCGGCCACGCCGAAGCCGAGCTGCAGCCGCCCAGCGTCACCGTGAAGTGGTAACACGCGCGCCGTCGCCCTGATTTCTCGGGCAATTTGGCGATCGCAGGCTTCACCACGCACCCCGCGCGCGCCACAGGCGCCCGCGCTCCGGCTCGCGCGGGTAGCCTCTCAAACCCGAAATCGAGGTTGGGGTCCCAACGCCGATTTCGAATTTACGAGGGGCACCCGGTGAGGACTGCCGCGAGGCCAGTTCCGTGGCATCGTGCAGTCGATGGGACAGCAGGGGATGGATCGGCGGCGTAGCGTGATGCGCGTGGCGTTGTTGATGGCGGCGAGCACGGGCTGCGCGCGTCCGCCAAGTACGCCCGCTATCGCGGCGACTGCCGCGAGGCCCGTCGCAGCGCCACAGGCAGCGCCGAGCGTCCCGCCAGTCGTGGAGCAGCGCGTCGAAGCGCAGGGCATAGAGTACGTGTTCCGGGCCTCGCGCCTGACGAATCTCGCGTGGCAGTTGGATTGCTTGGCCGGCTTCGGTCGCTGTTCGCAGCCGGCCTACGAAGCATTGTGGCAAGAGCGCCTAAACAGAGAGCCGGATCTGCCGGTCGCGCTAACGCGCTGGAAAGATCTGCGCCGTCAATTGCGCGGGCCAGTCGGCGAGCATCCGGAATCGCGCTCGCTGTTGCCGGTGCCGCAGCCAAAGGCGGATCTGTGGCAGCGCATACGCCTCGCGAGCGTGACTGCGCACGACGAGCTGGAATACCGCGCTGATCTCTGTGCTCTGACGGACGCGAAAAGCGCGGACGCGCTCCGCTCCGTGATGGCGCGCTTCGACGCCGCATTCTCGGACATTTGGGCGCAAGCCCTGCCCGTACTGCAACAGGCCATGACCGAACAAGCCGCGCTGCAACGCCGCGCTGACGTTGCGCTGACCGCGCAGCGCGTCACCGCTTTCTACGGTGGCAGTCTCGGCACGCCGCCGACCATGCGCTTCGACCTGCTGTATCGGCCGGAACATCCTTCGGCGGATTTCGCGACGCAACTGCTCGATCATGGTTTGATTGAAGTGGTGGCCAGCGCAAAGGCCGAGCTGCGCATGCAGCCGCCCGTGCACGAGATGTTTCACTACCTGTTCGCGACGGCGCCCTTCCCCAAGCTAGACGAGCTTGCGAGCCGATTTGCTGCGTCGCCCGATCCGAACGCGCTCGCCGCGTATGGCCTACTGGATGAAGTGCTCGCGACAGGGCTCGCACAAGGAGTGCTTGGCGGTCAGCTTGCGCCCGCGGAGTTGCAGGCGCGCCTAGCCACACCCCGAAGGCTGTACAACGACCCTTTCATCGATGCCGTGACCAAGGCGTTCTTGCCACAGCTCAACGCGCTGTTGCTGAACCCGGTCGAAGGAGGCACCGTGTTCTCGACCGAGTTTCAAACGGCTTACCTCGCCGCAGTAAAAGCCGCTTTTCCGCGCGGCCTGCCACCCGCAGCGCAGCTCAGACCACTGGCTTGCACCTACTCGAAGGACTTCGCGCCGGCCTACGACGCACTGCGCGCCGCCGCGGGCCCTTTGGTGGGCAGCTCAGACCAACCGGACAGCGAAGACAGCCGTTCGCTGCTCGAGGAACACGCGACATGGGGCCGCGTGATCCTCCTGAAGACCAGCGAGCTGCCCGCGCTACACCGCTACGCCAAATCCCTTCCGCTAGCAGCAGAGGCGGAGCTGCGTCGCGCTACGCGCAAGAATCAGCGTTTTGCTTACGCGACGCGCGCTCCTGGATCGGGTCCCGTGTTCGTGCTGGTGGCAGATAACGCTGAGCAGGCGCGGGAATTGGTCACTGAGCTCGTCGCACTCGAGGCGACATTCTCCGGACTCGCCTTGGCGCACCCGCGCACCGGCAGCTGAGCGGAGCCTCACTCAGGACGTTTTGAGCGCCGCGTCTTGCTCGATGTCGTAGTCGCTGTCGGGTTCGACGAAGATTTTTTTCATTTCCGGCATCTCCGCGCGGACGCGGGTTTCGATGTCGTCGATGACGGATTCGAGCTCTTCGAGCACCATCTTGGGGCGAAAGCGCACTTTGAGGGCCAGGATGACGGCTTCGGGGCCCAAGTGCATGCTCAGGAATTGCGTCACTTTGAGCACGCCGGGGGTGGTTTCAATCACGCCCAGGGTGCGGTCGCGCACTTCCGCGGTGACGCCTTCTCCCAACAGCAAGCTGCGCGTGTAGCGCGCCAGGAGCACGCCAACGCCGCACAAAAGCAGGCCGATGATGATCGAACCCACGGCGTCCGGCACTGCGCTGTGCATGAGCGCCGAGACGCCAATCGCAACGAACGCAACGCACAGGCCGAACACAGCCGCGGTGTCCTCGAGCAACACGACGGGGATGGTCGGATCCTTGCCGCTGAAGAGCGCGGAGAAGAAGCCGGCTTTGCCGCGCGTTTTGTTGAACTCCTTGAACGCGACGAAGAAGCTGCCGCCTTCCATCAACAGCGAGACCGCGAGCACGCCGAGCGGGATCAGCGGCGAGCCGTGCGCTTCCTCACCGCCGTGGAGCAGCTTGTGCGTGCCTTCGTACACCGCGAACACGCCACCCAAGAAGAACAACAGCAGCGCGACGATGAAGGCCCAGAAGTACGACTCCTTCTCGCGCCCGAGCGGGTAGCGCGAGGGCATGGCCTTGGCAGCCAAGCTCATGCCGATCAGGAGCAGGCCCTGATTGCCCGTGTCCGCGAGCGAGTGCACGCCCTCGGCCAAAATCGCGGTGCTACCGGAGAGCCACGCGGCCACGAATTTGGCGACCGCGATGCCCAAGTTGCCCGCCAGCGCCGCGACTACGACCTTGCGGCCGTCGGATTTGGAATCAGATTTCATGACCGGAACACGCCTTCGAACCCTCGAATGCGCGTCTTTAGAGCACGGTCACGTCGATGCGTGAACGCGCATTCTCGAAGAACGAGGACAGGGCCGTATTCAGCCGGCGCGACACGTACCAGCGCAGCAGCGCCGGGCGAATGGTGTCGAAGGGTGCGTTGGCGAAGGGCGTGCTGGTCGACTTGTGAATGCTGCGCAGCTCGGCCTCGCTGGGCTGCAGCATGGGCGTGACCATGCGGTCCAAGTACAGGCTGGCGCGTGCTTTTTGCGCCAAAATGCGGCCCAGCTCACGCTCACTGATGCCCTCAGCGCGGCGCGCGGTATCTAGCGCGTCTTCGCCGCCCGCGCGATCGCTCAGCATGCGGTGCGCCAATTGCGCCTGATGCTCCAGCTCAGCAGCGCTGGGCTCGGGCTCGATGTGCAACGCTCCCAGAATGGTCTCGGCAATGTGCCGATCCAACGCGGCCGTCACGTGCCGATCGCGGTACGGCGCATCGCCCAGGGCGCCGCGATCCGGATCGGAGAGCGCCTCCAAGCGCGCCTCGAACGACAGCTCACGTTCGAACACGAACTGCGGGTGGCGCGCGCCGCCCGTTTCGGGCGCGGCGAAGCGCACGACCGCGCGGTCCACCGCAACGGGATCGGCGTGCAGCGCGCCAGGCAAGAAGCCCAGCGCGCACAGCGCCGCGGCCGCTAACGCTCGCTTCATCGTGCGGCGGGGCGTTTGCGCGACGAGGGCGTGGCTTCCTCGTCGTCTGCGGCGGGCTTCTCGGCGGAGGGCAACGGGGCTTCGGTGTCCGGCTGCGACGGCGTGTCTGCGTCCGCACCGGCTACGCCGTCCGCGCGATGCGCGAAGCCGCGAGCGGCGCGACGCGCCTTCACGAACTCGGCGAATGCCGTCACTTTTTCCAGGTCACGCGCGCCCAAAGTGTCCGCCAATTCACGTAGTTGCTTGCGCAGGGCTTCGGCGCTGCTCTTGCGCCGCGCGCTCAGCACGTCCGGCGTGACAACGGGCTCGGGCGGCGGCGCGTCCGCCGGCCACACTTGGCGCGCGGTGGGCGCGAGGCCGTGCGCACTGAGCCAGGCTTCCATGAACACGCGCAGGCGCTCGCTGCGGAACGCGAACCAACGCTCGCGCTCCGTGCCGTAGGTCATGAGCACGTCTTTGAAGCGGCGAAAGGCGCCTTTGCCGTCAATCGCGGCGCTGAGCTGATCGCGCAGCTCACCCTCATCCACCATCGGGATGAAGCGCTCCATCCAACGGTACTGCTCACGCGAGCTCACTGGCTCGATGCGCATGTACGTGGTGTCAGACGCGATGCGCGTGTGCATTTCCGGATCGGCGATGCCGTCCACCACCCGCAGCACTTCACCAGTGGCTAGGTGCAGGTAGCTATGGACCTCCGGCGCGTTGTTCTCGAAGGCATCCTCGAGCGCCTCCCAATCGACCGGGATGTCGCGCAACTGCTGGGGCCCACCCGTGCCCGACTCCGAGTCCGACATAGCTATCCTCTTTTCCAAAAAGCTCTTCGAAAATGCCTACCGGTTCATCTTGGGGCCGGCGCCCGCGACCGGAAAGGGGAAATACGCGGGCCGGCGTGTATCAGTGCGAGCGCGCCCGACACACAGCGTCAGACCAGCGACCGAGCTCGGCGGGTCTCGTCGGCGCATCGATGCTTTGACTGAACGCGCGATCGAGCCGAATCATTCTCGAGGCCTCATTTGGGCTTGAAAACAGCCCGGCCCCGAGGCCGGCAAGCATCGCCGCCCCGCGCGCAGTCGACTCCAGCTCGGTCGGGCGCTCGACCGTCACAGCGCCGACGTCACTTTGTGTCTGAAGCAGCAAATCATTGGCCGCCGCGCCGCCATCCACGCGCATGCGCGTGATCGGCTGGCCGAGGTCTGCGCTCATGGCGGCGATCACATCGTGGACCTGAAACGCGATCGCTTCGAGCGTCGCGCGGGCCAAGTGCGCGCGTGTTGTGCCGCGCGTGATACCGGTGATCAGACCGCGCGCATCCGGATCCCAGTGCGGCGCACCAAGGCCGGACAATGCGGGCACGAAAGCCACACCGTCACTCGACGGCACGGTCAGTGCGAGCGCTTCGATTTCTTGTGCGGAGGCAATGATGCCGAGCCCGTCACGCAGCCACTGCACGGCTGCGCCCGCGATGAAGCAGCTGCCCTCCAGCGCGTACACGACGTCGTTGTCAATTTGCCAGGCAAGCGTCGACAACAAACCCGAGCGGCTCGCGACGGGCCGCGAGCCCGTGTTGACGAGCAGAAATGCCCCAGTTCCATAGGTGCATTTTGCATCCCCCGGCGTGAAGCACGCTTGGCCGAAGAGCGCGGCGTGTTGGTCGCCAGCGATGCCGGTGATCGGAATGCCGTCGGGCAAACCGGGCACGCCGCGCGTTACTGCGACGCGCGCGGCGCTCGGAACGATTTGCGGCAACACGCGCATGGGCACGCGGAGCAGCGCGCACATCTGTTCGTGCCAAGTGCGCGTGGCGAGATCCATCAGCAGTGTGCGCGAGGCATTGGTGACGTCCGTCACGTGTGGGGCGTGGCCTTCAGCGCCGCCCGCCAATTGCCACACCAAGTACGAGTCCACCGTGCCGAACGCGAGCTTGCCTGCCTCTGCAGCAGCGCGCGCGCCGGACACGTGATCCAACATCCAAGCCAACTTGGTGCCGGAGAAATACGGGTCCAAAACCAGGCCGGTGGTCGAGCGCACGAGCGTCTCGTGACCGGCTGCTTTGAGCTCCGCACAAACTGTCGCTGTACGACGGTCCTGCCAGACGATGGCGCGCTGCACGGCTTTGCCGGTCGCGCGATCCCAGAGCAGCGTCGTCTCGCGTTGATTGGTCAGGCCAATCGCCGCGATGTCCGTGCCGCGTACACCGGAGAGCTCGAGCGCGCCGCTGACTGCGCCGAGCACGCTTTGCCAAATCTCCGAGGGCTCATGCTCGACCCAGCCGGGCTTTGGGAAATGCTGCGGAAACTCGCAGTTCTTTCGGCCCAACGTCGCGCCGTCGAGGCCCATCACCAACGCGGTGGTGCCTGTGGTCCCCTGATCGATTGCAAGGATGTGACCTGCCACGCCGCAAAGCCTATCAGAGCGCTCGCTCGGCCGGGGGGCCCGACAGAGGCCCGACAGCCAAGGTGGGAGGAGTAACCGCGGGGCCTACATTGCATGGGCCGGATCGCGAATGCCTTTGGGTGTTTTCTCTATTCGGGGGCCGCTGCTCTTGTCGGCGAGTGCTGAGAACGGTAGCCTTTTTGCCCCTATGGCTCGCATTCTGCTCGCGACTCCCGAAGGCCAGCAGGTCGTAGAGTTACGCGACCACAATTCGCTAGGGCGGCATCCCAGCAACACCATTCAACTCCTCGACAAGATCGTGTCGAAGGAGCACTGCATCCTCGAGCGGCGCGTGAACGGATTCACGCTGCGCGACTTGGGCAGCTTGAATGGGACGTACATCAACGGCGAGCGCGTCGTTGGCGAGCAAGACCTCAAGCACGGTGATGACATCGCGCTTGGCGCGACGCGCGCACGTTACGATGACGGCTCTGGTCGTCCGTTGCCGCCGCCGCCCGCGTACGGCGCACCACCTCCGCCGCCTGCCTCCGGTTGGCAGCCCGCGCCGCCCGTTTCGCAGATGGCGCCCTCGCAGCAAATGCCGTCAACGATGGGGCAGCCGCCGCATCAATACGGGCAGCCGCCCATGGCGCCCCACGGCACGCAGCCGGTAGCGCAATTTCCAGTCGTTCAAGGCGGCTTCGCGCCCGCGCCCGGTTTCACCTCGACGCCAGGCTTTGCGCCCGCACCGGGTTTTGCGCCGGGGCCAATGGGTACCGCGCAGATGCCGCAGATGCAGATGCCGGCCACGCGCGTGGACGTAAATGACAAAGCGCGTCAAATCGGCACGCAGATCGCCGCGACGGCCAAGGGCTTCGTGCCCTACGACAAGCTGGCGGGGAATACCGATCAGCTCGCGCAAGATTACGAGCGCTTGCGGCTGAGCCATGAGCTATCGCGCGAGATCGCGCTCGAACGCGATCTTCCGACGCTGCTGAACAAAATCTTGCTCACGATCTTCAAGTTCGTGCGCGCGGATCGCGGCGTCATCTTTTTGATGAATCCGAACGGTGAGCTGGTGCCGGGCGCCAGCCAACGTCGTGACGGCACGGACGCGCCGATCCCCGTGTCTTCCACGATCATGAACCACGTGATCAAGGAGCGCGCGACCGTGCTCACCCACGACGCCGCGATGGATTTCGCCGCCTCCAAGGGCAAGAGCATGATCCTGAATCGGATCAGCTCTGCCATTGTCGCGCCGCTGCTGCACAACAACGAGATCTTGGGCGTGTTGTGGCTGGACAGCGAAACGCTGGCGCAGTTCCAACCGAAGGACATGGAGATCGTGACGGCCATCGCCTCGCAAGCGGCGATGTTCATCGAGATCAACATCCTCGGTAAAAAGGTGGAGCTGGAGATCGTCAATCGCGAGCGCTTCAGCCGGCTTTTGTCGCCGAACATCGCGCAGCGCGTGCTCTCCGGTGAGCTAGAGGTGAAGCCCGGCGGGCAGCTCGTGCAGGAGTGCACGGTGTTCAACTCCGACATTCGCGGCTTCACGCCGCTGAGTGAAGGCACGCGCCCGGAAGCCTTGGTCGATCTCCTGAACGATTACTTCGAGCAAATGGTCGAAGTTCTGTTCAAGTACGAAGGCACCCTCGATAAATTCATGGGTGACGGCATCATGGCCCTGTGGGGCGCCCCCGTGGGCCACCCGGATGACGCTTTCCGCAGCGTGAGCTGCGCGCTCGAGCAGATGGAAGCCCTGGGCAAGTTCAATCGCCGCCGCCTCGACGCCGGCCAGCAACCGTTGGCGATTGGCATCGGCATTCACACGGGGCCGCTGGTTGCCGGCTACGTGGGCAGCTCGAAAGCACTTTCGTACACCGTCATCGGTGACACGGCGAACACCAGCGCTCGCCTCTGCGGCGTAGCGAGCTCCGGGCAAGTGCTGATTAGCGAGAACACGCTCGCCAAGCTGCAAGGCAAGTTCGTCTACGAAGAGCTGCCGCCCGCGCACCTAAAGGGCAAAGAAAAGCCGTTCCGCGTCTTCGACGTAAAGGGCCTGCACCCAAGCGTGCAGGTTCCGGCCGCGTTCGGAACCTGAGCTTGAAGCGCGGGGGCCGGGGGCCTCGCGCGGTCGAAAAATCGAGTTCGAATTAGAACCGTCTCAGCGCGTGCTGCGAGGTCGGGTGATGAACCACGCGGCGACCGCGCTCGGAACCCCGATGACCAGCGCGAAGGCCGTGCAGTTCATTGCTTGAGAGATACCTTGCGCAAGTTGGGCGGCGGCTCGCGATGGGTCCGCACCCACTCCTGTAATGGACAGGGCCCTCAGCACACCCAGCAGCGCTTGAAAGGCTCCGTACAGTGACGCCGCAGCCAGCATCGATGCGACGGCCTTTGTTTTGAGCCCCGTGTTCTCGTGACGCCACACACGCCGGGTGAGCCGCACGGTCATGCCAATCCCCAAGACGTCTAGAAGGCCCCAAACAATGAGGATCACACCGCCGTAGCTCATGACCATTCGACGACGCTTACTATAGGCTAGCGCTCGCGACACCCGAGATCGCGCGAGGCCTCCTGTCACGAACAGCCGAAGAGATTCCGTTGCCCAGTGGTCGAATGACGAAAGGGGTAGTGCGCGTTGGCGACACCGTTCGTCGGCCAACCAAGCAATCGTCTGCCTTCGTGGCTCGTTTGCTCGCGCACTTGGCGAAGGCTGCTTGCGAGTGGGCGCCGCGCTACATCGGACAAGACGAATCGAATCGCGATATCCTTTCGTATCTGCCGGGGTCTACGCCGGAAAAGTGGGGTTATTTCTCTGACGTGCAGCTGGGTCACGCGGCTCGCATCCTGCGCGCGCTGCACGATGTGACTCGTGGCTCTGACCTCGCGGCGGGCGCTGTGGTCTGCCACAACGACCCGGGCCCCAACAACTTCGTCTTCGTTGGGGACGTGCCGGTGGCGCTCATCGACTTCGACATGGCCTGCGCCGGCGAACCTTTGGAGGATCTGGGTTACATAGCGTGGTCGTGGTGCGTTTCTTCCAAGCCTGAGCGCGGTCCCGTGACCATGCAGGCCCGCCAAGTGCGAACCGTGGCCGACGCCTATGGCGCAAATCAGGCCGAGCGAGAGAACCTCGTCGATAGCATCATCGAACGCCAACTACGGAACGCTCGTTTCTGGTTCGAACGCCTCGCGGATCCCAGCAG
>FSWQ01004328.1_pt1 | contig 12147 bp, 7 predicted proteins | sample 1637691 | NCBI WGS metagenome assembly FSWQ01 (sample SAMEA3914814, study PRJEB12502) | metagenome | biome: forest; material: soil | place: USA | collected 2011-09-16 | depth 0.1 m | reverse complement strand
GGAATGCAGACAGCTTGCACCGCGTCACGCTGCTGGAGAAGTTGCTCGTGGTCGCTTTGGGCAAGCTGGGCAATTTCGTGCCCGGCGCCGGAATTTGGCTGAATACGGGCCGCCCAGAGTGGAATGACGCGAACAATGCGCTCGTTGGTTACGGCGTGTCCATGGTCACGCTGTACTACGTGGAGCGTTACTTGGAGGTGCTGCGCGAGCTCAGCAGCGCGCTCGGTGCTGAAATCACGCTTTCGAGCCACGTGGCCACTTGGCTAGAGCGCACGGTGAATGTCCTGCGCGATCAAGCGCCGCTGCTGGCCCAGGGCCCGCTGGATGAACGCGCTCGCCGCGCGCTGATGGACGCCCTGGGCGGCGCTGCCTCTGATTATCGCGAAGCGCTGTACACCGAAGGCCTGCCCAAGAAGCGCACGCTGGCCGCCAGCGCCGTAGCGGACTTGATCACGCTCAGTGAACGCTGGGTCAAACAAACCATTCGCGAGAACCGCCGCGAAGACGGCCTGTACCACGCCTACAACCTGCTCGCGTTCCGCGCGGACGGCGCTGTTGGCGTGCAGCACCTGTACGAAATGCTCGAAGGCCAGGTGGCGGTGATGAGCACGCGCAGCATGCCGGCCCAGGAAGGCATTGACGTGCTCGGCGCGCTCAGCAAGAGCCGCATGTACCGCGCGGATCAAAACAGCTTCACGCTCTACCCTGATCGCAAATTGCCGTCGTTCTTGGCCAAGAACGTGATTCGTGATTCGGAGCTCGCACGCTCGCCCGTGCTGGGCGCCATGCTCGCGGCCGGCGATACGCGCGTCGTGCGCCGTGATGCACAGGGTCACGTGCGCTTTCACTCGGACTTCTACAATGCGGAACGTTGCGCGCCGGTATTGGCAGACGTGCGGGCCGAAGGCCGCTACCCCGCGCTGGATGCCCAAGAAGCCGCCACCATTCTGGATATCTACGAGCAGACCTTCGACCACTTGAGCTTCACCGGGCGCAGCGGCTCCATGTTCGCGTACGAAGGCCTGGGCAGCATCTATTGGCACATGGTGGCCAAGCTGTTGCTCGCCGCAAGCGAGCGGCTGTTCACGGCGGCAGACGCCGGCGCGCCCGCGGAAGTGCTCGCTGAATTGAGCGAGCGTTACTACACGCTGCGCGAAGGCTTGGGCGGGTTCAACAAGACGCCCGGCGTGTACGGCGCGTTCCCGCTCGATCCATACTCGCACACGCCCGCGCACACGGGCGCGCGCCAACCGGGCATGACCGGGCAGGTAAAGGAAGAGGTCATCACGCGCTTCGCTGAGCTGGGCGTGCGTGTGCTGAGCGGTCGGCTGGAGTTCCGCCCGCTGCTGCTCCGCAAGTCCGAGTTCCTGCGTGAGCCGAGCGTGTTCGAGAGCTATGACGTGCAGGGCCAACCGCTACGTGTGGAGCTGACGCCGGGCACGCTGTCCTTCAGTTACTGCGGAGTGCCGGTGGTGTATCACCAGTCGGATTCGCCGCGGTTGGAGCTCAGCCAGACGGACGGCGCCAAAGTCAGCCAAGCCGGCGCCGCGCTGACGGTTGCGCAGACGGCCCAGGTTTTCGAGCGCACCGGCAGCATTCGGCGCATCGACGTGTGGACTCGAGCCGGGCTCTGAGCTCTTCCGCGGTAGCCTCCCGCCTCGGTGAAGGTAGGTAATTAGCCCACCAAACTGCGGCGGGATTGCTCATTCTGAGAATTCTTGACCCGCACGTGACACATAACCGCGTGGTGAAAGATTTTTCGATGCGGGGTGCGTTGGCGGGGCTCGGAGTTGCGGCTCTGGCCGTTGTTTTCTACGGCTGTAGCGCGAGCTCCAACAAAGGAGGCTCGAGCGTGACGCCGCGTTCCCAAGCGGGCGCGGGCGCGACGCCCAGCGCCGGAACCTCCGGCGACATGAGCAGCGGCGGCTCGAGCGGCTCGCAGATCAATACCGGCGGCGGCACCACCGGGCAGAACGGCTGTACGGGCATGACCGGCGGCTGCGGCGATGCGCCCAAGGTCCCCGTGTGCGGTGACGGCGTGTTGGATCCGGGTGAAGTCTGTGACGACGGCAATACGGACGCCGGCGACGGCTGCATCTCCACGTGCAAGCAGCTGGAAGCGGACTTCGTGTGCCCAACCCCGGGCAGCGCCTGCGTCTCGACGGTCAAATGCGGTGACGGCAAGATCGGCGGCGACGAAAAGTGCGACGACGGCAACCTCAAAGACAAAGACGGCTGCTCGGCGGTGTGCAGCGTCGAAGTCGGCTGGGCGTGCCCGGTGGTGGGTGATCCGTGTGAGGCCGCCAAGTGCGGCGACGGCATCATTGCCGGCACCGAGCAGTGTGAAGATGACGACACCACGCCCACCAGTGGCGACGGCTGCTCGGCAACCTGCCAGCTGGAGCTTGGCTGGGGCTGCGGCGCGGCGGGCAAAGCGTGCCACAAGGCAGTGTGTGGTGACGGCGTCGCCGAAGGTGGCGAGCCGTGCGACAACGGCACGAAAAACGCCGTTGGAAGTGGCTGTAACCCCTACTGCGAGGTCGAGCCCAGCTGTCCCAAAACCGGCGGCGCGTGCAGCTCACGTTGCGGTGACGGGCTCAAGCTGGCCGGTGAGGACTGTGACGACGGCAACACGACCCCGGGCGACGGCTGCTCGGCAGATTGCAAGATTGAGCCCGGGTTCAAGTGCGACGACGTGATCGGCGCGCTGCCCGATACGTTACCCGTGCCGGTTACGTTCCGCGACGTGAACTGCTTGCCGACGGGCAACAATGTTCGGCACAAGGACTTTCAAGCGCACTTGAACTCCCGCGCTTACGGCCTCGTTGGCAGCACGTTGGGAACAGATGGCAAACCCACGTACACGGGCGTGTGCGAGCTGCCTGCGACCTGCACCACCAACAACGGCGCAACGCCGGCGTACGACACGCGCGAGTCGTGTCCCGACGGTACCAATGTGCCTGCGGCTTGCGGTAGCACGTGGTTCCAAACCCACGGCAAAACGCTGTTCGACGCCTGGTACCACGACACCCCGGGCATCAACATCCCGGTCGTGGATCGCTTCAACATGGTCTCGCAGGGCGGCGGCGTGTACCACTACCCGCCGGTCGCCGGCAGCGCGCTATTCCCGCTGGACAACAAGGGCTGGGTGCTCGCCGGTAACGAAAGTGCCGATAACGGCCACAATTACGGCTTCACTAGTGAGGTCCGTTATTGGTTCCAATTCGCCGGTGGCGAGACGCTGAGCTTCGCCGGTGACGACGACGTGTGGGTGTTCGTCAATGGCCAGCTCGCCATCGACTTGGGCGGCGTGCATGGCGCCTTGGGCAGCACGTTGTTTTTGGACGCCGCTACCGGCAACGGTTTGTGCTTCCAAGACCCCGGAAAAACGATGCCGTGCACCACGCCCTCGCGTGCGCTTGGCCTCAAGGTCGGCAGCATTTACGAGATCGCGCTGTTCCACGCGGAACGCCACCTGACCGCCTCGAACTTCGACTTGACGCTCGGCGGCTTCGTGCACGCCAAGAGTCAATGCAAGAGCGTGTGCGGTGATGGCGTGGTCACGGCGGACGAGCAGTGCGACGACGGACCGAACAACGGTAAGGGCTACGGCTTCTGCTCCGCAACCTGCAAGCGCGGCTCCTTCTGCGGTGACGGCAAGGTCGATATGCCGAACGAAACCTGCGACGACTCCGTCAACCTCAGCCAATATGGCGGCTGCGCGCCAGGCTGCGTTGCTGGGCCCAGCTGCGGTGACGGCGTGGTGCAACCCAAGTTCGAACAGTGCGATGACGGCAAGAACACGGGCGGCTACGGCCAATGCGCCGCGGGCTGCGTGCTCGGCCCGCGCTGCGGCGACGGCATTCTGCAGGCCGACCAACACGAAGACTGTGATGACGGCAACCTCAAGTCGAATGACGGTTGCTCTGGCGACTGCAAGATCGAGGTCAAGTAGTCGGTAGGCTGTGACACAGCGCGAGGTACGCCGCCTCGTGCACGCCCGCTACGACGATCGCGCGCTCGGTCAACGTAGCGAGCGCGGCGGCGTCCCAGCGCGTGCTGGGCAGAGAGCGCGCGCCGCGGCGGTGTGCGCTGCCCAGTAACGCGCCCAAGTAGAGAGCAAGCTCGGGCAGCTCGGTCGCCGCGAGGCGTGTCAGGTCCAATTTGTCTTCTTGAGGTAGCAGCCGGCGCACGAACATCGATAGGCCGTCTAGCTCTGTCGTGCCTGCCATGCGCGGCGGATTGGGCAAACAAGCCCGGGCCGCAGCCAGCACTCGCTCCGCCGGCACCTGCGTTTGCGGAGCCAAGCGCTGCGCAGAGGGAGCTCCCTCGACCTTCATATCGAACACCCAGCGGCTGTCGATGTCGCCCTTGCCCAAGGTCAACACCGCAATGCGCAGGCCACCCAGGCTACCCGTGCCCGCGATGCGAAACGCCAAATCCTCGATTTCGAAGTGGTCGCGTGCGATGTGACCAGCTGGATCGAGCAGCTCCACGTAGCGCTGAAACGCCGCGCGCGCTTTGGGCAATATTTCCGGCACGAGCTCTTCGTAGCGCGGGCCGCGTTGAAAGCGCCGCCCATGCCCAACGCGTTCGGTGCGCTGGTCCAGCAGCGTTTTGCGATCTCGCGCGGACACCTTGCCGAGTAGCTGCTGCACCGCGGGTGGCGCGTGCTTCGGTGTTTGCCCGTCGCATAGCGCGGCGACGTAACCCTCCAAGAGCGAGCGGCATAGCTGCACGCTCTGCTGTCCGTTCGAGCCCAGCCCGCGGCCACCCAGGATGACACTGGTCAGCAAGCGCACCACGTCCCAGCGAAACGGGCCAACCACGGATTCGTCGAAGTCGTTCACGTCGAACACGACGGCCTCGGTGCCGGCGGCGTCCGCGGTGCGGAACGCGCCGAAGTTCTCGAGGTGCGCGTCACCCACCAACCAGCCTTCACCGCTCGGGCCTTCGGCGAGCTCCGGGTGCTCGGCGAGCAGCTCGTAATACAGCGGCGCGGAGCCGCGCAGGTAGCCGAACGGCGAGGCGGCCATGCGCAGAAGCTTGCGCGTCAAGAGCTGCGGGAAGGACTTGGTCGCGACGACATCGCGGGCGAGCTGGCGCTCGGCATAGCGGACCGGATCGGGAACGAACATCTGAGTCAGCAGATCAGGACGCGGGACCACCTGCAAGTCCGCCGAATACCTGCGCGGCCGTATAGCTCGGGGTCAGCTTGCGCGCATTTATAAAAATGTCCTGCAATATCAATGTATTAGTGCTCTTGTGCTTATCGAAGTGGCGCGAGAGTTTGCCGAAATCTAGCCTTCTGTTCAGTGGTCGAATACTGAACAGACATGCACATCAGCCCTCTCGCCCAAAGGCTTCTAAAACTCGTGTTCTCGCTCAGCTCGTCCAGCGTAGCGCTCACGCGACCGCGCCTCGAACAGCGCCTGAACGTGGCGCACGGCGCCCTCAACTTGGCGCTCAACGAGCTGCATCAGCTGGGCTTGCTGGATGCGCAGCGCCTGCGCCTCACGCTTCCGGGCCTCGCGTGTGCGGTCGGTTTGGGCGCGCGGCAACCCAGGCGGGCAGCTCGCCCGGTGGCTCGTAAGGCAGCCCAGCCGCGCGAGCTTCGCGCACCAATTCCGCTATTTTCGGAGCGTGAAGCGCCGCGTGCGGTGGCTTGAGCGTTCGCTCAGGCGACGACGTTGAGCTTCGTACCCACCGAGCCCGAGGTCGCGAGCTGCGGCGCGGCGGCGGATTCGATCAACGCCAGCGACTGCTGCCCGGAGTCGGACTGCTGGCGTTGCTGCTTGCCCGCAACGGCGACCGCGTACTTCGTGGCAATCGTCGCGCCGATCGGTCCCACTGAGTCAGCCATTGTTTTCGACCTTTCCGGGCATGCTCGTCCAATGAAGAGGAACGGAGGCCGGGGCCTTTCCTTGAGCAGAAATCATCGGCGTGTCCTGCGTGTAGTCGGGCCTATGGGCCGGCCATGTTCTGCGGGTATTTAGCGGCGGCATTGCGGTCACAGCGGCCACTGAGCCAAGCTCCCCGCGTTCCCAGGAGCCCGTCATTAGCAGCCGAGTCGTCATCCGCGGCGTGAGTCACGCCTTCAGTTCCGGTGGACCGGTGCTGCAAGGCATCGACCTCGATCTCGAAGCCGGCTCTTTCGTTGCGCTGATCGGGCCGTCCGGGTGCGGTAAGTCGACGCTGCTGCGTTTCATTTCCGGGCTCGAGGCGCCGAGCTCGGGCTCGATTGAGTTGCTGCCCGGCAATGGGGAGCAGGCGACCCCGCGCGCCGCGTCGAAGCTCGCGTTCGTATTCCAAGACGCGCAGCTGCTCCCTTGGCGCTCGGTGCTGGACAACGTTGCGCTGCCGCTAGAGCTGCAAGGCGTGAGTCGGCGCGAAGCTCGCGAGCGCGCGCGTGGTCCACTCGCCGAGGTCGAGCTGGGCGATGTGCACGAGCGGTTTCCGGATCAGCTCTCCGGCGGCATGCGCATGCGGGTTTCGATCGCGCGAGCTTTGGTGACGGAGCCGGAAATATTATTGCTCGATGAGCCGTTCGCTGCGCTCGATGAGCTGACTCGTCAACGCCTGGACGAGCGGTTACGTCGGTTGTGGCTGGCGCGGCGCATGACCGTGATCTTCGTCACGCACGCGCTCGCTGAGGCCGCATTTCTCGCTGAGCGCGCGCTCGTCATGTCGCGCCGACCCGGGCGCATCGTGCTCGACCAACGCTTGGCTCTGCCGCAGGAGCGCAACATGGAGCTGCGCACGCAGCCCGCGTTCGTCGAGCAAACCGCGATTTTGTACCGCGCGCTCGAAGCACACGGCGCCCTGGACGACTCACACTCCAGCGCGGAGGGAGCATGAACCGCGCCGGTCGCCGCGAGCTTGCCGCGCTGGCGTTGCCTCCGCTGCTGACTTTCGTCGCAGTAATCGGGCTTTGGGAGGGCGCCGTACGGGCGCTGAACGTGCCCGCATTTTTGGTGCCCCCACCGTCTGCGGTGCTCGCCACTGCCTGGTTGGAACGCTCCGCACTGAGCGGCTCACTGCTGACCACGGCGGAGGGCGCGTGCCTTGGGTTTCTACTCAGCGTAACGCTCGGCACCTCGGTCGGCGTGCTGTTCTCGCTGTCGCGCTGGCTCGAGCGCGGGCTGTATCCGTACGCGCTGTTCTTGCAAACCGTACCGATTGTCGCTGTTGCGCCGTTGCTCGTGCTGTGGTTTGGCCCGGGGCTGCGCGCGGTGTCCGTCTCCGCGTTCATCGTGTCGGTCTTCCCGGTCATCGCCAACACGCTGGCTGGGCTGCGTAGTGTGGACCCGCGTTTGGCGGACCTATTCCGCCTGTACGGTGCCAACCTGCGCAGCACCGTGCTCAAGCTGCGCTTGCCGACCGCGATTCCAAGCATGCTGACCGGCTACAAAGTGGCCTCCGGGCTGTCGGTCATCGGCGCGATTGTCGGCGAGTTCGTGGCTGGCTTCTCGGAGGGCAACGCCGGGCTCGGCATCACGGTCTTGGCGGCTTATCGCCAACTGCGCACGGACCTGCTGTTCGCGGCTGTGCTACTTGCGTCACTGCTTGGACTGTCGCTCTTTGCGCTGGTGAATGGCGCGGCCAGCCTGCTTTTACGCCGCTTGCGCGCGCGTGGCTGAGGCCTCGCCAAGTAGTGGTAGAAGGCGCCGTGCGGTCACTTCGACTTTTTTCCGAGCTTCTTTTGGTGTCGTGCCTGGCGCTTGCTTGCAGCAAGCGGCATGACGCCGCGCCGGGCGCGGATGCGGGCTCGCCCGCGCCTGCTGCAACTCCGGTCACGTTGGCGCTGGATTGGGTGCCGGAGCCGGAGTTTGGCGGCTTCTACGCGGGTCGTGAAGATGGCGCGTACGCTCGGCACGGGCTAAAGATCGAGATTCAGGGTGGCGGCGCCGGTGTTCCGGTTTTGCAGATGGTAGCGACGGGGCGAGCCGACTTTGGCACCGTAGGAGCGGATGAGTTGATCACGGCGCGAGCGCGCGGCGCAGATGTGGTCGCGCTGTTCGCGGTGTTTCAGACCTCCCCGCAGGGCGTCATGGTGCACGCCTCGCGCAAATTCCAGAAGCTCGAAGACGCGTTCCACTCCGGCACATTGGGCTTGGAAACCGGCCTTGCTTACGCCGCCTACCTCAAGAAAAAGTTTACCTGGGACGGTGTCAAGATCGTGCCTTACGACGGCGGAGTCGCGCATTTTCTCGCGGACCCGAGCTTCGGACAGCAGTGCTACGTGACCTCCGAGCCCATCGCCGCGCGCCAAAAGGGCGGGGATCCGCAAGTTTTTCTGATCGCGGACTCCGGCTTCAACCCGTACACGACCGTTGTCATCACGCGCCGCGAAATGTTGAAGAACGCGGCACTGGTCAGCTCCTTCGTGCTCGCCACGCGCGAGGGCTGGCGTGTTTACTTGGATCATCCAGAACCCACCAACGCCCTGCTGAACAAGCTGAATTCCTCATTGGATAGCAGCACGCTCGCCGCCGCCGCTGCCGCCCAAAAGCCGTTGATCGAAACCGCGGATACCGCTCGTGATGGGCTGGGCAGTATGCAACGTGCTCGCTGGCAAACGCTCGCGGACCAGCTGCTGGATCTGAAGATCCTGGACAAGCCGGCGCTGGTGGACGATCTGTTCGTCAAGCCGTGATGGCGCGCAGCGCTACGTCTTCGCGACCGAGCGCCTTGGGCTCACGACCTCGTGAAGCACGAGCGCCGAAAGAAAGCCGCCGGCGAGGCCCAGCGCGTGCGCGAGCCCAGCGACTTGCGGCGTCGTGTAGTCGAACACGACTTGCAGACCGACGACCGATAGCAGGCGCAGAAAAATCTCGCGCGCAGCCGCCGCTCGTTGGCGAATCCACGCGCGCAACATGACGGCAGCAGTCGCGCCCAAAAGGCCCATGATGCAGCCCGATGCGCCGACCAGCTCCTCGGGCGCGATTCGCCCCAGCCGGGTCAGCGCGAGGTACACGATGCTCCCGGTAAAGCCGGAAATGAAATAAATAAGGCAAAAACGCAGGCGCCCGAAGGCGCGCTCGACGAACGGTCCGAGCACCCACAAACAAGCCATGTTCATGATCAGGTGCAGGGCGCCTGCGTGCACGAACATGTAACTGAAGGTCCGCCACCACTCGCCGGCAAAAATGCGCGGCGCAAAGAACGCCCAGCGCGATCCGAACTCCGGCCGCGTGTCGGTCCACAACGGAGCGCTGCCAACGACGTAAATCGCCGAGTTGACGACGAGCAACGCCGTGGTGATCGCGCGCTGCGTGCGCTGCAGTGGGCCGTTGAGCGCAAGATTCTGCTTGTCTGCGAAGGCCTTGGCGAAGTGCTCGATGATCGCGCGCGTGTGCGTCGAAACCGGCGGCTCGGGCTCGCTGTGCGTCAAGCTGGTGAAGCGCTCTTGAGCGCGGGCTCGGATCTGCGCATCTTTGGCGTCACGCAACTTGCCGAAAGCCCAGCGTGCTTCGCTGGTTTGGCCTGCGTATTGTGTTGCCAACGCGAGCCAGTAGTCTCGCGTTTCGTCACCCTGACCCGTGCTGAGCAGCATTTGGTGAGTCAGCTCGAGCTGTCCGGTGAACGCGAACAACGACAACAAGCCCACTTCGAGTGCGCCGTTCGCGCTCAAGAGGGCCTCGTTGATCAGCATGAATTCAGCCAATTCGTCGATGTAGCCCAGCTCCGCCAAGGCGCGCACGTAGATGGCGAGCAAGGTCGGATCGCCATCCAGCGCCGCTCCTCCGCCGTGCTCGACCAGGTTCTTGATCTCACGCCAGCGCCCGAGAATACGCAAACGGTGCGCTCGTGCGGTGGCCGCAACGCTTCCCCCACCGCGGGCCAAGATTTGCAGGAGCGCTTCTGCCTCCCCCGATTTGCCTTCGTGTGCGAGCTCGAAGGCTCGATACAGCTCGGGCATCGCGCGCCAATCACGTCGCGGGTGGAGCAGCGCTGCGAGCCGCGCGAGCGAGTGCGCCTTCGCGTATTGCGCCTGCTTGCTGGCCCGGTTCGCCGCGTTGGTCGCCCAAGACGGGATCATGATCAGCAGCAGCGCGAGCGCCGTCGCCACGAAGCCGACGCTCTCCGGGAACTCGAACCAACCGATGCCCGCTGCCAGCAGCACGACGCTGCTGGCGAGCGTCCAATCCAGGCGTCGCCGCTGACCGCGCACGCTGCGCAGAAAAAAGCTCACCGCTGTCGGCGCAGCGAACCAAAGTGCGAGGCGATTGAGATCCATGCGCTGACCGAGGCACGCCTCACGGTGTGAAGGCGTACCTCAATCTAGTCCGGCGTCTGCGCCGATGCCGCAAGCTCCGGAAAACGCCGACAAATTCGGGGTCAGACGGTCGGCGCAGCGGCTGCGGTGAGAGAACGGCGCGCCAAGCGTTGCTGGAGCAGCGTCGCCAAATAGAACGTCACGGGGAGCACGATTAACGCCAGCATGGCGGCGCTGATTGTACCACCCACGACCACGACCGCGATCGGTCGCTGGGTTTCGCTGCCGATGGCATGCGACATGGCGGCAGGTAACAAGCCCAAAGAGGCGAGCAGGGCGGTCATCAGCACCGCACGAAGCCGGTCGCGCGTGCCTTGCACGACCGCAGACTCCAACGCTTCACCCGTAGCTAGCCGGCCGCGAATGGCGGCCACGACCAAAACGCCGTTCAGCACCGCCTGGCCCAAGAGCGCAATGAACCCGACTGCCGCCGACACGCTGAGCGGCATGTTCGCAGCACCGAGCGCGAAGATGCCGCCGACCAGCGCGAACGGCACGTTGACCATGATCAGCGAGGCATCGAACACCGAGTTGAAGGCGGAGAACAGCAGTAAGAACGTGATGATCAGCGCCACTGGGATCACGATGCGAAGCCGAGCCATGGCTCGCTGTTGGTTCTCGAACTCACCGCCCCAGGTCAGCTCGTAGCCCGGCGGAATTTGCACCTGGGCGGCGATCTTCTGCTGTGCTTCGGCCACGAAAGAGCCCAAATCACGGCCGCGCACGTTCATGCGCACGCCGATGTAGCGCTGGCCGTTTTCGCGCGTGATCGCCGCGCGGCCCGTGGACATCGACACCTCCGCGATTGCCGATAGGGGCAGCAACGTGCCGTCTTTCAGCGGCAGCATGATCTTGCGAATCGCGCCGATGTCCTCGCGTGTCGCGGTGGGCAGACGAACGGTGACGTCGAAGCGCTTCTCGCCGTCCCAGAACTCACTTGCAGTGTGCCCGCCCATCGCGGTCTCGATGTAGTCCTGCACGTCCCCCAGATCGAGATCGAAGCGCGCCAAGGCTTGGCGGTCCAAGTGCACTGCGATTTGCGGCGTGCTGCCCGATTTGGTGATGCCAACGTCCACCGCGCCTGGGATCTTGGCGATCGTGTCCTTGGCCTTTTCTGCGGCAGTGGACAGCTTGTCTAGATCTTCCCCGTAGATCTTGAGCGCGACCTGGCCCTTCTGACCGGACACGTTTTCCTCCACGTTGTCGCGGATGGGCTGCGAGAAGTTGTAATCCACGCCCGGGATCTGCTGCAGGGCGAAGCTCATTTCCTCGATCAAATCTTCCATCGTGTGCTTGTCCGCGCGCCATTCGGCCATCGGCTTGAGCTTGATGAAGACCTCCAAGTTGTTGGGCAGCTTGGTGTCGGTGCCGTCTTCCGGGCGCCCGAGCTGGGAGATCACCGAAACGACTTCGGGCGTGCGGCGCAGCAACGCCTCCAGCTTGGGAGTCAACGCACGGCCGTCACTGAGCGAGATGTTCCCCGGTAGCAGGAACGTGACGTACAGAGCGCCTTCGTTCAGCGCGGGCAAGAATTCGCTGCCCAAGCGCGGCATCAAGGCAGCGGCACCGCCGAGAACGCCGCTCGCCAAGATGAGCACGATGATCACGTTGCGCATCGCGAACTTGATCGTCGGATCCCAAATGCGCTGCGCCAAGATGAGCAGCGGCGAATCACGCATGACCTTCGGCTTCTTGAGCGCGATCAGACACAGCACCGGCACCAAGGTGAAGCTCACCAAGAGCGCACCCACGAGCGCGCTCACCACCGTGTACGCCAGTGGCGAGAAGATGCGCCCTTCGACCCGTTGCAACGAGAAAATCGGGATGTAGGCGGCGATGATGATCAAGAGCGAGAAGAGCGTCGGGCG
>FSWQ01000247.1_pt1 | contig 12159 bp, 8 predicted proteins | sample 1637691 | NCBI WGS metagenome assembly FSWQ01 (sample SAMEA3914814, study PRJEB12502) | metagenome | biome: forest; material: soil | place: USA | collected 2011-09-16 | depth 0.1 m | reverse complement strand
GCGGGCGCGGTGCTCTCCGGCAAGTACCGCCTGCAAGCCGTGATCGGCGAAGGCGGCATGGGTGCCGTTTGGAGAGCCTCGAACGAGCTTTTGGATCTGCCGGTCGCGATCAAGTTGATCCGCGCGGACTTGGATCGCAGCTCGCTTCGCGCTCGCTTACAGATCGAAGCGCGCGCCGCCGCGAAGCTCGGGCACCCCGCCATCGTGCGCGTGTTCGACGTCGGCGAAACCAGCTTCGGTGACCCGTTCATCGTGATGGAGCTGCTGCAGGGCGAAACGCTCGGCAAAATGGTCAGCCGTGGTCGGCTGTCTGCGGCGCGCGCGGTGCAACTACTACTGCCGGTGATCGAAGCCTTGGCCATGGCGCATGCACGCGGCATCGTGCATCGCGATCTGAAGCCGGACAACGTCATGATCGCGGTCGAAGATCAGCGCATCCAGCCCAAGATCTTGGACTTCGGCATCGCCAAGCTGACTGACCCGCGCGACACCGACCACAAACTCACGGAAATCGGCGTTGTGGTCGGAAGCCCGGATTACATGTCTCCAGAGCAGGCGCGGGGCCGCGATGACGTGGACGCCGGCAGCGATATTTGGGCGATGTGCGTGGTTTTGTACGAGGCGGTCACCGGTGTGACGCCGTTCTCCGCGTCCAACTACAACGCCTTGCTGCGCGCGATCGTCGAAGATGCGCCGAAGTCGCTGGTCGAGCACGCTGCGGGCGACGCGGCACTTTGGGAGATTGTGGAGCGTGGCCTCGCGAAAGAGCGCAACCAGCGCCATCCGTCCATGTCCGCGTTGGGTCGCGCACTCGCCGGCTGGCTGCTGTCGCATGGCGTGACGGAGGATGCGTGCGGTGCCTCGCTCGACTCCAAGTGGTTCGGGCGCACCAGCGACCCGACAGGGTTGGCGGACGGCAGCGCCGTGAGTGCGCGCCCGATCAGCTCTGATTTTCAGCCGCAGCTGACGCAAGACTCGCGGCCCAATGCCACCGGCGTGCGCAGCGCGTTCACGGCCAGCATTCACCCACGTTCGAGTGGGCGCGCACGTGTCATCGGCGTCGCGCTCATTGCGTGCCTCACGTTGGGGCTGGCGCTCTTTGGCCTCAATCACTTCCAAGCGAAGCCAGCCTTGGCGACCTCCAAAGCGAATATCGAGGCGGCGCATGTGGCCAACGTCGCAGCGCGGCCGCTCGAAGCACCGGCAGCGCCTGAAATTCCCCCACCCCCGGTGCTCGTGCCGGCAGTCGCGCCCGAGCCGCCGCAGGTCGCAGAGCCCGAGCACGCCACGCCGCCAACGGCGCCCGCAAACGTGCACAAGCCGCACCCACTCGGCACTCCACGTAGCGCTCCGGCTGTCAGCAAGCCGGCTTCCGGCAAGCCAGGGAGCGTGCCCGCCGTGCCGGGAACGCCTGGCGCACCCGTTCCCGCGCAACCGGCGCCCCAACCGACCAAGGCGGCTGAACGCCCCTTGGACCTCTTAGCCCCTTACTGATCGCGGAGTGTGCGTGTGACTGCTCGACCATCGAAGCCGCAGCGCCGGCGGTATCAGCGAAGCTCTCGTGCGGTTGGCGCGTTGGCACTCGCCGGCTCACTGCTGTTGAGCAGCACGCGCGTTACGTTTGCTGCGGACGCGCCTGCCTCCAGCACGGACCAAGAGCGCAAGACCTCAGCCCAGGCCAAGTACCAAGAAGGCGTGGAAGCGTATCGCAACGAGCGCTATGCCGACGCCGTGCGCTCGTTCCTGGAGGCTGACGCAATTTCCCCGAGCGCCGCGCTCTCCTACAACATTGCGCGTGCCTACGAAAAGTTGGCTGACGACGCTCAGACTCTGCGCTGGTACCGCAATTATTTGCGCTTGAATCCGAAAGCAAGCAACGCAGCGGAAGTGCAGAAGTACGTGGCCGCGCTCGCGCAGTCGCTGGCAAAGAAAGGCATCCAGCAAGTCACGGTGCTGTCCACCCCCATTGGGGCAACGGTCACCATCGACAATAACGCCCTGGGTGTGACCCCGCTCACGGTCGAATTGAGCCCCGGCGTGCACAGCGTGTCGCTCACGCTGCGCGGCTATGCGGATGCGTCGAATCAGTTCACGCTGCCCGCGGCCACGCCGCTCGACTTGCCGATCGCCTTGAGCGCAGCGCCGATTCAAGCTGCCGCGCCGGTTCAGAATCACGGACGGCGCTTCGGTGTGGCTCCGTACGTCACGTTGGGCATCGGCGCGGTGCTGCTTGGCGTGGCCGGCGTGTACGAGGTCAGCCGCCGTTCTGCACAAAGCAGTGCCAAGAACGACGTCACGCAACTCGACTACGAACGCGACGTCAACGCGATGGACAGTCGCCAGAGCACGGCGCGCGTATTTCTCGGCATCGGCGGCGCGGTCACCGTCGCTGGCGCCGCGCTGCTCGTCTTCAACACGCGGCTGGGGCCGGATTCACGCGCCAGCATTTCCGGATCGCCCGGCGGCGGCAGCTTGCTCGTGGAGCATCGCTTCTAATGCACACGAAGCATTGGCTGCGCGTCGCGCTCTTGGTCTGCTTTGGCTTGCTGGGCTGGGGCTGCGAAAATGGCATCAGCTCCAGTTTGGATGGCAAGGCGTGTGACGCGCACGGCCAGTGCAGCGGCGGCTATGGCTGCGTCGCCAACGTGTGCGTGCGCGGCGCGCCGCCACTCGGCACGCCGGACTCCGGCGCAGGCAGTGACGCCGGGCCGGACGGAGCCGCCGTCAACTGCAGCGGCACGGATGTGAGCTGCAGTGGCTCCTGCGCGCGCACGGACACGGACGCGAAGAACTGCGGTGGTTGTGGCGCAACCTGCACCGCGCCGGTCGGCGGCGCCGGCGTGTGCTTGGAGGGTGCCTGTAACTTTGCGTGCATCGGCGGCAACGCTGCCTGCGGCAAAGTGTGCGTTGATTTCAAGACCGATGCCGATAACTGCGGCGGCTGCGGCACGCGCTGCGCCGCCCCCAACGGCGGCAGCATCAACTGCAAAGACGGCAAGTGCGAGCTGGCCTGCGGCGCCCTCAAGGCGTGTGGGGACCAATGCCGCGACACCATGAGCGATCCGGCCAACTGCGGCGGCTGCGGCCAAGCCTGCACGCCAGGCATGGTGTGCTCGAATGGTACTTGTTCTGATGCCTGCGCCACGGGCCTCAGCAATTGCTCGGGCGCGTGCGTGGACATCACGCAAACCGCGAGCGACTGCGGCGGCTGCGACAAGCCGTGTCCGAGCCCAATTCACGGCAGCCCGACCTGCGCGAGCTCCAGCTGCGATGTGAGCTGCGACAGCGGGTTCGTGAAGTGCGGCAAGAACTGCGTCGACACCAAGCAGAACACCGCTCACTGCGGAACCTGCGAGCATGCGTGCGAGGCGCCCGCCAACGGTGTTGCTACGTGTAGCGCCGGTATGTGCGGCTCGACGTGCAACGTGGGCTACGCCAAGTGCGGTGATGCGTGCGTGAAAACGGACATGGACCCGCTCAACTGCGGCGGGTGTGACGCCCCGTGCGGCGCGAATCAGGTGTGCTCGGGAAGCAAGTGCAGCTCGTCTTGTCCTTCGGGGACGCAGAACTGCAGCGGCGCATGCGTCAATTTCACGAACGACCCCAGCAACTGCGGTGGCTGCGCGAAGATGTGCAACGGCGCGCCCCACGCCAGCGCCAGCTGCAGCAATTCGGCGTGCACGCTGACCTGTGACGCTGGATACACGCTGTGCAACGGCGTGTGCCAGAAGCTAGACACGGATGCGTCGAACTGCGGCGCGTGCGCCCACGTGTGCACGCCACCTGCGAACGGCGTCGCGCTGTGCACGGCGAAGCAATGCGGCGTGAGTTGCAACACCGGCTACAACAATTGCTCCGGTGCTTGCCAAGACTTGAGCTCGGACTCGAAGAACTGCGGCGCGTGCGGCACGATGTGTGGCCCGGGTAAGTTTTGCCAGGGTGGAACCTGTAAAACGGACTGCGGTAATAAAACGGCCTGTGGTGCGTCGTGCGTGGACACGACCAGTGACACTTCCAACTGCGGTGCGTGCGGCATGGTGTGCATGCCGCCTGCGCACTCGGCCCCGCAGTGCAGCAACAGTAAATGCCTGTTCCAATGCCAAAGCCCGTTCAAGGCGTGCGGCGCTGGCTGCGCTGATTTTCAAACGGATCTCAACAACTGCGGCACCTGCGGCACCAAGTGCCCGGCCATTACGGGTGGCACCGCCACTTGCGACGGCCAATGCAGCGCGACCTGCGCTCAGGGCGCCACGCTGTGCGGTACCCAGTGCGCGAACCTCAGGAATGACCCGTTGAACTGCGGTGCATGCGGTAAAAAGTGCCCCGGCAAGAAGACGTGCACGCTCGGCTTGTGCTTGCTCTAACGTGGCAAGATCGCGCGCTGTGACGATTTGCTACCCGCGAAATCCGCATAAATAAGCCGATTTCCGCGCTGTTTCCGAATGGCGCGCGTTCGGCACGGGATGTGCTCTAGGGCCCGGAGTCACTCAACTCAGGAGGCTCTTTTATGATTCGCTCTTCCCTCATTGTCTGCGGTCTCGGTGCGGTTCTGGCTTTGGGCGCTGGCTGCAACAAGGCTGCTGACGACCAGCAGAAGGCAACCAACGCGCAGGTCGAAGCCAACCAGAAGATCGTCGAGGCCAATCAAGAAGCCGACCAGAAGGCCAACAAGGCCCAGGCCGAGGCGGACCAAAAGATCGCCGCGGCGCAGGCTGACTTCCTGAAGATGCGCGAAAGCTATCGCCACGACACGACCGCCAACCTCGTCGATCTCGACAAGAAGATCGCCGATCTGGAAGCCAAGTCGAAGACTGCCACCGGCAAGAAGAAGGCGGACTTGGACGCGCAATTGACGCAGATCCGCACGCAACGCGAGGCCTTCGCCAACGACTGGAAGCAGATCGAGACCGCTTCGGCGACCACTTGGGATTCGACCAAGTCCCGCTTGGACAAAGAGTGGACCGACCTGAAGTCGATGGTCGATCGCGCCGCGTAGCTCGCACTCTCCACAAACAAGAAAAAGCCCTCGGACGCGCAGCGCGCGTCGAGGGCTTTCTCGTATCAGCGGGCCTGCTTCAGACGCCGAGTTTCTTCAGGCTGGCCAAGAGCACGCACACCGTGACGACTTCCATCGCGGTTTTCACCTGCGATAGCGGCGGCATGGACGGCGCGACGCGGATGTTGCGGTCGCGCGGGTCTTTGCCGTGGGGGAACGTGGCGCCCGCGGCGGTTAGCTTGACGCCCGCGGCATCGGCCAAGCGCACTACCTCGGCGGCGCAGCCGTCCAGCGTGTCCAAGCTGACGAAGTACCCGCCGTGGGGCTTGGTCCAGGTAGCTACGCCCTTGCCGCCGAGCTCGCTCTCGAAGGTCGAGACCACGGCCTCGAACTTGGGCCGCAGCAGCTCCGCGTGCTTCTGCATGTGGGCAACGACGCCCGCGTAGTCCTTGAAGAAGCGCACGTGTCGCAGCTGGTTGATCTTGTCCGGACCGATGGTCTGAATGGCGCTGTGTTTCTTCACGTCGGCGATGTTTGCGGGGCTAGAAGCCAGGGCAGCGACACCGGCGCCCGCGAACGAGATCTTGGACGTCGAGCCGAACACGATCGCGCGATCGGGGTTACCGGCTTCTGCGCACGCGGTGAGGATGTTCGCGAGCTTGTCGCCCTCGGCGTACAGGTCATGCACGGCGTAGGCGTTGTCCCAGAGCAGGCGAAAATCAGCCGCTGCGGCCTTCATCCCGGCCAAGCGCTTGACCACGGCATCGCTGTAGGTGGTGCCCGTGGGATTGCTGTATTTGGGCACGCACCACATGCCCTTGATGGTCGGGTCGGCAGCGACGAGGCGCTCGACCTCAGCCATGTCTGGGCCGTCATCGTTGAGGGCCACGCTCAGCATCTCGATGCCGTGGTGCTCGCAGATGGCGAAGTGACGGTCGTAACCGGGCGTCGGGCAGATGAACTTCACTTTGCCGCGGCCCCAAGCCTCTTTGCTGCCAGGCACGCCGTGCAGCAGCGCGCGCACCACGGTGTCGTGCATCATGGTCAGGCTGGAGGCACCGCCCACCACGACCTGAGCTGCGGGCGCGCCCAACATGTCCGCGAAGATCGCCTTAAGCTCCGGCAAGCCGTCGAGCCCGCCGTAGTTGCGGCCGTCAGTGCCGTCGCTGCCCTTGTAGTCCTGCTCGTCCAACACGACCGTGAGCTTGGAAGCCAGGTCGAGTTGCTCCGACGAGGGCTTGCCACGGGTCATGTCCAACTTGAGGCCCTGAGCCTTGAAGGCGTTGTAACGCTGCTCCAGTTGTTGCGAGAGGGCAGCGCGATCAGAAGCGGAAAGTTTCGCGAGCTCGGTCATAGTGTTGAGCCTCCTAACGAAATCTTGGGCCGGGCGCCAGTCGTGTGCGGGCAAACTCGGAACAGCGCGGAAATACCCGCAATCGACCGCGGTTGTGCCACTGTTTTCGGTGCCTCGGACGGCCCGGGAGCCGGCAGTCCCGCGCTCAAGGGCCCCTCAAACTGAGACGCCCGGGGTTAAAAACTCGGCTGGGCCGGGCGTAGCTGCCAGTGTGCAAAAACGTCTGCTCACCGGGTCTGTCTCCGTCGTCCTCCTGTTGCTCGGGCAAACCGCGCTCGCTAGACCAGGCACGCACGCTCCCGCGATCTCCACGTACGACACGCGCGCATCGAGCGTCGTGCTCGCGTATCGACACGGCTCGAGCGACGCAGGACCGTTCAATACCTATAGCTACAACGCGAACTTCAGCTCCACCACTGGCAAGCTGAGCGCGCAGTTCGGCATTCACTACGTGAACTTCGCGTCCAAGGAGAGTGACTCGACGGCACACGGCGTGGGCGCAAGCGGCGTGGCCTTGTTCGTGTTTCCAGTCGCTGGGCGCTGGTTCGACGGCGTGCCGAAAGCGGCCATCGCGTTCGACGTTGGCGCAGTGCCCACCGCGTACATCAGCGGCCAACGCAACTACCTGACCTTGCCACTGGTGCTCGGCTTCGGCGTGCCGCTTTCGCCAGAGCGTCACATCACGTTCACGCCCTGGTTCGAGGTCGCGCCGAGCGCGAACCTCGATACGGTGTTCAAGCCGGAGGGCGTGCAGCTCGGCACCAACGTGGTCAATCAGTCGCCGGAGTGCTCCTCCACGGATCCTGCGGTGTTGGCCAATTGCAAAGTCACACTGAATCAGGGCGCGGTCGAAGACGCCGTCAAGAAGGGCGTTACGGTGGACTTGAGTGCCAGCGTGCCCATGCGCGCTGGCCTCAACGGCGAGATCCACCTGGGTGAGGTCGCCGACCTCAACCTGTACACCGGGCTCTCGACATTGGGTGGTGGTTTTTCCGGTGCGTCGGTGTTCACGCTCGGCGCCGGCATCACGTTTCGCTGGGACGACATCGTGCCCGCCGTGTTGCCCGTCGAGCGCCGGCTCGAGCACGAAAGCTGCGACGCCGTCGAAGGGCGTTTCCGGAGCTGCCCGAATTCCCGCAAGTGGCTGTCGCCTGAGCAGCGGGCACAGCAACCCGTGCCGCCGCCGAATGCGACCAAGCTGACGCCCACGCAAGCACTACCGGTTCAGCGTCCCGCCCCCGTGGCTGCACCGCCGCTCGCGCCGCCCGCGGCTCCTCCGCCCGAGTTACCGGCCCCGCCAGTGGTCGCTCCGCCCAGCACGAGCGCACCTCAAGGCGCGAACGCGCCCGCGGGCGCGCCGCCCATCGCTGCATTTCCGAACTGAGCTTACCAGCGCAGCGTTTTGGAAACGGTGACCGGCTCGCCTTCGAACGGCGAGATGCGGGCGCGGGCAACTGCATTGAGCACACACGAGCGCAGCGCCGCGGGTGGCGCACCGGCGCCGAAGTGAATGGCCCGGGCAACGCCAGACGGCGCAAAAGTAGCCACAATTTGCGTGTTCACCGGGCCTGAACCGCAGCTTTGCGCGGCGCGCGCCGCGTTGCCCAAGGCACGCGCGAGCTGCGCACGCATTCCGCTGGCTTGCGGGGTGGCACCGCTCTTCATGGCAGCGCCACGCAATGCGCGCTGACCCTCCACGGGCAAGTCAGTGACGGACACCACGGGGATCGCTGCGCCGGGGCCGAAACTGGCGGCCGCCGGTGCTTCGTCCGCGGCCACGGACTGCAGCGCCATGCGCTCGTGACTGGCGGCCGCCGCAGTAGACGCTGAGGACGCTTGGACGCGATGCGTGAGCGCGCTGGCCGTCCACGTGAGCAGTACGGCCGCGCCGGCTACCAGGGCCAACTCCGCCGGGCGCGCATGCTGAACCAGCCAAGCGAAGCTCGTCGCCTTCGCGCGCGGCGGAGGTAGCGGCGCCAGCTCGGCGGCTGAGGTCGGCAGCGCCGGCGCTTCCAGCGGAGTCACCACCGGCGAGAACGTTTGCATGAGCTCAGGGGTCAGCTCGCGCTTGACGACCGCGGGGGGTGGCGGCGCAATCGAGGCCGGTTTTTTCTGCGGGCGGCGCGCCAGCGTGGCCAGGCCTCGGCCCGAAGCCAGCGCAAAGCGCAGCTCCGGAGTCGTGACCAAGGGCCGCCACTCGTGAGTGCCTTGCCGGCAAACCTCCGCGCCGCGGGCCAACCCCTGCTTGTAGACCAGCGCAATCTCAGCCGGCGCCAACTCCAGCTGCACCTTCCAACGCGCGTTGGAGCCGGAATCCGAGCCCGAGGGCGCGGCGCGGTGTTTTGCCGGTCGACGCTTTGCTACCCGAGGATTGCTCGGCCGAGACGCACTTGGCTGACTATCGATCACAACGACCTCCCTCACTGACGTGAGCCACATAACACGGCCCGGCCGCGGCTCGCGTAGGGATTTGAGCCTTTTTTGGCTGGATTTCGAGCCCAGTGGAAGCAAAGGAGCCACAATTGCGCACAACTTGTCCTACTAGGCCGAAAACTTTCCGAGATCAGGCGCGGGCCAAGCCGACATGTATCGGGCAGGAACATTTACTAGGCGCGCTCCCACATGCGATCTGGAATCGGTCCCATATCGGGCCTCCTCGCAAGCGCTCCGTCGCGTTGCCACGTTGCCGCACGCGCCCGCAGCACGTGCCGTGCACCTGACAGACACTCATCGTGGCGCTTTGGTTCGGCTGCGGTCCGGGCTATAGCAGCGCGAAGCATTTGCCCATGACCGAGACGCGATCACTCGAGCTGCCTCACCCCTCTGTTCGGTTCCATTGGGGGCGCGTACTGCAAACCGCCCTGACGTTGACCGCGTTGCTCGGCTTGGCGGATTGTCGCCGCACGCAAGACGACGCGAGCAGCGGCTTCCCTCGCGCGGAAACGTTTTATCTTGCCGGTTGGCAGTGGGGTGAGCCCGCGTCGTTCAATCCGCTGCTGAGCAATCCGGATTGGCCGGTCAGCACGATGAATCTCGTGTACGAGCCTTTGCTCTTGTACAACTCGATCACCGGCAGGATGGAGCCGTTGCTCGCGGAGTCGTACGCTGCCCACGACGACAACGTCGAAGTCACGCTGAACGCTGCGGCACGCTGGAACGACGGCAAGCCAGTGACGGCGTGGGACGTGGTGTACACGTTCGAGCTCGGCCAAAAGTACAAGAGCCTGGATATCGCGCCGATCTGGCAATACCTGAGCGCCGTACGCGCCTTCAACGAAGACGGCTCGGAAGCCGCCAAAGAGCCGACGCCGGGCGACAAATACCCGCGCCGCGTGGTGTTCGAGCTCAACAAGGACAAGAAGAACCCGCTCGTCGTGCTGGACGCGCTGCAGGCACGCCGGATCATCCCCCAGCACGTCATCGCACCCATGCTCCTACAACTGCATGGCAGCCTGGATGAGTTCGATAAGCTCAAGTTCGACAAAGACGTAGTGAGCTCTGGTCCGTACAAACTGTTCTCCTACAGCAGCGAGAAGATCGCGGTCGTTCGCGACGACAACTACTGGGGCAACCAGGCACTGCACGCCGGCCAGAAGCCCGTCGTCAAATACGTGGTCCACCCGATCTACAAGAGCAACGACCACTTCAGCATCGCGTTGCAACAGGGGAGGTTGGATGCCTCCAGCACCTTCGTGCCGCGCATTTGGCTAAAGGCAAAGAAGGGAGTGCGCAGTTGGCTGGACGACGAACCGTTCTTCCTCAGCAGCTCCATGCCCATGCTGCTGATCAACCACAAGCACCAGCCGCTGGATGACGTGCACATGCGCCGCGCGATGGGCTTCGCCATCAACTACAAGGACATTCGCGAGCTGGCGGTGTCCGGCTACAGCGAGCCGCTCAAGCCTGGGCTGATTCTACCGTTCGGCCTGGAGCAAAAATTCTTCTCGGAGGAAGACACCAAGAAGTACGGTACCTCGTTCGATCCAGAGCAAGCCAAGGCCGAGCTCAAGGCAGGTGGCTTCACGCCCGTGTTCGGGCCGGATGGCGAGCTAGTCGAGACCCACGACAAGAACGGCAAGAAGGTGCCCACGGTATACGTGAAGTCGCCCACCGGCTGGAGCGACTGGGAGTCCATCGTGCGCATTGCAGTGAAGAGCATGCGCTCGGTCGGCATCGACGCACGCGAGCGCTTCGTGGACTCGAGCTTGTTCTGGCCGGCGCTGTTCGAGGGTGACTTCGACCTGATCATGAATACGCCGAGCTCCGCGCCCTCACCGTCCAAGCCGTGGTCGCGCTTCGAAACGCTGATGACTACGCAGGACTTCGCGCCGCTGGGCGAGAAAATGTACAAGAACATGGGGCGCTTCAACGATCCCAAAGCCCCGGGCTACGTGCCGCGTATCGATGAGCTGTTGGCGCAAATCCCGACCATCAAGGACGACGCCGCGCTGATCGCCGCGTACCACGAGCTGAACGTGCTGTTTCTGCAACTGCAGCCGGATTTGCCGCTCGTGTACCGCCCGGACGCCTTCTACGAGTTCAGCATCCGGCACTGGTCCAACCTGCCCAGCGCGAAGAACCCGTACCTTCCCCCGCTCACGCCCGGCGACCGCTTGGGCACGAACATGCTGTGGGCGATCAAGCCGGTGAGCAACTGATGTTCAAGAACCATCCGCCCCTCAAGCACATCCTCGGCCGTGCCGGCTGGTACTTCGTCACGTTCTTAGTGGCGGTGACGATCAACTTTTTCCTGCCAAGGCTGGGCGACGCGAACCCGGTTGACGCCATGATGGCCAAGGCTAGCGCCGGTTTGGACAGCGCTTCGGCCAAGGAAAAGGAAGAGGCGTACCTCAAAGAGTTCGGCCTGGTGGAGGTGGACAACGCGGGCCACGTGAAGCGCACTGCGCAGGGCAAACCAGTGCGCACGTCGCTCGGCTCGCAGTTTCTCAATTACCTTGGGATGAGCCTGCGCGGCGACCTCGGTGGTTCGATTTTGCAGCACCCGAAGCGCGTCAGCGAAATCATCAAGACAGCGCTGCCCTGGACACTGGCACTGCAGCTACCGACCATCATTTTCGGGTGGCTGCTGGGGAACGTGCTGGGCGCATTGGCCGCTTACAAACGCGGCGTGTTCGACAAGGTGATGTACCCGCTGGCCTTGCTCACCAGCGCCATTCCGGCGTTCTGCTTCGGGATCTTGCTGGTTTACTTCTTCGGTATTCGCCTGGAGTGGTTCCCGGCATCCGGCGGCTACGACGACGGCCTCACGCCTGCGCTCAACGGCGCGTTCATCGCGAGCGCGAGCTACTACTACATACTGCCCTTCCTCTCCGTGTTCCTGATCGTGGTCGGCGGTCAGGCCATCGGCATGCGCTCGATGTGCATTTACGAGCTGGGCACTGACTACGTGAAGTACGCCAAGTTACTGGGCGTAAAAGAGAACAAGATCCTATTTTACATGTTCCGGAACGCCATGCTGCCGCAGCTCACCGGGCTCGCGCTCGCGCTCGGTACCATGGTCGGCGGCGCGCTGATCACGGAGATGATCTTCAGCTACCCGGGCTTAGGCATGGCGATCCTGACCGCCATCGAAGGCAACGATTACCCGCTCATCACGGGCTGCACGCTACTGGTCACGGTCACGGTGCTGATCGCGAACTTCGGCGTGGACATCTTGGTCGGCCTCCTCGACCCGCGCATCAAAGCTGCGCAACAGACGGGCAAGTGACATGAAGCTGCTTAAGAACCTGCTCAAGAGTCCGTCCTTCGTGTTCGGGATGGGACTATTTTTGACCACCCTGCTGGTCGC
>FSWQ01000771.1_pt1 | contig 12186 bp, 11 predicted proteins | sample 1637691 | NCBI WGS metagenome assembly FSWQ01 (sample SAMEA3914814, study PRJEB12502) | metagenome | biome: forest; material: soil | place: USA | collected 2011-09-16 | depth 0.1 m | reverse complement strand
GCCGCGAACGGCTTGCCCTTGCGGAAAGTGATTTCGAGGTAGCGCTGTTTCATGGCTCGACTGGGTAGGCCGTGACGACCACTAAAAGATGCTCCACTTCGTCCGGTTCGACAACTACCTCCCAAGGACCGGCCCGAAACCGGGTTTCTACGACGAAACGGTCGTCAACCACGTCGGGGCGAAAGCCCGTCGCCCGCTCCAGCATCAGGCGCAGATCGACCTCGGTGAAGGTGCGGTCCTCCATCCGCTTCTCCACGTGCGGCGTCAGCTCAAGCTCCCAGTCCCACCACTCGGGAAACGTCACGCGCCGAATCTACCACAGGTCGTCGTCGATTCGCGGCTGTTCCGTCGGGCACGTTCACTGCCCATCCATTGCCCAAACCCCGCCCAACTCCACTCGACTCACGTCGACTCACGGTCACCAGCGGAGAGAGCGATCCGAACCATTTCGAGCCCAATTTCGCAGCGTTGGCGTGCAAGGTCGCGTGCCGCTTAAGGTTATCGCCAACGCCGCTCGAAGGGTTCGAATCCCTCCCTCTCCGCAACTTCCCCCTCGCTGTCTGTCCAAGCGAGGCGCTGGCACCCGGTGCTCGCTCGCTCGCTCGCTTCGCGAGCTGCGCGCCGCCGATAGTTTCGGAAGCTCTTATGCCCGTAAGCCCTTCTAATCGCTAGCTTAGCCTTGCCGTTGAAGCCCTCGGTGCGGGCGTTGGTGAGGTGGCGGACGAAGTAGGCGAGGATCTACCGTGGCCTCGCGTGAGGCGAGCGCTAGAATGGTCTCGTGATTGGGAGGCGCGGGCATGAGCGGTAAGGGGCGCTGCGGCAATTGGGCGTGGCTGTTAGTGAGCGTGGGCTTGGCGGTGGTCGCTTGCGGTCGGGAAAACCGTCGCCCGCCTTCGGAAGTGGCTACCAGCACGGGCGGCGACGCCGGTGAGGGCACGGGCGGCGACGCCGGTGAGCCTGTCGCACCGTTCGAGGGTGCCGCCGAACAGTATTGGGGGGCTGCCCTGAAAGCGCTGAGCGCGCGGCAAGACGAGTGCATCGGAATCCCCGCCGACTACGGGCCGTCGGGCGACGGCAAGATCGCGACGGCTGATTACCTCATCGGGGTGCAAGTCGCCTGGCGTCGCAGCCTGTTTCAAGCCGGGTTCGACGCGGGGCGGCTACATCTCGACGCGCAGCTCGAAGCGAATTGTCTGCACCGGCTCGCCGAAGAGAGCTGTGCCGATGTGCGCCGTGATTTCGCGCTCGACCGCAACTGCATCGACGGCGCATTGGTCGGTTCGGTGCCTCGAGATGGCGCGTGTGCGAGATCGGACGAATGCGCCGCCGCTAGCGACGCTTGCACTGACCAAGACGAAGGCAAGCTCGGCCAGTGCGAGCCGCGTGCCGAGCTCGGGCAGTCGTGCGAAGTGCGAACGTGCACCCAAAACGCGGTGTGCGTCACGCAATCCACCCCGAGTAATCCGCTCACGTTCACCTGCGTCGCGCAGGCTGCAGCGGGCGCTCCCTGCGGTAGCACGGCTGATTGCACAGACGGCTCATTCTGCAACGGCGCGTGTCACGCCTACGCAGATGACCTATCGTGTACGCAGAGCGCCGACTGTCCGTACTACCTGCCCTGCCTCATCGACCCCGGCGAGACCAGCGGCCACTGTGGTCGTGGCCGCGGCGAAGGTGAACCCTGCCGCCAAGGAGCCGACGGCGACGACTGTGCCTTCGCGCTCTCGTGCCGGCCCGGAGCAGACGGAGCGCTCGTGTGCACGAGCGTGTGGGTCAAGCTGGGCGAGCAGTGTCGCAATCTCGGCGCCAATCAGGGCCTGGCGTGTTTGAACAGCAATTGCGACGTGCGCGACGGGGAAACTCAAGAAGGTGTCTGCGTGGCTTTTGATCAGCTCGGCGAGCCTTGCACTGGCGATGACAGTTGCGCGCCGGGCCTCAAATGTGGGTCCGCCGGCTGCGAGCTCCTCAGCAATTGAGCGGCGCGGGGCAAAAGGCTCGGCGCTCCCAGTCTTCGAGCGGGCCAGCGCGATTCAGAGCCGAGCGGATTGCGCGCGAAGCGTCCTAGAAGACACTTTGGCGCCCAAGAAGCGCGCGCTATGCGCAAACCCAATCGCTTGCGCGCAGCGTGAAACACGGGATTTATCGATGTTTCGTCGGATGGTACGGCGAGTGCATTCCGCCGAATCATGAATTTTGCAGCCACACAGCAACTACGCCGTTCTCCGTTTGGCCGGGAAGCGATGGCGCTTGGCGTGTGGTCGGCGCTCGCCGTTTCCGCCTGCGGGGGCCGTGCAACGGATGTGGAGAGTGAGAGTCAGATCTCGGTGGGTGCGGCCTCCGTGCCGTTGGATGAGAGCCTGCCGCCTCGGTCCATTGTCGACGACGATGGCAAGCAGTGCCCGCGAGCCAAATTCAAAACCATTCAGGCCGCGTTGGACGCCGCGAAGAGCGGCGACACCATCTTGGTGTGCGCCGGCAAGTACCGGGAAGCGCCCACCGTAACCAAAACGGTCACGCTGCTCGGCGCCCAGCACGGGGTGGATGCACGCACCCGAAAGGGCAACTCCGCTAGCGAAACGCTCGTGATCACGGATGGCTTCGACGTTGCCGCGGACAAGGTGGTGTTCGACGGCTTCTCGTTGCAAGCCGTGTTCAATGAGTCGGATGACGTGGCGTATGGCCTATTCCTGCACGAAGAGCATTCGGGCTACCGCGTGCTGAACAACCTCATGAGCGGCAGCGCCGGCGCGCTCTTCCTGGGCAGTAGCGGCGCCATCCCGACGAGCGTCATGCACAACAAGTTCTCGGGTCGCGGAGTCTTCGCGGACAGCGACGAACCGCGCGTTCACGCGCACAACGAGCGCATCCAAGAAAACTGGTTCGACGGTGCGCAGCTCGGCTTCGGTGGCCCTGGCCACAGTGACCTGCAAATTTTGGACAACCGCTTGACCAACGGCGCCACGATCACGCTCTTCGACAACTTTTACCCGACGGGAAACCCGGCCACTCGCGACGTGACGGTGCAAGGCAACAGCATCGACAAGCCGGGAAACAATCCCGCCATTCTCCTGCGCCACATCCAAAGCTCCGAGCTGCTCGACAATACCCTCAAAGACGGCAGCTCTTCCGGCATTGCGATCGTCGGTTCCAACAGCGACCTTTACCTTGGCTCGAACAGCATCTCCGGCTTCTCCGGCAGCGCCATCCAAGTAGGCCAGCCGCCTCCTGACGGCGTGGCTCAGGAGCAAACGACCGGCCTCAGCGTTGACGCCAACCACCTGGACCACAACGGAGCAGGAATTGCGCTCCTGTTCGCCCAGAGTGATGCATTTTCTCAAAACACGATCCAACACAGCAGGCTGATCGGTATCGCCGTGGACGCGCACTCCGCTCACAACACCTTCGAGGCCAACACGGTGAGCGCCAGCAAACAGCGTGATTGCCAGGACCAATCCGTCGACGGCGGGACGAGCCACACCGCGAATGCGTGGACGCGAGACATCGGCGGCACGTCGACCCCGGCGGGGATTTGCATTCCGCAGCACTGATGACCGCGCCCCACTGGTCGTTGACGCTGCTCGACCAGTGCGGCATGACTGCGTGATGAGACGGTGGGCAGGGATGGATTGCGCTGTGCGCAATGAGTGACATCGCCCCTGTCGCGATCCGGCGTATGGCTCCCAGCGAGCTTGCTGAGACCGTTGACGTTTTGTATCGAAGCCTACTGGGGTCTCTGGCGAACATGCGACCCGAGCAATTGCGTAGCGAGGCTGACTACAGGGGCTTTTTTCGGGACGTAGTCGTCGTTACCCGTGACATTTGGGTGGCTGAGTCGGAGGGGCGCATCGCGGGAGTGTTGGCGCTCGACGGGAACGACGTTGACCGGTTGTACGTGGCGCCCGAGGTGCAGGGTCGATTGATCGGCACGGCACTCTTGACGCACGCCAAGTCATTGCACCCGAGCGGTCTCACGCTCGTTACGAACCAAAGCAATACTGGAGCCTGTCGCTTCTACGAGCGGCACGGTTTTAGCGCGCGAAAATTCGGCATCAGTCCGCCGCCCGAGAGCGAGCCGGACGTGGTGTACGTGTGGGACGGCGTTGGCTGAGGGTATGACATGCATTTACTCGTTCGAGAGATTTCGCCGTACACGGCTGTCAACCGGCTTCTCGGAGTGTTCAGAACTCTCGCAGACGCGGAGGCTTCGCGGACCACGTATCTTCGCTCAGTAGTGCACGGGGCGAATGATCCTTGGGTGAAGCAGGCGTACCGGCGGGTGTCTGACGCTGACGTAGTCATCGTTTCGGATTTGGAACAGCTCGAGAGCGTCGAAGCATCGACGCGCGTTTTCGTGGTTACTTCGAAATCCGAAGCGCTCGGGCAGGTGGTGCTCAAGCTCGAAGCCATCTCTGGGTCAGAGGGCGCGGCCCGCAAACGCGCCAGCGAGCTCGAGGCCCAAGACGACGGGGAATTTCCGTTTTCTTGCGACGTGCACGTGCTCGAGGTGGGTGAGTTGCGGCTCGACGCCTAGGTGGTCCTGAGTGAGTGCTGTTGAAGCCGTGATACTTTGCGCGGGAGGGTTGCTGATGGGCACGAACGTTGAGCGCTACTGGACGCAGTTCCTTAATTCGATCGCGAGTGGGAAGCGGCGGCCAGCTGGTTATTTGGAAGCCTTTGCATTCGGGTCCACGTTGGAGAACGCGCGAGAGATTGCTCCGCTTGTGTTGGCTGGCACGAAGACCGCCACCGGGGCGGTGCTTTGGGCATCCGAAGCCGACGGAAAGCCGATTCCGACGGTTGGAGATTTTAGCATCGTGACTCTTGGCGGTGATGACCCGGTATGCGTTATCGAGACGACCGACATCCGCACCATCCCTTTCGACCAGGTGCCGGCGGACTACGCATGGCACGGCGGAGAAGGCGATCGCTCAGTGGCGTGTTGGCGCAAAATGTATTGGGACTACATCGAACGCGAATGCCAACGCCTTGGCCTAGAGCCAACCGCAAAGACGCCGCTATTGATGGAGCGGTTCCGAGTCGTGTACGCGGAGCCTTTGGCGTGAGCGCCACTAGGGGGCGCCACTTGCCGATTTCGCCAAAGGTATTGGCATACTCCGTGTCCAAGGAGAATGGGCCTTACTGAGCCGCCGCTTGTCGCGCGGCCGCCTCGCTCGCGGCTGCGCTGGCGGCTCTTTTGGGGAACGTTCGCGGTGGTGGTCGTATCGCTGGGATGGTTTTGGCCCGCGCGACGGAATTACTACTTCAAACGGGACGAGGTGCGGCGTCAGTTGGACGTGCCCTATCAGGCGGGGGTGACAGATGCGAAACGCCAGCTTGATTTGTACCTACCGCGAAGGGGCGGCGCGGGGTTTCCGATCGTGGTGTTCGTGCATGGCGGGTATTGGAGTGCGCTTGACCGGCGTTGGATGCAGCCGGTGCTGGGCGCGTTTGGCAATGTAGGGGTTGCGTTCGCGCGGCAGGGGGTGGGCGCTGCGATCATTGGGTACCGCCAATATCCGAGCATTCAACGTGGCGCCGACTCGCTGGACGACATCGCTTCCGCCATCCGGTTCGTACGCGACTCGTGCGCGGGTTGGGGTTGCGGCGCGCTGTTCGTCGTTGGTCATTCGGCAGGCGGACACTTGGTTTCACTGCTGGCAATGGACGATCGCATCTTGGCGCGCCACGGCGTCGATGCGAACACCATCGCCGGCTTCGTGTCGATTGACGGCATCTTCGATGTCGAGGCAGCGCTCCCCACATTTTCATCCGAACAAGCGGCTGTCATGCGCCAATTGTTCGGTCCGGATGCCGCGACACTCGCGAGCTATGCCACGATTTCATATGCGCGCCCCCATCACCCGCGCTTTGCTGTTCATGGACAGCACGGGCGACGTCGCAGTGTGCCGAGACTCTTTTCAGCGCCTGAAACAGCGCATGACAGCGCTCGCGAGCCCCGCACAATTCCAAGAGCTGCCCGGGCTGGGCCACAACGAAACGATCATTCGCATCGGCATGGACGATGACGCGGTGCTGCCACAGCTACTTGCCTTCATCCGGCAGTGAGCCACTCCAGCGTAGGCACGCGCGTTGCTTTGCCTCTCGCTGGAGGCAAACGAGATGGACAATGAGACGTTGACGTGGGTGATCGTGGCGATCGCGGCTGTGGCAATCTTGGCCATTGCGGTCATTGAGTCACGCCGCAGGTCACGGAAGCGCAGCATGGCCTTGCAGCGACATTTTGGCCCCGAATACGACCGCGCGGTCGCGGAGCACGGCAATGCGGCCCGCGCGGAACGGGAGCTGGCCGCGCGCGCGGAGCGCTTGGATCGCATTCAGATTCGCGAGCTAAACGTGGCCGACCGCGCGCGCTACCAACGCGCTTGGACGGAAATTCAGGCGCGCTTCGTGGATGATCCGGCGCTGGCAACGTCGGACGCGAACGAGCTCATCAACCGCGTGATGCGCGCCCGCGGCTACCCCACGGAGGACTTCGAACAGCGCGTGGCTGATCTGTCCGTGGATCATCCGCTCGTCGTGCAACATTACCGCGCCGCGCGTGCGCTAGCGGCATCTAGCGGCGGCGCCCAAATCAACACCGAAGACCTTCGACAAGCGATGGTTCACTACCGGTTCCTGTTTGCAGATCTGCTGCAAGACCCAGAACCACTGCACCGCATGCGTGAATCTCACGCTTAGTGCTGCTCACTTAGGCAGCGTGAACGTGCGAAGCAGCAATGCCGGCGCGCCGCAGGCGGCTTCGCGTGAGTTGAGTGAGGCGGCGTAGGAAATGGTGTCGGTGTGGTGGTTCACTTCGCGCACTAGCAGCAGGCTGACGCGCGTGTGCTCGAGGGCGACTTGTTCGCGGATGTAGTCGGTGATGTCTACCCGCAATGGGCCGCCCGAAGCGATGGCTGTGCCGGCAATGCGTAGCTCAGGGTCCAGGTCCTTGTTGACCGTGTAGTTGATCGCGTTGTCGGTGACGGTGGCGTACTTGGCGCCGGTGGCGAGCTTCTTCAAATTCGGCACATCATCCCAGGTGGCGCCGGTCTTCGCGTCGTCCGTCAGGCCTTTGTCCGCGATGCCGTAAACGTGAATGATGTCTGAGCTGGCTTTGCTGTCCGCGGTGAGCGAGAGATCCAAAATGGCTTCGCCGACGCCATTGCCCGAAAGGGCGGGCAGCGGAAACGCGATCAGCGCGGTGCGCAGCTTGGAGGCGGCGCTCGAATCCGCGGCTAGGTCGAGCGTTGGCTTGTCGCCCAGGCGCGTGGCACTCAGTAGGCCGGGTGCAAGGGTGGTGTCTGCGTCGGCACCCAAGCCGATCACGGTGCCGGCGCTCGCCGGAACGCTGACCAACGTGATGGCGTCCGGCTCTTGGGTGATTTCGAACGTACTCTGCGCAGACAGCGTGTAGCGATGCGTGATTTCGCCGTGGTGCTTTGCGTCCGCGTCGATCACCGTGGCGACCAGCCCGGGCGGGAGCTTCAGCGATGAAAGGTCGAAAAAGACCTTTTCTTGAGTGTTCGCGCGGTTGGAAGCAAGGATGAAATAGGCGTCATAGCGAGCGTCGTACGTGGCCTCGAACAGCGTGTTGCCGGGCTTTTGGCTGGTGGCATCCGCGGGGAGCGCAGCAACGACGAGGCCAAGGAGATCACGCGCGTCACCAAAGTGCTTGATCAATAGGCGATAAGCCGCAGCCGCCAACGAGTCACCACCGACGACGGAGTTGTCCGACCAATGTAGGCCATTGTTCGCATACAGCGTGCCTTCCGGCTCGGACAGGAAGTTGAATGCGTACAGGTTCATCGGGCCGACGTTCGACTCGCTGTAGCCAATTGCCTTTTCGACCAAGCGCCGGGAAAAATCCGGCAAATCAGCGACGTAGGTTTTGTCGCCGTCGGGGTAGAGCGTGGTTGAGCTCTCCGCGAGAGTTTTCGACTTGGCGTTGGTGAGTGCGTTGAATTCCGTGATGTACCAGGGCGTGTTCGGCAATTTCGCGGCCAGCACGGTGTTGTAAACGTCCGTCACGCCTTTGAAGGCGGTGACGCTGTCGCCGTCGTAGTTGTGATACCCGAACCCTTGCCACAAGGTGTAAGGCGCGGCTGCGGGCTTGCCGAGTGGCCCGTCGTGCACGATTCCCACGACCACATTGCCGTAGCTCACGTGATCGCTCGCGGTCGTCGGCGCAATCACGATCGGCTCGAGCTGTGGAGCGTTCGGGTGCGCGGCGTTCGCCGCTTTGACTCCCAGTTGAATCGCATCACCGGCGAGCTCCGCGCGGATGGTGTAGTCCGGCAGAGCCGACGGTTGTCCACTGCCCAGATCGGGTTCGTTGTAGATTTCGAAGTGACTGGTGCCGTAGTCGTGCGCGAACACGTAAGCGCACGCGAAGTAGTTCTTCCAGACCTCCCATTTGTTCCCCCAGTCACCGGGCGCGGTGCCTGAGGTTAGCGGAATGGTTGACGCCACTGTTTTGATCTCGACGACGAGCGGGGCCTTCAGCGCGGCAGCCATAGGCAGCACGCCAGCGGCCTTGTGGGTCAGGATGTAGTTCCTGATGTAAGCCCAATCAACGAGGGGCGAAGTGTCAGGAGCTGCAGCTAGCTTGTCACGCGAGCCATTGAACAGCGCTTCGGTCGTGACTTTGTCGCCGTCGACAGTTTTAGGCGGCACGCTGCCGAACGTGCGGAACGTTTGTGCGCCGCTGTAGCGGGCCCAAAGCACGGCGTTCGTACCGACCTTCACATCAGTGGCTGAAAACCCGACGAGCGTTGCCGTTTTGCCCGGACTGGCGCCGCCGCTCTTCACGACGCGCGCGCCCACGGAAGGAGTGGACGAGCCAAGCTCCGTTTCTTCGCTGCAGCGAGCGGGCCCGGGCATTGGTTCCGGCGTGTCACCCGGGCCTGCGCCCGCGTCATTCACGCCCGCGCTGCCCGACACATTCATGTTTCCCGCGCTGCCGCCCGTTGTATTGGCGCCGGCCACGGCTTCTGCGCCGCCATTGGCGGTAGCGCCCGCGCTGCTGGCCGTTGCACCCGCGCCGCCCCCAGCAGCGGACTGACCACTACCACAGCCATAACTCAGCCCGAGAGCGCCGAGCAAGCTCAGCGCCGCGCAGTCGCGAATGATCATACGCATACTCCTTCCAATATGGACGACCGTATTATTTCGGTCAAGCGCGCAACCAGCTCTGCTGCTTGACGCGATGGCGCGATGGAAGAATAGATCCTTGAAGTGCCGAAACCGTCCAACCGCGAGCAGCTCCTGAATCAGGGGCTACGTTTGGTGCATGAGCGCGGCTTCAACGCGTCGAGCGTGCGTGACATCGTTGAAGCAGCGGGCGCACCACAAGGTTCGTTCACGAATCACTTCGGCTCTAAAGAAGCGTTCGGCCTGGAATTGATCGAGCGCTACCACGACATGACGAGCGCTGCGGTCGCCGCCACGCTACGCAATGATGGACTGCCGCCGCTTGCGCGCTTGCGCGCGTGGATGACGAACCAACTGCACTATTTGCGCTTACACGACATGCGCCGTGGCTGCTTGTACGGAAACATGGCCGCTGAAATGAGCGAGCACGGCGGGCCAATTCGCGCGCGAATCGTGGAGATTTTTGCGGAAAACCGAGCTTCAGTGAAGTATTGCTTGGATGCCGCGCTGGCAGCGGGTGAGCTCGAGGCGAGCGCTCCTAGTGCAGAGCTGGCCGCGTTCATCGTGTCATCGCTTCAGGGCGCAATCCTGATCGCGAAGGCACAACGTGATCCTGCGCCGGTGCAGCGCTTCATGAAGCTGCTCTTCTCGAGTGTGTTGCACGCACCGGAAACAAAGCCAGCCGCGCGCACCAAGCCGCTAAAGCGCGGCTAGTTCGTCCACGTCACGGTGTCGGTGCTCGTGCCAGCGCTGGCGACGACGCTATTCATGCCCACTGCCCAGGTGACGTTGTCCCAAATGAAGACGTGATTCGCCGCCGCTTTAGCGCCCAGTGAAGTGCCATTCAGCTTCACATCGACCATTGCTTGGTTGGAGTAAACGCGAATGCTCTTGCTCGTTTTGGGGAGCGCCGTGAAGCGACGGCTCGTGATGTACACGAACGGATCGGTCGACCAATTGGCTTTGTACCAATAGAAGGCGTCCTTCTTGGTTTGGCGGTCGTACGTGACCAGGCCTTTGTCGTTCAGCCCAGGCGTCGAGCCTTCCGTGCGCGTGTCGCTCGCAAAGTCGAACCCGGCCCACACGAACTTGCCCCAGATGAACGGACGCGCGGCCAGGGCGGTCCAACAACCCTCGTGATAATACGATTGATACTCTTCAGTGTGCACGCTCGGGGTGTGGTCTGCGCCAGTGTCTTGCGCGGCGGCGTTCGCAATGTGATCAGTGATGCTGCCGCCCGCGCCGTATTCAGTGAGGCCGATGGGCGCCGTTGCGTGCGCGGTGTGTGTGCTGTCCAGCCACGTCGCAAAGTCAGCGACTTTGCCGCCGTACCAGCCTTGGTACTCGTTGAAGCCGTGCGCGCTGCCGTGAAAATTCACCGTGCTGTTGGTGTTTGTGGCGTCGGCGGCATAAGCCGAAAGGCGCGTCGGATCCTCCTTCGCCACCACGTCCGCCAAGTGCCCAATCAGCGTGTCCGGGCTGGTGGGGTAGGTCTTGAGTAGCGTTTCGTTGCCCACGCTCCAGAACACAATCGACGGGTGATTGTAGTTTTGACGAATCAGCTCGGTGAGCTGCTGTTCGGCGTTCGCTGCGAATTCCGGCGTGCCATTGACGAAATCAACCACCGGCGTTTCGGCCCAAACCACGAGGCCCGCGCGGTCCGTCACGTCATACGTGTGTTGCGCGTGCTGGTAGTGGGCGAGGCGAATCACCGTCGCGCCTAGGTCTTTGATGATAGCGAAGTCTGCCTCCGTGTCCGTGTCGGCGATCGCCCAGCCCTTGTCTTTGTGGTCTTGGTGCTTGTCGATGCCGTGCAGGTCCAAGTATTTTCCGTTTAGTGCGAAGCCGGTGTTCGCATCCAGCTTGAAGGAGCGCAAGCCGAGCGGCACGGTCACGGAATCCGAGACGCTGCTGCCATCCAGCAGGTCCACCCGTACGGAGTACAGGTACGGGTCCGCAAGCCCGTTCCACAAGTGCGGGGTCATCAGCGTACCGGTGAGCTTGGCGTCTACCGCACCTTTGGCGGGCACGGCTTGCATGGCGCTGAGCGACAACACTGCCGTGTTGCTGGCGTCCAGCACGGTCAGCTTCAGGCTGGCCATGGCCGCCGTGGCCGTGACGTTCGAAAGCTTCACCGTGGTCGACAGCTCAGCCGAAGCCGCGCTGACGTTGCTTTGTGTGACGTACACGCCGCTCGATCCGAAATCCAGCGGGCTGATGGCGATGGGCGGCGTGCTGAGCAAGTGCACGCTACGATACAGCCCGCCAAAGAACGTGAAATCCGCATCGAGCGGCGGCACGTTGGAGGTGGGGCTCGCGCTGATCACCTGTTCGAGCTTGTTTTGATCCAGCATGGCGCCGGGCTCGTTGTTCACCTTGACGGCGATCACGTTGTCCGCGTCCAGCGTGACCAAATCCGTCACGTCGAAGCGAAACGCAGCAAAGCCGCCTGAGTGTGAGCCCACGGCTTTGCCGTTCAAGAACACGTCCGTGATGATGTTCGAGCCGTCGAACTGCAAATACAGGCGCTGGCCCATGAGTGTACTCGGCACCGTGTAGTGCTTCCGATACCAGCCGATGCCACGGTAGTACGGCGTGCTAGGGCCGTCTTGGCCGTCGGTCGCGTTCCAGGTGTGCGGGAGATCCAGCTTGGTCCATGTGCCGTCGTCGAAAGCCGTGGCTTCGGCGCCCTTCACGTCGGCTTTTTGAAACGTCCAACCGCTGTTGAGCAGCGTGTCCACGCGCGTGCTCACTGCTGTCGCCATGCCGGCGCTGCCGCCCGCGCCACTCGCTCCGCCAACCGTGCCCGCGCCGCCGCCCGCGCCACTCGTGTTCATGGTGCCGTCTGCGCCTGCGTTGGGATTTGCAGCGCCGCTCGCACCCGCAGTGCTGCCCGCGGTTGCGCCGCTGCCCGCGCTACCCGCGCCGCCCTTGCCCGAAGAGCCGCAGCCAACGCTCAGCGCGAGCACACACAAACACACCGCTAATGCTTTCACTGATTCGAATGTGAACGAGCGTTAGTACGCGATCAAGGCT
>FSWQ01004623.1_pt1 | contig 12195 bp, 10 predicted proteins | sample 1637691 | NCBI WGS metagenome assembly FSWQ01 (sample SAMEA3914814, study PRJEB12502) | metagenome | biome: forest; material: soil | place: USA | collected 2011-09-16 | depth 0.1 m | reverse complement strand
TCCCTCCGGAACCCAGCGCAACCACCAGCAGGTCGGGCTCGGGCAGCAATCCGTCGCGCACTTGTTGGGCGAGCTCGGTCGCCGCTTCGAGGATGCCCAGCGTTCCCAAGCGGCTCGAGCCGCCGGCAGGGATCGCGTACGCGCCGTTTGCGGCACTCGCCGCCAAATGACGAGCCGCTTCCGCGTAGGATGCGGCGGGGACGAGCCGAACCCCCTGTCCGGCGCTGGCACGCAGCGTGTCGAGTGCGTGCGAGGAGCGCGGCTGAGGCAGCACCACCGCCTCCACCTCGAACCCCGCTCGTTTGCCGAAGATGCCGGTGCACAGCACGTGATGGCTGCCGACCGCGCCCACGGTCACGAGCCGCGTCGCGCCGACTTCGCTTGCGTCTTCGAGTAGGCGGCCGAGTTTCCGTAGCTTGCTGCCGCCGTAGACCGGATGCGTCAGATCGTCGCGCTTGACCCAGAGCGAAGTCTTCGTCGTCGAGAGCGGTTCGAGCCTTTGAACCGGCGTTGGGTACGTGCCGAACGTCGCCACGGACGGCAGCTCAAAACTGAAGCAAGTTTAGATTCATCGTCTTGGGTCGGCTCAACTCGGGGCTCGGATCGGCCTTGTACTCATCGGGGACTTCTTCCCACGTCTTGTACAGCTTGCCGTTGATGAAAAAGTGCGCGGTGTGCGGCGCAGGTTCAGGCCCCACGCTGACGCTGCTCGTCAACGGCCGATAGCCGTGCTCGGGCGCGATCTTGCCCGCGGCAGAGCCGGCGAGCACGAGCTCGTTCACGCCGTCGCTGTCCACGTCGATTTCGACCCAAGTCACTTGCAAGAGGCGATTGTACGAGCCGTCGCGCAGCATCTTGGCGACCTCGGCGTCGAAAGCGTCGATCACGCTCTGGGCCTTCGGAAAGTCTTTGCGCACCGTCAAATGCAGGGTGCGGCTGAGCAGCGTGTGCTCGCCGATGGCAAATAGCTGCTTGGTGCGCGCCGCATCGTCCTCGAACAGATATTGGAGAACGAGGGCGTCGATCAGCACGTAGTCGAGCTCCTTCTTCGACAAGGCTTGAAAAGACTCGCTGAGGCTGCCGTGGCGCACGAACACCGGATCTTTGGCTTCGTCTAGCGTCTCGCCGTAGGCAAAGCCCTCTTGGATCCCGATGCGCTTGCCTTTCAATTCGCTGAACGCTTTGGCCGAGACATCGCTGCCCGCGCGCCCCACAATCACCAAGCGATTTTCCAAATACGGCTTCGAGTAGAGCAGGTACGCTTCCCGCTCTTTGCTGTGCCAAGTGGCGGGCGAGCCGTCGTATTTGCTGGAACGCAGCGCATCTGCGTACACGGCGGAAGGCAGCACCTCGGTCTCGGAGCGATAGCCCGCTCGCTCGAGCGCCGCGTGCACTAGCGAAAACGCGACGCGGTCCTTGCCCTCCACGTCCGTGAACGGCGGCCACTGGGTAGAAACCAAATGCAGCGCCCCCCGCTCTGGCGGCGGCGCTGAAACGGCGGGTGGCGGCGCGGCGCACGCGGCCAGCAAACCAACCGCGACCAAGATCCAAACCCGAACGGCGTTCATCGGTGATACGTGCACGGCGCTCGTCTTACTGCCAGTCGCCACCGGGCACAAACTGCACCGAGCGCGCTTCGAGTTCTGGGCGTTGAAAGCAGCTGGCTTGCTTTCACGCGCCGCGGGACAGGAAGCGCGCCGCCTCGCGCGCGATGACGAGCTCTTCATTGGTCGGAATCACGAGCGCGAGCAGGCCCGAATGTTGGCTGCTGATGCGCCCCTGGCTCGTCTTGCCGTGCTCCGCGTTGAGCGCGGGCTCGACCGCCGCCCGCAAAATCCCGAGTTCTGCCAACGTTTGCGCGCGGATGGGCGCCGCGTGTTCGCCGATGCCGCCCGTGAACACCAGCGCGTCGAGTCGCTCCAAGCTCGCGCACAAGCCGAGCACGGCCTTGGCCAAGCGATGGCAAAATACGTCGATGGCCAGCGCTGCTCGTGCGTTGCCCCGCTCACGCGCCTCGAGCAGAGCGCGCATGTCGTTGCTCTCTCCGGATAGCCCGAGGAGCCCGCTCTTCTTGTTCAGGAGCTCGGTGATGTGCGGCAGATCGAGGCCGCTCTGTTTGGCCAAAAAATCATGCAAGTTGGGATCGACGTCGCCCGAGCGAGTGCCCATGACCAACCCCTCGAGCGGCGTCAGCCCCATGGTCGTGTCCACGCTTTGCCCGCCGCTGATGGCGCAGGCGCTGCACCCATTGCCCAAGTGCGCGGTGACCAGCTGCAACTCGCTCAGCGGTCGCCCGAGCCGCGCGGCGGCCTGCTGGGCGACGAAGCCGTGGCTCGTGCCATGAAAGCCGTAGCGGCGCAGGCCGTAGCGCTCGTACCATTCGTACGGCACGGCGTAGTGAAACGCCCTCGCCGGTAAGCGGTGGTGAAACGCGGTATCGAACACCGCTACCTGCGGCACCTGGGGAAAGCGCCGCCGCGCTTCGCGAATGCCCAGCAAATTGGCCGGATTGTGCAGCGGCGCGAGCGGCGTGCAGGCGTCGATTTGCGTGACCACCGCGTCGTCGAGCAGCACGCTTTCCGAGAAGCGCTCGCCGCCGTGCACCACGCGATGGCCCACCGCCACGATCTGCTCGCTCTTCACCCGCTCCAAAATGCCGTCCAGCGCGCGGCCGTGATCGGCGCCCGGCGCGAGCGCCTCACTCGGCGCGTCATCGACTACGAGGTCAGCTTCCGGCGTGCCCAGCCGTTCGGCGAGCCCGTGATGCTGCACGTGCCCCGACTCGGGTTCGATCACGGCAAACTTCAGCGACGAGCTGCCACAGTTGATGACCAACACGTTCTGCGAAGCCATGCCCTCACTCGCTAGCACGTTCCGTACCCGTGATTGGGCTGGGTTTTCGGGCGCGAGCTGTGGGATGTTGAGCCATGACCCAGACGCTGCCAGCGAGTTCGCTGGGCATCCCCGCTCGGCTCGTTCAGGCCAGTTGGGCGATCGTCGCGCTCTTGACCGTGGCGAGCGTGGTCGGCTCGGCCACTTCACCGTTGCTTTTGGTCAAGGCCCCGCTCTTGCTCGTCGCGCTGGCGCCGGATGGGCGGCATGTCGCGCTCGTCGCGGGCAGCAGCGATCCGTGGCTGTTGGTCAGCCTGGCGGTCGTGCGGCGAGCACTATTCAGCGTCGCGGTCTTCGGCTTGGGCGCGGCGTACGGGGAGCACGCGGTCAACTGGATCGAAGCTCGAGCGCACGGGCTGGGCAAGGCCCTGCGCGCGCTCGAGCGGCTGTTCGAGCGCGTGGGCGCCGTGCTGCTGATCGCGGCGCCGTTCTTGTCGCTGTGCGTCTTAGCCGGCGCGGCGCGCACGCGCCTCACGACCTTCCTGCCCGCCTTGCTGCTCGGCCACTGTCTTTGGGCAGCGGCCACGGTTTGGTTGGGGCAGCGCGTCGCCGCGCAGTCGCAAATGGTGACAGAATTTTTCGCCGAGCGCCTCGTCGAGAGCACGCTTGCCTGCGTGGCGCTGGTGGTCGCGCATCAGTTGCTCACTCGGCGCAGGCGCAAAGCACCGCCGAGCCCCTGACCTGCTGTCGTTACGCGCAGCCGTCGGGGCCGCACACGGCGCCTTCGGCGAAGGTCAACGGTTCGGGCGCGCGCGTCTGCCAGGCTTGGTTCAAGGCACCGAGTAGCACCTCCACCGGTTGTGCGCCCGACGCAGCCAGCCGCTCATCGAACACGAAGAACGGCACTCCGTTGATGCCCAACTCTCTTGCCTGTTGCTCGTCCGCCCGCACTTCGGCCGCGTACGCGTCGCTTTCGAGGACTCGGTCCACTTCAGCTACAGGTAGCCCGGCCGCAATCGCCAGGCGCTGCAAGACCTTCGGATCGCCGATGGCCTCGCCCTCGCTCAAGTAGGCCGAGAGGAAGCGCTCTTTCATGGCCCCCTGCATGCCGAGCTCCTCCGCCAAGTGCACCAAGCGATGCGCGTCGAAGGTATTGCCCGGCCGGATGTGCTCGAAGTCGAACTCGATGCCGGCTCCGCGCGCGGTCTCCTTCAGCTGATCGGTTCGGCTTTGGGCCTGTGCCACCGACATGCCGTACTTTTTAGCCAGGCGCTCGGCGTGGGATTTGCTGGTGTCGGCCTCTCGCGGCGCGGACGAATCGAGCTCGAATGCCCGCCACACCACCTGTACCTGCTCGGCATGCGGGAAACGCTCGAGCGCCGCCTCCAGCCGACGCTTCCCGACGAAACACCAAGGGCAGGCGATATCGGACCAGACATCGATGCGAAGCTTGCTCATTGTTGTCTCTCTATAAGTCGCACTGTCCAACCACGCCAGGGCCGCCCCGCGAGGCGCACGGGAAGCGCCAGTTTTCCTTGTGACGGAATGCCTCAGGCGTTGCCAAGTTGTAACGCGGCTTTCGACCCAAACGCAGACCGAGGCAGCGCGCAACGAGTAAGGCTGGTACAGTTAGCTGCGTTCGAGGTCGCTCATGAATGACGACGCTCCGGTCCTGATCGTTGACGACGATGATGGCGTGCGCGGAGTTTTCCGCCGTGTCCTGGAACGCGCAGGCTGGGCTGTCCTGGAGGCAGCGAGCGGCAGCGTGGGGCTCGAGCTCTGTCGCGAGCACCAACCGGGCCTCGTCTTGCTCGACTTGCGCATGCCCGAGATGGACGGGTTGCAAGTGTTGACCCGCATCGTCAGCGAGCACCCCGAAACGCCGGTGATCATGATCACCGGCCAGGGCACGATGACCGATGCGGTCGAGGCGCTGCGTGGCGGCGCGTGGGATTTCGTGTCCAAGCCTTTACCGGACAACGAGATCTTGCGGCACGCGGTGCGGCGCGGGCTGGAGCGCTCGGCGCTGTTGCGTCAGAACCGCGCCTACGGCGAGAGCCTGCGCGCCACCAATCAACGGTTGTCCGCCGCGCTCGCAGAGCTACGCAGTGACGAGCAGGGCGCTCGCCAATTGCAGTTCCAATTGCTGCCGGAAGACGACTTGCGTCTCGGTTCGTTGCGCTGTCAGCGGCGCTTGTTCCCCTCGCAGCTGCTGAGCGGCGACTTCTTGGACTACTTCGCGTTGAACGAGCGCTACGCAGGGTTTTACTTGGCGGACGTGGCCGGGCACGGCGCGGCCTCGGCGTTCGTCACCGCCATTTTGACCACGTTGGTTGCCAAGTATCGTCAAGCGCTGCCGCTGCGCGGCGATGAAACCATCTTGCACCCGCAGCAGCTGCTAAAGGGCCTCGATGCCGATCTGAAAGCGCTCGCGCTCCCGAAACACGTCACCTTGTTCTACGCGGTGGTCGACCTGCAGCTCGGGCACCTCGTTTACGGCAACGCAGGGGCCTTTCCCTTTCCCTTCTTGTGCAACGGCAAGGAGACGGTGCAGCTCGAGTCCACGGGGCGACCCTTGAATCTGCCCGGGCGTGGCGGCTTTGGCGCGGGCGAAGCGAGCTTGGGACCCGCCGGTCGGTTGCTCCTCGCGTCCGACGGCATCCTCGAGCTGTCACCGAAGCGGCCACACCGCGAGCGACGCGAGCAACTCGCGCAGTTGGTGGCGCAGGCCGGCAGCTTGGACGACATCACCGGGCCGCTCGGTTTGGCCGAACACACCCCACTTCGTGACGACATTGCGCTCCTGTTCCTGCACCGCGAGGAGAACCCATGACTTCAGGACACGTCACTCATGCCGCACGAGAAGGCGTTCACGTGCTGCGCTATTTCGGCACGGTCAACTACACCTTGGCTCCGGGACTCCAGCGGTTCCTGCAGCACCTGATTCACGAAGGCCCGGTGTCGGGCTTGGTGTTCGATCTCACGGCCGCCGAATCGCTGGACAGCACGAACTTGGGGCTGATGGCGCGCGTCAATGAAGAGGTGCACGATCTGGGGGCCGCCAACAGCGTCATCATCTCGAGCAACGAGGACATCGACGTCGTGCTGCGCAGCATGGGTTTCGATCAGTCGTTCGATCTGTTTGCGATGGCCGCGGTGCCCGAGGCGATCGCCGAAACGGTGGCCGCCGAGCCACCCTCGGCAACCGAGCTGCATCACACCATGCTCGATGCTCATCGAGCGTTGTGCCGGCTGAGTGAAGCGGGGCGGGTCGAGTTCGAGCAAGTGGTCGCGTGCTTGGAACGCGACACCAGCGCGCATTGAACCGAGTCCGGGCCGCCCGGAAATTTGAACGGGCCCCTCGTGGAAATGTGCGCTGGGCTTGCCCCTGATTCGGTGTCAGCCGCCGGAATTTCGCTCGCCGCCACGCGTTAGAATCGATATTCGTGCGATCCGAAGTCGGGGCTGCGCAAAAGCAGTTACAGTGCGCTGCTGTCTCGGGCGTTGCGGCGTGGGTTTCGGTGTTCTTCAGGGAGTCGAATGAAATACTTAGTGGTGGGTTCGGGGTTGTGCGCATGGCTCGTGGTGGCTTGCTCGGGCTCCAGCAACGTGAAGCTCGCCGAAGCAGGAGGCGCGCCGGGCCTGCTCGGCTCTAGCGGCTCGTCCGGTAGCTCGCTCGTCACGGGCTCGGCAGGTTCGTCGGGCGTGAGCTCGGGCGGCGCCTCGGGTTGCGGGTCGAATGCCGATTGCACAGTGGGCGTGTGCAGCTCTGGTGTGTGTAAAGACGTGACCTGCGTGCCGAACACCACCTTTTGCTCGGGCGAGGACGTGACTCAGTGCGGCCCGAACGGCGCGCAGCTGGCGGTAGCCGAGCACTGTGCCTCGGGCAGCTATTGCCTCGAGAAGGCGAACTCGGCCTCGTGCAGCCCTACGGTGTGCTTCGCGGGCGATCCCTTGTGCGTCGGTAGCGTCGCGACTCAATGTGAGCCTGACGGCTCGGGCCCCAAGCCCGGCGGGGTGGATTGCACGAAAACCAAGCAGTCTTGCTATGCAGGTGAGTGCCGTGACCAGCTGTGTACGCCGGGGCAAAAGCTATGTGACAACGGCAGCCTCTACCTGTGCGCCGAAGCCGGTACTTCGCGCGGTCTGATCATCGGCTGCAACACGGGCCAGGTGTGCGACGCGACGCAAGGCGCCTGCAAACCCAAGATCTGCGATCCCGGACAGCTGAGCTGCGATGCCACGCGGGTCGTCGCTTGCAACTCGGCCGGCAGCGCCTGGCTCCAAACGGACACTGACTGCGCAACGAAGAGCAGCGCCTGCGTGGCCGGCAGTTGTATCCCGGTCGTGTGCCAAGCCAACACCAAGTCGTGCAAGGACAACAACGTCGTCGCGTGCAACTCGCAAGGCACGAGCCAAACCCTGAACGTGACCTGCGGTACGAGCAGTCGCTGCTTCGAGAATAGCGGCTACGCGTACTGCTCGGCACTTTTCTGCGACCCGGGCCAACCGGTGTGCAACGGCAACCTACTCGCCACTTGCAACGCGGACGGCTCGGGCTACATGACGGGGGGCACGGATTGCACGCTCACCGGCGCGTTGTGCAGCGACGCTCAGTGTAAGCCCGGCGTGTGCACGCCCTACCAGCGGTTCTGCAAAGACGGCAACGTGCAGCAGTGCAACGACGGCTTCACGTTCAGCCAGGCGCAGTATTGCGCTCAGGGCACGTACTGCCTGAGCCACAGTAACGTCGTCGATTGCTCGCCGACGCCGTGCGTCCCCGACACCGACGCGTGCGTCGGAGAGAAGCTCGGTCATTGCGCGGCCGACGGCATGAGCGTGGTCGCCACGGCCGATTGCGCTTCGCAGCAAATGGTGTGCGCTCTGAGCGGCTGCGCTGCGTCGTCGGTGGACACGCTATCGACCGCGAACCAGATTGCCACCGCGAGCGCCAGTGAGCTCCTCGGGAACGTCGTCTTCGTGCAGGCGGCTCGTAAGCTGACCCTGATCGAAGCAGACATCTCGATGTCCGTGCCGCGCATGCTGAACTGGGTGGTCTTCGAAGGAACCAATGCGGATCTCAACGGCGAGTTCGATCTCAAGTTCCAGAAAACGACGACCGGAACGGGCACCGGCTTTCAGAGCTCGGGTGCGATCGCGGTCGAGCTCGAAGCCGGCAAAACGTACTTGATCGGCGTCACCGCGGCCGACGGCAGTTACGTTTACTATTACGATTCCCAGAGCGCGCCCTTGCCGATGAATTTCGGTCACGTCATCGGCTCGGTAGACACCTACTACAGCTCCGGCGGCTCGTTCGACGGCTACTACCAACCGATCGGCCTCGCTTATCACCAACGCCTGACGAGCAGCGCGCCCTGACGGCGCCGCGAGCTCCGGCAATTCGTTGCTTCCGTCGTGCCCAGCTAGAGCCGAATCCGGCTCGGCTGTGGCCCGCGTTGGCCTTGATAGCTGCTGCCGCGCTCGGCCGAGCCGTACGGGACTTGGGCGGGTGATTTCAACTCGTGAAAGACCAGCTGCGCGACGCGCATCCCCGGATACAATTTCACGGGGATGGGGCCGATGTTCGACAGCTCCAGCGTGATTTGACCCTGAAACCCGGGGTCGATGAAGCCCGCGGTCGCGTGGATCACCACCGCGAGGCGCCCGATGCTGCTGCGCCCGTCGACCGTGGCCACTAGATCATGCGGAATGGCCACTTCTTCGATGGTCGACCCAAGCCCGAACTCACCCGGATGGAGCACGAACGCATCACCGTACGGAACGTGCAGTCGCTGACTCGCCGCCACGAGCGTCTGCGGGTCGCGTGGATCGAGACAGGAGACCTGAGTCGGTCGATAGATGATGAATTCGTCGGACAGCCGAACGTCGATGCTCGCCGGTTGGATTTGAAGTCGCTCGTCTTCCAGCGGTCCGACCTTCAGATCGCCTCGGGAAAGGCGGGCGCGAATGTCGACGTCGGAGAGGATCATCGGCGCCACAGTAGCGCTAGATTGCGAGCGGGCCAATTACGGCGCGGCAATAAGAATGCAAGCGCGCCGTCGCGCGCCTCGCCGCGGCGCGCTCGTGTTACGATTCCTACGAATGTCGGATCAGGACCAGTCGCAACGCCGCGAAGAGAAGAGTGAAGCGGATCAAACGCTGCTCGGCGTAGCGCCGCCCAGGATCGACAGCTCGGTCGAGACGTTGCAACGCGCGCCGGTTTACGTCCGCTCCGGCACTTCCGCACCGGACGCCGACCCTGTGCCGGTGTCGCGCACGGCGCTCCCAAACAGCCCGTTACGCGCCGCCTCGGCCGACAGCACTGGAACTCTGCCTTTGGTTGCCCCGCCTGGCTCCGGCGGGTTCGGTGAGCGCGCGCTGCACCTGGCGCGTCAAAGGCCGGTGTTGTGGATGGTGCTCACGCCCGTCTTGGTCGCCGCGTTCGTCATTTTGTTGGGTCGCCATGGGCACACCCAATCGAGCACGGGTCCGGCGAGCGCCGCCACAGCGGCAGAATCCGCCCCTGCGACGGTCAATCAGACGCCCGCGTCGATCGCCGAGCTCGAGGCCAAGCCCGCTGAATCGCTAACGGCCCAAGAGCTCCTGCTCGTGGCGAGCGCGCACTCCGAACGGCAAGTCGCCGCCGCGAGTGCGCTGCGCCACAAGGTCGAGGAAAACCCGGCGCTCGGCAAAGACAGCGCGCTCCAAAGCGAGCTGCTGCGCTTGGCGGGCGATCCGCGGACGTCACGAGACGCGCTTGCCGCCATGGCCATGCTGGAGCCGCCCGCCTCTGCCGATCTGCTGTACGAGGCGTGGACCGGCACCGCGCAACGCTCGGACACGACCGACCTGGCTCGCGCGCTGCTGTACAGTAGCGACGTGCGCGCCAAGGCCTCGCCCGCATTGGCCGTCGCGCTCGAGCTGCGCGTCGCCGAGACCTGCGAACAATACAAGGCCGCCCTGCCGTCGGCGCTCAAGGACGGCGACCGTCGCTCACTGCATTTGCTGAGTAAGTTGAACACCAAGCATGGCTGCGGCCCCAAGAAAAACGCCGATTGTTTCACGTGCCTACGTGAACCGAAGGATGAGCTGTCAGCCACGATCAGCGCCGTAAAGAGCCGCCACCCTCCGAGTTACGCGTCGGAATAAACGCGCGTTACTTGCGGTCGTCGTACACGTCGCTGGGTTTGGCCGGTGCCGGATGGGCCGGCACGTTGGACAACGACGACGTCGGGCGCTTGGCGAGCGGCGCTGGGGACGACGCCGACGGAACCGCGGGCGGCGCGCTTGGTGTTGCTGCGATTGCCGAGGTGAGCGGCGCACGGCTCAGCTCGTTGGCTGCTGCTGGTGGCGCAAGCAACGCCGAGCTCGACGCAGTCGTCGGTGGAGCGTTGGGAAAAGCCGCGCTCGCAGAGGCGGATACCGTTTGCGGCGCTGGCGAACGGAGCGCGTAATACGACGCGGTACACAACCCGAGCCCGACCAGTGCACTCAGGCCGAGTAAGGTGCGTCGTGGCGATGCCGCGCGCGACGAAGTCTTGCCCCAGGACGCGCCGGTAGGATTCGAGGTTGCGTTGGGCGGCGCGTTCGATGAAACCGTGGTCGGCGGGAGAGGTCCGCGAAAATCGTTGGCCGGACCGAGTACGCCGCTGATTCGCTCCAAGGACAGCCGCGCGCGTGCCGGTCCGAATTCTGCCAATGCGACCGCGAGCTCGCCGACGCTGGCATAGCGACGTGCCGGGTCTTTTTCGAGGCATTTGGCGATCACGGCCTCGAGCCCGGGCGGCACCGTTGGCGCGTGTTGCCTCAAGGGGACGGGTTGCGTTTGTTGGATCTTGAGCAGGACGTTGAACAAGCTGTCCCCGGTGAATGGAGTCACGCCGCTCAGGAGCTCGTAGGCAATCACGCCCAGCGCCCAGATGTCGCAACGCAAGTCCGCGGCGCGCGCATCGCCGACCAACTCGGGCGACATGTACAGCGGTGAGCCGAGCGTGGCACTCGTCTTGGTGATGCCCAGATCCGACGCATTGCCGCCCGTGACTTTGGAGATGCCGAAGTCGAGCACCTTCACCGAGTAACCGCCGCTCGGACGCCGTATGACGAACAAATTGGCTGGCTTCAGGTCACGGTGCACGATGCCGAGCGCATGGGCCTCAGCGATCGCTTCGCCCGCTTGCAGCAAAAACTCGACCGTCTGCTCGACGCCGAGCCGTCCGTATTGCTTGAGCCAGCCCGACAGATCGCTGCCGTCGAGGTACTCCATCACCATGTACGGCGCGCCGTTCTCGAGCGCGCCGACGTCCGACACGCGGGCGACGTGTTCGCTTTTGATCTTCACCGCCGCCCGCGCTTCACGCGTGAAACGCGCCACCGCTTCCGGATTGGCGAACGCCTCGGGCAGCATGAACTTGATTGCGACGCGCTCATCGAGCTGCAGATGGTGAGCGGCTACCACCATGCCCATGCCGCCGACACCGAGCACGCGCTCGACGCGGTACTTTCCCGCGAGCACTTGGCCTGCTACCGCGTCCGTGCTCGTCGAGCCCAAGGGGGGCACTATTTCGCGACCTTCATTACCTGCCCGCCCGCGGTGTTGGTCCAGTACACGGTCGTCGAGTCGAGCGTGATGCCGTGGGGATCGTTTTGTCCCGTGGCCAGCGTCGTCGCGGTGCCACCAGTGAGCGGGGCGTGCATTACGGAGCCACTCGCCGAGCGGTTCGTCCAATACACGCCGCTCGCGTCGACCGCGACGCCAGAGGGGTTCGTTTGCCCGGTGACGAGCGGCGTGGGCGCGCTGCCCGGTGCGTTGGGGACTCTATAAATCGTGCCGAGTGTGGAGGTGAAGTAAACGTACGAGCTATACGTCGTGATGCCCTCGGACACGGGGATGTTCGACGAGAGGACGTTCGCCGTTCCGGAGCCCAGGCTACCGCCGTCGTGTTGCTTGATCACATTGGTGCCTTCGAACCAATAAACGCCGGCGGCGTCCGCAGCGATGCCCGACACGTAGGTCAGCGGATATGCGTAGACGCCCTGGATGTTGCTGACTATCCAGGCATCGTCGGGGTCGACATTGTAAGCCCCGTTGCTCGACACAGCGACACCATTGAGCATGTCGGTCGATGCGCCCCACATGGTGCCGTTTTCGTCTGGCGGTACGGACATGGTTGTCGAGACGAAACAGGTCCCCATCTGCGCGCTCCACCACACTTTGCCGGAGAAGACCGCGACAGAACCCATCGCCGTGCCGCAGTCGCCGCCACCGATGGTTCGCTGACCACCGCTCGATGAGTATTGCTTCATCGTGTGGTCACCTTTGTTTGCCCAAAAAAGCGTCGCACCGTCGGTGGCGATCGCCCAAGG
>FSWQ01001364.1_pt1 | contig 12199 bp, 11 predicted proteins | sample 1637691 | NCBI WGS metagenome assembly FSWQ01 (sample SAMEA3914814, study PRJEB12502) | metagenome | biome: forest; material: soil | place: USA | collected 2011-09-16 | depth 0.1 m | reverse complement strand
TGCCCCACGCAGCTGCTGGATACCGCGGAGGGCAAGTGCCACGCGCCCAACTGGTACTGCGGAGCGCACGCGGCTGAGCCGTTCTGCCAAGCACTGATGGCCTCTGCCACCAACACCCTGAATACGGATCCAGATTGCGCAGTCGGCAAAGGCACCACCTTCACTCCGAACGACATCTTTGGTTGCGCGGGCTTCTTTGGCGGGCAAGGTGACAACAAAAACGGCAACGCGTGCTGCGCCAAGGTGAACCGCAACTACCAAGGCAACGCCACCAAGCAAACCCCCGCTGACCGCTGCTCGTTCTACAAAACCGCGCCCTTCAACGTGTACGCAGACTGGGCGCAAAAGCAGTGCCCCTACATCTATTCCTTCGCCTACGACGACGTCGCCGATCAAAGCGGCTTCTTCACCTGCAATCAAGGCACGGAAATGGACATCACGTACTGCCCCGCGGACCAGTAGAGTCGCAGTGGCAGGGGCCCGTGGTGGCCCTCGCAAACTCAAAAACCATGTTCGAATTCGCTCATGGTTTTCGACTTCGCGGGGCGCGCCGAACGCGGGCGTTCATTCGGTCGTCGAGCGTTGGGAGAGCGCACTGCGCGGCGCTCTCCGCCGTTTACCGTCCTGGTCGAGAATGAGCGCTGAAACGGTGTGGGTTGCGTCGCGCTCGAACTCGATGCGCGCGTCGACTACGCGCAGATAGAAGCGGTCTGCGGCGCTGGGCCAGAGCACGAGCGGGCTTTGGCCGGGGGCCCGGGCGTAGAGGCGGTTCTCGTTTAGCCAAACGTGAATCACGAAGTCCTTGTCGAGCGCGTAGTCGCCAGCGTACTCGCCGAGCGTGCCCACGGGCGGTGTGTACAGCCCTGGCACGTCCAGTGGCAGCACTGGCTGGCCTTGCGCGTAAGCGAGCACGCGCGCGCCGAGCTCCTCCTGTCGCGCGAACGCTGTCGAAAGCAGCACCACGACGGCCACTTGCCGCCGCGGATCCAGCGCGAAATAGCTGGAAAAGCCGCCCGTTTCGCCGTTGTGCCAAATAATGCCGTCCGGCTGAATCTGAAAAAATAGACCGATGCGCCCGCCCTCATTCGACTCCGCCCGAGCCTGTTCCGCGAGCTGGAATGCGGGTCCCAGCGAGGTCGTGTTGGTGAAAAGCGCTGCGCGCGCAAAGCGAGCGAGATCGCGCGCGCTCGTGTGCAGCCCGCCCGCTGGCGCCATCGCGTTCAGATCCCACGCGGCCTTGGGCGTGTCGTCACCGTCGTGACCCTGCGCGCGCCGCGCGTCACGCGCGCTAGGTACCGTGAGGAAGGAGTCAGCCATGCCGAGTGGCTCGAGAATTCGTGCCCGAAGCAGCTCGGGGTACGGCGTGTGCGCGCTTTTCGCGAGCGCCTGACCGAGCACGCCCGCGCCGAAATTCGAATACAGCGAGCGCTCACCGGCGCGCTCCGGCTTCACGCGCGAGAGCGACGCAAAAAGATGCGTCAAATCATAGTTGGCGTACGGGTTCTCCGGATCCTGCGCGGGCATGTCGTCGGGCACGCGCGGTAAGCCGGAGCGATGCGTCGCCAAATCCAGCAAGGTAATGGGGCGGCCGTTTTCGGCGAGCCGAAGTTCCGGCTCTAGCAGCGCGCTCAGCGGTTGCTCGAGCGTGACTTCACCGCGCAGCGCCGCCTGTGCCAGGAGCACTCCGGTGAACACTTTGGTGATCGAACCGACTTCGTACAACGTGTCAGCATCCGGTGCGGTCGGCGCTTCCCGAGCAGCACCGAAGCCGCACGTTTCCGTGTGGCGAGCGTCCAGCAATGCCACTGAGGCACCACGCACCCAGTGGCCGCTCAGGAGCGGAGCGAGCAACGGCTCGAGCTCAGTACAGCGCCATGCGTTTGGGGCGGGCCGAACCGCATTCGGTGGCGGCGCCTCGCGCAGCGGTCTGCGAGCAGCGCAGCCAACGAACACGAACACACTCAACGCCGCCGCCCGCGCCGCCCAACCCACTCGTTCCTCAATCATTGCTCACCGGCCCCGTGGAATCTTGGTCCCGTCTGTTACGCTGCCCGCTACTGACCCCGCAGCCTCGATATTCCTTGGACCAATCAGCCGGCGCCCTGAGCTGATTTCTCACATTGCCATGCTGGGCGCACACGGTGCCCCAGCCAACTCGACGCGAATTACGGTTGCCAGAATGAATCGGCGGGGATGGCGAAGTTGAGGGATTGATTCAAGCGGTCGTGATCGACCAGCACCTTGGTGGTGATGCCGACGAGATTGCCGCGTGCGTCGAATAGGCCGCCGCCCGAGGAGCCTGGTGAAATGGGCGCGGTGGTTTGCACGAAATGGCTGGCTTTTTCGTCGCGTTTTGCCGACAAAAGGCCGTTCGACAAGCTGAGCTCGAGGCCGCTGGGTGAGCCCAACGTGTACAATGCTTCGCCGACCTCCAGTGAGTCATAGCTGCGCACGCCGCGGATGGGTGTCAGGTTCGCTTCTGTTACACTCAGCACGCAGCGGTCAGCGGCGGGGTTGGCGCGTGACAGCTCGGCTTTGCGTTCGAGCTTGCCTTGCTGCAGCGTGATCTTCTGCGCTGCTTCGACGACGTGACAGTTCGTGAGCAGCTCGCTGCGGCTGATCGCTACTGCCGAGCCTTGCATCGTGCCTTCGCTGGAGGCGACGATCACGCGATACACTGACGGCGAGAGCAGTTTGAACAACGCCGGCCCTTCGAGTGGCGCGCTGCTGGTCACCGCGGGAGGCGCAGCGCTCGTTACGTTCCACGCGGGCCAACCGCCTGCTGGCGCCAAGAACCCGCCGTTGCCGCCTTCGCGTGCCGGCTCTTTCCAGGCCATGTCTTCTTCATACAGAAGCGCAAAGTGACGCACCTCCGGCAGATCCTCAGCTGGCACGGAGGTGGGCGTATCGCAGGTTCGCACGGCAAATTGTCGAACAGCCGCCAAATCACGCACGATTGAGGTCGGAAGCTGTGTGCCCAGAATCGTCACGTTGCGGTCGTCTTGGATTTGCTTTTTGAGCAGCTTGGCTTTCGGTAACTCGACGCGCTGACCATCGATCATTGCGCCGAGCTCACAGTCCGCGGTCGCAGCTTCTGAAGCCAAGCGCACGACGGTGAGTTCAACGGGCGTCTTGCCGTCGGGCGTGGCGCGCAACTTCAACAACATTTCTCGATCCAGCCGCACGTCCAGCGCGATCACTTCGCCGCCGGCGGCGTTCTTTTCGCGGTGCGCGATGCCGATTTGCGGCTCGCCCTTGCTGGCGTCGTGGGCTTTCGGAGTCGCTGCGCTCGCTTTGGGCGGCCCGGCTAGCGCAGCGTCCGACAGGCACTGCCCGTCGGCGCATGTGTACAGCTCGGTCTGCTCGCAGCCCGAGGCGCGAAAGCGACCGTCGCTTTCGTCCTCGATCTCGACCTCGCTCACGTTGCACAAGTGCTCACTCGCGAACATGCGGCGAACGTGCCCCGCCATCGCGACGCCGCATGCTGACATCGTCAGCCCCAGCCCTAGCCCCATTGCCGACATCCCCAGGCCACGCATCTCGAGTCTTTTCACACGGTTCTCCGAGCGCAGAGTATCTCTGGGAGCAGGCGCCCGCGTCAAAATGACGAGCGTTCGCAAGCGCTCCACGCCCCGCAGGCTCGGCGATTACTGCCGTTTGCCGAGAAAGCTCAGATTCCCTGATCGTTACCGGCCATGCCGCCCACATACGAGAGGGAGCGCCCTGCCTCCTCCATTGTTCAAGCCATGAATCGGAAGGCCTATTACCCGCTGTTCGTTGCGGCATTCGGCGCGGCAGCGTGCTCGAATGCAGCGCCCGCGTCGTCGTCTGCTGAGGCGGGTGCGGGCGGCAGCGCCAATACGGCGGGTGCAGCTGGCGCGTCGAGCGCGCAGGCAGGGCAGCCGAGCGCGGGCGTGGCTGGCAGCGCGGCCGGCGTAAGCGGCGCAGCCGCGGTTGGTGGCGCGGCCGGCGTCGGCGGCGCGGCCGCGGTTGGCGGTGCAGCGGGGGTTGGTGGTGCGGGGGCGTCAGGTAGCGCGGGGGTGGCTGGCAGCGCCGGTGCAGCGGGCGGCTCGAGCACGTGCGCCGGCCTGCTTTGTGAAGACTTCGAGCAGGGCATGATTGACCCGGCAAAGTGGGATTTGAAAGAGGGCGCGGGTGGCACTGCGGTCGTGCAAACGGCCATGGTGGCGCACGGGAAGTACGCGCTTCAGGTGCACGGCCTTGCCAGCAAAACGGATGACTACGCGCTGATCGTGTCCAAGAATGCGCCAGCGGCGCTCAGCGGCGCGCACTTCGGGCGCGCCAATTTCTTCATCACGCCCAAGCCTTTGACTAGCGGCCACACGCAAATGGTGTTTGCGGGCAGGAATGGCACGGGCAGCGCCAATGGCCCCGGGCCACTTCAAAAGCTGCGCTACATGGAAGTGTCCAACATCAACGGCGGCTGGCAAGCGGGCTTTGACCTGCTGGACATCTCACCGTTGATTGAAGAAGTGGTGTACCCCGCGGGCTCACCGCAAGTGCCCACCGTCACGTGGACGTGCCTGGAATGGCAATTCACTGATGCGCCGGACAGCGTGAACTTCTGGATTGACGGCAAGCTGGTCGGCACGTTCGACGACCAACACGTCTCGTACCCATCAGGCCACACGCCGGGCATGCCGCTGTACAACGGCTCGAGCTCCGGCTTGATCGGCGGCTTCGACTTATTCGGCTTCGGCTTCCACGACTGGCACCCGAATAAGCCGTTCGACCTGTACTACGACGACATCGTGCTCGACACGAAGCGCGTCAATTGCCTGCCGTAAAGCGCTGATTTCTCAATACGCGCTCCTCGGCGCGGCGCGTGAGCCCTCGAAGACTGCAGGCTCGTGGCCAGCGCGGTTAGCCCCGCTCTCCTAAGTGGGCTATGTTCTGCGGATGATCAAACAATGGCGTGACGCTCATGGAATGAGCGTCTCTATTGAGCTCTGAAAGTTGCGGCGTGTGTGGGGGTGATGGCCGCATTGGCAACACCTTCGGACTCACTACTACCTGCCCGGGCTGCCACGGCAGTGGCAAGCGCTCGCAGGACACCGGCTTTCACGACGTGACCAAGACCAAGCCGGCGCATCATCGCGGCACGAATGGCTTGGCGGTGGCGGTCGAAAAACAGACTTGGCCTTCGACCACGGAAGGCGCGCGCCTGGCGACCGAAATTCGCGATAGCGCTGGCTTTGCCAGTGACACCAAGGCTCGCCTCACGCGTGAGATCATCGAGCACGAGGCCAGCCACGGCCTGTGCACCAAAACCTTCCTCAAGAAGATCCGCAAACAAGTTCCGCGTTTGGCTTAACGCCAGCTATTCCGGAGCGCGAACACAAGTCACGCTCTCACCGCCGGGCGGTGAGAGTGGCTTCGTGGGCCGAGCGATGTTGGCGACCGCGCACGCGATCACCGCGCCGATGACGGCCAAGTACGCCAGCACGGAGCTTACCCGTGTGAAGCGCGCGCTGCTCCAGGGCACGGCTTTGCCGAGCGCTGCACCGAGCAGCGCGAGCACGAAAATGTACAGCGTGCGGCCGTACCAAGACATGGCAAGCGTTGCGGGCTTGGCTCCGAACTGCCAGCTGCGCGCGAGCGGCAAGTACCAAAGTGAAGGCGCGCTCCAATGCACGAGCGCCGCGTACGCCGCAGAACCCGCGATGGTCGCGAACAGCGCCGCCGTGATGCTCGATGCCTGGCGTGCTTCGTTCATGGTACCCCGCGCACGAGCGTGATCGCGAAGCCGGAAAGGGCGTTGAACCACATCAGGCTCGCCAACAAGAGCGATGCGCCGAGGTACAGTTGAAAGTGCTCGCGTGGCGATTGGCGCTCTAGCCGGCGCGCCACGACCCAAACCAACACGGCAAGCAAGAGCGCGAGCACGGCAAAATCCTCCTTCGTATCGAACAACTTCGAAGTCGGGATGTCACAGTGATCGAGATACAAGCCGCGCACGTAATAGCGATAAGCAGGGTAGATGATGGCGCCGAGCAACACCGTTATGGCGCACGCAATAACGCCGGTTGTGCCGTAAATCTTGGCCAAACGGGGATTTAGCCGGCCCTGCAGCGCGCGCACCGCGACGATGCTTTGGTGCGTGACGGCACCGAGCGCCACCATGGCTGCCAGCGCGTGCACAATGGTCAATCGTTTGGCGACGTCGGCGAGAAAGATCATGAAGTCGAACGGTTGGGCATGCGGGACGCGCGAGCTGCCAAAAGAATCACGGAAATCACGGCGGTTGGACACTTTCACATAGCAGCCGCCGAAAAAGCAACACGCCCCAGGCAGCGGCACTCAGTGGTTGGAGTGCATAACGCGTGCGCAAACCGGATACGGTATTTGCGCACTTGCCGTTATTGCTCCACTACATATCCAACAAGCGATCTTGACCGTCGCAGAGTGCGTGTGTAGCGTGCTTCACATGGCGCTCAACGGGTCGGATAAGCGATTGGTGTCGGGGTTTGCTGTGTTGGTGCTCGGGGCCGGTGCGGTATGTTTGAGTCAGTGCACGTCTAATTCGAGCACTAGCCAATCTAGTGCAGCTGGCGCGGGAACAACCGCTGGCGCGCCCGGCAGCGCCGGCTCGCCGGGTGCAGCAGGCGCAATCGGCACTGCGGGTACGCCCGGCAGCGCCGGCGCGCCAGGTACGGCAGGCGCGTCTAGCAGCGCGGCAGGTGCACCTAGCTCCGGTGGCACCACTGGCACTGGCGGCGCGGGCGGGGCCGGGGCCGGCGGTACGAGCGGCGTTGCCGGCGCGGGCGGCGCCCCACACGCAACGCTGAACAATTTTGACGGCTCCGTGTTTTACGTTACCCATGGTGACGGCACGCTGCACGCCATCCAAGAGGGCACGTGGAAGGAAGTCGGCGTGTGGCCCAACTTCCCAATTTTGGACAACGTGCGCGGTGTGGATGCGGACGCGGCAGCGGGCGTTCTGTACTTCACGCACGGCGCCGCAGGGCCGAATTCAGACGGCATTGCCGACAAGAACGGTTACTTGGGCGCGTGGGACCTGTACCAGAACAAGCTCATCTACAACAAGCACCTCACCCACGGTGTGGATCAACCGTCGTTCGGTAATTCCCTCGTTTACGTGCCCGCGGGCGAGAACACGAACGTTCGTACCTGGTACTACTACCGCGCTAGTGACGGCGCTCTACTCGGGAATGAGCCCGGCGGCAGCAACCCGCACGATACGATCTACAAGAATGGCCACCGCTACTACGGCGGCACGGAAGACACGTACCTGTACGTCGTGAACCTGCCCGGCGTCACCAAGGTGGGGCCCTCTCCGTCGGACACGGCGGGCGTGCGCCCGTTCAGCGTCAACGGCTCGGAAACACGCGCTTACATCGCCTGGAGCAATTACCGCGGCTTCTCGGTCGGGGATCTGACCACGGGCAAGATCATCAAATCAGTCAACTTTGCGACGGCCTTCCCCGGAACTGGCGGCGCGTGCATCATCGCGCCCAGTCACGGCGTGTCACTCTCGCCGGACAACAAAGAAGTGTACGTGATGGACAGCTGCGTGGATATGATTCGCGCCTACACGGCGACGGATGACCCGCAGCTGATCGCCTCCGTGCCGCTCACACACAAGATCCACGGCGGTACTGAGCAGGCCTGCGCTTGGGACTGCTCGAAGGACGGCTGGGTGATGCACTCGCGTGACGGCAAGTACGTGTACATTGGTGACTCGGGTGACGTCATCGACACGACCACGCACACCGTCACCACGTATCTGGAGCTGCTTGCCAACTGCCGCCACGGCTTCCTGGACGTCATCTGGAAGAACGGGCAGATCCTCGATACGTCGACGCACGTTGGCCTCGGTTACTGAACCGAGACCAACCTTCGACTCACTTCAGGCGTTCGGCGACCGCGCGAATTTCGGCTTCGGTGGGGGTTTTGCCCTGCCCGCGCGGGTCGCGTGCGTTTTGGAATTCGACCATCCAGCCCGGGTACTCCGGCGGCAGCGCGCTCGCTTCGTCCAGCAGCTTCACTTGCTCGCTCGACAGGCGTAGCTCCGTTGCCGCAAGGTTGTCGACTAGCTGTTCCGGCTTCTTCGCGCCGATGATGATGCTGGTGACGAATGGCCGCGTCAGCTGCCAACCAAGGGCAACGCGCGCGACCGAAGTGCCGGTTTGTTCGGCGACCGTGCGCAGCGCGCCGAGCACGCGCGGCAGGCGCTCCATGTTCACGGGTGGGAAATCGAAGCTGGCGCGGCGCGCGTCCGCCGGACCCTTCTTTTCCGGGTCGAACTTGCCGGATAGCAGACCGCCGGCGAGCGGGCTCCAGGGCAAGATAGCGACGCCCTCGGCCAAGCACAGCGGCGCGATCTCACGCTCGATATCGCGGCCGGCGATGGAGTAGTAAACCTGCGCGCTCTGGAAGCGAGCCAGGCCGTTCTGCTCCGCAAACGTAATGGCTTTCGACGCAACCCACGCGGGCAGATTGCTGAAGCCGAGGTAACGCGCCTTGCCCGAGCGCACGACGTCGTCCAGCGCGCGCACGGTTTCTTCGATCGGCGTCACCGGATCGAAGCCGTGAATTTGATACAGATCCACGTAGTCGAGCCCGAGCCGCTGCAAGCTGGCGTCAATGCTGGCCATGATGTGCGCACGTGACAGCCCGACTTGATTGACACCGGGCCCCACGCGCCCGCGCACCTTGGTGGCGACCACCACTTGCTCACGCGGCCGCGCCAGCGACTTGAGCGCTGCGCCAACCAAGCGTTCGCTATCACCGTCCGAATAAACGTCCGCCGTGTCGATGAAGTTCACGCCCGCATCGAGCGCCGTGCCCACGAGCGCCAAGGACTCCTGATCCCCAAGCTGCCCGATGGTCCGCCACATGCCCGCCGAGTTGCCGCCAAACGTCATTGCGCCGAGACATAGCTCCGACACATACAAACCCGTTTTACCGAGAAGATTGTAACGCATGTGCATAGCGTAAAACTTCGAGCGCACTCGAAGTCAAGGGTGCGGCTCGAACCGCGCCCTGCGGCTGCACTTGTGCGAAAAAAAGACGGTATCTGCCGCGACACCTTGCAACACGCGCTCGCGCTGCGAAATGAAATCTGCCGCGACGGTTTCGTTGACCCGCTCCTGACGTGGTGCTCGCGCCTTGCGGTAGCCGTCGCTCGCAGGCTTACTTGTAACAACCCTGCGGAGTGATGTTGTGCGCGCGAGCCTCCAGCCGTGCCTGAATTTGCGCGTGATTGCGCAATAAAGGGGGCTGCGGTGTGTGGCGCACCTCCATTGCTGAGTTGCTCGCGAGGGTGTAACCCTCCGGTATCGAGTGCGGACTTGCCTGGTGGCCGTTCGCGTCTGAAAGCGAGTTGAAGATGAAAACGCACCTGCCGTGCGGCGTGCTCGCCGTGTTGATTTTGGCTGCCTGCAGTAGCCGGCCAGACCCGCAGTTGTTCGCGCAAGGCTCGTCGCAGCCTGGAAAAACTCAGGCCGGCGGTGACGGCAATGCCAACCCAAACGCCAACGCTTCCGGCGCTAGCTCGAGCGGCGTTGGTGGTGATGCGCCCGCAGTGAACGATACCGGTGGTGGCGCATCACTGCCCGTCGGCGGCTCCGCGGACGTGGGGGCTGCGGGCGATCCGGGCGTTGTGCATGACACCGGCAGCGCGGGCTCCATCGGCATGCCAGACCCAAAGGGCACTGCGGGCGGGGTGGGTACAGCGGGTTCCACGGGCTCACAGTTGGCTGACGCGGGGCCCCCGGAGCCGCGCGATCCAGTGTGCGGCAACGGCGTCATCGAAGATGGCGAGCAATGCGACGCCGGCGGCCATGCCGGCACTGGCTGCGACGCAAACTGCAAGGTCGTGTGCTCACAACACGGCCAAGGCGTTCTCCAATCCGAAGACCACCACTGCTACGCCGGCTACAATCAGGCTGATTTCACGGGTGCCCAGCAGGATTGCGTGAAGCGCGGCGGCCACTTGGCCACCATCACCAGCGCGGCCGAAAACAAAGTCGTGCGTCCGCTCGTGAGCAACTCGAAATGGCTCGGCGCGAATGAAGACGTCCCCGTGACCTCGCCCGGCACCGGCAACTACGCCTGGCTCACCGGCGAACCGTTCGACTACAGCAATTGGGGCCCCCAAGAACCCAACCGCGCCGAAACCCACTGCGGCAACGGCAACGGGCTTTGCTACGAGCACTGCGTCGTGATGCTCGGCGATGGCACCTGGGCCGACCACCGCTGCGACATCGTAGACGGGTATGTTTGTGAGTGGGAGCCTGCGGGCACTCAGTAGCGCCAGCGCCCTGTGAGCTACGCGCCACCCTTTGCGCGGCGCGCCCGCTAACCCCAATTCCCAGCTCAGCCTTCGGTCTCGTTCACACGAACAACGGCGCGAGGCTGTTCCTCTGCGCGTGCTCGGTCATGGTGGCGGCGGAGGGCTGCGTGCTGAAGCGCGCTGCGGCTTCGAGCACGCGCGGGAGCAAGTTGATGTCGCCCGCGGTGTTCAGGAATACGCGCGGATCACCGAGCACCCAGTGGGTGGCTTGTTCGATGGCGAGGGGCTCCGTGAGCGGCGCATACCAGGTGTGCCACGGTTGCTGCTCGTCTTCCTTCGGGCCGCGCGCCAGGCTTTTGATGGTTTGAACGGCGATGTTGCGCTGGCCGCACAGGCCGACCAATGCTTCGAATTCCGTCGCATATTCGGCGTTTTGAAGCAGCGCGAAGTTCAATGGTAGCAGCACCGAGTCGAAGTCGAAGTGGGCGAGTGAGCGCTGGTGCATGCGCGTAACACGCAGCTCGTGGCCCGTGACGCCAATGAAGCGCACTAGCCCTTGCTCGCGCGCCTCCACTAGCGCTTCGAGCGCGCCGCCAGGGCCCATGGCCGTGCTCCAATCTGCTTCGTCAATCAAGCAATGAAGCTGGATCAGATCCAGGTGATCCGTTCGCAGCAGCTCTAGCGAGCGATGCAACTGCTCTTTGGCTTTTTGGTACGTACGCTCGCCGGTTTTGGAGGCGAGAAAGAAATCCGCGCGCCGCGGCTCCAGCCAGGGCCCGATGCGCTCTTCCGAGGCACCATAGGAGGCCGCGGTGTCAATGTGATTGACGCCGTACTCGAGCAGCAAATCCAACGCGGTGTTCGCCTCGGCCTGCGTCACTTTACCCAGCGCAGCCGCGCCGAAAATCACGCGCGAGCTCTGGTGCCCGGTACGCCCAAAAGCCATCTTGGAAATCATGCGCTTTGACTTTAACGCGGATTGCCTACGAGTCCACACGCGCGCGCCTGGGTGCGCCGAGCTTCACTCCCCGGCGAGGCGGCGCATGCGCACGGCGAGCGGGCTCGTGGGATAGCGCGCGACGAAGGCTTTCGCCCGCGCGACGGCGTCGCCATGGCGGCCGGCGCTTTCGAGCGCTTCGGCGCGCAACACTTTCGCCTCGAGATCCAGGTTTCCGTGCGGGAACGCGCGCGAGTACGCATCCAGCTGCGTGAGTGCGCCGGCGCCGTTTCCGGCTTGAATTGCCTTCGCCGCGCTGTCGAGCGCTGCAAGCTCGCCGGCTAGATCCGAGCTCGAGCGCACAGCTGACGAAGGTGCGAGGCTTACTGAAACCGGGCTGCCATTCGGCGGCGCGCTGACCCGCGAGCCTTCACGCACTGGCGTGTCGGGCGGCGCTGCGACCGGCGCGGGTGCATCGGCAGCTTGCGGAACGCGCATGACCGAAGCGCTCGCGGCGGCTGAATTCACGACGGGGCGGACATGCCCGACGCCCGACGAGGCGAGGAAGTAGCCGCCCGCGAGCACGAGCGCGCCAGGCACTCCCCACAGCGCGAGCTTTGCTGGCGAAAGCACCGCCTTGGAGAGGGGCTTCACGCCTGTGACGGTCGATGCGCCCGCCAACGTAGCCAGCGCGCGCTGCCGCGTTTGGTCGGAGGCACGGTAGCGCTTCGCAGAACGGAGCAGCGCGGCGCCGACGTCAGTTCCGGTATCGGTCAGCCGATCGGGATCCTTCATGCTCGTCGTTCCTCCGCGTAGCGCAGGGAGTGGATGCGCTCTTGGAACTGCTCGCGCGCTCGCCGAAGCCGTGAGGCCACCGTGCCCGGCGGGATCTGCAGCATTTCGGCGATTGCTGCCATTGTTAGCTCCTCGAGCTCGAACAAGACGAACACGTCGCGCAGGTCGTCTTCGAGACCATCGAGTAC
>FSWQ01001317.1_pt1 | contig 12201 bp, 6 predicted proteins | sample 1637691 | NCBI WGS metagenome assembly FSWQ01 (sample SAMEA3914814, study PRJEB12502) | metagenome | biome: forest; material: soil | place: USA | collected 2011-09-16 | depth 0.1 m | reverse complement strand
TAGCCAAGGGTACGTGGCGGACTGCAACCCGGATGACTGGGGGCAGTTGCGCACCTTCGCGGTGACGAGCCACGGCTATCAATTCGACGCCGGCTCGCTCGAAGTGCAGGTCAGCAAGGGCAAAACCAGCGTGCTCGAGATCACGCGCCAGAACGTGGCAGAGCGCCTGTATCGCAACACAGGTGAGGGTATTTATCGGGATAGCGTGCTGCTGGGGCTCACCACGCCGGTGGCCGCGCCGCTGTTGAATGCCGGCGTGGTGAGTCAGGACAGCGGCCTCACTGCACTGTTCAATGGCCAGGTATTTTGGGTCTGGGGCACGAACACGGGCGCTGGTTATCCGCTCTCGGATTTCGGGGCTTCCGGCGCGCTCTCGAAATTGCCTGCGCAAGGCGGGCTCGACCCGCAATGGGGCGTGAACCCAACGTACTACGCGAACAGTGACGGCAACTGGAGCGGCCTCAGCCCGAACATTGCGCCGACGGGGATGCCCACGTGGGTGTCCTCACTACTGGTGGTGCCGGGCGCAGAGGGGGAAGACGTGCTGTTCGTGGCGTTCAGCAAACCGAACGCGGATTTGTCTTTGAATCGGCACGGCTTGTTGCGCTTCGATACGACGACGAAGAAATTCCTGGATACGGGGGTGGTGTGGCCAATCACCAACTTCGTTGCGCCGAGTGGCCAGCCGGTGATCGTGCAGCACGCCGACAAGAGCTACGTGTATTACGGCTCACCGCTACGCGTGCCTGCAGATGCGGCTTCGCTGCTCGACACGAGAACGTATGAAGTGTTCAGCGCGCTGCCCGCCAATGGCGGCAAAGTGCTGGAGCAAGGCACGGACGGTTCGCTCATTTATGGCTTCAAAAAGGGCGCTTTGGCGACCACGCCGGCCCTCGTGCATGCCGCGGGGGTGAGTGATGACCAAGCCTTGGACGGACACCTGACGGACATCAGCACGGGCAGCACGTTCCAAAGCACGGGCGGCCCCGCGCAGTATTTCAACGAGCACCGCAAACGCTTCGTGCGTTTGATCGAGCAAGTGAGCGGCACGACTTCATTCCTGGGTGAGGTCTGGTACCTGGAGGGCGATACGCCGATGGGCCCGTGGGTGTACGCGCGCAAAGTCGTGAGTCACGACGCTTATTCCTTCTCGGCCCCGTGGTTCCACCCGTTCTTCGAGCAAGAGAGCGGTCGCTTCGTGTATTTCGAAGGCAACTACACGAGCACGCTGGCTGGTGACAACGTGGTGAGCACGCCACGTTACAATCACAACCAGCTCAGCTATCGCCTTGATTTGGACAGTGAAGACTTGGCGCTGCCCGTCGCGGTGTATGACACCAGCGACGGAGGCACGGATTTCGCGGTCAAAGAGCGGCTTTCGGCGAACGCGCCCGCGCTGGCAGCGGCATTTTTTGCGCCTGACCGCGCAGGGCGCGGCGCGCTGCCGGTTTACTGGAGCGGGCCGGCATGTACCGCGCGCCACCTCACGTTGGGCGGCACGCCGAGCACGCCGCCCGTGTTCTACGCGGTATCCGCAGACGACACGTCACGCGCCGGCAACTTGGTGGCGCTGTATGACTTTCAGAACGCGAGCGGTCAGCACGCGTATGCCACGAACCAAAGCGCGCCTGCCTCCGGCTTCACGCGCACGGACGCGCCGCTAGGCTACGTTTGGCCGAGTCTAATTGCCGTGAAGCTTCCGGTCGCCGATTACTTAGGGGACACGCAGGCCAACGCTGGCGCGGATCAATGTCTGACCGAGCGCACAGCGGGTAGCGGCGCGGACATCGTGCTCAGCGCTAGCGCCTCCAGCAATATCAACGGCGAGGCGCTGAGCTTCGCGTGGCGGCAATTCGGGCAAGAGTGCGTGATTGGCACAGAGACAACGCTGCATGCGCACTTGGCAGCGGGCGTGCACGCCTTTCAAGTGCAAGTAACGGACAGCGACGGGCGCGTGAGCGCGGACGACGTGATCGTGCAAATCAGCGTGCAATAGCCGTAATCAGCGCTCAGAACTGCGGCTGACTACGCAGTACGCGATCGTGAAACATGAGCATTTCATAAGCGCCTGGGCCGCGGTTGAAGACGTAATCATGCGGGCCGGGCACGGTCACGAGCTCGGTGTGAACGCCTGCGGCGGTGAGCGACTCAGCCAGCGTTTGAATGGCCTTGATGAAGTAGTCGTCACTGCTGGTTAGCAGGTGCACGAGCAGATCCGGCTTTTGCACTTTGGCTTCACGCGCGCGGCGAATGATGTCTTCGGAGTTGTCACTGCGCACTGCCGCTTGCATAGAGGCCACGACGCGGAACGCTTTCGGCCGCAGCAAGCCAATGCCCAACGCCGCGCGGCCTCCCAGGCTCACGCCATCAATGCCCGTGCTTTCTGGCGTGCCGATGGCTGGCGTTTCGCGGTACGCGCGTGGCAACACGGTATCGACTACGAAGCGCGCCAAGGGGGCGGCTTTGTCCAGCGGTTCGTCCGCCGGCAAAATGTCCGGCGTGTACGGGCAAACCATAATCAGCCCCTGATACGGCCGCTGGGTGAGGCTTTGGTTCAGCCGAGCGAGCCGCGCTTCGTCCACGAAACCGCGAAAATCCTCGAGCGTGAGTGGCGGGCGATGCAGCCGCTCGATCGCCGCGGGTAGCCAGTAATCATCCACCCAGCCGCGCGCCCCCGCTTCCGGGCCCTTCAACGCTTCACCTCTGCCGTGCATGGCGACCAGCACCGGCAAGCGTGCATTCGGCTCGCGCTCCGGAATCAGCACGACCACGCGCATTGGGCCGAGCTCGGTCTCGGGATAATCCCAGGTCAATTCTTGCGCGGGCAACATGGCGACTCCGTTACTCGAGTGCGCCGGCCCGGCCAATGACTGCGCGCCGCGCGCAGCGTCCGAACCGGGCGGCGCGTGACGCTTACACGCGGGTGTACTCAGCAAGACGAAGAACGCGCTCAGCAGCAGCGCGCTCCCAGCCCTAAAACTTGTCTTTGGCGGCACGCACGGCCCCTAAGATGGCAGCAGGCGAGCGATCACTGGACAGCGCGCCGGCCACACTGCTCAGCACTTCCGGGCTTGCTACGCGCATGAAGGGGTTGGTGGCTTTTTCTTCGCCCAACGTGGAGGGCACAGTGGGCACGCCCTGCGCGCGCTGCTCGGCAACGCGCGTGGCCTTCGCGGCGACCGCGGCGTTACTGGGCTCTAAGTGCGCTGCAAAGCGCAGGTTGGAAGCGGTGTATTCGTGCCCGCAGTAGACCAGCGTTTCGTCCGGTAACGCCGCGAGCTTCACGTTCAAGGACTCGTACATTTGTGCGGGAGTGCCTTCGAACAGGCGGCCGCAACCTGCGGCAAACAGCGTGTCACCCGTGAACACGGCGCCCTCCCCCGCGTACGCGACGGCGCCCAAGGTGTGACCGGGAATGTGCAGCACATTGAAGGACAAGCCTTCGACCGTGATTGACGCGCCGTGCTCCAAGAACTCCGTCTGCGCCGGGATACGGCCGCGATCCGAAGCGTGGCCGTACACCTTCAGGCCCGGAAAACGCTCGGCGAGCTCACGCGTGCCGCCCACGTGATCGCCGTGGTGATGCGTAGCGAGCACTGCGCCCAGCGTGACGCCCAGCTTCGCCAGCTCACGCTCGATGGGCTCGGCCTCGCCCGGGTCGACCACGACCGCGCGCTTCGAGCCAGGCGCGAGCAACACGTACGCGTAATTATCGGAGAGACACGGAACGATCGCGACCTGCATGGCGGGGAACGTAGTGCTGCGCGCTGACGCCCGCAAATCGGCCGGCAATTCGCGGCAATTTGCGCGTACCGCGCGTGCGCGAGCGGCGCTGCCTAGGGCGTGGCGCGCGCCGGCCGCCGCCTGCGACGAGCGGGCTTTTGCGCATCTTCCCCGCGCGAAACGAAGCTGTAGTGGGCGGATTCAGCGGTCACCAAAGTGTGCTGAGCCGCTAAATTCGGCGCAAAATCCTCACTGAAACAGCTGGTCAAAACGTCCGTTTTTACGAGGGCAATCGTATAGCCATTGTCCAGTAGCTCAGCGAGCTCAGCGGCCAACGGAGCCCGCAAAATCGATAACCCCACCGGTTGCTCGTAGCTCGGCGGGTCGTAGTTGCAGCGTTGGTAGTACCAATAATCCAGCGTGCCGAAGAAGTAGACCTTCTTGTCCGGCACCTGCTGCGCCACTTCCTCACAGTACATGGGCGGGAAGTGGCCGATGGCCATGGACGCAGCCTGTTCATCACGGCTGACGAGCGCGATTTGCGTGGCTGCTTTCGTCCAGATGCGGCCGGAATACCTGAACGCGCACACGCCGATCAACGCGGACGACGCCACTACTTGTAGCGCGAGCGCCGCTCGGGGCCCGTACGCGAGGTCGCTCAGAAAGATGTCCAAGCACAGGAAGAAACAGAGCAGGAAGGGTACCGAAAGATTGATCAGGTTGTTTTCGTGGCTGCGCCCGAAGAAATAGACGGAGCCGCAGATCAAGAGAGCAACCGTGAGCAGCATGGCGCCGCCGCGCTTCTCGCCCAGCTCGGCGCGCTTCCAGAAGGCAAGGGCGCCGCTCAAGGCGGTGAGCGGCAGCAGCCACCAATAGAAGGAATCGGAGGCGACCCTCATCTGGCCGACACCCAACTTGCGATACAGCAACGCGGCTTCCGAAACGGGGCTACCGAGCAGCCAGGTGGTGAGCGCGAGACTGCCCACGATGATTGCCGCATTGGGCGCAGCGGCGCGCCAAAGTGCCCGCCATTCTTGGCGTAACGACGGGCGATCCGCCTTGTTGAGGGCCAGACGAGCAGCCAGGAAATCCGCCGGATAGGCCATGGCGTAGCCCGCAAGGTAGAGCACGCCCATGCTGCGCAAAGTGATGCACAGGAGGCCCAAGGTAACGGCCACCGCCCAGTGCCGCACTCCGAAGTACAGCGCCACCGCGACCGGTAGGATCCACAAATCCAAACGGAAGGGCGCGACCTGCGGGACCGCCATCTGGTCGCCCTCGACCCCATAAATTCTGACCAGCACGACGGCCACTAGCAATGGCCCAGCGAGCCCAGGGTGAGAGAACCAGCGCCGAGCCAGCGGCACGAGAGCACACAGCAGCACGTAACAGCTCAGCGCAGCGCCGAAGAAGATGGCCATGGGGTCGCCGCCCAGCCACAGCCAAGCCTCGGCAATGAGCGAAGGCAGGTAGTCATACTGCATGTACACGTGCGCGGGCGCTGCGCCGTGTAGCAGCCTGAGCGCGGGGCTCAGGATGGCCATTGCATCACCCGGGCTGGGCGGAGCAGACGGCAAGAACGCCACCGGGACCAACAGCACCGCCGTAATGACAGACAGCAAACGACGAGTGCGCAGGCCCCAGCTGAGCAAGATACTCACGCCTACGGCACTGACCACCACCGCGAGATAGTGTGCATTTGCAGCACTGATCTCGAGCGGAACGGGGCTGCTTGACGTGAGCGGGATCACGAAATGCGCGCGATGAAGCAGACACAGTGCACCGCACGCTGAAACCAGCGTGACCACGACGCGCACGCGCCGGCTCGCGCGGCGTAGCACGTGAGCCAAGGCAGCCAGCAGCACGGTACTGGCGACAGCCAGCGCAAACAGAGCCTGGGGCTCCGCGCCGTCAGCCTCGGTCGTGAATGCCGAATAGGCCCAGGTATTGACCGTCGCCATATCCAAGTGGAATTGACGAGCCCAGAGCCAGAGCGCGAAATGAAAGAACAGCCGCCACGCGACCCAACCCAGCGCCAAGGATGCGCTGACCAGCGGCAGCACTGCGTTGTCTGCAATGCCGCTGCACGCGGCCAAGAGCCGGGCTTTGAAACCCCCGCTCGCTCGGGTGTTCGATGCTGCGGTCATGCGCCGGGCCCTACGGGTTCGCGCGGGCCGGCCGCCGCCGACGAGGCCGAGGAGAAGGAGCGGGCGGCGCCAGCTCTTTTGCGTCTTCAGCGCGCGAAACGAACGAGTAGTGCGCGGAGTCGGCTCTCACCAAGACGCGACCAGCCGCCAGACTCGCAGCATATTCCTTCACGTAAAGGGGGCTCATGCCATCCGTTCGGACGAGCGCAATCGTGTAGCCCTTGTCCAGTAGCCCGCCGAGCTCTGTAATCAACGGCGCTTTCAAGATCGAAAACCCCAGGGGTTGTTCGTAGCTTGGCGGGTCGTAGCCGCAGCGTTGGTAATACAAGTAGTCCAGTGAAGTGAAGAAGAAGACTTTCTTGTCCGGGACTTGCTGCGCCACTTCTTCGCAGAAAATCCGCGAGAACTGTGGGGTGTACATGGAAATGCTTTGCTCGTTGCGGCTCAACACCGCTACCTGCGTGGTGACTTTCGTCCAGATACGCCCGGAGTATTGAAACGCGCACAGGCCAACCAAGGCCGAGCACAGCGCGATTTGCAGCTTTGGCGTAACGGGCATGCCGCGGCCGAGCTCGCGCAAGAAAATATCCAGGGACAGAAAGAAGCAGAGCAGGAAGGGCGTGGAAAGATTGGTCAGATTGTTTTCGTGGCTGCGCCCGAAGAAGTAGATCGAGGCCGAGATCAACAGCGCCACGGTGAGCAGCATTGCGCCGCCCTTCTTTTCGCCCAGCTCGCCGCGGTTTTGGAAGGCAAGCGCGCCGCTCAGAGCGGTGAGCGGCAGTAGCCACCAGTAGAAGGAGGCAGCTGCGATCTTCATCTGACCGACACCGAGCTTGCGGTACAAAAGCGCGGCCTCGGAAACGGGGCTACCGAGCAGCCAAGTCGCGACGCCAAGGCAGGCGATGATGATCGCCGCATTGGGCGCGGCCGAGCGCCAAAAGCGGCTCCATTCTTCGTGCAACGAGGGCCGGTCGGCCTTACTTTGGGCCAAGCGCGCAGCCAGAAAATCCGCCGGGAAGGCTAGCGCGTAACCCCCGAGATAAAGCACGCCAATGCTACGCGAAGAGATGCACAACAGCCCCAACACTAGCGCCACGGCCCAGTGCCTCACGCCGTAATACAGCGCCACCGCGACCGGCAGCATCCACAAGTCCAAACGGAATGGCGAGATCTGCGGAACCGAGATCTGATCACCCATGACCGCATAAATTCTGACCAGAACGATGGCCACCAACAACGGCCCAGTGAGCCCGGGGTGCGAGAACCAGCGCCGCGTCAGCAACGCCAGGCCGAGGAGCATCGCGTAGACGCTCAGCGCCGTGGCGAAGAAGATGGCCATGGGGTCACCCCCGATCCGCATCCACGTCGCTGCGACGAGTGACGGAAGATAGTCGTACTGCATGAACACCTTTGCAGGTGCCGCGCCGTGCAGCAGGCGGAGCGCGGGGCTCAAAATTGCCGTGGCATCACCGACGCTCGGCGACGCAGACGGTACGAATGCGACCGGGATCAACAGCAGCGCCGTAGTTACGGACAATGGGCGGCGGGACGGCGGCCCCCAACCGAGCAGAATACTGATGGCGATGGCAACGACCACGACCACGGCCCAGTGCGCCTTCACGGGGCTGACCTCAGCCAGCGGCATCCCGAAGCTGGCACCATGAAACAAGAGCAGCGCCCCGCAAACCGAAGCCAGCGCGACGCATGCCTGAACACGCCGGCTCGCGCGCGGCAGCAGATGGGCCAGCACGCCAAGTAACACGGTCGCGCTAACCACGAGCCCGAGCAAGGCTTGTGGCTCGGCTCCATCCGCGTCCCCGAACTGGGAGAACGCCCACTGGTTGATGGTCGCCATGTCCACTTGGAATTGACGAGCCCAGAGCCACGGCGCGAAGTGAAAGAACACTCGCCAGGCGAGCCAACCTACCGCCAAAGAAGCCGGAACCAGCTGCAGCACAGCGCTGTCTGCGAGGCGCTCGTAGGCTGCCTTCAGTTGGACTTTGAAACCCCGGTTTGGTCGCTCGTTCAGTTCCGTAGCCATGCCCTGCCCATTGCCGCTGACGGCGCGGAACATATGCCGAAACTGGAGTGGGGCTAACGGAATAGTCGGCGCGCGCGGGCCTCGTGCATGAAGCCGGGCGAATCTGTTGTTTTCCTCTCGATTCGATCAGCGCTCGACGCTGGCCTTGGGGAAAAATCGCCAGGCTCGCGTCGATTTTCGGCATGAAGTGGGCATTCGGGGAAACAGAGCATCTACATGGCGATGATCCTCAGCAACCAGTCCCGTCCATCAGGCGCTTATGCCGTTCTCGCCGCAGCTCTGGTCTCCGCCAGCGCGTGCTCCTCGGCAAAGACGGCAGCTTCGGACAATGCGGGCGCAAGTGCCGGCGTTCCAGCCGCTGTGGCTGGCAGCGGCGGCCAGGGTCAGGGCGGTAGCGCGGCAGGCGGCGCTACAGTGAGTCTGAGCGGCGGCAGCGCCGGCTCGGGCGCGGCAGGCTCGCCGGATGCCGGCGGCTCGACGGCTGCGGGCGCTGGCGGCTCCCTGGGAACGGGCGGCGCCAGTACGGGTGGCGGCGCCGGCACTGGCGGCGCTACCGCGAGCGGTCCGAAGTACTTCAAGGGCATCTGCTACGAAGGCTATCGCGACGGCCAATTCCCCGGAGGCCCGGAGCCCACCTGCGACCAAGTGCAGCAGGACTTGAGCTTGATCGCGACTTTCACGCGCGGCATCCGGACCTACGGCTCGAGCAGCGCCAACCACGACGGCAAGTGCGTTCCCGGCATCGCTGACACGCTGGGGCTCGAGCTGAACATGGGCGTGTGGGTCGACGAAACATACGGTGACGCGACCAACTTCGCCGCCATCGACGACGCTTTGGTTACGGTGTGCGGGCCCGCGGGAGCGGCTTCCAAGGGATGCCCGGCCGGCGCATCCGTGCACTCGTCGATCAAGTCCGTGTTAGTCGGTAACGAGTACCTCTTGCGCGTGCAAGAAGCGAAGGGGGACTTGGTTCTCGCCGAGAAGCACTTGGTCAGTTACGTGCAGTACGCGCGCGCGCGGCTTCCGAAGAGCATCGAAGTGGATACCTCGGAGTCGTACCCGTTGTGGTTGTCGGCGTCGCCCGCGCTGTTCCAGGCCGTCGACAACGTCGTCTGGCAAGCGCACCCGTTCTGGGAGGGCCAGCCGATCGCGACAGCGGCTGCAGGCTTCGCAGCCACGCATGACAAGGTCGTTGCCCAGATGAAGCAATACGGCATCATGAAGCCCGAGCGTTGCGGTGAAACAGGCTGGCCCTGGGGCGGTACGTCGGGGCAGGCGGTGGGCAGTCCGGCAAATCAAGCCCAGTATTTCAAAGATTTGAACGCCTACGCGGTCAAGACGGGCCTGCAGATCTGGGTCTTCGAGGCGTTCGATGAAAACTGGAAGGGCACTCCCGAGCACTCGGGAGCCTCCGAAGGGATGGTCGGCGCAGAGTGGGGCTTCTGGGCGGCGGACCGCACGGCTGCTCCCCATCCTGTCGTCGTGAATATCGCGACGCTCTTCTCGCCGAACCAGTAGCGACCGCGGCGCGGGTAGCTGCGCGTTCGCGCCGGGTGCTACCGGGCGTGCAGCTACGGTGCTGGGAATGTCGCACTGAACGCCTTGGTTGCCGATGCCTGCGGGAGGGCGATCGTGCTCCTGCAATGCACCCCGCAGCGCGCCCTGTGCCCGCCGCGAAGCGGCCGTCACCCGACGCCGAAGGCTACGCCGCACTCAGTCGAGCAGGGTGACCATCAATAAAAGAAAAGCCGCGCTCGAGCTCGGGCACGAATGCTCGCGCTTCGCAAGTCGCGCGCGCCGCGGCGCTGACCGCGAACCGTTGCGCCGTTCATTGTGCAGCTTGGGTTGTAACTCCAAGGGTTGATACAACAAGAATTGACCATGGACTGACCGAGGCTTGGCGTGACAGTTTCGGCACCGGATCGACGGTCTCGGGGAGCAACTCGAGCCTTGAAATCGGCCGGAAATATCATGCTTCGACAAGAATACCCCGAAGGGTTACGTGCTCGCGGGTACGAACCCACTAGCCCGGCGGCGGCGGGGCAAACCGTCGTTGACGTGCTGCTTCAATACCTGGAGCAAGAGGGCGTCGAATACGTTTTCGGCGTCCCAGGTGGCCCACTGACGGCTTTGCTCGAAGCGCTGAGCCGGCGCAATACGATTCAGTTCGTGCTGGCGAAACACGAGGAAGGCGCCGCCTTCATGGCCAATACCTACGCTCGTGTTCGGGGCGGCCTCGGGGTGTGCTGTGTCACTAGCGGTCCAGGAGCAACGAACGTGTTGACCGGCGTCGCGGGCGCGCTCACCGACAGCCTGCCGGTGCTGTACATCACTGCGCAGGTGGCCACACGCGCGTTCGGTTGCGGCGCGATTCAGGAGAGCACCGTACACGGCGTGGATGTCGTGTCGATCCTGAGGCCGGTCACCAAGCTGTCTGCAATGTTGGCCTCTGCGGCGGGAGCGCCGATGCTGATTCGGACCGCGATCCGAACCGCGCTGTCCGGTCGCAATGGCCCCGTGCACCTCAGTATTCCGGCAGATTTGGCGCGCGAACAGGTAACCACCCCTCTGCGCATCCCTCGCTCCTACAGGCCCACCACTGCTGCCGCCGTAGATCGCGCTGCCATCACTCGCGCTGTCGACCTGCTCGTCCAGGCAGAGCGTCCGTGTCTGCTCGTGGGGCACGGGGTGGCAATGGCCGGCGCGACGGACGCGCTGCGCGAGCTCGCCGAACGCTTGGGTGTACCCGTAGTGACCTCTCCCAAGGGCAAGGGAACGTTCTGCGAGAACCACCCGCTGTCGCTCGGAGTGTTCGGTCTTGGTGGGCACGCTCGTGCGCAAGAGTATTTGGTGTCGGGTGGCGTCGACGTGCTGTGCGTGGTCGGCTCCAGTTTGAACGAGTTTTCTTCGAGCGCCTGGGAGTCGCGGCTGCAGCCGCGCCGCGCCCTGATTCACATCGACATCGATCCGAGCGAGATCGGCAAAAACTACTCGGTCGACGTGGCGGTGGTCGGCGACGCGCGGGCCGCGTTGGAGAGCATGAACGGGTATCTCGAGCGAACGATGCCGGCGGGTGCGCACACACCGAGCCGCGCAAGCTTGAGCTCGGAGATCCCAAGGTTCGACCAAGCCGAGTTGATCACGTCGGACTCCTCACCTCTGAAGCCTCAGCGGTTGGTTCACGAGATCCGCAAGGCGATGCCCGACGACGGCATGCTGTTCGTGGACAACGGTAACTCGATCATCTGGGGCGGGCACTACTTCGAGATTAGACGGCCAGGCACTTACTTCATCGATCTCGGACTCGCCTGCATGGGCAGCGCAGTGGCTGCCGTAGTTGGCGGCAAGATGGCTCGCCCTAGTTGCGCAGCCGTTGCTTTGGTCGGTGACGCGGCATTCGCCATGCACGGCATGGAAGTGCATACCGCAGTCGAACGTCGTATCCCCGCAGTTTGGGTCGTGCTCAACAATTCGGGGCACGGCATGGTCGCTCAGGGCGATACGATCCTGCGTGGAGCCGATCTCGGATTCGGGAATTTCCGCGTGCCCATCGATTCGGCCGCACTAGGGCGCTCGCTGGGAGCCAACGGTCATCGAGTCGAGACCCCGCGCGAGCTCGCAGAGGCACTGCACAACGCGCTGCGCTCGGACGGCCCGACCGTGATCGACGCGGTGATTGACGCGACGGTGGTCCCACCAACGTTGGAGCAACGCGTGCGGACGCTCGCGCGGTTCTTCAGTGGCGAGTCCAACAGTCACTGAACCACTACTGATATCGAGGGAAGACAGCGATGGCAAAATCCGTGGGATTCGTTGGCTTGGGGTATGCGGTTCCAGAAAAAGCTCGCGCGAACGCAGATCCGATTTTCATGCATGCGCGGCGAGGGGCGGTCGCCAACGGGGTGAGCGAGGCGGAGCTGTTCACTGGCGTTTTGGAACGCCGCGTGGTTGCAGACGGCGAGTCCGCCGAAGCGCTGACGATCGCCGCGGCGCGCGCTGCGCTGCGAGCCGCCAAAATCGACCCGAGAAAGATCGATCGCGTTTACGGTAGCGTGTCGCCCTCGGCGAATTTGCTGCCCAATGGCCTGTTCGAAGTGCACCGCCAGCTCGAACTGCCTCAGACGACCATGGTGCTGCCGGTCAATACCGACTTCACCAACTTCGTGGTCTCGTGTGGGCTGGCAAAGGAGGCCATCTCGTCGGGTGCGTGCGAGTACGTGCTCGTGGCTTGTGGCAGCGCCTGGACGCAGAATTTGGACTATGTGAATCCGCACGCTTGGAGCGTCGGGG
>FSWQ01002813.1_pt1 | contig 12205 bp, 8 predicted proteins | sample 1637691 | NCBI WGS metagenome assembly FSWQ01 (sample SAMEA3914814, study PRJEB12502) | metagenome | biome: forest; material: soil | place: USA | collected 2011-09-16 | depth 0.1 m | reverse complement strand
CCGCATCGACGCTCGCTTGATCGAAGGTCATCGCCGCGACGGCGAAGGGGCCGATGTCGATCGCGGTGTGCGAGTCCCAGGAGGCGGCCTGCATGTCGGGCGTGCCGTCCAGGTTGTACCACTCGTCGAGGGTCTTGATGTCCTGGCTCTTGACCCATTGCGAAACCTTGTCGGACCAGGCTTTGGCTTTTGCGGTGCTGAACCACTGGTAGTCGGTGGCGACGCGCCACGGGGCGCGCGCCGCGTCGGCACCGAACGAATCGGCGCGCTTGTAGGCGTTGAAGCAATCGCTCGTGGCCGACCCGCCGTCGACCGAGCCCCAATTGCGGACCAGGCCGGTGCTCGCGTTCGAGGCTTTTCCGAGCAGCTCGTAGGTGTCGTCGGCGGCCTTGTTCCAAAAATCCGCATCTGCGGAGACGTGCTTGGCGAACGCGCGGAAGTAGGCGGGCGCCAGGTACGAGTAGTTGATGCAGCTGCCGCCCATGCCGTTGAACCAGCTAGAATCACCAGGTAGCAGCACGTGAAGCCCGTTCACGTCCATGAACATCTTGCTCCGGATGGCGTTGATCACCTGCGTGGCTTGGTCGCCGTATTTCGAGTCGCTCCATTTGCATTGGGCCATGAGCAGGGCCATCGCCAAATCCAGATCGGCATCGGACGCCGAGTTGTCCGGGGAGCCGCTGTACTTGGTGTCGCGGTGCGCGTCGCAGCCGTAGCGCATCCAATTCATCAAGCCGTTGTCGTCGTGCATCAGCTTGGCGTACGCGACGAGCCCATCGAAGGCCGCGTGGTCGCCGAAGCTGACCGTGAGCAGCGCGCCGTAGCCGATGCCCTCGGACACCGTGGCATCGGACTTATCGGTCTCCCAACTGACGCGCCACACGCCCCCCGAGCAGTCTTGCAGTTGCGCGGCTTTCCAAGCGTCGTAGGCCGCTTGGGCGTCGCTCTTGGTGACATTGGTCGGCCCGAAGCCAGGGCCCGTGTAAAGCGGGGCACTGCCGCCTACGCCGCCCGTTGCGCTCGAGCCCGAGCTGCCTCCGGACGCGCCTGCGCCCGCGCCCGCGCCGCCGCCGGTCGTTGCGGGGCTGCCTGCGGCGCTGCTGGCTCCCGCGATCGAACCGCCAAAACTGCCGGCGGCCCCGCTGCCACCCGCGTTGGCATTGCCTCCACTTGGAGTCGAACTCGGGTCGCTCGACGATGAGCTGCAGCCAACGACGACGAGCGCACTCGTGGCCAAGGCGAGCGCCAGTGCAGGAAAAGTGTTCAGGCGAATTCTGCGTGAGCGGGGCAAAAGCACAGTCATCACAGTAATGCGAGCCACTCTCCAAGCAACCGCTTTAATCTTTTACCAAGCTCGGAAAGGATCGAATGCGCGCGGCGCAAGGAACAGTTACTAACTCCGGGTGAACGGTGCCGGGAAATGCGGGCGCCGCCTGAGCATGGCGGAGGCCCTCCCTCGCAGAGCGCACGAGATGAGTCGTATCTTGAGGGAAGTCCGACTTTGTCTGGGCCTTCGTTTGGCTCGCATCGTGAAAAATTTCGAGCAATGCGTCCGAGATCTGGCCCGGATTCGTGAAAAGTAAATCTGATGGGCACCAAACGCGAAACGCGCAGCGAGCGCCACCGAAGATCGGCGAGCACCGGCTGCGCGTGACGCGCGTGTTTCGAATTACTGAGTCACGACCGCGTCGTCGAGGTACATATCGACGCCGGTGCCGGGGCCTTCCAGGTAGACGAGCAGGTTCGTCAGGTTGCAGTTGGGCACGTTGAGCGTGCCGCTCAGCTTGACCCATGAACCGTCGGCGACGGCCACCGGGTTCGCGAGCCAAGAGTACGAGTCGACGCCATCGCAGCCGATGGCTTGCGTCATGTTGACGTTCGCGCTGGCGGCGCCGCCAATCGAAGTCCACATGCTCACCTGGTACGATTTGCCGGGAGTGACCGTGCCCAGCAAGGAGTGCGCGATCGGGCCGTTCCCAACGCGGTTCGAGAACGAGAGGCTCTTCGAGCCGCTGTGCGCTCGCGCGGAGGTGACGGCGAGGGTGCCGCTACCCCAGGTGAACCAACCACCCTGCTGTGAGGACTCGAAGCTGCCATCGGTGAGCAAGTTGGTGACGATCGGGATGGAGACCTTCACGTCGTCGACGTACAAGTCTACGCCTGCCGCGGGGCCTTCGACGAAGAGTTGGACCGAGCTCAGGTTGGTGCAATTCGGAATGTTGAGCGCGCCCTTGAGCTCCGCCCACTGACCGTCGTTCACGGTCACCGGGTTGACGATCCAGGTATACGTCGTCGCGCCGTCACAAGTGACGGCCTCGGTGAGGTTCACATTGGCGCTGGCGGCGCCGCCGATCGACACCCAGACGTCTGCGGTGTAGCTCGTCCCTTTGGTCACTACCTGAGTCAGGTCCGTGATTGCCGGCGCGTTGCCCGTGCGATTGCCGATGAGCAAGCTGCGCGTGCCGCTGTGAGCGCGCGCAGTCGTGGAAGAGGCGACGCCGCTGTACGTGTACCAGCCGCTCGTGCCCGACTCGAACGTGCCGTTGCTGACGATGTTCGAGGCCTGTTTGGCGCGCACCGAGACGTGATCCAGGTACAAATCGCCGCCGTTCGGGCCTTCGGCGTAGATCTGAATGTCATTGAGCACGCAGTCGGGGACGTTGAGCGTGCCGGTGAGTTGGGTCCATTGCCCGACTTGCACGGCCACCGGGTTGATGAGCCAGGTGTACGTCGTCGTGCCGCCGCAGTTCACGGCTTGCGTCACGTTGACGCTCGCCGCCGCTCCACTGACCGTCGTCCATAGGCTCACGTCGTAGCTCTTACCCGGAGTGACGACGCTCGTGATGTCCGTCGCGATCGGGCCGTTGCCGTTGCGGTTCGTCGCGCGCAGGCTTTGCGCGCCGCTCACCGCGAACTGCGTGCTCGTCGACAACGTGCCGTTCCAGCTGTACCAGCCGTTCGTGTTCGTCTCGAACTCGCCATTCGCGATCAGGTTCGGGCCGTCGCCCGCGGGCGCACTGAAGGCGAACTTGTCGACGTTCACGCCGCCGCCGTACGCGATGAACACGTTGTGCTCTCCGCTGAGCGGCGCAAAGGGTACGCTGACGGTGCCGTTCGTGCTCCAGCTGCCGGTGGGCGGCAATTGGACGGTCGCCAGCGTCGGACCGGTGAGGCTGCCGTCGTGCAGGGTGACCGTCGTGGGCGACCCGCCGCCATTCGCGTAGGTGATGGCGAGGCCGTCCCAGTTCTTGTCGAATACGACGCGGCTGAAGCTCTCCCAATCGCCGTTGTCGACGTACGCAATCACGTCGCCCGCGGCTACGATGCCGTGCATGTCGTCGTAGTCTTCGGCTTGCAGGGTGATGCCGCTGCTGTCGCCAGTGCGCGGCGCTGGGACGTAGACCGGCACCGGGCAATTGGTCCCGCCGGCTTTGAAGCAGGTGATCCAGTCGAGGGCCGGGCGACGCGAGCCGTCCGTGCGCACCAGGTAAGCGTCGGGTTGCCACATGTTGCCCTGGAGATACCCCCAGTGCGTGACGCCGAGCACCGACGGGTGCTGCCAGAACAACGTGAATAAATCGCGCATGCGCTGCGCCTGGCGCGCGTCGTCGCTGAAATTGACGTCCAACTCGGAGACGTAGATCGGCAGCCCCGTCGCCGCAAAGCGATCGAGGTTGGCGGCGATCACCGAGAGCTCGGCGCGTTCCAGGAAGTGCGCCTGCAGTCCGATGCCGTCGATCAGACCGCGGTCATTCAGCAGATTGATGATCGTGAGGTAGTCCGTGGCCGAGCTATCGATCGCTTCGACGTTGTAGTCGTTCAGCAAGAGCTCGGACTTGGGAAAGTATTTGCGCGCCAGCTGGAAGGATTTGATCACCCAATCCCAGCCAGTCACGCCCGCACCACCGAGGGCGGCCGCGTACGCAGGCGGCGCGTGCAGCGGTTCGTTCACGACGTCCACCATCGCCGCGTCTGGGTAGCGCTGCGCGGCGAGCGAAATCCACTGCTCGATTTCCGCAGCCTGTTGGTCCGGAGTCAAGCTGGCGAGCCAGGCGGGTTGCTGCTGGCCCCAGATCAAGTTGTGGAACTTGAAGCGCAGCCCATTCTGTTTGGCGAATTGATAGGCCTGATCGAGCTTCGACCAGTCCATCACGTCGTGCGTGGCTTCGACGCTGCCCCACTTGCCGCCGTTACCTGGCGTCACCTGGTCGAAGTAGCTGAGTACGGGGCCCGTGAAGTCGTTCGCGGTGTCGAGCGCAGTGCCGAAAAACTTGTTGCCGATGCCGGTGAGCACGCTCACCGGACTGCTCGTCCCGGTGTTGCCGCTCGGGTCATAGGCCACCGCAGTGTACGAGTGTCGGCCGTTCTGGGTCGCGTCGGCCGGGACATCCAGCGTGAACGGCGCTGTGCTATCGACACCGATCTCCACTCCGTCACGCTCGAACACGACCTTGCGCACGGCGACATTGTCGCTGGCCAGAGCGCTCAGCTGAACGCTTCCGCTCGAGGTCACGAGCGTTTTGCTCGCGCTCAGCGACACCTGGGGCGCGACCGCGTCGCACTTGACGCCGTTGATCGAGATCACGTACGGAGTGACCGAGGAATAAGCGTCGGGGCTGCCGTACAAGATGGGCAGGGTTTGCCCCTGAGCCAGACCGAGCAGACGAATCAGCAGCGGTTCGGTGAACGAGTAGCCGCCGTCCACCGCCGTGCAGTCCGCGAGCAGACACCGACGCTTGATTTCGGCGCCGCCCAGATCCGCGAAGACTTCGAACGATTTTGCCTTGGGGCCCGAGACGTTCTTGAGCGCAAGTTCACCGAGGTAGCCGGTACCGGAACGGCGCGAAAAGTAGTTCGACGTGACTTTGAACCCGCAGCTGCCATCGGCCGGCATGGGCGGCGTTGCGCTGGTGATCGCTTCTTCCGTCGTGCCGACGTTGGCGGACTCTTCCTCGTTCGGGGCGCTGCCGCAGGCGCTCGAGCCGAACGCGGCCCCTGCGAGCAACCACAAACCGACCGTGCCACCGAGCCCGAAGCCTTTGCTCATTCTGTCCGACATCGTCTGCCTACGGTTCATATATTTCCTTTGCGATGATCAGTCGTTCGACGAAACTGCGCTCCCGCCCCTAGCCAGGCACGTGCAGACTTCGTACCGCGCAAGAATTCGCACTCGGCGTTAATGTGAGTCGATCGCGGCGGTTGGCTGTAGAGCCGTGCCCTCCTGCGCGCACTCCGCAGATCTGCGTGCGTTCCCCGCCACGTCGGTAACGCGTCCTGACTCGACGAAAATCGCGGCAAGTCGGCATGCGCACGAATGCCCACGTGCCTTCGCTCACCGTACGAATCCCGCACCGTTGTCAGAACGTCAGGGAGTTGACGGTGCCGCATTGCATCGCCGACTACCCTTCGGGGTTGCACAAGTCGCGCAGCGCTTGCGCGCGTTGCGCAACACGTTGCACGAGTCGCGCGCTGTGTTGGCTGAAGACACTAGGCCCGGTCCCACGTTACGCCCTAAGCCCGAATGAACGCCGCTGCTGATCGCCCACAACGACGTGTCGCGGCGCGGGCAAGCGCTGAGCGGACGCCCTTTCACAGAAGAACACGCAGTGCGTACACGGACGCGTCCGTGTACGCACTGCGTGTTGTCCGGGGCGAGGGCCGTTTGATCGGACCTGAGGTTCGGGCCCGAAGGCAAGCGAGCCCGGCGCCGCGTCGAGGACTCGAACGCATGCGCATCCTCGCCGCTCGGCACAGAAAACGTCTCGCTGGGCTGCCATTGTTGCCACGCACTCCGAGCTTTGCGCCGTACAGCGCGCGACGCGCCCGCTATAAAACCCAACAAACCGCTCGCGGACGCGGCAGAAGCGCGTGCAATCGGAGCCTAGGCGCGTATTCTGAGCGTCATGGCAACTCGAGCTGAACGATTCCGGGCGGAACAGCAGATCAGTAACCAGCCACCCAGGCCAAAGAAGGTGCGCTCACACAAGGTCGATCGCAGCGTGGGCGCGGCCACCGCGGGTGTCAGTGGTGACGGCATCGCGCTGCACAATTTGGCCAAGCGCTCGACGAACAAGGGCGGCCCTGCGCTCGAGGTGTCGTCGAGTGCCAAGCCCTCGCGCAAATCGACGCGCAGCAGCGCCGGTCGCGTGAAATCTGCCTCCAACTTGCAGCGCCGCCAAACCCGAAAAATCAATTCGCCCAAAGCCCGCGCGACCAAAGCCGCCGCGCGCGGCTAAGAGCAGCAACGCCGGAAGATCCTCGCGCCGGCGATGTGAGCGTCAGCCAACGCGAGCGCCAGCCAACGCGAGCGTCAGCCAACGCGAGCGTCAGCCAACGCGAGCGTCAGCCAACGCGAGCGTCAGCCAACGCCCAAGTGGGCGAGCAGCTCGGGCCACGTGTCGCAGATCAGCACGGAGGCCACGCCTTCGAGCGTGGCCTTCGCGTTCGTCCACTCGGAGTACTGATCGAGGTAGATGAACGGCACTCCGAGCCGTCGGCACACGTCGAAGTCGCCCCCGCCATCGCCAATGAAGAGCGCGTCGCCCGCTGCGCACGCGCGCTCCTCCAAAATCCGCGTGACGTGGGCCAGCTTGGGGACGGGAGAGCCGCACACTTGCGCGACGAGGGCGCGGAGCCCCTTTGCGTCGAAGACGTCTTGGAGCTCTACTTGGTCGGCTCCCGAAACGACGAAGCAGCGCTCGGCGCCGGCGTCGCGCGCCAATTGCAGCGCTTCGGTCACGGGGGCGGCGGCGCTGAACGCCGTTCGCGAATACTCACCGAAGCGCTGAGACGCCTCGTCGATGGCCTCGCTCATTGGCTCGGTCGGCTGGAGCTCGCGGAAAAAATGCTCCAGCTTGATCCGGCGTGATACTCCGCCATTTTCGGACCAATAGGCTTCCATCGCGCGACGGGGCCCTTCTGGGTAGCCGGCGATGGCGTGGCGCAGCGCCTCGAGCTTGAAGCCGTTCGAGTCGAAGATCACGCCGTCACAGTCCAAGAACAAGCAGCGCGTGGAGCGGTAGAGCTCTTTGAACATCGACCTCTGCGCTCAGGGAGCGGCCGTGAAGCCCGTCAATGGATTGCCGTAGTAGGCGTCGGTCTTGTACGCGGTCTTGTTCCACTTGCCGTCTTGGTCGCCCAAGATCTGCACGGGGAAGATCGCCCGATCGCTGCCGAGCTTGTTGGCGCTCGCGACCGCGCTGACGTATTTTCCGTCGGGGCCGACCTTGAACTTGAGCGAGCGCGCCAGGTGGTTCTGCCACAGCACCTTGAGCTCGTAGTCACCTGGGTTCTTATCCATGGCGTAAATCTCGCCGAACATGCCGGGCTTGCTGCCCGTCTTGTCCCAGGCTCGCACGCTCGGAAAGTCGCATTTGACGCGCGACCACTTGGCCTTTTGCGGCACGGTGTCTTCGACACTCTGCGTGACCTCGGTCTCGACGTCCGACTCGCAGCTCGCCTTGCCGACTTCTTCGCCCTTGAAGAACATCTTGCCCACCTCTTTGCCTTGGTAGAAAAGGTGAGGCTGAAAGTTGTACGCTTCTCCGCGCACCCAAAACGCAGCTTGGAAGGTGGGCGCTTTCATGCCGGTCACGTCGTCGGCCTTCAGGTAAACGTAGCCGATGGGTAGATTCCAATCCTCGTCGACGTAGTACACGAACTTGAGCTTTGCCTTGGGGCCGACTTCATTCGTGTGCACCTTGGCGATGTTTGCTTTCCCCGTAAAAATCGTGATGTCCGTCCCGGCTAGCTCGTTGCGGAGCCCGATCTTGAAGCTGACTTTCCCGGTGTACAGGCTGCCCTTGTCTTCCGACAAGGCCTGGCCGCCACACTCGGTGTGATAGGTGCGCCCAGCCGCGGTCTCCGCGGTCTCGCAGTCGAATTTGATCGAGCTGCCGCCGGGGATGCTGAAGTCGGCGTACAGCTGGCCGCCGCTCGGGATCGGGCCGTTCACGCGGAAACTCAGCCGGGGTACCCAGCTCCACTTGTCGTAGTCCTTCTTGTACACATCGAGCGTGTGCGCGTCGATGAGTAGCGAGTCCTTCGCCACCGCGGGTGCCGCGTCCGCCGCGTGCGACGTTCGAATCGTGAGCGTTAGCGAGCAGATCGCCAACGCGAGCAGTCCTTTGAGCGCCTGATTGTTCAACACCACCACACACCTCCACCTGATTGCGACCTCGACCGAAGACTCGCATCATATACGGCACGCGGCGCCGCTCAAATCCCGGAAACGGCCGCGCGTAGCAGGCCTGCCCGTTGTTTACGTGTGGCTACGTGTGGCCCGTTCGTCACGTTCGTCACGTGCCGCCAGCGGCCCGGAAACGATCGGACATAATCATCGAACTCATCATCGAACTCAGCGAAGCCCCGCTCTTTTCGCGAGTTCGGGCCGCTTTCGCGTCGTGATTTCGCGCTGTGCTACGCTGCTCGGCGATGAGCGCGATTCGCTTACCCTTGCTGTACGCCTTTGCGGGCGGCTGCCTGAGCAGCGCCCTCTTATTCGGTGTCTGGCAGGCGGGGGCCGCATCAGGCGCGGCAGCGGCGAAGCAACAGCAACGCATTCATCACGTCGAGCTGGTCAGTGCCGCGCAGGCCGCGCCGAGCGACGAACCGCACCCGGCACCGGCGACAGGCGTCGTTGTCGAGGGGACGCCGAGCGCGGCTCCGGGATCCGCCACATCGCCCGCCACGCCGGACCCCGACACCGGAGGGCCAACCGCGGCAGACAGCGCTACGGTTTCGGATGTCCTGACGCGTCTGGAAACCGCATATCGTGAGCGCGTAGCAAGCGCGGCTCCGGCGCCGCCTCCCTCGACAGAGCCGCGCCTCTCCGCCGCTCCGCCAGCCAGCGCCGCGCCGGAAGCGCCCGAGCCCAGCGCTCCGCCGGTTGCGGCGGTTGCTCCGGTCGCCGCCCCTGCAGAACCGCCGCCTGCGGTTGCCGTTGCGGTCGCTCCGGTCGCTCCGCTCGCCCCCCCTGCGGCCGCCGCGGTCGCGGGCGCCTCGGTTGCCCCTCCTGAGCCGCCCCAATTCGCGGCGGCGCCCGCGTTCGTGCCCCCCGACGCACCGCCTCCCACCGAAATTCACTACGGCGACGTCAATCAGAACACTTACATCACCAACGTGCGTCAAGGCGATGTGTACCTGATTCAGATGCAACAGCAGTTGGCGATGCTTCAGTACATGCAGTTGCTCGGCATGTCCGGCGCGGCGGCTCAGGCGCGCAACGGTCGGGGCGCGCCCGCTCAGCGGACGGCTTTTCCCAGCACGATCACGAACCCCGATAATCCTTGGGGTTTCAACTTCAAGCCCCCGCATTTGGTTCACTGAGCTTCGGCGGCCGCTACGGCCGTTACGGCAGTCAGTGCGGATCGAGTGTCACGCTGACGCCTAAGCTCGGGTAGCCGAGCATCGCGGTGTCCGAGAGATCGTGGGTCGTGATGCCGACGGCGGCGTCGCCCTCGGCGTAGAAGGTGAGCGCCGGTGTGGGCCGCACCTGAACCCCGAAAGCGAGCACGGGGTAGAGCGTGAGATCGTCGACGCCACTGCCGAAGGTTTGGCTCGCGGCGAAGCGCAGGCCCGTGAACATCTGCACCAGCTCGACGCCGCCGGAAGCCGTGACGCCGGTGTACGGCGCGAGGAAGACATGCCGCGGCTCGGAACCGGCGCTCAAATCGTAGCGAAAGCGCGAGCTGCCCACCGCGACTCCTGAAATCAGCGCCGCGTGAAAACCAGGCGCGCCGACCGCGTCGTCGGGAGCCAGGCGGGCGAAGCGCCATTTCAGCTCCGGACCTGCCTCAATCGTGCCTTGGGGACCGACTCCGCCGACGAGGCCGAGATCGACGTCCGAGGCCAAGCCATAGCGCAACCGGCCTACGCCGACGGCCGCGCTGTTCACTTCCACGTCGGACAAGCTCGAGGCGTTCCAGCCCGAGGCCACGGTGCCGTAGCCGAGCTCGGCGGCCAGCGCGACTCGCTTTTCGCCGAGCGTGTCGGCACCTTGACCCTGACTCAACACAGGCGGCGGCGAATAGTTGCACGAGGCTTGGATTTGACTCGCACCGAGCACCATGCACAGGGCCCTCGCGAGCCACGTTCCACGGCTCAAAATTCCCCCAACACGGCCAGCGCGGGATACAGCACGACACTGCCGATGTCGAGATCGACGGTCGTGCCCAGCGCTTGCACGTTCGCGCTGCCGAACAACTTGGCGACGGTGAACTCGGGTCCGAGAAACACCGAGCGATAGCCGAAAACGAGGCCCGCGTAGCCTCCGACGTACAGCGCGTGTCCCGACATCGAACCAGTGACGGTCACGTCATCGGCGGGTAGTCGGAGGGCCATCGACTGCGCGGTGTGTGCGTACAGAAAGCGCGGACCGGTCCACCAGCGGTACCAAGTGCCGTGCTGCCCGACGGTGATCGGGAAATCCAGCGCCCAGCGCGAGAAATCGGTGACGGTGAGCGTGTCGAGCACGCTGTGGATCGGGGGGTCGAAGATGGCGCGGCCGAAACCGACGCCGATCGTGAAGTCGACACCACTGCTCTGCTGTTCGAGCAGCTGACGCCGCACGCCGACGCGCCAACCACTGGCGGCAAATCGCAAGCCGAGCTCCCAATGTTCGAGCGGCGAGTAGGCCACGCCGAGGTGCGGGACGACCGCAGGCGGATCGAGCCCCAGATTCGCACCGCCCACCAGGATGGCGCGCTTTTCGTCGTCGCTCAGCATGCGCTGTGAGGCCGCTCTATCGAGCGTCTCGGACGCTCGCACGATGCTGTTGACCGAACCAAACGACACGGACACGTCCGTGCCGAGTTCGGCCTGCACATGGCCGACTTCGGGCACGTGTGCCGGCTCGAAGCTCGACAACGCGGGCGCACAGGCCACCGCTAACCACCCAAACGGGAGTACTCCCCACCGCCCGTTCATCGCCGCCGAATTTGCAACGCTTCAACGCCCAGGTAAAGCGTCGCGTACCGGCTCGGCGGCGGTTTGGCCGCCCGATGTGCACGATCTGCGGCGGCTCGGCGTTTTATTAATCTCGCGCGTAGCCACGGGTGGCTGGGAGCCGACTGACGACGGAGGCGGTTCGAGCGCTGGCTCGTCGCGGCCAATGGAGGCACCGTTCGGCATGCCGGCGCGCTTGGACGGTACGCTGTTCGTCTCGGAGACACGGCTCCTTTACGTGGGCCCCCTGGTTGCCACGAGGTGCCACGCGCACCACGCGGCGCAAATCGTGATTGCGCCCGAGGGGCTCGAGATTGAAGGCGCTGGCAACGAGCGCATGCACGCTCGCGCCGCCGTCATTCCGCCGCGCGTTTTGCATGCTCATGGCGCGTGTGGCCACGCGGCCCTGCTGTTCCTCGACGGAGACGACGTGGCGAGCCGGCGTCTGTCTCGTGGCGCTGAGCCGCGCTGCGAGAGCTGGCGACGCGATACGCTCGCCGTGCACGTCCCGCGAAATCCGACCCCGAAGCTGGCGCGCGCGCTCGTCGCTTCGATCCTATCTGCCATCGACGTGTCGCAACCACCGGAGCCACGACACCCAGCGACCCGCCGCATGTGCACGCGCCTCGCGGGCTGCGAGCACGTCGATCTGGCGCGCCTCTCGCGCGAGGCTGGGCTATCGCCGCGGCAAATGCGGCATATCTTTGCGCGCGACGTCGGCCTGTCGATGCGCGCTTACCTGCGCTGGAAGCGCCTGCGCCGCGCCGTTGCCGCGGTGGAGCGAGGGGCGACCCTGAGCATTGCTGCGGCCGAGGCTGGCTTTGCAGACAGCGCTCATTTGAGCCGCGTGTTCCGCGAACAGTTTGGCATGAAGCCGACGCAGGGGCTGAGCGCGCTCAGCTGGCGGACTCTCGACTGACCAAGAATTCGGGGATGCCGTCGCGGCGTCGTGGCATCCCGGTCTGCAGCATGATCACGTCCACGTTGCCGCGGTGGTGAATCGTGTGCGTGACCACGTGCAGGATCATCGCCGTGGGCGTCATCGTCACGAGCTTGCCGTCCGTGAAGCGCACGTCGCGTGCGCGCGTCAACTCTTCGGGGCTGAGCGAGGCCAGCGTGTCTACGTACCAACGGTCGATCAGCTCCGATTCGCGATCGAGCTCCGCGAGCTGAGGAAAGATCGCCCGCCGCGGCGCATCGTAAGCGTGCGCAACACCCTGTAGGTGAGCCTTGAAGATGCTCCTGACGACGTGGATATGAT
>FSWQ01000767.1_pt1 | contig 12277 bp, 10 predicted proteins | sample 1637691 | NCBI WGS metagenome assembly FSWQ01 (sample SAMEA3914814, study PRJEB12502) | metagenome | biome: forest; material: soil | place: USA | collected 2011-09-16 | depth 0.1 m | reverse complement strand
GGTGCAGTGCCACGTTGCCGGTCACACGGATCACGGCACGCACATCATTGATTCGCACATCGGTCCGGTGATTGACCCGGTGTGGCAGCTCTTGGCGGCTGCGCACAGCCGCTCCAGCGGTGTGCCCGTGCTGCTCGAGTGGGACGCCGAAATCCCGAGCTTCGAAGAAACGCACAGCGAGGCGCTGCGCGCGCGCGAGTTCATCGGAGCCGCGGCGTGATGCGCCAGCCCACGGCGGACGCGCTCGGCCTGCACGAACGCGCCAGCGCAACGCCCGCACGTGCCGAATTTCAGCCCGAATCACGCCTTGGCCAAGCGCCCAGCTGGACAGAGGGCGCGCTCACTTTGCGCCAGCAGCAAGAGTGGTTCGCCAACATCGTGAGCACGCCGGAAGCCGAGCCCGCGCCGGTGGACGAACGCTCCGCCGCGCGCCTGGTGAAGCCGAGCAAAACGCTCAGCTCACTCGAGCGCATCGACATCTACCGTCAGGGTTATCACGCGCGCTTGATCGAGTGCTTGATCGACGATTACCCGGTGTTGCAACACGCGCTCGGGGAAGAGGCCTTCGAAGCGCTGTGCCGCGGCTACATCGCAGAGCACCCTTCGCGCGCGCCGAGCCTCAACTACTTCGGTCGCCACATGTCCGATTTCTGTCGCACTCAGGCGCTGGAAAATCCGGTGTTCTGCGCAGATTTGGCGACGCTGGAGTGGGCGGTGGTGCTGGGCATTCACGCGCCGACCGCGCCTTCCATCGGCTTCGAGGACTTGGGGCAAGTGCCGCCAGAGCGTTGGCCCGGCGCGCGCTTCACCGTGAACCCGTCGCTGAAAATCTTGCGCCTCGCATACCCCGTGAATGCGTACCTGCAAGCCTTCCGCAACGACGCACAGACGAACATTCCGGGGCCGCTCGCGAGCGCCGTCGCGGTGTACCGCACGGGGCGCAGCGTGTGGCGGCTGGAGCTCGAGCTCGCCATGGTCACGCTCGTCGAGTCCCTGGCGGGCGGCGCCACGTTGGAAGCCGCGCTCGGCGAAGTACAAGCGTCGCTTTCCGACCGCACTGAAGAACAAGCGGCGAAGATCGTGTCGCATTGTTTTCAGAACAGCGTGTCGAGCGGCTTGTTTTCCGCGATTGTCCTGTAAGCGGCGCTATTTGCCGCGTGCCCGTCGCCACTCTCGGCGATCGATTTGAGCAGCGAGGAACATATGGGAGCAGGCCGCCGTAGTACGGTGGGTTCTGGTTTTTACCCACATGGAGGGTTCGGGGTATGCGCGCGAGCTTTGCGAAGATCTTAGGGGCGTCTGCGGTGTTGGTGCTGGGGAGTGCCTGCGGCGGCACGGTGAAGAAGGATGACGGCGGCGCTGCGGGTGCCGGTGGCCTCAGTTTTTCGGGCGCGAGCGGCGCCGCGGGCTACGTTTCAAGCAACGGAGGAGCGAACGCGGCAGGCGCTGCGGGCTCGGTCACCACGGAGGCGGGCGCAGGTGGCGCGAGCGCTGGTGGGACAGGCATTGCCGGCATGGGTGGCGGTCCGCCGGTCGATATTGGCCCGCAAACAACGGCCTCGAAGTTGGATGTGCTGTTCGTGATCGATAACTCGGTCGGCATGGCGGACAAGCACGCCGTGCTCTCGGCCTCCATACCGGGCTTCGTGAGCAGCCTCACCAAAACCGTGAAAGACATTCACTTCGGCGTAATCACCACGAGCCTCGGCAGTCACGGCGGTCAAGTGTGCGCTGGAACTTATGTGCATGAGGATGATCAAGCGGAGCTTCTACCCGCCAAGCGCACTGGAGTGCCGAGCTACGCCGGCACTGACTTCTTGGCGTATGACGTTGCCGGTAAGATTGGCGACGCAGACGCGGCTGCAGTGGCGAGTGATTTGCAAGCGACGATCGGCGCGGTCGGCCAAGACGGCTGCGGGTACGAAGCGCCTTTGGAAGCAATGTACCGCTTCCTGGTCGACCCAGAGCCGCCGGTTTCCGTGCAGCTTCAAGCGGGCCAAAGCGTGGCCACGGGCACGAATGACGTGGTGCTGAGCGAGCGAAAGGCGTTCTTACGGCCGGATTCTGCCGTCGCCATCGTGATCCTCACGGACGAGAATGATTGCTCGATTCGTGACGACGGCGTCGGTTGGTTCGTGAGTAGTACCATCGCGCGGATGCCGCGCGCGACGAGCGTTTGCGACACCAATCCGAACGACGCGTGCTGCCGTTCCTGCGCTCAGAACGAAAGCTCGCCGCCTGCCGGCTGCCCCTCGTTGAAAGCGGACCCGGTGTGCTCGGCCGTGGCAGCGGGCCAAGTGTACGCAACCTGGGACGCGCTGCATGATTCCTTGAATCTGCGCTGCTTCGATCAGCATCAACGCTTCGGGTTCGATTTGCTGTACCCCGTGGAGCGCTACAGCAACGCGCTCAGCAACCCCCAGATCCCGAACCGCGCGGGCGCGCTCGTGCCAAACCCGCTGTTTGCCGGCGGCCGTTCCGCGACGCTGGTCAGCGTGTCCGCGATCATCGGCGCGCCCTGGCAAGACTTGGGTGACGCGGCCAGCCTCACTGCGAATCATGCCTTGACGTATTTGGACGGCGCCGCGTTGGACACGAACAAGCGTTGGCCGGTGTTGCTGGGCGCTCCCAGCAAGAACATGCCGCCTAGCGACGCGTTCATGATCGAATCGATTGACCCGCGCACTGGCGAAAATCCGCTCAGTCACGACAAAATCGGCAGTGCGACCTCGCAAAATCCGGCGCTGTCCGCGATCAACGGGCACGAGCAAGCCATTCCAAACAGGGATGACCTGCAGTACGCCTGCACCTACGCGCTGCCGAAGCCGCACGCTTGCGACAACGGTGACGCCGGTTGCGCCTGCTCGGCCAGCAAATCCGGCGACACTTCTGACGTCGCTTCGCGAAATAGCCCGGTGTGTCAGCCGCCAGCAGGCGGTCCGCCGAGCACCACGCAGTACTCCGCGAAAGGCTATCCAGGCGCTCGCGAGCTCCGCCTTGCGCAGCTGCTGGGTGAACGCGCAGTGCCCGCCTCCGTCTGCCCGAAAACGTTCACCGACCCCGCGAGCCCCGACTACGCGTACACACCCGCGCTGAACGCGCTGATCACGCGCATCACGAGCACGCTGCACTGAGCTCAGCCTGGAATCAGTTGCTGGAGCGCCGCTTCGTCGTGGCGCTCCAGTGCCGCTTCCGCCTGCAGGCTGACCTGATCGCGGCCAATGGTCGCAACGGCCAGCGTTTTGCCGGCTTTGCGGAATGCGACGGCGCAGTTCAGCGCATCCACACTGCCGGCGATGTCGATGCGGTCCCAAGCTTCCGCGTGCCCGACGTATGAAATGGTGCAGTCGTAGTGCGCGCTCCAGAAGAACGGAACCGCAGTAAACGGCTGGTTTTTGCCGAGTATGTTCAGCGCGGCCGTTTCACCCTGACGGGTTGCGACCACCCAGTGCTCGACGCGGATCTTCTCGGACGAATTCGCGTCCGGAAAGCGCGCGATATCGCCCGCCGCGTACACGCCAGGCGCGCTCGTGCACAGGTACTGGTCGACCGCTACGCCCCGATCCAAGGCCAGCCCCGCGGCTTCTGCCAACGCGACATCCGGTTTCACACCAACGCCGACGATGACCAGGTCCGCTTCTAGCTCTCTGCCGTCGTCCAGGATCACCGTGTGCGCGGTGATGGCCGTAGGGCGGTGCCCGAGCTCGAATTTGACGCCGTGCGCTTCGTGCAGCTTTTGCACGGCGTTGCCCAACGCTTCGCCGAGCACGCGCCCGAGTGGCAGCGCATCCGGAGCCACTACGGTCACGTCCACGTTGCGCGCACGCAGTGACGCGGCTGCCTCGAGGCCAATGAAGCCCGCGCCGATCAGCACGGCGCGCTTGGCGTCCGTGCTCTTGGCGATGATGGCGCGGCTATCTGCCAGCGTGCGCAGGGTGAACACGTGCGGCAGCGTGCTGCCTGGCAGATCCGGTATGATTGCGCTGGCTCCCGTGGCCAGCAGTAACGCGCCGTAGCCGAGCGTGCTGCCGTTCGAGAGCGTCACGCTTTTGCCTTTCAGATCGATGCTGAGCACGCGCGTGCTCGAGAGCACGTCGATCTGCTGCTCGGTGTAGAACTCGCGGGAGCGTAGCGGGATCCACTCTTCGGGCGCGTTGCCCGCCAGGTAGTCTTTGCTCAGGTTGGGGCGGTCCACCGGGAGCGATGCTTCCGCACCCACCAGCGTGATTTTGCCCGCGTAACCCTCGCGGCGCAGCTTTTCCGCGGCGGAGTTGCCGGCGGCGCCCGCGCCCACGATTACGACCGAATCCGGCACGCTGAGCTTGGCGGGCTTTGCGGCCTCACGCTTGCCGAGCACGAACAGCTTACCCGCGCGCTCTTCGACCTCGTAACAAGCCACTGGGTCGCGTGCCGGCGCGCGCGTGGCTTCGCCCGTTTCGAGCGAGAAGCAGGCGTGATGATACGGACAGCGCACCGTATCGCCAACCAAGATGCCGTCTGCCAGCGGCGCGCCGTAGTGCGTGCAATGCGCGCCAATCGCGAACACCTTGCTTTGCGAGCGCGCAATCAACACGGCTTCTCCGGCGGCATGCCCGGCGAGCATTTGTCCTTCGGCGAGCGCACTCGGATCGATGCCCGCACTCAGATCCGGCCCGGTGAGCTCTTGATTGCTTGCCATGCGAGAACGCTCGCGCATTTGGCTGCGAGTTTCCAGCGGCGGCGCTCGGGCGGCGCGCGCGCGCGCGTTCAGGCGCCATTTTTCACGCACAGCGGCGCGGCCTGCGCGCTCGAATGCCGCAGGGTGGGAACCGTGGCGTGGCGCGGGGTGCGTGGCGGGGCTGTGAGCGCCCCTGAAGATCCCCACTTGCAGACTGCCCGCTAGCTACGAATCACAGCTCACGATGCGTGCTAGTACACGCTATTGTCGTGTCACGGAAGTGAACTACGGATCTTGCGTGCTGGCTTATGCGCGCTTCGAGTCAGTGAGCGGGAGCAGGCGCACCACGCCGTGCTCTTGCAGAATGCGCAGCTTGGTGCGCGTGGCGACGGGCAAGCGCTCGTAGTCACTTTCAGTGACTTCATTCGGGCCGCGCCGAATGGCGATTCCTGCGCAGGCCTGAAATTGTTCGGTTGATTCAATCAGCATGGCAATCACGCTTTGCGCGTCCCCCCAGACACTACGGTCCCCAGCAGCACGGACTTGAGGCTCTCACTCACCGAAATGTGTACAGTGTTGGCCAGCGGCTCACTGCGCGTTGCGGCTACGTTCAAGACAGTCACATCAGGCTAGTGTTCGTTGGTCGGGAAATTCGTTTAGAAAAATCAAATGAAACATTCCGCACTAAAAACTGCCCGCTTTGGCCACGCTCTCGAAACCAATGCAGGCTGGCGAATGTTCCTGACCCGAAGCCATTCCGGTGGTCCCGGGCCAGCAAAACGCTAGAGCAAGCGCCAGGCCAGCCGACTAGCGCCCACCAGGATTCTCCGGCTATACAGCTAGCTTCGAATATAGCGTCTCCCCTGTGAGCTCAGCCCCCCCGGTACGGCGCCACGTTTCGCCAGCGAACGTGCTATTCGGGGGCTCCTCCGCCTCGACCGAGCAAATCATTTGGCAAGCAGTCTCGAATCCTTACTCGCCGAAGGCGTCATCAGTGAGATTTACGGTCGCCTGAAGAGCGGCAAAGAAGCGGACGTTTACGCCGTTTGCTACGGCGATGACGTAGTGGCCGCCAAGGTCTACAAGGACCGGGCGCAGCGGAGCTTCAAGAGCAACTCTGCGTACAAGGAGGGCCGGGCGGTGCGCAACACGCGCTCCCAGCGCGCTATGGACCGCGGCTCCAAGTTTGGCCAGGAGGCCGCTGAGGATGCGTGGAAGGCATCTGAAGCGACGGCGCTGTACAAGTTGCACGGCGCTGGAGTGCGCGTGCCGACCCCGGTGCTGTTCCTGGAAGGCGTGTTGTTCATGGAGCTGGTTCGCGGCCATGACGGCGAGCCCGCACCCCGCTTGATCGACACCGAGCTGACGCCCGAACAGGCGCACGCCGCGTACCTGGACATGCTCGCGCAGCTCGTGCGCATCTTGGCCTGCGATCTGATCCACGGGGATCTTTCGCCGTACAACGTGCTGTGGGCCGCCGGCGGCGCAACGATCATCGATTTTCCGCAGATCGTGTCGGCAGCGCAAAACAGTAACTCTGAATCTTTCTTCATGCGCGATGCGCGCAATATCCTCGGGCACTTCGCGGACATTGACCGCAGCTTGCAGGCGCGGCTGAACAGCGACACGCGCGAAATCTGGCGCGCCTACGTGCGGCGTGAGCTGACTCCGGACTTTCTACCCACGGGGCGACCACCCCCGCCCGAACCGCGTCGCTTCGTCGAGCAAGAGCGCCGTCCACAGCAAGCACGCGAGCAGCGCCCGCAGCAGCAACGGGATCAGCGCGCCCAACAGCCGCAGAGTCGTGATGAGCGCCCGCAACAGCATTTAGGCGGCCGCGACCGTCAAAACACGAATCAACGCGGCGGCACACGCCCGGCACCGGGCGGCGGCCAGCAGCAACCAGCGCAAGGCGCGCCGCGCCTGCAGATGGCTTCGGCACGCGCGAACATTGCCTCGCAATCCGGCGCCGATCAGCGCCCGAACGACACTCGCCCGAACGACACTCGCCCGAACGACACTCGCCCGAACGACGGCCGCTCGAACGAGGCTCGCTCGAACAGCGGCGCTCGGCCGAACAACGCTCGTCCCAACCACGGCGCTCGGCCAAACAACGGTGGCCGCCCGAACGACGGTGCTCGGCCAAACAACGGCGCTCGCGCGAACGACGGTGCTCGGCCAAACAATGGCGGACGTCCCAATGGCAACGGCGGCGGTCATCCCAATGGCAATGCAGATCGCAACGCTGCGCGCCGCCCAACACGCGGGCCAGAGGTGATCGTGCTGACTCGCCGCGCGCCGGAGCAGAGCCCGCCCGCTGCTCGAGTCGAGCCCAATGCCGCGCCCCCCGCTGCCGCTCCGCGCAGCGATCAAGACTCGCACAGTCGCCGAAGGCGCTGAGCCCCGATAAACGCTACAGTCGAGCGATGGTGCGTTGTCTCGCGGTGGTCGGGCTCGGGCTTTTGCTTGCCGGTTGCGCAGGCAAATCCACGAGCGGCGGTGGTGACGGCTCCGGCGGCTTCATCGAGGCGGGCGGCAAAGGCTCCGGGGAAGCCGGTTCGCCTAGCCAAGGCAAAACTTGCGGCGGCATCATCGGGCGTACCTGCACTGATCAGGAATATTGCGCGTATCAGCCTGGCCAAGCCTGCGGCGCCGCGGATGCGTCGAGCACGTGCCAGCCGCGCCCCAGCGCGTGTGACGACATTTACGCGCCCGTCTGCGGTTGCGACTCCAAAACGTACCCCAGCGATTGCGACGCTGCTTCGCACGGCACGGGCGTGCTCTCCGTCGGTACCTGCCCGAAGGGGCTGTGATCAATCCTCGAACGTGACTTGAAACTTGCGGCCTTTGATGCGGCCGCTACTCAAACTTTGTTGCGCCGCTTGGCCGACGCTTTTGCTCACCGCAACATAGGCAAAGTGATCGTGAATCTCGATCTTGCCGACGTTGCTGGCGTCTAGCCCGCCGGCCTCACCGGTGAGCGCGCCCAAGATATCGCCGGGGCGCAGCTTGGCTTTGCGCCCGCCCGAGATGCGCAGCGTGATCATCTTTGCATCACGCTCGAGCGTCTTGCTTTGCGCGGCTTTCTCGCCGCGCGGGATGATCTCTCGTTCGGTCACGGTCAGCGGTTGGCCGGTGAATTGCTCGATTGCCGCGACTTTTCCGTCTTCACGCCCGGTGCGCAGCGAGACCGCGAGCCCCGTTTTGCCTGCGCGCCCGGTGCGGCCGATGCGATGCACGTAAATATCCGGAGCTGACGGTAAGTCGAAGTTCACGACCAAATCCAAATCCGCAATGTCGATGCCGCGCGCGGCGACGTCCGTGGCGACGAGCACGCGCGTGCTGGCATTGCGAAACTTCGCCATCACGCGATCGCGATCGTATTGTTCGAGATCGCCGTGCAGGCTATCCGCAGCCACGCCCATCTCGCCCAACGTTTTGGCGATCTCTGCGACCGTTACTTTGAGGTTCGCGAAAACCAAGGCGGATTCGTGCGGGTACGTCGCGAGCACCCAGCGCAGGGCGCTGATCTTCTGCTCGGTTTCCGTCTTGATCACCAGCTGTGTGATCTCCTTCGCCTCCGTGGGCTCCGCCTCTATCTTGACGAACACCGGGTCTTTTTGGTGCTTCGCGCACAGCGCTTCGATTGAGCTCGGATAAGTGGCAGAGAAGAATACCGTTTGGCGATCAGGTGGCAGCGCCTTCAGGATTTTCTCCATGTCATCCTGGAAGCCCATGTCCAGCATGCGGTCCGCTTCGTCCAAGACCACGGTGGCGACCGCGTGCACGCGCAGCGTGCGGCGGCGCAGGTGATCCAGCACGCGCCCGGGCGTGCCGACGGCGATGTGCACGCCCTTTTCCAGCGCGCTCTTCTGCCGCCCCAGGGGCTCACCGCCCGCGAGCACCAACACGGACAGCCCGGGGTGCCGCCGGCCCAAGCGGCGAATCTCGCGCGCCACCTGGGCGCTCAGCTCACGCGTGGGGCACAGCACCAGCGCGCTCAGCTCGCGCGTTTCGGGGGCAATGCGCTGTAGGATAGGCAGGGCAAATGCCGCGGTTTTGCCGCTGCCCGTTCGGGATTGCCCGACCAAATCCTTCCCTTCGAGGAGCGGGGGCAGGGTTTCCGCCTGAATTGGCGTCATTTTCTGGAAACCGAGCTCGGCCACCACCGCCAATAGCGAGGGGGAAAGCGGGAGCGCGGAGAAATCAGTTTCCATCGCGGCGCACCATAGCAGGAGCGCGCGCCGATGCTCGGTTACGGCGCGCTGAAACGGATCTGCCGCGCCGCGAGCTCGCTCTCCGAGAGGCCCGGAGCGCGCGGGAAGAACGACGCGAAGCGCTCCGCCAGCGCGCTGATCGTGAGGCTTGGGTTCACTGCCAGGTTCCCGGGCACCACGCTGCCGTCACACACGTACAGCCCCGGGTAGCCGAAGACTTGATGCTGCTCGTCAATCACGCCCGACTCCGCATCACGACCAATGCAGCAACCGCCCAAAATGTGCGCGGTAGCGGGCGTGCGCAGCAGCACCTCCGAGATCACGTTTTGCGCCTCGCCCTGTAGCTCTTCCGCCAAAATTCGAGCGGCTTCTTGAGCAATGGGCAAGTAGCTGGGCACCGGCGCATCCGTTGCTGTGTCCTTCAAGCCGCGCCCGAACAGCGAACGACCCAGGCGCAAGCGCAAGTGCTGATCCACCGACTGCATCACCAGCAAAATGACGGTGCTGCGCGCCCAATCCCGGACGCCCAGCAGGCGCAGCATGCGCGGTAAGCGCGCGAGCATGCGCCACAACATCTTCAGCGGCCGAGTGAGCGCGTTGCCGTTCGGTGTGAGCGGCACGGCGAGCAAGCGCATGGCGCCCGAGCCGCTCGGATAGCGCACCGATTCAATCTTGGTGAGTGAGTTTGGGTGAAAGGCGGCGCCGATGGCGATGCCGCGCGACAGCTCGCGATGCGCGTCGAAGCTGGTGGCACCGAGCAGGCTTTCGCCGTTCGTGCGCACGAAATCACCGAGCCTGGGCGATAGCGCGGGCAGGGTGCCGTACTGCTCGCGATTTTTGAGCAGCAGCTCCACCGTGCCCAGCACGCCCGCAGCGACGATCACGCGCTTGGCGCGCAAACGCGGCCCAGCCGGGCTGAGCAAGGCCGTGACGCGCTCGGTTTCCACCTCATAGCCGTCAGCCACTGGCAGCAAGCGAGTGACCTTGAGCTCGGGAAACACCTGCGCGCCCCAGGACTCCGCGAAATACAGGTAATTCTTGTCCAGCGTGTTCTTGGCGCCGAAGCGACAGCCCACCATGCAACCGCCGCACAAGGTGCAGCCGGTACGCTCCGGCCCGGCGCCGTCGAAATAGGGGTCAGGTACGGTTTGGTTCGGCTTACCGAAGAACACGCCCACTTCGGTGGCGTGAAAGCTGTCCGCCGAATTCATGCGCTCGGCCACGCGCTGCAGCGTTTTCTCGCCCTCCATCAGGGCGCGGTTCTCGGTTACGCCCAGCATGCGGCGCGCGGTTTCGTAGTGCGGGCTGAGCTCCTCTTGCCAGCGCACCGCGCCGCTCCACGCCGGGTCGTCGAACACGCTGGGTAGCGGACGCATCAGCGTGTTCGCGTACACCAGGCTGCCGCCGCCCACGCCGGCGCCGTGCAGCACCATCACACCCTTGAGCAACGTGATGTTCTGGATGCCGAAGCAGCGCAGCTTGGGCGCCCAGAAGTATTTGAAAGCGTTCCAGTTGCTCTTCGGAAAATCGCTCGCGGCCCAGCGCTTGCCGGCTTCGATCACCGCGACGCGGTAGCCCTTTTGCGCCAGGCGCATGGCACTAACGCTGCCGCCGAAACCGCTGCCAACGATGATGAAATCGAACGCTTCTTGCGCTGAATCAGGCGAAGGCACCAAAGCTAGAATGTGCCGCCGGGCGGCCCTTGGCAAGCTGCCCCGGGCCCTCCGCCGCGCTCAGATTGCGCGGATGGCTTGCAGCGTTTGGGTAACGGCGACCCAATCGAAGGCGCTCAAGTTGCGCTCGCTCATCTGTTCGACCCAGGCGCGGCTGACCTTTTCCAAGGCCTCACCTTTGGTGGCGCCCCACTCCGTGATCACGGTGGCGTCCCCGCCGCGGCGGTCTTGCGCGGTGACGCGCCACTCCCCAGCGGTGTCTGAGTCTTGGCGCGGGCTCACGTGCACGTCCAAAAGCTTTCCCGCGCTCTCGAGCTCGAACACTTTCCCGGCGCCGCTGCGGTACTGCATCGTGACTTTACACAGCGGAACTGGTTCAGGGGCTTTCACTCGTCACCGTCATCTTCGTCGTCTTCGCTGCTGCGCGCGCCTTTGGGGCGCATGTCGCGCGCGGCGATCAGCCAATCCCGCTTGGCGCGTTGGTACGCGGCGCTGGTAGCGGCGGTCAGCTCTTCGATGCTGAGCGAGGGCATGCGGCGCCGAGCCAGCTCCCCACCCAAATGCCCCTGAACACGAGCGCGCGCTTCAGCAAGGGTGCCCGGCCAACCGCCGACCACCAGCCGCCCGTCCGTTTGCATGCTCTTGCACCACACGCGCGCCCAGGAGGAGCCGAGCGTGAGCGGTTCAGCATCCAGCAAGGCTTGGCGCTTTTCCGAGCGGTTGAGGCGCTTGCGCGGTTCGTCGAGCGAGGGCTCTTCGCTGGACAGCGCAGCTTCCGTCTCGGTCATGACAGCCGGCCGAGCTGCGGCCGCGTCCGGTCACTAAGTTTTTTCATCGAGCTTCCTTCATACCATCGCCGGCCCGAACGGAGCGGCATTCTTTCCCCGGCGGACTGCAGCGCGTTTGCGCGCGCCGCGTGGAATGCCAGTAGAGCCGGAATCCTACCCGCTTTGGCCGGTTTGTGTCGTTTTGGCGGGCCTCGCGATTTTTTCGTAGGGGCGCCGCATGTCGGTGCGTCGGAATTAGCGAAGGAGATTGAAAGAAAATGAAAACCATCAGCTCTCGTGTTCGCACCGGTTTGGTCATCAGTGTCGTGGCGTTGGGCGGCCTCATCAGCTCGCTCGCATTCGCAGATGCGCCCGCACAAGACGGCGCACGCCCGCAGTGCTCCGGTGAGCACGGTAAAAATCAGTCCGAAGGTGACCGCGCGCAGCACGCCGCAGAGCGCTTCAAGAAGGCCGACAAGAACAATGACGGCTTCTTGACGCAAGACGAAGTGGGCGAAAAGCGTTGGGCTCACATTCAAGTTGCCGACGCCAACAAGGACGGCAAAATCTCGCAAGCCGAATTGCAACAGGCGCACGCCGACGGCAAGCTCGGACACAAGCACGACAAGCAACCCGCGTGATCGCGCGGCCTGCCGCTAGAGCCGCTCGAAGCGCATTGCGTACACGAGGTACGTGCGCTCGAGCGGCCCTGTCCACAACCACGGCTCGAGTAAATCGGGCTCGCCGGCTCGTTCGGCGAGCCCGGGGTCGTTCTGCAGCACGTTACGAATCAGCTTTGGATTGGCGGTAAAATACGCCGCGCCCTGCTCCACCGCAGCCGAAAGCAGGCTGCGCATATCACTCCCAGGAGTGACGGTGCCCAGCGGGTAAGTGCTGGATGAGAGCGCGTCCGTCGTGAACAAGCAGCTCCCGCCAACCGCGGTCAGCTCCACCATGCTGTTC
>FSWQ01004025.1_pt1 | contig 12278 bp, 10 predicted proteins | sample 1637691 | NCBI WGS metagenome assembly FSWQ01 (sample SAMEA3914814, study PRJEB12502) | metagenome | biome: forest; material: soil | place: USA | collected 2011-09-16 | depth 0.1 m | reverse complement strand
TCCCAGGACAGGAGCGCTGCCTGCTGATACGGGCGCAGCGAAATGGGACGCCAGATCGCCGGCCGCGGCAAACCACTCGGCGCTACCTCGTCCCGCAGCGGGCACGCCGAGCGGCGCAGCGCCGCCACCACCTCTGTATAGCAGCAGGCCGGCGCTCGGAACAGCGCGACCCGGGCATCCCAGCGCAACCCAGGAACTCGATCGACGTTCAGCTCGGGGGCTTCGGCGAGGACGAGCGTTCCATGATCGAAGAGAAGGCGCATGACGTGCGCCATGCTCTTCGTCCAGCGACTGCGCCGAGTTGCGCGAAATGACTGACTAGAGCGAGCTGACCGCGCGGCGCCTGTCCCGTGACGCTCGGTTTTTTTCGTGAGGCACGCTCACTCGGCGGGCACGCAGTCGTACTGAACTTTCCAATGGTTCAGGGTCGGGGCGAGCAGCTGATCGGCGGTCGGATTCAGCGTGATGGTCAGGCGAAGCAGGTTCCGCGAGGGCACGACCGGAGACGCGGAGTTGAAGGCGCCCGAGGGCGATCCGCCCTTGCCCGCGTCGATCAGGCCGAAGTCGTAGCTCGTGCCATTGCTACCGATGTTCGTGCTCATCGTGGCCGTCGCGATCGTGAGTGGCATCGTGGGCGCAAGCGAGCTCACGGTGTCGCCGGATTGCGCGGTGATGACCACGGACGCGGTGTCCGGGATGGTCGCCTGCCAGTCGAATTCGCGCCACACGGGCTTCGTGCCGTCGGCGCACGCGGCGGTGTAGTCTTGCACGAAGGTGGCCGGATCGTAGCCCTGCACGACGGCGGGGGGCGCCGGCATCAAGCCGTCGGGAGACACGCACGCCGTGAGGTCGAAGAACATGAACTCGAGCGCCTTTTCCTGGGGCGAGAGCGTGCCTTGGCGACACGCCGCGGGGAACGAACCGGGCGTGTACACCGAGCACTTGCCGTAGTTGGCAGACGGAATACCGGAGCAGGACGCCGCAAACGCGTTGTCGTTGCATTGCGCCGAGTTGGTGCAACCGCCGCATTTGCCGGCGACACACAAGTCCGGCGCGCAATCGGAGTTCTTGAGGCACGCCTTGTCACAGGCGCCTTGCACGGCCCCAATGCAATTTTCATCCGTTCCGCAGTCCGCCTTGGCCGTGCAGCTGCTCGGCGTTTGACAGGTGCCATTGCCGCACACGCCCTTGGCGCCGCAGTCGGTGTTCGAAGCACAGCTATTGGTGGTGCACAGGGCGCCCGAGCAAACATCCGAAGCACTGGTGCCGCAGTCTGCCTTCGAGCTGCACACCACCGACGTCGTGGTGCACTTGGCGTTGGCGCATAAAACACCGGTCTCGCACTGCGTGTCGTTCGCGCAGGTCGAGGTGCTGCATTTGGCGCCGTTGCACAGCTTGCTCACGCTGCAGCCGGCGTCTCCCGCGCAGGTCGTTGCCGCGCACTTGGCGTTATTGCACAGCCCGGAAGCGGTGCAGGTGGAGTCGCCCGTGCAGGCCTGCGTCGAGCACTTTGCGTTGTTACATAGGTGGCTCGCGCTACACGCCGAGTCTCCCGCGCAGGTGGGGGAGGCCGTGCACTTGGCGTTGTTACACAGGTTACTCGCGCTACAGGCCGAGTCCGCGCTGCAGCTCAGCGTGCCGCATTTCGCGCTATTGCACAGGTTGCTCACGCCGCACGTCGAGTCGGCGCCGCAGCTCGACGCGGCGCACTTGGCGCTATTGCATAGGTGGCTGACGCCGCACGTCGCGTCCGCGCCGCAGCTCAACGCGGCGCACTTGGCGCCGTTGCACACCGAGCTCGGCGAGCTGCAGTCCGTATCGAGCGAGCACACCGAGGTGGCACCGCACGTCGACCCGGGGCAACCGCTGTCTGCCGTGCAGGTCAGGCCCTTTTTGGTGCCGGCAAGGCAGGTTCGCGAGCAGCTGCCCTTGGTGGTCGCCCCGCACGAGTTGCTGTCGCAGTCGGCCGCCTTGTGGCAAGTCGTCGCCGTGCCCGTGTTGCAGCTTCCGCCCGCGCACGTGCCGCCGTCGCAGGTCGCGCCGCTGTGACAGGCAAGCGCGTTGGTCGCGCATGTGCCGCCCGTGCACGAACCACCGTCGCACGCCGCTGCGCTGTGGCAGGCAATGGCGGCGGTCGAGCAGGTGCCACCGGCGCACGTATTGCTGTCGCAATTGGCGGCGCTGTGACACAGGGTCGTGGTCCCGGTCGAGCAGGTGCCCGCCGTCGCGCCCGCGCCGCTGCCGCAAGAGCCGCTATCGCAGTCCGTGCCGTTGTGACACGCGGTCGCGCCAGTCGAGCCCGTCCCGCCCGCGCACGAGCCGCTATCGCAGGTCGCCGCGCTATGGCAAGCGGTGGCGTTGCTCGAGCAGGTGCCCGCGGTGGCACTCGTGCCGCTGCCGCAGGTGCCGGCGATGCCGCAGTCCGAGTTGACGTGGCAGGCCGTGCCGGCGGCGCAGGTGCCGTTATTGGTTCCGCCACCGCAGGTACCCAGGCCGCAATCGGTGTTGGTGTGGCAGGCGCCGGCCGCGTTGCTGCCGCTCTTCGAGCAATACCCTCCGCCGCAGGTGCCATTGCCGCAGTCGGCGGTCGACGTGCAGCTGTGCGCCGCCTTGCACGTCATGTTGATGCAGGTATCGGACGCGCACTCCGCGACCGCCGACGCGGCAGAGCAAGTACAGCTGCCGCCGCTATTGCACGTCTCGCCGGTCGGGCAATTCGCGTTCGCGGTGCAGGTCAGCTGTTGGCACGCGCCAATCACCGCACCATTACAGGTGTAGGTCGTCGACGGGCAATCGGAGCTCGTGTTGCACGGCTCCGCGCACTTCCCGACGCTGCCCGTCGTGGCCCCGGTGCACGTCGCCGTGTAACCGCAGTCAGCGTTGCTCAGGCACTGGTTGGCGGGCACGAGCGCGTTGGCCGACACGTGAAAGTCGCTGTACACGACGCGGCCGCACTGATCGCTGGCCGCCGAGGCGTACGGAGTATTGAAGGTAAAGAGCGTGGAGTAGTCGGGCGCAGTGAGGTAATTGAGATCGTGCGCGGTCATCCAACTCTGAGTGTCGGTGCCGACCGTGGTCAGGTCTTGGCGCCCTTCGTGGATGGTCACCTTCGACGGCAAGGTGGTGGCCGATACGTTTTGCAGCCACGACGAGTACACGCTGCCCTTGGGGAAGCTCGTGTTGACGATGCCCGTGAGCGGATCCTGCGTGTTCGTGCTGCCGCTGGCATGCGTCCATTTTGCGACCTTGGACCAATCGTTGGGCGCCGCGACGTAACCTTTGACCGACGGATACTGCAGCCAGGTGTAGCTGAAGTGCGTGGCGAAGGCGCGGCCGCCCGCGTCGGCGTAGCTCATCAGGTTTTGATACGGCGTGTTGCCGTTGGTCTGCTTGTCGTAATTGCCACCTTCGCAAGGCAAAAGCACGACGTCGTAAGACATCATGTTCGACCCGCTGCCGTTCAGGTTGTTCCACAACGTACTGCCGGGCACCGCGGAGCCGTAAGCGGCAGCCAGCTTGTTCCCGGGCGAGCTATCGCTGTGGTAAAAATGAAAGCGCTTGCTCGATGAAGCATCGCCGAATTCGGCCGGGTCGAGGCCTGCCTTCAAGAGCAGGCAATCGAACGGATCGGCCGAGCCGCTGATCAGCGCGAGCTTGGGCACGTCCGCCTTGCTGTACGTGCCGGCGACCGGATCGTAGCCATCGGTGTGGCTCTTGGGCAGGCGCAACACGCAATCGGCGGGGTTCGGCGCGGTGCAGTTGCCGGTCACGGCGTTGTCGGTACAGCTGCTCACGTTGGTCAGCACGATCTCGCGCCGCCATTTGCCCATCTGCACGACAATCGGAATGTTCGCGCCGGCCGGCACGTCGCTGAGCGTGAAGTTGCCGTTGGCATCGGTCTGGGCCACGCGCAGCGCGTCGAGCGCCGCGGCCCCGCTACACGTATCGCAAGTCGCGCCGCTGGTGAACGCGGGCAGCGCCAGCTTGGCGCGCAGTGGGATGTACACCGAAGCGTCGTACATCGGGTTGTTGCCGGCCGGATCGAACACCGTGCCCGAGATGGTCGTGGTCACGCCCATGCCGCTGCAGGTCACCAAATTGCATTGTAGATCGACGCAATTTTTCGAGGCTTTGACGGTGACGCCGGCGTCCGATTTCTGCAGGGTCACGCCGCCATCGCCGTCCGGAATGACGGCGGACGCGTCGACGTCACTCGGGTCGTTCTGCGTCGATTGGCAGTACGGGTCGCACAGATTCGTGCACGCGATGGGCGTCGCCTGGACGCGCAGGCCGCCGCGAGTGAGGCTCACGTTGGGCATCGTCTTGGTCACCAAGTGATCGCCGATGCAGGCACTCCAATAGCCGCCCGTGCAAGTCTCCTCACCCAAAGAACACGTCACGTAGTTGCCGTACGTGTGCTCGACGCGACCGCATTCGCGAACTTCACCTTCTTGGTCGCACCCGCTGTTCACGGTTGGCGCCTGCAGTGGCGGTTCGACCACGTCGCCAGCGGGCGGCGCGCTATGACGGTCCGAACTCGAGCAGGCCCCAAAAAGGGCGAGGGCGCAGCCCAGCACGGCGGCTAGTCCTGCGCGAATGACGTCGGAACGCATGAACGCATGACGGCCACCGAGTCACATTCGGTAACGCATCCGTCAAACTTTGTTGCAACAGCTCGCACGCCGCGCCGCCGCGCTTGTAAGTAGCGCACTCAGCTCGTCGCCAAACCTGCCACCCTCAGCGCGTGATCCGCCCCTGCTTCGACGCGTTCGACCGGATCGCCCAATCGACGGCAGCGCGCAGCCCGTCGAGCTCGAAGGGCTTGGCGAGCAGCCGGACCTCCAAACCGCGGGCGCGCTCGAGGACATCGGCCCGTGGGAATGCGGTGACGATGACGGCGGGGGTCAGATCGCCCGAGCCCCGGAGTCGATCGATGACATCCAACCCCGACGCGCCCGGCATGCGCACATCGGACACGATCAAGTCGAAGCGAGCCGCTGGTTCCTGACTGAGCACCTCGTTCAGCTGCGTCCCGCTACTGACCGTCGCAACCTGGTAGCCGCGCTCGCGCAGCACGGTCGAGATCACCTCGAGCATCGCCGGTTCGTCTTCTGCGATCAGCACGCGCCGACCGATCGGCAAGCCTTGGAAAGCGGGGGGATCGCCGGCCGCACTCACGGCGTTCCTACTTCGGACGCAGCGAGCGTCGGATTGAGCGCAACCTCGATGGCGCTGCGCAACGCATCCAAGTCGAAAGGTTTGGCCAGTAGTTGCACCCCGAGCCGACGCGAGCGCTCCACCGTTCGGTCGAGCGGAAACGCCGTGACGGCGATCACGGGCGTACAGCCACCATCCCGTCGCAGGCGATCGATCACGTCGAGCCCCGACGCGCCGGGCATGCGTACGTCGGTCACGATCAGATCGAAGCGCTCGGCCAGTGCGCCGACCGATTGGCAAGTGGACAGCACGCTCAGCATCTCCGAGCCACTGCTGGCGCAAGTGACCTCGTAGCCGCGCTCACGCAAGACGAGCATCAAGAGCTCACGCATGGCGGGGCTGTCTTCTGCCACCAGCACGCGCTTGCGACGTTCGGAACGAGGCCAGGTCGGCTCCTCGTCCTCCGGCGAGCAGGCGGCAGGCATCATGTGACCTCCACGCCGCAGGGCGACGCGTCTGCCGCGAGCAAGCGACCGCCCAGCGATTGAAAGAGTGAGTCGAGCTTGAAGGGCTTACTCAGGAACTCACCGCCGCAGGTCTCTACGAACGCCTGCAGCTCACTCGTCGCAAAGCCAGACATCAAGATCACCGGGGTCCTTCGCGCCACCACCGCGCGCGAGAACAACAAGTCCGTCCCCGGAGCTCCCGGCAGAGCGATGTCGCTCAGCACCAAATCGAAGGCAACCGGCTCCGAGCCTTCACCCAAACGCGTCAGTGCCTCGCGGACGTCGGCGGCCAATTCGACGGCGTAGCCACGCTCGGCCAGCGACCACGCGAGAAAATCAGCGAACGCGGGGTCGTCTTCGACGATCAGCACGCGAAAGCGCGGCCCCGGCGAGGGCGGCGCAAGCTTTGAAACGCGATTCGAATCGGGGCTCTTACTCGGTTGCATGGGCAATTTCCTGTCTGGCTCGGGCGGCGTTAGTCGACTGCCGGCGCGAGCGCTTCGCGCACGGCCCGACGGAGCACGCTGAGTTCGAGTGGCTTATCGATCAGGCGCGCTCCGTAGCGAGCGGCCTCGGCTCTCGTCCAAAGATCGCTGAAGGCGGTAATCAAGATGATCGGAATGCAGAGCTCCGCATCCCGGAGCAACTTGAGCGCGTCGATGCCACTCAAGTCCGGCATGCGCACGTCGGAAATCAAAAGCGCGAGCTGCCCGCCTTCTGCGCCGTCGATGACAATCTGTCTTACGGCGTTGATCAGCGCGCTGCCCGTCGCCACTTGAACCACGCGATGACCATCCATGCCGAGCGCTTCGGCGAGCAACGCGCGCAGCGACGCATCGTCCTCGGCCAGGACGATCAGCGGTGTTCGGACCAAGGTGGCGTGCGATGCACGAGCGACGGGGGCCATCCCCAGCGCGAACTGCACGCTCCGTGCCGCACGAGTTTCGAGTGATTGGGCACTTTGGGCGATCTTGGCGCGGGGCAGACTGAGTATTGTCTGCTCGCTGGGTCGAAATGACTCGCAACCGAGCGCCGTTCTCGCGTCTGACGCGTCTGACGCGACTGAAAGCGACTGACAAGCCGGGTACGAAAGCTGCACTTGCGGGAGCTCGCCATGAACCGATTGGTCAAAGAGCATTGGGTCGCCCCCGTGTCAGCGCTCGCGATGCTCGTCGTCGGCCTCGGCGACTACCTGACCGGCGTCGAGACCACGTTCACGCTGCTGTACTTGTTCCCGCTCGCCCTCGGCACCTGGCGACGAGGGCGCACGTTCGGCGTCTTGCTCGCGCTGCTCGCCACTGCCTGCGCGACCTCCACCGTGGTGCTCACGAACCATGCGCCGGCTCGGCTCGCGCCGGTGGTTTGGAACGAATTTGCCAGCTTCGTGACCATGCTCTTGGTGGTCTGGATCTTGTCGGTGCTCCATGACTACGTTGATCGAGAACGCAGTCGGCGCGAACTGGCCGTGGAGCAACTGCGCCATGCCGAACGGCTCAATATCATCGGTAAGTTGGCGGCGGGCGTCGCGCACGAACTCGGCACGCCCCTCAACGTCATTTCCGCCAGCGCGGAGATGCTCGCCGCTGGCGAGCTCAGCCGCGCCAACGTCAACAAACACTCGACCACGATCATCGAACAGACCCGGAAGATGACCGCCATCATCCGCCATTTGTTGGATTTCGGCCGGCGCGGGGGCTCGGCACGAGCAAGCCTGGATTTGAACGAGGTCGTCGCGCGCGCCGTGGACCTACTCTTACCGATTGCCAAGAAACACGGCTGCTCGTTGCAGGTCACGCGCGGTGAGCGCGCGGTCCCAATCACGGGTAACTCGTCCGAAATCGAACAGGTATTTTCGAATCTGATCGTCAATGCGCTGCAAGCCATGCCCGCGGGCGGCACGGTGAGCGTAGAAACCTCGGTCGAACCGCGGGCGACGGCCAGCGCCACGTTCCGCCCGTTCGCTCGGGTCGCCGTGCAGGACGACGGCGCAGGCATCGACGAGCAAGTCTTGGCTCATGTCTTCGATCCGTTCTTCACGACCAAGGGGGTCGGAGTGGGGACCGGGCTCGGCCTGTCCGTGAGTTACGGCATCGTTCAAGATCACGACGGCTACATCGAGGTCAGCAGCGAGAAGGGCAAAGGCGCGCGCTTCTGCGTGCTCTTGCCGCTGGCCACGAGTCGCAGCTGACCGAGCCGAAATCAGCCCTTGTCCGAGCCGCCCGCTTCGCCGCCGCGCGCCAACATGCGATGCAATGTCTTGCGTTCGATCTTCAGGATGCGCGCCGCAGCGCTCTTGTTCCCCGCGACGGCTTCGAGCACGCGCCGCACATACAGGTTCTCGAGCTGCTCGAGCGAGACGAGCTCGGCCGGATCGTCCGTGCCCAGGACCACGTGGCCGCTCTTGAACGCGCGCACTTTGTCGGGCAAGTCCTCGACTTCGATCCGATCGAAGGAGGCCAGCGCCACCGCCCGTTCCACGCAGTTTTGCAGCTCGCGCACGTTGCCCGGCCAGGAGTAGGCCATGATTTTGGCGGCCGCCTCGTCGGCAAAACCCGTCACGGGCTTGTTGGCACGCGCCGCGATGCGCTCCAGAAATGCCTGCGCCAGCAGCAGGATGTCGGCGCCGCGCGCGCGCAGCGGCGGCAGCGCGACCTGAATCACGTTGATGCGAAAGAACAAGTCTTCACGAAAGCGCTGCTCTTCGACCATGGTTTCGAGATCGCGATTGGTGGCCGTGATGACGCGCGCGTCGAACGCGATTTCGGCCGTGCCGCCCACGGGGCGAATCACCCGTTCTTGCAACGCGCGCAGCAGCTTGGGCTGCAGCCCGAGCGGCAGCTCGCCGATTTCGTCGAGAAACAGCGTGCCCCCGCGCGCCGCCTCGAACAGTCCGACCTTCGCGTTGCGGGCATCGGTGAAGGCGCCTTTGACGTGTCCGAACAATTCGCTCTCCAGCAGTTGCTCGGGCATGGCCGCGCAATTGATGGCCACGAGCGGCCCTTTGGCGCGCGCGCCTTGATTGTGAATGGCTCGCGCGACCAGTTCTTTGCCGGTGCCGCTCTCGCCCGTGACCAGAATCGGAGCCTCCGATTGCGCGACTTTAGCCAGCAGCCCATACAAGCGAGTCATCGCCGGGCTACTGCCGATGAGCTCGTCGAAGCGCTGAGCGTCGGCCACGGCGAGCTTGAGCCGTCGCAGCTCGTCGTGCAGGCGGGACAGGCTGATGCCGCGCTCGAGCGCGATCATCAATTGCTCGATCTCGAATGGTTTGGGAATGAAGTCGTAAGCGCCCGCTCGAATCGCGGCGATTGCCGCGTCCATCGAACCAAAGGCCGTGATCAGGATCACGGGCACCGTGGAGCGCATGTCGAGCAAACGCCGGCACAGCTCGACGCCGTTCATGCCGCGCATGTTGACGTCGGTGACGACGGCGTCGAAGGGCTGCTCCGCGAATGCCTCGAGCGCAAGCTCGGGCGAGGTGTGCGACACGACCTCGAAATCGCGCGTGGAGAGCCGCGCCTCGAGCATGGCGCACATGCCGGCGTCGTCGTCGACGAGCAGCACGCGCCGCTTCATGGCGGGCCCGCGACCGGCAAAAACACCGAGAAACGGCTGCCCTTACCCGGCTTGCTGTCGACCACGATGAAACCGCCGTGATCTTCGACGATGCCGTACACCACCGAGAGCCCGAGCCCGGTACCGTCCCCCGGGCCCTTCGTGCTGAAGAACGGCTCGAAGATGTGCGGCAACACTTCGGCGGCGATGCCCGGTCCGGCGTCGCTCACGTCCAGCCGCACGAAGTCGCGCGCGTCGCGCTCGGGCTCTTTGGGGATCTTTTCGGTCTCGGTCGTGACCGTCAGCCGAATCGCGCCACCCGAGCTCATGGCCTGAATCGCGTTCGAGAGCAGGTTCGTCATCACCTGCTGGAGGCTATCCTGATCGATGGTCGCTCGACAATTGCAAGTCGCCTCGAGCTCGAGCAACAGGTGCGCCTTTTCGGCCATCGGTCGAAACAGCGCGAGCGCGCTCTGCGCCACGGCCGCGACGTCACACGTGCCGCCCTCGGGCCCCTTTCTGCGCGCGAAGCCGAGCAGTGAGCGCACGATGCGCGCGATGCGCTGCGCTTCGCGATCGATGATGGCGGCGCTATCGATGACTTTGTCGCCCAAAACCTCGCCGTTGACGATCATTTCCGCGTGCCCGGAGACGATGCTGAGCGGCGTCCCGAGCTCGTGCGCCACGCCCGCCGCGAGCTTGCCCACCGTCGACAAGCGATCGGCGTGGCGTAGCTGCTCGAGCGCGAGCTGGCGAGCGCGCGTCTCGGACGCGACTTCTTCCTTGGCGTGAGCGAGCGCATCACACATGGCGTTCATTTCGAGCGCCAAGCTCTGAAACTCGTCGCTCCGCGGCAATACGAGGGGCGCCGAAAAATCACCGCGCCCCACGCGCCTCGCCTTGTCGATCAGTAGTCGCACGGGCTGCGCGACGATCCATTTTCCGAGCAGCATCGCCAGGGCGCCACAGCAGCACATCACGAACGCCAGACTGAGTACGGCGTGAATCACGTTGGCGTGCAAGTGGTGGTCGCGTTCGACCAAGGACTCACTGACCAGCAGGGCCGCCACCGAATCACCGGCGTGCACCGGAAAGTAGGACAGCAGGTGACCGCCCGCGAAGCGCTGCGCCTCATGCCCCCGAAGGGCGCTCGAGAGATCACGGTCGGCATCCGCGCCGCGCCCGAGGCTACGATCGCTCAACCAGGACAGCTCGATGCTGGCGTCCTCCGTGTGCCCGGCCACTTCGACCAAGTGCTGGGCTCGAGCGCCGCCGTCGACGCGCCAGACCTCACCCGCAGAAGCGGCCAAACCGCGACCGATGAAGCGGTGATCGCGCTGCATGTCGGCGTCGAACGCTTCGGATTGTTGGCGAACGCGGAGTAGCCCACGAACCGAGAGCAACAGCGCGATGCAGACCATGAACCAGAGGGTCAATCGCGGCACGAGCTTCAACGGCCAGTCTCCATCAGACTTGTTCTCATCGCGCGGAGCTCGGGCGACCGCCAGCTCGGTTCGAGCGCTGCATGAGTCACAGCATCCGCCATGCCAGGATCCATAGCGCGATTATTTGAGGCGTTTTGGGCTGAACCCTCCTCGACGCAACGGCGCGCCGTGGGTCGCTTTGACCCACCTGGGTCGAGCTGACCCCGCGCGAGCGCCGAAAACCGAGCCAGCGCGGGCCAGGCGCCAGGCAGCGTTGGCACGCCGGATGCTCGTCAGCGGGGAGGAGATATTGCAATGAACAAGCTAGTGATTGCTCCCCTGGCGATCCTGCTCGTGTGTGGCGCGCCCGCCGCGCGCGCCGACGACAGCGCGAATGCGCCGGCCAGCGCGCCCTCGCCCGAACCCCAGATCACGCCGCCGGAACCGCCGCCCGCGGAGTCCATTCCCGCTCCGCCGCAGCCGCAAAACGCCCCGCCCGACGCGGACGCGACGCAGGCACCGCCCCCCGCGGGACAATGGACGTACACCAACCAATACGGCTGGCTGTGGATGCCGTACGATCAGGCGTACACCTATGTTTACGGGGACAGTAACGCGGCGTATTCGTATGTCTACTATCCCTCCTACGGCTGGCGCTGGGTGTCTTCGCCCTGGGTATTCGGCGTCGGCCCCGCGCCGTATTGGGGCGCACGCGGCCGCGTTGGCTTCGCGTGGTACGCGCACCCTTGGTTCCACTCGAACTACCGCGCTGCTCATTCGGGGTATCACGGCGGCTATGCTCACTTCGTCGCGCATGCGCCCACACGCGCCGCGGCCGGCGGCGGGTTTCATGGCGCTGGCGGATCGCATGCTGGCGGTCATGGTCATCGCTAGGGGCCCGCGAATGGCTAAGTCGGTCGATGATCGCGGTCGAGGCGCCCGGCTGACGCGCCCAACGCGATTGCGCTCGCGAGAGCGGATGAGGAACCTGCGACACAGGAGCGTAAAGACGACCGAGCGCTAGTCAGAAAGGCCACCTTCCGCGCGCAAAACTTAGCGTGTATGCGTACGCCGATGCATACACACTAAGTTTTTCATCTCACGAGGCCCCTCGGATTTGATGCAGATCGCTAAGGGCCCTCGAATGAGCGAGTCGAGCGATCATCGTAGCGTCGGGCGCGGCCTGATGACGTAGTTCCAATCGCCGTGGAAGTCGTCGGGGTGGATGTTCAAGCCCTTGAGCTCGGCGGCGGAGACTTTCTTGCCGATCGGATACCGACGACGATCGAGACGGGCGCGAACCACCAGTCCGCCTCGGTTGGTGGTGTTGCTGATCAGGTTGATGACCGTCTCGTACGAGCGCAGCGGCCTGCCACGCCAGTTAATCGAAATGAACGAGAAAAGGCGGTGTTCGACCTTGTTCCACTTGCTCGTGCCTGGCGGGAAGTGGCTCACGTGGATGACGAGGCCGAGCTTGTCAGCAAGATCATGTCAGCACGATCCTGTCGATCCCCAATCGTGAAAATCGATCGACTCGCTCATTCGAGGGCCCTTAGTTATGCACCACGTCCGCCGAGTCGACCTCGACGACGGTGTAGGCGGCGCTACCCGGGCTGCCGGAAGAGCTGGTCTGATC
>FSWQ01000798.1_pt1 | contig 12281 bp, 10 predicted proteins | sample 1637691 | NCBI WGS metagenome assembly FSWQ01 (sample SAMEA3914814, study PRJEB12502) | metagenome | biome: forest; material: soil | place: USA | collected 2011-09-16 | depth 0.1 m | reverse complement strand
TCGATTCGTAAGCTGCCGGTTCGGTTGGTATCCGGAGCAGCGCCGACGCCGATGGCAACGACGGTTCTAGCCAGCGCGGAGGGTCCGAATGCGTTGACCACGAACGCGATCGAAATCGGCGCAATTGTTCCGTCGTCAGGAGCTCGTGCGCAGGCCACCACGCCGCTCAGGCCAACTCTGTCGCCGAAATCAAGCGCGCGCGTCGAGCCGCTGTCCGTCGATCGTTATGGCGTGCACTTTACGGCAGACGGGGAGTTCCGAGATCTGCTCGACGCGGCACGCGCGCTCGCGAGTCATCGCTTGCCGGCTGGCAACATCGCGGAGCTGATGAAGTTGGCGTTGAAGGCGTTCATCCAAAGTGCGGAGAAGCGGCGCTTTGGGGTTGGACGGAAACCGCGTCGCGGTTCGGCGAGAGTGGAGGGGCCGGCCACGAACACGTGCTTGCACTCGCCAGGCGAGAGCGGCTGCATTCGCCGCACGAGCCAAGTCGAGTTGACGCGCTCGGGTGCGCCGATCTGCACAGGCCCGAAAACGGACCCCACGGTGTCGCGCGTGTCGCGTCACGTTCCCGCCGCCGTGGCACGTGAGGTTTACGTTCGGGATGAACGGCGATGTTCCTTCGTGTCCGCGGGCGGTCGGCGGTGCAACTCGCGTGTCTTCCTGGAGTTGGACCACGCTGAGCCGTGGGCGGTTGGTGGCGCGGCGACGCTTGGTAATTTGCGGCTTCGCTGTCGCGCGCACAATCTGCTGCACGCTCGGCGGTACTTTGGGAAGGCCTACGTGGCCGCGGCGATTACTCGGCGGCGCGACCAGACGAGTGAGATTGACCGCACGCTAGCGCACCGAGGGCGAAGCTGCGCGAATGGCGCGGCGTTGCACGAGCCACACGCTGAGTAGCACCAACGCGGAGGTGAGCATGAGGCCGGCCCAGGTGGCGTAGGAGGCGTGTTTCATGTAGTCGAACAGCTTTTGACCGAAGAAGCTGAGCAAGAACAATGGGATCGTGTAGCCGACCACGGATGCCCAAAAATGCGTCCAAAATGGCACTTTTGAAACACCGAGCAAGGCGTGCAGCCATTGCGGCATCCAGAACACGAGGCGCAACGTGAACACCGTGCTGAAGGCGCGTTCGGCCAACCCCGCATTGTATCTGCGGAAGCGCTCCGGGATATTGCGAGTCAGCCAGTCACGCGCCACGAAGCGCGCGAAAGAGAATCCGATCACGCTTGCGGCCATCGTTCCGGTCATGGACAGCGCAAAGGCGACCGGCCATGGCCAGATCAAGGGCGCGGCCACGACGAAGGGCGTACCGGGGACGCCGAAAGGTTGCAGCACTGCGTAAGCCACGATGAACATCAGGTAGCCCCAGCCACCCAGTGCGACCAGCGTGCGAGCCATGCCCGCCGGATCCGAAAAGCGATGCAACACGCCGAAGTGATAGGCGAGCGCGAGCAGCACGAGCACTGCCGCAACAGCAGCCAGCTTCAGACCTAGCCGGTCAGGTCGCTCGATGCCGGCTGCGTCCATCCAGCCATGTCCTGGAGCCTTCCGGGTCACAGCGCAACTGAGGGACGTAAAAAAGGCGCGGGCGCTTAGCGACGGGTCAGCAGGTAGTTACACAAAGCGCGGAGTTGCGCGGGACGCACCGGCTTGTGCAGTACGTGGAGGCCGGTCTTTTTGGCTTCGCGCAAGCGTTCAGGCCCGGTATCGCCGGTGATCAGCAGGGCAGGCAGGCCGACGCCAAAGCGCTGGCGCAAGAGCTGCACCGCGTCCGCGCCGTTGCTGCCTTGCGTGAGGCGATAGTCAGCCAGTACCAGATCCGGGACCGCATTTTGGGCGGACAGCACTGCAAGGGCTTGCGCGGCCGAGGGGGCCTCCAGCGAGGTACAGCCCCACTGCGAGAGCAGCTCGTGCATGCCTTCACGAATCGCCGCTTCGTCGTCGATCACGATCACGCAGCGACCGGCCAAGGCATCACCCGAGACCGCGAGCTCAGGTGGCGCGTGCACCACGAGCGCGGTGTCACCCAGCTGCACGCTGAGCGCGAACGCCGAGCCGCGGCCTGGCGTCGATTGCAACTCCAGCTCACTGCCCAGCAGGTGCGCGATGCGGCGCGCGATCGGCAAGCCCAAGCCGAGGCCGTTTCGGCGGTCCCGCTCCGGATTGCCGAGTTGGAAAAACTCTTCGAAAATGCGTTCCTGCTCCGACGCCGGGATACCGATGCCGCTGTCCCAAACGGCGATCGTGAGGGTTTTCCCGCGCCGCCGACAGCCCACCAGCACGCCGCCTTCGTGCGTGTAACGGATGGCATTGGCTACCAAGTTACCCAGCACGCGCTCGAGCAATGCTGCATCTGACTTGACGGTCGCGCGTGAGCTGCGAATGCGGAACGAGAGCGCTTTCTCTTCCGCGAGGGGTGCGTAGCGTGTTTGCAGCGCATCAAGTACGCGCTGGATCGGAAAATCCACGATGCTGGGACGGATGTAGCCGGCGTCCAGCTTGGAGATGTCCAAGAGCTCGTCGAATAGCGCTTCGAGCGAGTCGATGTTGCGGTAGATTTGCTCGACCACGCCGCGCTGCCGCTCATCCAGCTCCAGCTCGCGCAGCGTTGCGGAGAACAAACTGAGCGCGTGCAGCGGCTGCCGCAGATCATGGCTGGCCGCGGCCAAGAAGCGGGATTTCGCCAAATCCGCCTGTTCGGCGCGCGCTTTGGCGGCTTCGGCGCTGGCTTTTTGGACCTGCAGCTCGGCGATCAGATCCGCGTTCTCGAAGCGGATCTGCATCGACTCAGTCACGCTGCGATGCTGCACGCGGCAGAACAGCAGCAGGATCAACATGTAGAACAAGGATGCCGTGCCGAGCGCGATGTATTCAGCGCCGCCCACCCAGCACAGGTGCACGAACACGATGCCGAAGATGGGCATCACGAACGCGCGTAGCGCTGCCGGATGATAGGCATTGCCAGACACTGCGCCTCCGGCAATGCCGTACAAGCCGCACATCGTGAACACGAGCGCGATCGGATTTTCTGGACGCAGAAACAGAAAGCCCGCAACGCCCCAGACCAGCCCAGCGCCCAGCATGTAGAACGTGTAGCGCCGCGCCCACAGCGAGCTGTTCTCCACCGTGAGCGCGGCGTGCCGGTAGGCGCGCAGGATGGCCAAGCGATGCACTTGCGACACCGCTTGCAGCACCAGGAAATCCCCCAATAAAGCGTGGGGCACGTGCCGCCACAGCGTGGCCACCAAATAGGCAGTGACGCCCAAGGCAGCGGCCATCGAATTGGGGATCTGCTTGTACAGCGTGCGCACGCACTCGGTTTGAATCTCGTGTGCACGCGCCTTGGCCAGCGCCCGGCGCGCGGGTGTGTCAGCCGGTTGCTCGAGCGCCTGCGCGAGCTCCGTGGTCACGGCACACCGAGCAAACCCAGCCGCTGCGCGGCGAGCACGGCTTGGGTGCGACTCGACACGCCGAGCGTGCGAAATAGCTCCGTTAAGTGCGCGCGCACCGTGCGGTCTGCGATCGCGAGCTCGGTCGAGATCTCTTTGTTGCTGCGACCGTCCCCGAGCAGTTTCAGCACTTCGAGCTGGCGCAGGGTGAGGTCACCGCTGGGATCGCGATCGGTGCCCGTGGCTTCGCGAGCAACCGGCAGCGGTGTGCGCAAATCGAAGTAGGCGCCGCCGCTCAGCACGTCGCGTAGCGCAGTCAGCAATTGATCGAGCGGTAAGGACTTGCGCAGGAACCCGGAAGCGCCTGCGTCACGTGCTTTGGCGATGATCGCGGGGTCGTCCTTGCCGGAGATCAGCAGTCGCGGAATGTGCGGGAATTCGGCCGCGTACAGCGCGAGCGCCTCCAGCCCGTCCATCGTTGGCAAGATCAGATCGATTAGCGCGAGCTCGATGTGCGGCGAATCCCTCAGCATGTCCAGCCCGGCTTCCGCCGAGTCTGCGCTCACGATGCTCAGATCCGGCGCTAGGCGCGCAAACGCGCTGGCGAGCCCTTCGTGGAACAACGGGTGATCATCGACCAGCAGGACTTGAACCATCGGGGTGCACGCTGATTTCTTGCGCAACGTAGCGCGCATTGCAACAGGTTGTGACGTGTCTCACTGGGCGACATGCCTATTAGGGCAATTGTCAGCGGCCGGGGCGAGCGCGTTTACTCAGGCGGATCACCCTTAGACAGAGGAAGTGCATGAACAAGTCCATCGCCCTAATTTTGAGCCTGCTCGTTACTTCGGTCACCGTTGCTTGTGGAAGCTCGGACAGCGGCTCGCCAGGTGCGTCCGGCAGCGGCGGAGCAGGTGACTCGGGCGGTGACACGAACGGCAAGGCGGGCGCTGACAACACCGCCGCGGGTGATACGAGCACCGGTGACACGGGCAACACGAGCGACGCAGGCTCGCCGGGCGACACGGGCGGCAGCAGCTCCGGTGGCAGCAGCAGCTCCGGCGGCAGTGGTGATGGCGCTGCGGGCGCACCTAGCCCCAGCAACGCGGACTGCAAGAAGCTGGAAACGTGCTGTGTTGGTCTGACGAGCGGCAAGGATGGAACTGGCGGGCCGAAAGGCGCCTGCGAGCACATTGCCGGGCTCAACTCCGGCCCGTCGTGCGTGTCGACGTACAGCTTGTACAAGTGTGACGCGGTGATCGCGATGGAGAACCAACCCAAGTCGAGCGCGTGTAAGCTTGGTACGCAGTGCACTCGCACGCCGTACAGCGCCGCCGCGGACAGCGCCTGCTCCGGTCCCGCGAAGGGCGCGGCGAGCGAGAATTGCCCGGCTGATGGCGTCATTGCCTGCTGCAAGCTGACCGGCGTCGTCGAGTTTTGTTACTACGAAGGCGACAGCTCGCCCATCAGCGAGGACGATTGCAAAGCCGAGAACGGCACGTACTCCACCACGCCGTGATGCGCCGCGGTTCGTCGCAGGCGGTGCACTAGGATCGCATGAAAGGAGGGGCGGTATGAGCCGCCCTTCTTAGACGCGCGTTCCTCAGCGCTTCCTGTCGCGTGCGGGCGGCATGCTCGACAGCGGCCCGTTGTTGGCGGAGCCGCTCGGCTGCCCCCAACGCCAAATGCGCGGTAAGCCGGCGTACAAGAGCCGGTGATACAGGCCGGAGGGCAACAGGCGGCGCAGGGTGTTGAACAAGTACGCATCCAGCGTGCCGGCGACCCAAAGCGGTGGGTTCTTCTGTTCGATTACGTCTTGGATGGTCTCGGCCACGTCCTGCGGTGTGTAGAAGGTGAGGGTCATCAGACCTTCGATCAGCTCATCCATGTTCGCGTAGTGCGCGTGGTACGGGTCAGCCGGGTCTGTCAGGGCTTTTTGGCCTTGTTCAGTGAAGCGCACTTTGCGAAAGCCGTCTGAGTTGATGAAACCTGGGCGCACGATGGATACGCGCACGTTGAACGGGCGCATCTCGTACCAGAGTGATTCGGAGGCGCCCTCGAGCGCGAACTTGGACGCGCTGTAGATGGACATGGTCGGCATGGCCGTCATGCCGCCGACGGACGAGACATTGATGATACGGCCGTAGCGCTGCGTTCGCATGTGCGGCAGCGCGAGCTTGATGAGCTCCATTGGCCCCAAGAAGTTCGAATCCAGTTGCGCAAGGCGCTCCGCTTCCGTGATGTGCTCGGCGACGGCGCGGTAGCTGATGCCGGCATTGTTCACCAGCACGTCGATGCCGCCCCAACGCCGCTCGACCGCGCTCACGACGGCGCGTCGCTCTTCGTCGCTGGTTACATCCAGCGGCAAGAGCATCACGCGCTCGCCAGCCAAGATGCCCTCCTGTGCAAACCGAGCGAGCGACGAGCGGCGTGCGGTGAGCACCAGGCGGTGCGGGCTGTCGTACAGTAACTTCGCCAGCTCCAGGCCAATGCCTGCGCTGGCGCCAGTCACCAAAATGGTGGTGACCTCACGCCGTTCTTTGCGTCGGCCGAGCAAGCGCACGAACGCTTTGGCCCCATTGCGTAAACCGCGCAGCACCGCCACGAGCCGGCGCAACGCACCGCTTTGCGGCAAAATGGCCTCGTCGCCCTGCGCCGGTCGTTGTGACTCGAGCACCGCGAAAATGTACCACGAAACTTAAGGCGTCAGCCGTTCGCCGCCCCACACGATCACGTCGATTCGCTCGGCAAAATGCAATAACGGCGCGCCGTCCGGTGCCGGCAGACCGTGAAAATCAAAGAAGGTGTTGCGCTCGATTCGTGCTTCGGCGCGCTGCAATGGCCACGGGAAGTGGTGCACCTCATTGCGCCAGAGCGTGCCGCTCGGGTCACGTGCATACAAGCAGTAGCGCTCCGTCAACCAATGCTCGAGCGTGCCGGGCATGGCGGCTTCGACGCCTGAGCTGGCACGGTAACGCCCCCTGAATTCGGCGCCGGCTCGCTGCGATGCGTACACGTAGTCCGCGCCTTCACGGCGCAGTGCCATCTGCGCGCGGTAATACGGCAGGTGAAAAAAACGCCGCGCCGCCCATACCGCCAGCGGGTTGGTCGCGTCCAAGCTCAGAAACCACACGCCGGGCTTGCCACCATGCTCCACGTACACGCGCACATTCAATTCAGGGAACGCAGAAACCCACGGCAAATCGGGGACGCCGCGACGCATGACGCCGGTCATACGAAACGGCACCACCCCGATCCAAGAGCTACCGCCGAACTCTTGAATTTCAAGCTCCGCCGGCACCAGCGGGCGCAGCGCACTCACGCTCACCGGCCAATGCGCGAACAGCAAATCTCGCCACGACTGCCGCCAGGTCCAACGACGCTTTGGGATCGGCCAAGGGCGGTGGTCCTGTTTTGACAGCGCGAGGTGCACTCCTTGGCCTCTAGCACGAGCGCGCGCGCCGTACGCGCGCTCGTGGCACCTTCACAGACTCACCAGTTGACCGCGTCCACGTACGCGACGCCTCCGCCGCTGTTCAGGGAGAACTGCACACCCAGCTCGTAGAGTGCCGCGGCGTTGCTGGGCACGCGCACGCTGAGCGTGTTCCAGTTGCCCGCAAGGAGGGCGCTGCTGGGTTGCCAGTTGCCCGTCCACGCCCAGCCACCGTTGGCACCTTGTAGAACGTACGGCTGAACTGCCGACACCGTGTTGCCAGTAGGGAGCCACACGTGGAACGTCACGGTAGCCCCCGCTGGGACGCTCGGGTTACTGACTCTGGCGCTGCCACTGCCCGAGCTGCCGAGGCTCAGCTTGAGTGAGCGAGTGCCCGCCGCGGCGCGATCCGTCGAGCTTGCGACGGCGCTCACGTTGCCCGTTGCTGACCAGCCTTGCGTTGTGCTCTCGAAGTTGTACTTCGCCGTGTCAGCGGGCGCTGACGTGCTGCCACCGGTACCGCCGCTGCCGCCCGCACCGCTGCCAGCGCCACCTGCACCATTCGCTCCGCCCGTTCCGCTGGCGCCGCCGCCAGAGGCAATCGCTAGGCCGCCCGCGTTGAGCAGCGCGCCAGCGCGGCTCTTCATGAATAGCTGACCATCACTGTACGTGTCGTTCTGGTACGAGCTCTGACCGCTTGCGCCCGCGCCGAATAGGAGGGCAAGCACGCCGGAGCCCGCGAACTTTTCCAAGTGCGCGGTGTTGCCGGTGCCGAAGAAGTATTCGGGCCGGTTGTCTTTATAGCCTTCGGCTGAACCGCCATTGTTCCAGACGTTCTTGTGGTTGGAGTTGCCGAGCGGGATCTGCCAGAGCACCCAGCGCTTGCTGGTTTTCGTATTCCACAGGTGCAGCCACTCCGCATAGCGATTGAAACTGCGTGAGTTGACGGACGCGCCGTCGCTGGTGTCCCAAGTTTTGTCTTGGCCTTGCACCACGCGGTAGTAGTCCGCGTCGCGATCCAGCGGGTCACCGACCAACACGTCATACTGTGAACCGGTGACGTTCGCGGCTAGCCCGAGCGGCCCGAGGAACCCGGCAACTTTGTCCACCTCTGGCTGCAGCGGGTCGGTCACGTTGTAGGAAGCAATGTCCTTGCCGCTCGCCCAGGCAGACACGTGCATGCCGAGGATCGCGTTGTTTGCGCCCACTGATTTTCGCAATTGCAAGAACGCGAGTCCAAAGCCCGCGACGGTGTTGGGTAAGCCGGCGAGCTCGGGCACGCCGCTCGCCGCGATTGCGGCATACGTGTTGGCATTGCCTCCGCTTTGCTGTTCCAGGAAGCCGACGCCATCCGCCTCGAGCAGCACCAGCGTGGGCTTTCCAAAATCCTTCACTCGCTGCATCAGGATTTTGAAATCCCCGAAGTAGGAGCTCATGGTGCTCGCGCTTTGCACCTTTTGCAGGGTTTGCGCTTCACCACCGCCCGCTTCAGCGACCAACTGATAGTACTGAATTGCGGGCAGATAGCCCTGTTGGTCGGTTTCGCGCAGGTAGCCCAACCCCCAAGAACCGTCATAGGAGGAGTAGCCCCAATTGTTCACCCAGCCCTTGGTGAAGTAGCGATAGCGCGCGTCCCACCTGACCCCGCTCGTTTTCAGCCACGTGTTGCCCGAGTCTTCGAACAACCCGACCATCAGGCGTGCAGGCAGCCCAGTCGGTACGACACCGCTCGCGGTCGTGCCGGCCAGCGGCTCCGCGTACGAGTCAGTGGGCTCGGAAGGAGCGCCGCACGCAGCGAGCGCCAGACAAAATAAACCAATGACCTTCGAGTACGGCAAGGCGTCTTCTCCTTTTGGCTGCATCGCACATTCGTTCTTGTCGACGAATGAGGGCAGGCGTTTCGAACTGCGCTCCAGTGTGCACACGCAACGGCGCCACGCTCGGATTTTCGTATCAGAATCCGGTCATGATCGGCGTGTCATTCTGTCTCGAATGTGCACGACAATGATTGCGCAGGTTTCGCCGCAGAGCACCAAGCCGTGCCTCACCCGCACGGCGAACTCTGCGGGCGCCGCTCACCACGCTGTGGCGGCGCCCTCGATCCCTCGTTACTCAGAACTGCGAAATACGCGATTCGCGCTTGGGCACGGAGGAATCGCCCGTTACAGCGATGTCGTGCGCGCCCTGCGTCTCGAAGATCTGTTTGGCGCGCTTCTCCGTCTCGCTGTTGTCGGTGTGTACGGCGATCAGGATATTGCCGCTGCGAATCTTGCCTTCGTAAGCTTTGGCTTCGAACTCCGGAATGCCGAGGCCAATCAGACCGCCGGCAATGCCGCCCACCGCGGCGCCCGTCGCTGCTCCGCTCAACGTCGCGAGCAGCGGACCTGCAGCGATCAGCGGCCCAACCCCTGGAATTGCCAACGCGCCAATGCCCGCAAGCAAGCCGAGGGTACCGCCGATCACGCCGCCTGCGCCGACGCCGGCAACCGCTCCTTCAGGCGCCTTCGTGTTGTGCACGTGCGCAAAGTCCTTGCTGCCCCGCGTGTCGGGGAACAGCGCGGAGATGTCGCTGGCAGCAACGCCGCGGTCCTGCAGCTGAGCCACGATGCGCTCGGCTTGAATTTGGCTCTCGACGATACCGATGACTGACTTTTTCATGGCGCTTCCCTTCACTTGCTGACTTCGAGTTGACTGTCCACCTGTGCGCCGCCCGCGATGTTGCTGGCAGCTCTCTCAATCGCTGTGCGTTCGGCTTCGGTTTTCACTGCGCCGCGCAGCGTGACCTTGCCGTTGATGGTGATGATTTTCACGTTCTTGGCCGTGAATGAGAGCGTCTTGTCGTGCATGACCGCTTGGCGAATCTGCATCGTCATGGTGCGGTCAGCTTGGCTCGTGCCCTGGTCCATCGGCGTGAGCGCGCTGCTGTTGCGATCGCGCTCGTTGATTTTGGAGTTGTCGGCGTCAGGCGAACGTACGGCGGGGCTCGCGGCGGCGTTGTTGGGGTACGGATTGACGCCGGCGCTGCCGTCCGCGCCATTGCCCCAGGTGTTGCCCACCGTATCGTCATGCGCAGCGCCGCTGTTCGTGGCCGTCTGTGCTGGGGCGTTCAAGTCCGGCGCGGGCTGCGTGGGATTTGCCGCTGCTCGTTTCGCAGCCGGTGCGGTCGCCAAACCATCAACGGAGGCGGGCGAAAAATCCGGACCGTTATTGGGGACGTCCGTGGCTTGGGCCACGCTGGCCGACGACGCTTCGGGCGGCTTGTTGGAAGCACACGCCGCAGCAACGATGGAGCTGAACAGTAAGATTCCGAGCTGCCTCATGGGATTGTCCTTTCTTGCTTTCTCTCTCGTCGCGCCCAGCCATCGCGACCCCGCGCGGACCACACTGCGAGAGCACCTGCCCGCTTCAGCAATAAGCAGACCAAACGCGGAGCTCGCGCCGGGTTGCGATTTCTCAGCCGTTCTAGGCTCGCGCGCTTTGCTGTGACACGAATGAGCGGCGCAAACGCGACGCGCCAAACCCGCGCAGAGCAGCGCGCCCGAGGCATCGCGTCACGCGGCAGTTTCGTCCCGGTCGTCTGGGTGGTGGTACCAGCTTGGGGCACTTACCGCGGCCCGATGCGTGGTTCTGGCCCGGCGATGGACCGCGTCCCGCAGGCACGGCATTCTACGCGGCACCGTGGCACGCAGACCGCCAGTTCAGCCGAGTGACGAAGCCTTGGTGCGTGTCGCAGCGGGGCAAGCACCCGAGCCACCCTCGTGGCGCTTGCAACCGCCGACGATTTTTTCATACCTGGATGCGGTTGCTCATCACGGCTCGATTCGCAAAGCGGCGGAGGCGTTGCACATCGCCTCGTCCGCCCTGAACCGGCGTGTGCTCGATCTCGAAGCGGAGGTCGGCTCGCCTTTGTTCGAGCGCTTGCCGCGCGGGGTGCGCGCCACCGCGGCAGGTGAGCTGTTGTTGGCGTACGTCCGACGCTCTTTGAAAGAATTGCGTTTGGTGGAGGCGCAGATCGATGGCTTGCGCGGCCTGGTGCACGGCCGTGTGCGCATCGCGGTCGCGGAATCCGTCACTGGTCGCATGTTGCCCGATGCCATCGCGGAGTATCACGGTCGCCATCCGGGGGTCGGCTTCTCGGTGCGCGTGGGCGGGCCCAAGGAAATTTCGGCGGCGCTGCTGCGCGACAAGGTCGATCTAATCCTGACCCACGAGTCCGCCGAAGATCCGGAAGCGGCGGTGTTGGCCGAGGTTTTTCAGCCACTTTGCGTGTTGGTCACGCCTGAGCACCCGCTGGCCACGCGCACCCAAGTGCGGCTCAGCGAGTGCGTGGCTTATCCAATCGCCATGCCTGACGAAAGCTTGGCAGCTCGCGGCTTCATCGATATCGCGCTGCGCCGCCACTCGATTCGCTTCGAGCCGGCCTTGGTTTCGAACTCGATCGAGACGACCAAGATGTTCGCCCGCAGCAGCAACGGGCTGTGCTTCTCCTTCCACATCGGTAAGAAGCCGGATGTTTCCGGGATGATCTCCATCCCGCTCACCGACCCCGAACTGCAAAACGCGAGCCTGCGCCTCGCCACGCGGCGTGGTCGTGTGTTGCCCGTCGCTGCTGCGTCATTTGCGGAGCAATTGATCGCCGTGTTCGACGAGCTGTGACTCAGTGACGTCAACGCGGCGCGTGCGCGCTCCGCGAATTTGAACGTATTTTCGTGGGTTACTGGCGCGCTCTGCGACTGCGCTGATTTTGAGCGCAGGGCGTTCTCTTATTGGCGCTGGTCAAGCGCGCGCGAGTGGGCGTAAATCGCGCTGCAGTGATTCTTGCGCTCTGCTGAGCGAATCACGGCAAACAATCCCGAAAACGCTTCGAAACATTCGCGAAGCGTGAGCACGCACGCGCCCCTAGGTAGCACCCGTCTTGACGGAGAGGTAAAGCGATGACGACTGAGAGCAAACCGAAACTGTGGGTCCCGGGAGATTGGAATGCCTTCTTCGGATTCGGCACCAACATCCTGGTAAATTTGCTGGTTTTGTCGGGCCTTTTGCGATTCGTTCTCAAGATGCCGGACCACATCGTGTTCGGACGCATCCTACCGGCGACCGGTTTGATGATGTGTCTGAGCACCATGTACTACGCGCGTTTAGCCTACAACTTGGCGAAGAAGACGGGCCGCACTGACGTGTGCGCGCTGCCCTCGGGCATCAGCGTGCCGCACATGTTCGTGGTCGTGTTCGTCATCATGTTGCCGATTGCGCTCAAAACCGGCGACCCGATCAAGGGCTGGGAAGCTGGCTTGTGCTGGGTGTTCGTGCAGAGCTTCGTGCTCATGGCCGGCGGCTTCATCGCCCCCGTGATTCGCAAGATCACGCCGCGCGCGGCGCTGCTCGGCACGCTCGCCGGCGTCTCGGTCTCGTTCATCTCGATGCGCCCCGCGCTGGAGATGTTCATGACCCCCGTGATC